>Ga0224500_10000865_pt1 | contig 19259 bp, 26 predicted proteins | sample SF_Oct11_sed_USG_FD_168126 | JGI IMG/M metagenome (GOLD analysis project Ga0224500, IMG submission 168126) | Sediment microbial communities from San Francisco Bay, California, United States - SF_Oct11_sed_USGS_4_1 | ecosystem: Environmental > Aquatic > Marine > Sediment | place: USA: California... | reverse complement strand
TTCTGGAGCTTCTCCACCGTCGGGAAGACGGCGCCGGCGAGCTGGAAGATGATCGACGCGGAGATGTAGGGCATGATGCCCAGGGCCAGCACCGTGGCCCGCGAGAGCCCGCCACCGACAAACAGGTCGTAGACGCCGAACAGCGTCTGCCCGGCCTGGTTCTGCATGAAGTCCGCGAGCACCCCGACATTCACCCCGGGCGTGGCGATGTGCGCGCCGACCCGGTAGATGGCAAGGCAGAGGAGCGTGAAGAGGATCTTGGACTTCAGCTCCGGATCGCGGAAGAAGTTCGGGATATTGGGTGCGGTCATCGGCTCACGCCTCGACCTTGCCGCCCGCCTGCTCGATCTTCTCCTTCGCGGTGGCCGAGATCAGGCATCCGGACACGGCGTACGCGCGCGTGGCCTCTCCCGTGCCCAGCACCTTCACCGGCCGATGCCCCCCACTGACCAGGCCCGCGGCGGCGAGCGCCGCCGGGGTGACGTCCGTGCCCGGGAGCTTCGTCAGATCGCGGAGGTTGACGGGCTGGGACTCCACCCGGAATGGATTCGTGAAGCCGCGCTTGGGCAGGCGCCGGATGATCGGCATCTGGCCGCCCTCGAACCCCGGGCGCACGTTGCCGCTCTTGCGCGCACGCTGTCCCTTGTGGCCGCGTCCCGCCGTCTTCCCCAGGCCTGAGCCCGGCCCCCGGCCCTTCCGCTTCGCGGTCTTGGTCGCGCCACGCGGGGCGGCGAGGTTGTGCAAGCCCAGCGTCTTTTCCTTCTCCGCCATCACGCCTCCTCAGTCACTCGGACGAGGTGCCGCACCTTGTGCAGCATTCCTCGCACCGAGGGCGTGTCATTCACGACGATCTCCTGCTGGTGGTGGCGCAGTCCGAGGGCCCGCAGCGTGCGGCGATACGTGTCCGCATGCCCGATCCCCGACTTCGTCTGCTTCACCCGCAGCTTCGTCAGCCCTTGCGGCTCCGTCTTCTTCTTGGCCGGCGCCCGCTTGGGCGCCTTGGGCTTCGCGGCCTTCGCCGTCTCAGCCACGGACCACCTCCTGCCGCCCACGGAAGTGAATGCTCTCGACCGGCACGTCGCGCTCCCGTGCTACCTGCTCGGCCGTCACCAGGTGCGTCAGCCCGTCGACCGTGGCCCAGACCATGTTGTATGGGTTCGACGAGCCGAGGGATTTGGTCAGGATGTCCGTGATGCCGGCGCAGGCCAGCACCGCCCGCACCGGACCACCCGCGATCACGCCGGTTCCCGACGACGCGGGCTTGAGCATGACCTGCCCGGCCCCGTGCCGCCCGATGATGCCGTGCGGGATGGTCGTCCCGACGCGCGGCACCTTCACCATCCCCTTGCGGGCCGTCTCGACCGCCTTCCGGACCGCCTCGGACACCTCGTTCGCCTTCCCCGTCCCGACGCCAACCGAGCCGGCACCGTCCCCGACCGCGACGAGCGCCGTGAACGAAAACCGCCGCCCGCCCTTTACGACCTTCGCGACACGATTGATCGCCACGACGTTCTCGAGCAGGTCGGATTCCCGCTCCCGCTCGCGGTTCCGATCGCGCCGCCCACCGCGCTCCTTGTCAGCCGCCATGTCCTAGAACTCCAATCCACCGGAGCGCGCGCCCTCGGCCACTGCGCGCACGCGTCCGTGATACACGTAGCCGCCGCGGTCGAACACCGCGCGCGTGATTCCCTGGGCCTTGGCCCGCTCGGCGAGGAGCTTCCCGACGGCGTGGCCGCGCGCCACCTTGCCGGTCCCCTCCACTTCGACGCCTTTCGAACGATCTGCGACACCAAGCAGCACGACCCCGCGGTCATCGTCCACGAGGTGGGCGTAGATGTGCTTCAGTGAGCGGAACACCACGAGACGTGGGCGCTCCGCCGTCCCGGCGACTCGCTTCCGGAGGCGGAGGTGCCGCCGGTAGCGGTGCTCCGAACGCGTCTTCGGCTTGTGGATCGGCCGCATTACTTGGCTCCCGCCTTGCCGGCCTTGCGCCGCACCTGCTCACCCACGTACCGGATGCCCTTGCCCTTGTACGGCTCGGGCGGCCGGACCCTGCGGATCTCCGCGGCGACCTGACCGACCAGTTCCTTGTCGATGCCTTCGATCTTCACCTGCGTGTTGTTTTCCACCGAGATCGTCACGCCCTGCGGGGCCGGGAACTCGACGGAGTGCGACAGCCCGACCACCAGCTTGACGCCCTTGGCCTGGGCCTCCGCCTTGTACCCGACGCCGTGCAGCTCGAGCTGCTTGCGGTAGCCCTGGGTCACCCCCTCGACCATGTTGGCGAGGAGGGACCGCGTGAGGCCGTGCAGCGCGCGGTGCATCCGCTCGTCCGACGGACGGGTCACGACGATCGTACCCTCCTCGAGGGTGACCCGCATGTCCGCGTGGCACACGCGGCTCAGCGTCCCCTTGGGGCCGGCAACCGTCACCGCCTGGCCGTCGAGCGTCACGGTCACCCCCGACGGAACCGGCACGGGCTTCCTGCCGATACGCGACATCGTTCCTCCTACCAGACCATCGCGAGCAACTCGCCGCCCATGTGGGCGGTCCGCGCATCGCGATCGGTCATGAGGCCGCGCGGGGTCGAGAGAATCGCCATGCCGAGTCCGTTCCGCACCCGAGGGATCTCCCGCACCTTCACGTAGCGACGGAGGCCCGGTGTCGACACCCGCCGCATCTCGCGGATCACCGGCGTCTCGCCGTGGTACCGCAGGTACAGCCGCAACACACCAAAGCGGCCGTCGTCCAGCACCTTGTAGTCCTGGACATAGTGATTGTCCCGCAGCAGGCGGGCAATCTCGACCTTCAGCTTCGAGACCGGCATATCGACCCTCCGGTGGCCTGCCGCGCAGGCGTTCCGGATGCGGGTCAGCATGTCGGCGACGGGATCAGTCATGCTCATAGCGTCCGTCTCGACTCCTTACCAGCTGGCTTTACGTACGCCCGGCAACACGCCCCGGAGCGCCAACTCGCGGAAACAAATGCGGCAGAGGCCGAATCGCTGCAGAAATGCCCGTGACCGGCCACACCGCTGACACCGGGTGTACTTGCGCACCGCGAACTTCGGGGTGCGTTTTTGCTTTGCGATCCACGACTTCTTCGCCATGTGTACTCCTCTAGCCTACGGCGACCGGCGTCTCGCCACGGAACGGCATGCCCAGTTCCCGTAGCAGCGCCATCGCGAGGTCGTCCCGCCCCGCATTGGTCACGAACGTGATGTTCATCCCGTGGATCTTCTCGACCTTGTCGTAGTCGATCTCCGGGAAGATCATCTGCTCCTTGACGCCAAGCGAATAACTACCCCGCCCGTCGAACGACCGAGACGGCAACCCCCGGAAGTCGCGGACGCGCGGGATCGCGATGTTGACGAACCGGTCGAGAAACTCCCACATCTTGGCGCCGCGCAGCGTCACCGCTGCCCCAATCGCCATTCCCTCGCGCAGCCCGAAATTCGCGATCGACTTCTTGGCCCGCGTCACCACCGGCCGCTGTCCCGTGATCTGGGCCAGCTCGGCCACGATGGCGTCGAGCAGCTTCGCGTTCTTCGCGGCCTCCCCCTCGCCCACGTTCAACACGATCTTCGTGAGCCGCGGAACCTGGTTGGGATTCCGCAGGTCGAACTGCTGCGCCAGCTTCGGGCGCACGGCCTGGAGGTAATGCACCTGCAGCCGCGGCGGCGGCGGCGGCACAGTCGGGGCCGCAGCCGCGGCGGGGGCCGCGTCCTTGGTCTTCGTCTTCGCCATGGTCACCGATTCCTCGGGACCGGCTGGCCTGACTTCACCGCCAGGCGCTCTACCGATCCGTCCTGGTTCTTCTTCCGCCGCACGCGCGTCGGCGCCTTCGACTTGGGATCGAGCAACATCACGTTCGACGCGTGGATGGCGGCCGGGAACCGAATGATGCCCCCCTCCTCATCCGCACGCGTCGGCTTGCGATGCCGCTTCACCACGTTGACACCCTCGATGACGACGCGATTGACCTTCGGCAGGACCCGGAGGATCTGCCCCTCTTTCCCCGCGTCGTCGCCGCGGAGCACCCGGACGCGATCGCCCTTCGTGATCTGCATGCGATGCCGCGTCACCGTCGTCGTCCGCTTCCGGCGCGCCTTCTTGAACACGAGCGGCTTCACTAGATCACCTCCGGCGCGAGCGACACGATCTTCATGAACTTCCGATCCCGGAGCTCCCGTCCCACCGGGCCGAAGATGCGGGTCGCGCGCGGCTCGCCCTGGTCGTTGATGAGCACGGCCGCGTTCTCGTCAAAGCGGATGTAGCTCCCGTCGCGTCGGCGCGTTTCCTTGGCCGTGCGGACGACGACCGCCTTGGCGATCTCCCCCTTCTTCACCTGCCCGGTGGGCAGGGCGTCTTTGATCGTGACCACGACGATGTCGCCGAGGCCCGCGTAGCGCCGCTTGCTGCCGCCGAGCACGCGGATCACCAGCGCCCGCCGGGCGCCGGAGTTGTCCGCGATTTTGAGCATCGATTCCTGCTGAACCACGGTACCCCCTCTGCCCTATCGGGCCCGCCGGAGGATCTCAAGGACCCGCCAGCGCTTCGTCCGCGACAGCGGGCGGGTCTCCATGATCCGGACCAGGTCCCCGGCCTTCGCGCCGTGCTCGTCGTGCGCGGCCACCCGCTTCGTACGCTTCACCTGCTTGCCGTACAACGGGTCGGCCAATCGCCGCGTGAGCTCGACTGTGACCGTCTTCGTCATCTTGTCGCTCACCACCAGGCCGGTGCGCGTCTTTCGGCGCGCCCGGGCCATCGTCTGCTCACTCATGCCCGCGTCCTCTCCCGCAAGACCGTCTCGATCCGCGCGATGTTGCGCCGCATGGTCCGGAACCGCATCGGGTTGTCCGCCGAGATGTCCTCGGTTGCCGCCCGAAAACGGAGGCGGAACTGCGCCTCACGCAACGTCGTCAGCTGGGTGCGCAGCTCGTCAACCGAGAGCTCGCGCAATGCCGTCATGTCCAGCGCCTTCTGCTCCGCGTTGAGCGCCATGGCCTCTCTAGTCCTCCCGCGCGACAAACCGCGTCGCGACCGGCAGCTTGGCCGACGCCAGCCGTAGCGCTTCCCGCGCCACCGCCTCCGTCACGCCTTCCAGCTCAAACATCACCCGTCCCGGCTTCACGACGGCGACCCAGCCCTCCGGATTGCCTTTGCCCTTCCCCATCCGCGTCTCGGCCGGCTTCTTGGTAATTGGCTTGTCCGGGAAGATCCGAATCCAGATCTTGCCGCCGCGCTTCATCGTCCGCGTCAGCGTGACGCGGGCCGCCTCGATCTGGCGGTTCGAAATCCACCCCGGCTCGGTTGCCTGCAGCCCGAAGTGTCCGAACGCCACGGTCGCCCCGCGCGTCGCGTGCCCCCGCGTGCGGCCCTTCATCATCTTGCGGTACTTGACCCGCTTTGGCGCCAGCATCGCTTACGCTCCCGTGCTGTACGTGCGCCCACGCGCCTCGTCGACCACTTCGCCCTTGAACACCCAGACCTTCACGCCAATGGTGCCGAAGGTGGTCTTCGCGGTGCTGGTCGCGTAATCCACGTCCGCGCGCAGCGTGTGCAACGGCACCCGCCCCTCGCGGTAGATCTCACTCCGCGCGATTTCCGCGCCGCCGAGACGCCCCGCACAGCGGATCTTGATGCCCTGGGCCCCCATGCGCATCGCGCTCTGCAGCGATCGCTTCATGGCACGCCGGAAGGACACCCGCTGGACGAGCTGGTGCGCGACGTTGTCGGCCACCAGCTGCGCGTCGATCTCGGGACGCTTGATCTCTTCGACGTTGATCCCGACTTCCTTCCCGGTCAGCTGTGCCAGCTCGTCGCGCAGCTTGTCCACCTCCGCCCCGCGCTTGCCGATGACCACGCCGGGCCGGCCGGTGAAGATCGTGACCGCCACCTTGCCGGGCCGACGATCGATGTGCACGTCCGAGATGGCCGCATGCCCGAGCCGGGTCTTCAGATAGCGCCGGACGAGCTCGTCTTCTACGATCAGCGCCGGCATGTCGCCGCGCCGGGCGAACCAACGGGAACGCCATGGCTTGACGATCCCGAGCCGGAACCCGTACGGATGGGTCTTCTGCCCCACTATGCCCCCCTCTTGTCCGCCACGCGGATCTCGACGGTGCTCATGCGCTTGCGAATCGGGGTCGCCCGCCCGTGGGCCGCCGGGGTCCAGCGCTTCAACGTGGGCCCCTCGTTCACCACGGCGTAGGAGACCGTGAGCCGATCCAGATCGAAAGCCCGGTTCTCTCGCAAGGCATCCTGCTCCGCATTCGCCACGGCGGACCGCAGGACCTTCTCGATCTGCTTCGCCGCGCGCTTCTTCGAAAACTTCAACATCGCGTACGCCGAGTTCACGTCGGTGCCGCGGATCTGGTCGATGACCAACCGCATCTTCCGCGGAGACTGACGCACCCAGCGCTGAATCGCTCTCGCCGCCATGCGTCGCTCCTTACTTCTTCTCGGCCGCGGCGGCCGCCGCCGCCGCCGCTGCCTTGGCGCCGGTATGGCCCCGGAAGAGCCGCGTGGGCGCGAACTCGCCCAGCCGGTGGCCAACCATGTTCTCCGAGACGTACACCGGGATGAACTTGTTCCCGTTGTGCACCGCGATCGTGTGCCCGACGAAGTCGGGCGTGATCGTCGAGCGGCGGGACCAGGTCTTCAGGACCCGCTTCTCGTTCGCGGCGTTGAGCGTCTCGATCTTGCGGAGGAGCGACTCCTCCACGAACGGACCCTTCTTGATGCTCCGTGCCATCCCCGCTCCTACTTCGTGGCCTTGCCACGCTTGCGGCCGCGCACGATCAGCCGTGTGCTGGCCTTCTTCCGCTTCCGGGTCTTCCGGCCTTCCGGCTTGCCCCACGGGGAGCTGGCCGGCCGACCGCCCGACGTTCTGCCCTCACCACCGCCGAGCGCATGGTCGACCGGGTTCATCGCGACGCCGCGCACGTGCGGCCGGCGGCCGAGCCAGCGGGACTTCCCCGCCTTCCCGACCCGCAGCAGTTCGTGCTCGCCGTTGCCGACCTCCCCAATCGTCGCCCAGCAGACGCCGAGCACCATCCGCACCTCGCCGCTGCGCAAGCGCAGCGTGACGTGCTTGCCTTCTTTCGCCATCACCTGCGCGCTGGTCCCGGCGGACCGGCAAATCTGGGCGCCCCGGCCCGGCTTGATCTCGATGCAGTGCACCGTGGTCCCCAGCGGGATCTCGTGCAACGGCAACGCATTGCCGTTCCGGATGTCCGCCCCGGGCCCCGACACCACCACGTCACCCACGGCCAGTCCCAGCGGGTGCGGCATATACCGCTTCTCGCCGTCGGCATAGACCAGCAGCGCAATCCGGCTGGTCCGGTTGGGGTCGTACTCGATGGTCGCCACCCGCGCCGGAATCCCGGGCTTGTTGCGCTTGAAGTCGATCCGGCGGTAGCGGCGCTTGTGCCCACCCCCGCGAAACCGGGTCGTGACGTGCCCGTGGTTGTTGCGGCCACCACGCTTGCGCAGCGGCTCGATCAGCGACCGCTCGGGCTCGCTGTGTGTCACCTCCGCGAAGTCGGACACGGACCGCAATCGCGTCCCCGCACTCGTCGGTCGGAACTGTCGCACACCCATCGTCTAACCCTCGAACACCGGGATGGAGTCACCCTCGCGCAGTCGAACGAGCGCCTTCTTCCAGGCCGGGCGTCGGCCCGAGGTCTTGCCCTTCGTGCGGAGCCTGGCCCGCTGCACCATGGTCCGCACCGTCACCACCTGGACACCGAAGAGCTGCTCGATGGCGGCCCGGATTTCGGGCTTCGTCGCGTTGGGGTGCACCTCGAACGTGTACTCGAGCAGCGCCCCATACTGGGCCGACGACTTCTCGGTCACCAGAGGCCGCACGATCGTCCGATACAAATCAGGCATCGCCGCCGTCCTTCTTCTTCTTGGGAGCCGCCCGCTTCGACTTGGTCCCCGGCTTGGCCTTCGCGGCTGTCTTGGTCCGCTTGGCCGCCGCAGCCGTGCCACCCTTCGTCTGCGCCCGACCCGCCGCCTTCTTGGGCGTCGCGGTCTTGCGGGTGCGCTTGGGGGCCGCCTCGTCCGGCGCTGCGCCCGGGGTCCCACCGAGGGCTGCCTGCTCCACCACGAGCACCTCAGCCCAGAGGATGTCGTACGACGCCGCGTCCCGATACCGCATCACGCGCACGTCCTGCAGGTTCCGGCCCGACAGATAGAGGTTCGTATCCGCCTCTGCCGTCAGCAGGAGGACGTGCTTGTCCGCGAGCTTCAGCGCGCCGAGCAACTCGACGAGCTGCCGGGTCCGCGGCGCGCTGAACGTGAACCCCTCGATCACATGAATCGCCCCTTCGGCCGCCCGCGCGTTGAGCGCCGACTGCCGTGCCAGGCGCCGGACCTTCCGGGGCAGATCCGTCCGGTAGCCGCGTGGCCGAGGCCCGTGGGCGATCCCGCCACCCACCCAATTCGGGGCGCGCGTGGAACCCTGCCGCGCCCGGCCCGTCCCCTTCTGCCGCCACGGCTTCCGATTCCCGCCGGACACCTCCGCCCGCGTCTTGGTCGAGGCGTTGCCCTGCCGCTGGTTGTTGCGGTACGCGCGCACCGCGTGATACAGCGCGCCCTCCTTCACGACGCCGTCGAACTCGCTCGGCAACGTGTAGGCGCCCTTGGGCTTGGCGTTGGTCGCGTAGAACTGGGCCTCAGGCATACCGGCTCCGCTTCCCCTGCTTGCGGATCAACACGATCCCCTGCTCCGGGCCGGGCACCGCCCCGCGCACGTAGAGCAGGTTCCGCTCCGCATCCACTTTCACGACGTGCAGTCCCGTCTCGGTGTGCCGCACGTTCCCGTACTGGCCGGGCAGCTTCTTCCCCTTGAGCACCCGCGACGGATCCGTGCCGGGCCCGATGCTGCCCGGCTTCCGGTAGCGCGTATTCCCGTGCGACGCCGGCCCGCCCGCAAACCCGTGCCGCTTGACGACCCCCTGGAACCCCCGCCCCTTCGTGGTCCCGGTCACCTTCACCCGGTCCCCTTCCGCGAAGATGTCGGCCGTCACCGTGGCTCCGGCCGCCGGCACGTCGCCAGCAACCCGGAGTTCGCGCAGCACCGCCGGCGTCACTTCTGCAAGACCCGCAGCCCGCGCGTGGCCGATCTCCGGCTTCGTGGCGTGCTTGTCCTTCCGGGCACCGAACCCCAGCTGCACCTGATGCACGCCAGGTCCCGCTTCCCGGACCTGGACCACCGGACACGGGCCCGCTTCGAGCACCGTCACCGGCAGCACGTGCCCATCCTCCCGGAACAACCGGGTCATCCCGAGCTTCCGCCCAATGATCCCGTTCATCGTCAGCCGACCTTGATCTCGACGTCCACGCCGGCCGGCAGATCCAGCTTCGTCAGGGCATCGACGGTCTGCGGGCGGGAGTCCCGAATCTCGATGAGCCGCTTGTGGGTCTTCAGCTCGAACTGCTCGCGGCTCTTCTTGTCGATGTGGGGGCTCCGGAGCACGGTCCATCGCTCGGTCTTCGTCGGCAACGGGATCGGGCCCGACACCGCCGCCCCGGTCTTCTCGACCGTGCGCACGATGTCCGCCGCGGCCTGATCAAGGACCGCGTAGTCGAACGCCTTCAAGCGAATGCGAATCTGCTGACCAGCCATGTTCTGCCTCGCATGTCACGGGATGACGGGATGACGGGATCGGAGCATCCCGTGATCCCGTGATCCCGTCGTTATTCGATCACCTTCGTGACCACACCCGCGCCGACCGTTCGGCCACCCTCACGGATGGCGAAGCGCAACTGCTCTTCCATCGCGATGGGCGTGATGAGCGCGATCTTCATGTTCGTGTTGTCGCCCGGCATCACCATCTCGACGCCCTCGGGCAGCTCGACGTCCCCGGTCACGTCCGTCGTCCGGAAGTAGAACTGGGGCCGATAGCCCTTGAAGAACGGCGTGTGACGGCCGCCCTCGTCCTTCGTCAAGACGTAGACTTCCGCCTCGAACTTCGTGTGCGGTGTCACCGAGCCGGGCTTGGCAAGCACCATCCCACGCTCGATCTCGTTCTTGTCCACGCCGCGCAGCAGCAGGCCGACGTTGTCCCCCGCCTGGCCGTCATCGAGCAGCTTGCGGAACATCTCGACGCCCGTGACGACCGTCTTCTTGGTCGCGCCGAACCCGACGAGCGACACTTCTTCGCTGACCTTGATGCGCCCACGCTCGATCCGCCCCGTCGCCACCGTGCCGCGGCCGGTGATCGAGAAGACGTCCTCGACCGGCATCAGGAACGGCTTGTCCGTCTCGCGGACCGGCTCCGGGATGTACTCGTCGAGGGCCGTCAGGAGTTCCTCGATCTTCGCCACCCACGTGGCGTCCCCCTCGATCGCCTTGATCGCGGATCCGCGGATCACCGGCACGTCGTCACCGGGGAAGTTGTACTTCCCGAGCAGGTCGCGGACTTCCATCTCGACCAGATCGAGCAACTCCTCGTCCTCCACCAGATCACACTTGTTCAGGAACACCACGATGTTGGGCACGTTCACCTGGCGCGCGAGCAGGATGTGCTCCCGCGTCTGCGGCATCGGCCCGTCTACCGCGCTCACCACGAGCACCGCCCCGTCCATCTGCGCGGCGCCCGTGATCATGTTCTTCACGTAGTCCGCGTGTCCCGGGCAGTCCACGTGCGCGTAGTGCCGGTTCTCCGTCGAGTACTCGACGTGACTGGTCGCGATCGTGAGGATCTTGGTCGCATCGCGGCGACCCTGCGACTCGGACGCCTTCGCGACCTGGTCGTAGCTGATGTAGGTCGCCAACCCCTTGTCGGCCGCCACCTTGGTCATCGCCGCCGTCAGGGTGGTCTTCCCGTGGTCGACGTGCCCGATTGTCCCCACGTTCACGTGGGGCTTCGTCCGCTCGAACTTTGCCTTAGCCATTGGTCTCTCGCCTCATCCTTTGAGCTTGCTGATGATCTCTTCGGCCTTCGCCTTCGGCACCTCGGCGTAATGCGCGAACTGCATCGTGTAGATGGCCCGGCCCTGTGTCATCGATCGGAGCGTCGTGGAGTACCCGAACATCTCCCCGAGGGGGACGCTGGCCGCGATCACCTGCGCGTCCGTCCGCTGGGTCATGCCCCCGATCTTGCCTCGACGGCTGCTGAGGTCCCCAATCACGTCGCCCATGTACTCGGCGGGAGTGATGACCTCGACGTCCATGATCGGCTCGAGCAGCACCGGCCGGCTGCGGCGCGCGGCTTCCTTGAAGGCCATCGAGCCCGCGATCTTGAACGCCATCTCGCTCGAGTCCACGTCGTGGAAGCTGCCGTCCACCAGCTCCACCTTGACGTCCACGACCGGATACCCGGCCAGCACGCCATTCTCGAGCGCTTCCTTGATCCCCTGCTGGGCCGGCCCGATGAATTCCCGTGGGATCGAGCCCCCCACGATCTTGTCCTCGAAGACGAACCCGTGTCCGGGCTCCGTCGGCTCGAGGTGGATGACGACGTGGCCGTACTGCCCCCGCCCACCCGACTGCCGCACGAACTTGCCTTCGACCCACTCGGCGCGCTCCCGCACCGTCTCCCGGTAGGCCACCTGCGGCCGACCGACGTTTGCCTCGACCTTGAACTCGCGGCGCATCCGGTCCACCAGAATCTCCAGATGCAACTCGCCCATCCCGGAGATGATGGTCTGCCCCGTCTCGGCATCCGACCGCACATGGAACGTCGGATCCTCCTCCTGCAGCTTCTGGAGGGCCAGGGACAGCTTGTCCTGATCGGCCTTGGTCTTGGGCTCGATCGCGACGGCAATGACGGGCTCCGGAAACCGCATGGCTTCCAGAATGACCGGGTCGCCCTCGTCACAGAGCGTGTCCCCCGTGCGGGTCTCCTTCAGCCCGATCGCGGCCGCAATGTCGCCGGCGCGGACCTCGCCGATCTCCTCCCGCTTGTTGGCGTGCATCTGGAGCAGCCGCCCGATCCGCTCGCGCCGGTCCTTCGTCGAGTTGTAGATGTACGAGCCGGCCGGCAGCACTCCCGAATACACCCGGAAGAACGTGAGCTTCCCGACGTACGGGTCCGTCGCGATCTTGAACGCCAGCGCGCTGAACGGCGCAGTGTCGCTGGCCGGCCGCTCCACGAACGTCTCGTCATGATGGGGGACGTGGCCCCGCATCGGTGGGACCTCCAGCGGGCTCGGGAGGTAGTCGATCACCCCATCGAGCAGACGCTGAATCCCCTTGTTCTTGAAGGCCGCTCCGCAGAACACCGGCACGATCCAGCCATGGACGGTGGCGTGGCGGACGGCCCGCTTGATGTCGTCTTCCGTGAGCTGGTCCTCACCGGCGAGGTACTTGTCGATCAGCTCCTCGTGATGCTCGACCGCCGCCTCGATCAGCTCGTGCCGCAGCTGCGCCACGCGTTCGCGGAACGCCTCCGGCACGGGACCCTCGACCCACTTGGAGCCAAGTGACGCCTCGTCGTAGATGACCTCGACCTGGCGGACGATGTCGATCAGCCCCGTGAACAGCTCCCCGGACCCCAGGGGATACTGCACCGGGAAGGCCCTGGCCCCCAGTCGTTCCCGCACCATGGACAGGCAGCGGTCGAAGTCCGCCCCGACCCGGTCCATCTTGTTGACGAACACGATCCGCGGGACACCGTACCGGTCGGCCTGCCGCCACACCGTCTCGGTCTGCGGCTCCACACCGCCCACCGCGTCGAGCAGCGCGACCGCCCCGTCGAGGACCCGGAGGGAGCGCTCCACCTCCACGGTGAAGTCGACGTGGCCGGGTGTGTCGATGATGTTGATCTGATAGATCTCACCGTCACGCGGCCACAGGCAGAACGTCGCGGCCGAGGTGATCGTGATGCCGCGCTCCTGCTCCTGCTCCATCCAGTCCATCGTGGCCGCGCCGTCGTGCACCTCACCGAGCTTGTGGGTGCGGCCGGTATAGAACAGGATACGCTCGGTCGTAGTCGTCTTCCCGGCATCAATGTGGGCCATGATGCCGATGTTCCGAATCTTCTCGAGCGCCGTCTGCCTCGTCGCCATATCCCTGCCCGCGCCTAGCGCGATGAACCTCGTGTCTCCCAAGCCGTTCGCCGCGTGGCGAAGGCGCAAAAATCGCGGGGCGACCGTTCGTCTGCACTCCGCAGACAGGTCTCGCTCCGCCGTCGTCCGGGTCCGACCCTGCGACGCGGTCCCCGTTAGGGACCTATGTGCCGCCCGCGTCTACCAGCGGTAGTGGGCGAAGGCGCGATTGGCCTCCGCCATGCGGTGCGTGTCCTCTTTCTTCTTGATCGAGTTGCCCTCCCCCTTCGAGGCGAGGATCAACTCCGCGGCAAGTCGCTCGGCCATCGACTTCTCACCGCGCTGCCGCGTGTACTGAAGCACCCAGCGCATTGCCAAGGCCGCCCGCCGGTCCGGTCGGACCTCGACCGGCACCTGATACGTGGCGCCGCCGACCCGCCGGCTCTTCACTTCGACCGCCGGCTTCACGTTGTTCAACGCCTGCTTGAACACGTTCACGCCAGGCTGCCCCGTGCGCTGCTCGATCAGGTCCATCGCCTGGTAGAAAATCCCCTCTGCGGTGGACTTCCGGCCCTCGTGCATCAAGTTGTTCAGAAACTTGCTGACCGTCTGGCTGTCGTAGCGCGGATCGGGTGGTACCGGCCGCCGGACCGCCTTCTGTCGCCGGCTCATTTCGGCCTCTTGGCGCCGTACTTGGACCGACTCTTGCGCCGGTCGTTCACCCCGGCCGCGTCGAGCGTGCCCCGCACGATATGATAGCGTACGCCCGGCAAATCCTTCACCCGGCCCCCGCGAATGAGCACGATGCTGTGCTCCTGCAGGTTGTGTCCCTCACCCGGGATGTAACTCGTGACCTCGAACCCGTTGGTCAGCCGGACCCGCGCGACCTTTCGCAACGCCGAGTTGGGCTTCTTCGGCGTCGTGGTGTACACGCGCGTGCACACGCCGCGCTTCTGCGGCGATCCCTTGAGCGCGGGCGCCTTGTCCCGGCGCGCCACCTCGCGGCGTCCGTGGCGAATCAACTGATTGATAGTCGGCATACGTAACGAACAAACACCCCGCAAACGGATATCCAATAGAGACTTCGAAGCTACTTACGGCCGTGCCTCCTGGTCAACCCCCGCCCAACCCCTCGCACCCCGGGACCGCAGTCGGGGGCCCAGACCCGTTCGGGAATCCGACCGCCGACGTCCGGACACACACGCGGACCCTAGGCCAATCCGCCCTCGTCACCCAGCGACCCGGCGAGGATGGGCGTGGGCGCCCCCTCTTCCACTTCCGGCGGGGGCGGCGGGGGCTCGAAGCCCTCCGGCGGCTCGATATCGATTTCCGAGTACCGGTAGGTCCCGGTCCCGGCCGGGATCAGGTGCCCGATGATGATGTTCTCCTTGAGCCCGATCAGGTCGTCCTTCGCCCCCCGAATGGCGGCGTCGGTCAGCACCCGTGTCGTCTCCTGGAACGAGGCCGCCGACACAAACGACTGCGTCGTCAGCGAGGCCTTGGTGATGCCGAGCAACAGCGGCTCGGTGGTCGCCGGCTTACCACCCTTCTTCCGGACCCGCTCATTGCGTTCCCGGAAGATGCGCTTGTCCACATGCTCCCCTTCGAGGAAGTCCGCGTCCCCCGGCTCGATCACGCGCGACTTCTGCAGCATCTGGCGGACGATCACGCCGATGTGCTTGTCGTTGATCTTCACCCCCTGCAGCCGGTACACCTCCTGAATCTCGTTCATGAGGTATTCCTGCACCGCCTGGGTCCCTTTGATCCGCAGGATGTCGTGCGGGTTCACCGGGCCTTCGGTCAGCCGGTCGCCAGCGAGCACCCGATCGCCTTCGTGCACCCGAAGGTGCTTGGACGCCGGAACCTCGTAGAGCTGTGGGTCACCCGCATCGGGCTGGACGAAGATCTCGCGCTTGCCGCGCTTGATCTCGCCGAATCTCACGACCCCGTCCACCTCGGAGATGGTGGCGGGATCCTTGGGACGTCGGGCCTCGAAGAGCTCGGCCACCCGCGGGAGACCACCGGTGATGTCGCGGGTCTTGTACGCCTCGCGGGAAATCTTCGCGATGGTCGACCCTGCCACGATCTCGACCCCGTCCTCGACGGCCAGCTGCGCTCCCGCCGGAATGACGTAGTCGCGGACCTTCCGCTCCTTGCCGCCCTTGGTCGTCTGGACGACCTCGATGTGCGGATGCAGCCGCTTCTCGCGATCCTCGATCACGACCCGCTGGCGGAGGCCCGTGATCTCGTCGAGCTCCTCGCGCACCGTCTCGTCGTCCACGATGTCCACGAAGCGGACCGTGCCCGCCACGTCCGTGATGATCGGGTTCGTATAGGGGTCCCACTCGAAGAGCAGATCGGTCCGCTTGACCTCCACCCCGTCCTCCACCGCGAGCGTTGCCCCGAGCGGAACGTGGAACCGGGATCGGACCTGACCGTCGGGGTCCTCGAGAATGAGCTCACCCTCGTACCCGGTCACGATCTTCCGACCGTCCTGGGTGTCCACGACCATGAGCCGCTCGCCGTACCGGAGCATGCCGTCGAGCTTCGTCCGTCGCTCGGTCCGCTCGGCAATACGCGCCGAGGTCCCACCGATGTGGAACGTGCGGAGCGTGAGCTGCGTCCCCGGCTCGCCGATGGACTGCGCGGCCAGGATCCCCACAGCCTCCCCGAGATCCACCATGGCCATGGTGGCCAGATTGCGCCCGTAGCACATCCGGCAGACTCCCCGCCGGGCCTCGCAGGTCAGGACCGACCGGATCCGGACCATCTCGACGCCGGCATCCTCGATCTCGAGTGCCGTGTCCTCGTCGATCAGCTGGCCGGCGGCCACGAGCAGCTTGGACTCACCGAACTCATCCCGCTCGTGCGGATCGACCACGTCGTCGGCCGCCACCATGCCCGCGATGCGCTCCCGCAGCGGCTCGATGATGTCTTCGCCCTCCTTGAGCGCCGCCGCCTCGACGCCGAGCACGGTCCCGCAGTCCTCCTCGGTGATCGTGACGTCCTGGGCCACGTCCACGAGGCGTCGGGTGAGGTAGCCGGCGTCCGCGGTCTTGAGCGCGGTGTCCGCCAGACCTTTCCGGGCGCCGTGGGTCGAGATGAAGTACTCCAGCACCGTGAGTCCTTCCCGGAAGTTCGACCGGATGGGACTCTCGATGACCTCGCCGATGCCGCCGGTGAGCTTCTTCTGCGGCTTCGCCATCAGGCCGCGCATCCCGGCGAGCTGCCGGATCTGGTCGCGGCTGCCGCGGCTGCCGGAGTCGAACATCATGAACACCGGGTTGAAGCCCCCGTGGGATTTCGCCAGCCCGCCCACCATCGCTTCCGCAATGTCGGTGTTGGCGTGGGTCCAGGCGTCGATCACCTTGTTGTACCGCTCGCCAAACGTGATCTGCCCGGCACCGTACGCCCGCTGGAACCGATCGACGCGCGCCTGCGCATCGTCGAGGATCTGTACCTTCTCGGGCGGAATCTCGAGATCCTGCACGGCTATGGACACGCCGCCCCGCGTCGCGTGTGCGAAGCCGAAGTCCTTCAGCCGGTCGAGGAATTGCACCGTCTCGGCCAGGCCCGCACGCCGGTATGACTCGAACACCGTCCCCGAGAGGGCGCCCTTGCGCATCACGAAGTTGTGGAAGCCCAGCTCCGCCAGCACGGCCCGGGGCAGGATGCTGTTGAACAGCACGCGACCCGCCGTCGTGTAGTGCCACGCGCTGCGGAACTCCACATCGGCTTCCGGCGGCGCCAGATACCAGAACCAGATCGGCGCATGGTAGTCGAGCCGGCCCGTGGCCAGCGCCACTTCCACTTCCGCCAGGGACCCAAGCCGCGGGGCCGTGGTCTTGACGGCCTCGTCCTGCGCATCCGCCCGCGCCTTCGTCACGAAGTACGATCCGAGCACCATGTCCTGGCTCGGCTCCGCCACCGGCCGACCGTCCGATGGCTTCAGCACGTTGTTCGAGGAGATCATCAGGACCCGCGCCTCGAGCTGCGCCTCAAACGAGAGCGGCACGTGCACGGCCATCTGGTCACCATCGAAATCCGCGTTGAACGCGGCGCACACCAGCGGGTGGATCCGGATCGCCTTGCCCTCCACCAGCACCGGCTCGAACGCCTGAATGCCCAGCCGGTGCAGGGTGGGCGCGCGGTTGAGCATCACCGGGTGATCCTGAATGATCTCTTCCAGGATCTCGTACACCTCCGGCGTTTCGCGCTCCACGATCTTCTTGGCCCGCTTGACCGTCTCGGCAATCCCCTTCTGCACGAGCTTATGGATGATGAACGGCTTGAACAGCTCCACCGCCATGGTCTTCGGCAACCCACACTGGTGCAGGCGCAGTTCCGGGCCCACCACGATCACCGACCGGCCCGAGTAGTCCACGCGCTTGCCCAGCAGGTTCTGCCGGAACCGTCCCTGCTTGCCCTTGAGCATGTCGGACAGCGACTTGAGCGGCCGCTTGCCACGCCCACGGATTGCCTTGGAACGCCGGCCGTTGTCGAACAGCGCGTCCACCGCTTCCTGCAGCATCCGCTTTTCGTTCCGGAGAATGACCTCCGGGGCGCGGTGCTGAATCAGCTTCTGGAGCCGGTTGTTCCGGTTGATGACTCGGCGGTACAGATCATTCAGGTCACTCGTCGCAAACCGGCCGCCATCGAGCGGCACCAGGGGCCGCAGGTCCGGCGGGATCACGGGCACGACATCCAGGATCATCCACGCCGGATCATTGCGCCGGTCGCCGCTATCCCCCGAGTTGCGGAACGCGTCCAAGATCTTCAACCGCTTGAGCATCTGCTTCTTGCGGTGCTGACTCGTCTCGGTCGCCACCGCGGCGCGCAACTCCTCGGCCACGCCGTCCACGTCGAGGCGGCGGAGCAGCTCCCGCACCGCCGGGGCCCCGATGTCGGCCAGGAAGGCGCTGTCTCCCTCCGCGCGGGCCTTCGCCTTCAGCTCGAGGAACTTCTCTTCGTCGAGCAGCTCCCGCATCTGGACTTCCTGCTCGCCCGGATCGATCACCACGTAGTTCGTGTAGTAGATGACCCGCTCGAGGTCCTTGAGCGTGAGATCGAGCAGGTTGCCCATGGGGCTCGGCAGCGTCTTGAAGAACCAGATGTGCGCCACCGGCACCGCGAGCTCGATGTGCCCCATCCGCTCGCGACGCACCTTGGACAGGGTCACCTCGACACCACAGCGGTCGCAGATCACGCCTCGATAGCGAATCCGCTTGTACTTCCCGCAGTGGCATTCCCAGTCCTTGACGGGGCCGAAGATCCGCTCGCAGAACAACCCATCCTTCTCGGGCTTGAACGAGCGGTAGTTGATCGTCTCCGGCTTGGTCACTTCGCCCCACGACCACCAGTACCGCTGGCCCTGCAGGGCAAAGCGTTCCCGTTCCTTGGAATCCCGGGGGCCGCGGATCTCCTCAGGCGAGGCGATCCGGATCTGGATGTAGTCAAACGTCGAGCCGCGTGGCTCACGGGTGCTGCGAAAATCGATCATCAGTCGCGTCCCCCCCTTATTCCTCGCCGTCCTCGGTGGTGCCCAGCGTGACCCGCAGGCCGAGCGCCTGGAGCTCCTTCACGAGGACGTTGAACGATTCGGGGATGCCCGGATCGGGCAGGTTCTGTCCCTTCACGATCGCCTCGTACACACGACTGCGACCGTTCACGTCATCCGACTTGACCGTCAGCATCTCCTGCAGCACGTGCGCCGCGCCGTAGGCCTCGAGGGCCCAGACTTCCATCTCACCGAACCGCTGGCCACCGAACTGTGCCTTCCCGGCGAGCGGCTGCTGCGTGACGAGGCTGTACGGACCGATGGAGCGCGCGTGGATCTTGTCGTCGACGAGGTGCGAGAGTTTCATCATGTAGATCGCGCCGACGGTAATCTCCGACGCGAACCAGTCGCCGCTGCGACCGTCACGCAGCCGCATCTTGCCCGTCGGGGTCAGCCCGGCCGCCTGGAGACACTCGCGCAGCGCCAGCTCGGCATCGGCCTCACTCTTCGGGCCAAGCAACCTCGCCAGGGCCGGGTAGCCGGCGGCCTCGACGGCTTCCTGCTGCGATCGCCCGAGGGCCTTCTCCGCTTCTTTGAGCCCGGCCTTGAGCGCCGCCTTCTCGTTCTTCCCGAGCTCCCCATCCGCGGCGAGACGGTGTTCGTGATCGGCCTGCTGCACCGTGCTTTCCATCCGATGCCGCTCCGCCAGATCTTTGGCCGCCGCCTCCAGGAACGCCCGTGCCGCATGGAACAGGTCCCGC
>Ga0224500_10000864_pt1 | contig 19266 bp, 11 predicted proteins | sample SF_Oct11_sed_USG_FD_168126 | JGI IMG/M metagenome (GOLD analysis project Ga0224500, IMG submission 168126) | Sediment microbial communities from San Francisco Bay, California, United States - SF_Oct11_sed_USGS_4_1 | ecosystem: Environmental > Aquatic > Marine > Sediment | place: USA: California... | reverse complement strand
CGTCCTTGACCGCCGGTGCGGCCAGGCCCTGGGGGAATGCCGTCCCCTTCGGGAACTGATCGAAGAGGAAGCGCTTCCAGTGGAACTGGTAGGGACTGTCAATCGCACCGGCACTCTTGAGGAGATCGAGCGGTGCGCGCTGGGCCCGCTTCGTGGCCTCGACGACGGCCCTGAACTCCGGCGCACTCTTGTCGGGCCTGAACAGGATCTTGAAGAGCTGTTCCCGGATCGGCGACGGGCACCGTCCCTCGACCAGTTCGCCTGCCCAGGCGTCGATCTGGGCCGCCACCTGCTTCTTGCGCTCGATGGCCAGCAGCGCCGCCTTGACGACTTCCTCGGGTGCCTTCTTGAACTGCCCCTTGCCGACGCGTCGGAAGTAATGCGGTGCGTCGAACAGGCGCAACAGCGCCGCGGCCTGCTGCACCGCGCCGGCCCCGGCATCGAAGTACTCGCGCGCCAGGTCGGCGAAGCCGAACTCGGCGTCCGGTGCGAAGGTCCACGCGAGGTCGAGGTCGATTTCTTGCGACAACTCGCGCGCGCGGCTCATCAGCTCGGCTGGCGCCGGTTGCTCGAACTTCAGCAGCAGGTGAGATGCCTTGACCTTGACCCGCTTGCCCGAGTCGAGCTCAACCTGCAGCGAAGCGTCGGACTCTGACATCACGCGGCCGGCGTGGAATTTGCCGGCATCGTCGAATAGGGCGTACATGTCAGAGTCGCCGGGCCGCCTCCAGACGCCGCAGCGCCCGCCGGGGGCCGCGAACGCTGTGGGCTGGGGGCCGTCTCATGCGCGGCATTGTCGCCGAGGGGACTCGCCCCTCAGTGGAGCAGGCCCAGGAAACGCAGGATGTGCGGCAAATGTGCTTCGAAGTCGGACATCGCATGGTCGCTGCCGTCGATCAATCGTAGCGGCACGTGGTCGTAGCGATCAGTCATCTCGCGCCAGTCGAGCACCTCGTCGCCCTTGGCCACGACGGCGAAGTAGCGCTCCGGCCGCGTGATCGCACGCGGCGTCATCACGCGCAACTGCGTCACGTACTCGGGCTTGAAGTAGAAGTGGTCGTCCGGATTGTGGTACGAAGTCAGGTCACCGATGTAGCCCGCCAGGTCGCGCGCCGGGTTGATGGCGGGGTTGAGCAGCACCGCGCGGCAACCCGTGCGCTCGGCCACCACGGTGGCATAGAAGCCACCGAGCGAGCTGCCGACCACGGCCATGCGCTCGACCGGCCACCGGGCCAGCGTCTCGAACACCATCGCCATGGCTTCGCGCGGCGACGGCGGCAGCAGCGGGCACCACCAGTGCACCTCGGGACGATGATCGCCGATCCAGCCGCCCATCAGCTGCGCCTTGAACGATCGGGGCGACGAGCGGAAGCCGTGCAGGTATAGGATGTGGCTGACGCGGTCCATCGGTCCGTGGGCGTCAACCGAACTTGCGGCGCAAGCCCGCGAGAAGCTGGCCATGAATGCCGCCGAAGCTGCCGTTGCTCATGCACAGGACATGGTCGCCAGGCTTGGCCGCCTCGACCACCATGGCCGCGAGTGCGTCGACCTTGTCGGCCACCACCACGAGCGCGCCCATCGGTGCGAGCGCCTCCCGCGCCTCCCAGCCGTAGTTGCCCTGCAGGCAGAACGACAGGTCGGCCTCTTCCAGCGCCCAGGGCAACTGTGCTTTCATCGTGCCCAGCTTCATCGTGTTCGAACGCGGTTCGAACACGGCGAGCACACGCTCCAGACCTACGCGCTGCCGCAGGCCACCCACCGTGACGCGGATCGCGGTGGGGTGGTGAGCAAAGTCATCGTAGACCTTCACGCCCGCGACCTCGCCAATCATCTCCATCCGGCGCTTCGCGTTCCGGAAGCGCGACAGCGACTCCGCCGCTGCGTCTGGCGCCACGCCCACGTGCTCGGCCGCGCCGATCGCGGCCAGCGCGTTGAGTTGGTTGAACTCGCCGAACAGCGGCCACTCGACGCGTCCGAGTCGCAGACTGCCGCGCAGCACGTCAAAGGCGTGCGGCTCGCCACGTGCGCGCAAGGCGCCAGGCTCCTCTCTCTGTGCGCCGAAGCGAAGGACTTCGCTCCAGCAGCCGCGCGCCAACACGCGCTGCACGGCTTCGTCACGTGCATTGACCACCAGCCGCCCTTTCGACGGCACCGTCCGCACCAGGTGATGGAACTGCGTTTCGATCGCGGCCAGGTCCGGGAAGATGTCAGCGTGGTCGAACTCGAGGTTGTTGAGGATCGCGGTGCGCGGGCGGTAGTGCACGAACTTGCTGCGCTTGTCGAAAAGCGCGGTGTCGTACTCATCGGCCTCGATCACGAAGTGGTTGCCGCCGCCAAGGCGCGCGGACACGCCGAAGTTCAGCGGCACGCCGCCCACCAGGAACCCGGGGTTCAGCCCTGCCGATTCGAGGATCCAGGCCAGCATCGCGGTCGTCGTTGTCTTGCCGTGCGTGCCTGCTACCGCCAGCACGTGCCGGTGGCGCAGCACGTTCTCGTACAGCCACTGCGGCCCGCTCGTGTAGTCGGCACCCGCGTCGAGGATCGCCTCCATCAGCGCGAAGTCACGCGCGCGTGCACGCGTCACCACGTTGCCGATCACGAACACGTCGGGCCGCAGCGCCATCTGCTCGACGCCGTAGCCCTCGATCGGCTCAATGCCGAGCTCACGCAATTGGTCGCTCATCGGCGGGTAGACATTGGCGTCGCAGCCTGTGACCTTGTGGCCTGCCTCGCGCGCGATCGCCGCGATGCCGCCCATGAAGGTGCCGCAGATGCCCAGGATGTGGATGTGCATGGGACAAATTCTAGGAGGCGCGCACTTGTGAGCATCGGTATCGGATGCGTCCCGATGCTCGTCGGCGGCGCCTGGGCGGACTTGACGCGGACGGCATTCGCACCGCAGTCTTGCCGGAGCAGCCCGCCGCGGCGTGCTGCGTGAACGAGATCAGAACCCGGATCGGTCGCGCCGTTCGCTGTCAGGCCGGGTCCTGTGCCGCATGCCGACAGTCCTGAACCGGACGCGATGTCCGCGGGCTGCCGGGGTCAACGGACTAGCCAGCCCGGCATCATCATGCAAACGCCTCGCGCGCAGATGCCACGGTAGCGTCGATGTCGGCTTCGGTGTGCGCGGCACTGACGAAGCCGGCTTCGTACAGCGCAGGCGCGAGGTAGACGCCACGATCGAGCATTGCGTGGAAGAAGCGGTTGAAGCGCTCCTTGTCGGTGGCCATCACGGCGCCGTAGTCCTGCGGCAGCGCGCGGGCGAAGAAGAAACCGAACATGCCACCCTCGCTGTCGCCACAGAAGGGTACGTCGGCCTCGCGCGCGGCGGCGCTCAGGCCTTGCACCAGCGCGCGGGTGCGCTGTGCGAGCGCCTCGAAGAAGTCGGGCCGGGCGATCTCGCGCAGCGTGGCCAGGCCGCAGGCAGTGGCCACGGGATTGCCGCTCAGTGTGCCGGCCTGGTAGACCGGACCGAGAGGCGCCAGCTGGCTCATCACGTCTTTCTTGCCGCCGAAGGCCGCCAGCGGCATCCCGCCGCCGATGACCTTGCCGAACACGCTCATGTCCGGTTGGAAGCCCGGAATCAGCCCGCGATAAACGGCTTGCGCGCCACCCAGCGCAACGCGAAATCCCGTCATGACCTCGTCGAAGACGAGCAGCGTGCCGTCGCGCGAGCACAACTCGCGCAGCCGCTTCATGAAAGGCACGCCAGCGCGCACGAAGTTCATGTTGCCGGCGATCGGCTCGATCATCACGCACGCGAGCTGGCGTGAATGGGCATCGAACGCGGCCTCGAGCGCGGCCACGTCGTTGTACGGAAGCACGATCGTGTGCTGGGCGACCTCCGGGGGGACCCCGGCGCTCGTCGGGTGGCCGAAGGTGGCCAACCCTGAGCCGGCCTTCACGAGCAGCGCGTCGGCATGGCCGTGGTAGCAGCCCTCGAACTTGACGATCTTGCTGCGGCCGGTCGCGCCACGCGCGAGGCGCAACGCGCTCATGCCGGCCTCGGTGCCGCTGGAAACCAGCCGCAGCTGCTCCATGCTCGGTACCTGAGCGAGGATCGCTTCGGCCAGTTCGATCTCGCGCTCGGTTGGCGCGCCAAAGCTAAGCCCCTCGGCTGCGGCGCGTTGCACCGCGTCGAGCACGGCAGGGTGGCCATGCCCCAGGATCATCGGGCCCCAAGAGCCGATGTAGTCCGTATAGCGTTTTTCCTCGGCGTCCCACAGGTAGGCACCCTGGGCACGCGTGATGAAGCGGGGGGTGCCGCCCACCGCGCGGAACGCGCGCACCGGTGAATTCACGCCGCCGGGAATCACGCGCTGAGCGCGCTCGAACAGGGCCTGGTTAGTGGACACGGCGTGAGACTCCGGGCGCGGGCTCGTCGACATCGGCGACGCTAGGGTCGCCGTCCTGCTTCGGCTCATTGCCGTCGCTGCCGTCCTCGGGGGGCGGCAACGCCCAGAAGAAGCGGTCGGGGATCACGTTGCCCATGCCGGGGCGGAACCCGGCGTCCAGGCTCTGGTCGAGGAATTGCAGCGCTTCACCGACCGCCGCTGACAGCTCGGCGCCAGAGGCCAGCAGCGCGGCCAGCGCGGCCGACAGGGTGTCGCCGGCGCCGACGAAGCCGGCTTCGAACAGCTCGAACTTCTCGCCCGTGATTGCACCCTGGGGCGAAGCCAGCACGTTGTCAATCCATTGCTCCTTGCCACCCTTGCTGGGCAGCATGACGCCGGTCACGAGCACGAAGCGCGTGCCTCGCTCGCCCGCGGCCACCGCGAGCTCACGGGCCGAGGGCGCTCGCTCGCTGTCCCAGTCGGGCAGCAGGAAGTCGGTCAGCGTCTTGTGGTTGCCGACCAGCACTTCGGCCGCCGGCAGGATCAGTTCCCGGTAGGCTTCGAGGTAGTGCTGCAGGTCGTCCTCGTCGACCCAACCCAGGTTGGGCATATAGGCGACCAGAGGCACGTCCGGATAGTCCGACAGGATCTCCGCGACCGCGCTCACGTTATCGGCGTTGCCGAGGAAACCGACCTTCCAGGCCGCAAGCGTCACGTCCTCGAGGATGGTCCGGGCCTGCTCGACCACCGCATCGGGCTCGATCGCGTGCTGGTCGAACACCTCGGCGCTGTCACGCATCAGGATCGAAGCGACGATCGGCAGAGCGTGCGCACCCATGGCAGCGATCGTGGCGACATCACCCGCGCAGCCTCCGGCGCCGGAGGCGTCGCTGGCGTTGAAGCACATCACGCAAGCGGGCGCCGGCGGCTCTTCGATCGGGGCGCCTGGGTTCGGCTCCTGGGGGTCGGACGAAGGGTGATCAGGGGTCATGGAGCGTCGTCCGGCGCATGCAACCGGGGCTGTCGGGGCTTGGAACAGACCTACAGCGGAATGTGAAGAATGTTGCGTAGGTGCCTACGAATGCTTGTATTTCAGCAAATGCCGGTGTCTACAATCGCCTCCCATTGTAGTGATTGACACCTTCGTGAGTGAACCTTCGCGCACCTGGATGTGCCTGATCTGCGGCTGGATCTACGACGAGTCGGTCGGAGACCCCGATCATGGACTGGCACCAGGCACTGCATGGGCCGATGTGCCGATGAATTGGACCTGTCCGGAATGTGGTGCGCGCAAGGAAGACTTCGAAATGGTACAGATTTGAACGTGCCAGCCCGCGACACGGGTCTGCGCGTTCGAGGAGCCGCCGCGTGAATGCAAGCCCCGAGGGCAGCGAGCCGACGATTGCCGGCGTGAAGGTGCTGGTGATCGACGACAGCAACACGATCCGGCGCAGTGCGGAGATCTTTCTCGCGCAGGGCGGACACCAGGTCGTGCTGGCCGAGGACGGCTACGATGCGCTGGCCAAGGTCAACGACCACACCCCCGAGTTGATCTTCTGCGACATCCTGATGCCGCGCCTGGATGGCTACCAGACCTGCGCCATCATCAAGCGCAACCCGAAATTCGCGCATGTGCCCGTGATCATGCTGTCTTCCAAGGACGGGCTGTTCGACAAGGCGCGCGGCCGCATGGTCGGCTCGCAGGACTACCTCACGAAGCCCTTCACCAAGGAACAGCTGCTCCGCGCGGTGCAGCAGTTTCGCCGCGGCTGACACCCCGCATCGAGAGAGACGACGATGGCCATCCGGAAGATTCTCCTTGTCGACGACTCGAAGACCGAGTTGCATCACCTGACCGACATCCTGAGCAAGCGCGGCTACAGCGTGCGCACGGCGGAGAACGGCGACGACGCGATGCGCCGCCTGGCCGAGGACAAGCCCGACCTGATCCTCATGGACGTCGTGATGCCGGGCCAGAACGGCTTCCAGCTGACACGCACGATCACGCGCGATCCGCGCTTCGAGGACGTGCCGGTGATCATGTGCACCAGCAAGGGCCTGGAGACCGACAAGGTCTGGGGCATGCGCCAGGGCGCGCGCGACTACGTGGTCAAGCCCGTCGATGCCGACGAGCTGGTGACCAAGATCAAGAACTTCGACTGACCCGGGCAAGCACGTTCGATGGCCAATAGGGAAGCCCTTCGCGAACTGCAGACGCGGTTGGCTGAGCGCATGCAGGCGGCGCGTCGCGAGCAGCGCGGCCAGTCCTGGCTTGCGGTCGAGTGCCGCGGCCACGGGCTGTTGCTGCCGCTCGAACAGGCCGGCGAGATCTTCCCGCCCGCCGCGCTGATGCCGGTGCCGCACACGCGCGCCTGGTTCATCGGCGTGGCCAACCTGCGCGGCGGCCTGCACGGGGTGGTCGACCTCGCGAGATTCCTCGGCTTGCCCGAGCCGGCGACCGCCGACATGGCGCGCGAGCAGTCGCGACTGATTGCATTTTCCGGGGCGCTGGGGCTGAACTGCGCATTGTTGGTCGACCGGCTGGCCGGCTTGCGAAGCACCGAGCAACTGCGTGCGGTCGATCAGCCGATGCATCACAACGGGACGCGGCCGGCTTTCGCCGGCGCACTGTGGCAAGACGTCAATGGTCGCGACTGGCAGGTGCTCGACCTGGCCGCCCTTTCGCGCGACACCCAGTTTCTTTCGATCGTCGCCTGAGCCGGCGCGCCTTCAACCTTCCTACAGACCCACCACGGATCTACACAGGGGGCTTCATGAGTTTCCTCGACAAGTTCAAGACCAAAGGCCGCAGCTCCGGCAAGCGAGATGACCGTGATGACGACCTCGGCTCCATGTTCGACGAGGTGGTGGCCGTGCAACCGGATGACCTGGTGCTCGCGGGTGCAGGTGCGGGTACGGGCGCAGGCGCCAGGCTGGGTGCCGGCGCGATGCCTCTCGAGCGGAACGCGATCACGACATTGACATCGCCGACGCAGGCGCAGGGCGACTCATCGACGATGTCGGAGGTGATGCCCTCTGAAGTCGGTGGCGAATATGCCGACACGAACATCGGCGCGACCGCGATCGCCCGCACGGGCCTGCCGCTGATCGGGCATCTGCCGCTGGCCAACCAGCAGCGTGCACTCTTGTACTTGGTGATCGCGGGCTTTCTGATCCTGGGCGCCGGCGTGTGGCTGGCGATCTCGAACGCCGGCAAGAGCGCCGCGCAGGTCGGTGCCACCGGTCAGGCGCTGATGCAGTCGCAGCGACTGGCCAAGTCGGTGTCGCAGGCCCTGCTGGGCAACGCGGGCGCGTTTGCCGAAGTGCGGGAGAGTTCTGAAGTGCTGGCGCGCAACATGCGCGCGCTGAAGGACGGCGGTGAGTCGATCCCGCAGGCGGCATTCGCCGCCCAGGGTGCGATCGAACCTTTGATGCCGCTGATCGACCGAGCCGAGAAGAGCGCCGCGGTCGTGCTGGCGCAACAGAAGACGCTGACCCAGGTGGGCCAGGCACTGCGCGCGATCAACCGCCAGTCCTCGGAGATGCTGGAGACCGCCGAAACGGTGTCTTCGCTCAAGCTGCAGCAGGACGCGAACTCGGGCGAGCTCGCTGCCGTCGGCCAGCTCGTCATGCTCACGCAGCGCATCGGCAAGAGCGCCAACGAGTTCCTGACCACTGAGGGCGTCAGTCCCGAGGCGGTGTTCCTGCTTGGCAAGGACCTGAACACATTTCGCGAGCTGACCAATGGCATGCTCAACGGCAGCGCCGACCTTCGGCTGGCAGCGACCCGGGACGCACAGACCAAGGAGCGCCTGCAGGAGCTGGTCACGCAATACGAGAAGACCCGCGCCGACGCGAGCGCGATCCTGAACAACCTGCAGGGCCTGGTGGCCGCGCGCGAGGCACAGGCAGCTGTTTTGGCCGACAGCGAGGCCCTGCGCAAGGGTCTCGAGGACGTGCAGGCCAAGCTCGAAGGCGGGGGTGGTTCCGGCGCCAGCTACCTGCTGATGATTCTGGGCGCGCTGCTGCTGGGGGCGGCCGCGTGGGGTTTCCTGCGCATCTTCGTTGCCGACCAGTCGCTGCGCGCGGCCCAGGCCGAGCAGGACAAGAGCAGGGCCGAGCGCGAGCAGCAGGAGGCCAAGCGCGTCAACGACGCCAACCAGGCCGCGATCTTGCGGCTGATGAACGAGTTGCAGACGGTCGCAGAAGGCGACCTCACGCAGCAGGCAACCGTGACCGAGGACATCACGGGGGCCATCGCCGACTCTGTGAATTACACGGTCGAAGAGTTGCGCATGCTGGTCGAACAGGTGCAAGGCGCGGTCGGTCGCGTGACCGACACCACGCAGCAGGTGGAGAACACGTCGACCGAGCTGCTGGCCGCGTCGACCGAGCAGCTGCGCGAGATTCGCGAGACCGGCGAGTCGGTGCTGCAGATGGCCGGGCGCATCAACAGCGTGTCGGCGCAAGCGCAGCAGACGGCCTCGGTGGCGCGCCAGTCGCTGGCCGCGGCCGAGTCGGGTCGGCAGGCGGTGCAGAACACGATCGGCGGCATGAACGCGATGCGTGACCAGATCCAGGAAACGTCCAAGCGCATCAAGCGCCTGGGTGAGTCGTCGCAGGAGATCGGCGAAATCACCGAGCTGATTTCCGACATTACCGAGCAGACCAACGTGCTGGCGCTCAACGCCGCGATCCAGGCGGCTTCGGCCGGCGACGCGGGCCGGGGCTTCTCGGTGGTCGCCGAGGAAGTCCAGCGGCTGGCCGAGCGCTCGGCCGACGCGACGCGCCAGATCGCCGCGCTGGTCAAGGCGATTCAGACCGACACCGCCGACGCCGTGGCCGCCATGGAGCGATCCACCCAGGGTGTGGTCGAGAGCACGAAGCTGTCGGATGCGGCCGGTACCGCGCTCGGTGACATCGACCGCGTGACGCGCCAGCTGTCCGAGTTGATCGAGCAGATCTCGCGCCAAGCCTCCGCGGAGGCGAAGTCCGCCAACGTGGTGGCCAGCAACATTCAGCACATCTTTGCGGTGACCGAGCAGACAGGCGAGGGCACGCGATCGACCGCGCAGATGGTTCGAGAGCTGTCGCGCACCGCCGAGGAACTGAAGCAGTCCGTGGCCCGCTTCAAGATTTCATGACAACGTCCACACCCGAAGCGGCTCGGCCACTGTCCCACGCGGGGCAGCGGCCGGCGGGCCGGTTCAGCCGGATCCGCGGCGGCCGCGCGGAAAGGCACAACGCGCTAGCGCGATTGCGCTGACGACACACCGGAACGCCCGCGATGGACCTGCTGCACGACACCGAGACGATCGAAGACCTCTCCGCGCTTGCCTGGGTGCACGACGAACTGCGCCGTTCGCTCGAGATGGCGCACAAGTCAATGCGGCGCTACCTCAAGGAAGCCGAGGCGGTTGCCGGATCGGATGTCGATGCGGTCGACCCTGGCGTGCTGCGTACCGCGCGTGCGCAGTTCCACCAAGGCGTCGGCGCGCTCGAGCTGGTCGGCCTGCCCACCGCGGCGCAGGTCCTGCGCGCCGGCGAAGCCGCACTGCAGAAGTTGACGTCGGGGCGTCCCGTCAAACTCAACGCGGCGGCCGTGGAAACGATCGAGCAGGGCTCGTTCGCGCTGCTCGACTACCTCACGCGCCTGCTGGCCGGCAAGTCGGTGTCGCCGCTGGCTTTGTTCCCCCAATACCGCGCAGTGCAGGAACTGGCCGGCGCCGACAGGATTCATCCCGCCGACCTGTGGCCGCACGACTGGCAGTGGCGCGAGGTGCCGGGCGACGGCAGCGTGGCGCGCGCCGCCGACGTCACATTGCGCGACGAAGTCGAAGCCCAGACGCTGAACCTGATGCGCCAGGGGGGCAGCGCGCCCGCGCTGGCATTGTCGGATCTCTTTGCCGGCCTGGCCGCCGGCGCGCCCGCTGGCCAGCGCCACCTGGCCACGGTCTGGCAGATGGCCGCAGCCTTCTTCGAGGCGCAAGGCCAGAAACTGCTGCGGCCCGACGTCTACAGCAAGCGCATCGCCTCGCGCCTGATCGCACAGTTGCGCATCAGTGAGCGCGATCCGGGCGGGACGAGCACGCAGGATGTGTCGCAACGCCTCGCCCAGGACCTGCTGTTCTTCTGTGCGCAGGCGGCTTCTCCGGGCGATGGCCGCAAGGCCCCGCGCCTGGCTGCGGTGCGCCAGGCGTGGAACCTGTCGCGGCGCGCGCCGGTGGATTACTTGGCGGCCGCGCTCGGCCGGCACGACCCGGCGTGGATCGCACAGGCGAAGAAGCGCGTCGCCGCGGCCAAAGAGGGCTGGGCAGCGGTGGCTGGTGGCGAAATGCATCGCCTGACCACGCTCAACGAGCAGTTCCACCTCGTTGGCGAGTCGCTCAAGAAGCTGTTCCCCGCGGGTGACAAGCTTGCACAGGCGCTCAGCGCGACTTCGGCGGCAACGGTCTCGGCGGCTGCGGTGCCGGCGCCGGCGCTTGCGATGGAAGTCGCGACCGCGGTGCTGTACCTCGAAGCTTCGCTGGACGAGGCCGATTTCGACCATCCGCAGCAGGTCGACCGCATCGGCCGGCTCGCCGCACGCATCACGCGGGTGCGAGATGGCGCCGAGCCGGAGCCGCTGGACGCCTGGATGGAAGAGCTCTACCGCCGCGTGTCGGACCGCCAGACGATGGGCAGCGTGGTGCAGGAGCTCAAGAGTTCGCTCGCCGAGATCGAGAAGGCGATCGACCAGTACTTCCGTCAGCCTGCCCACCGCGAAGTCCTGCATCCGGTGCCGGCCCTGCTCGACGCCATGCGTGGCGTGTTCTCGGTGCTCGGGCTGGGTCATGCGTCGCAGGCGGTGGTGCGCATGCGCGACGATGTGGACGCGCTGGTTGCCGCACCCGCAGGCGATCCCGACGCGGCCGCGACCGATCGCCTGGCCGGCAACCTGGGCGCGCTGGGGTTCCTGATTGACATGTTCAACGTCCAGCCGGCGCTGGCCAAGTCGCTGTTCGCCTTCGATGTGAAGACCGGCCAGCTGCACGCCGTCGCTGCCGGCGGACGCCACCGCGCCTCGGGATTCGGTGGCCTCGAGCCGGCCTTGGCGACGCCGGTCGAGCCTCGGCTCATCGAGCAGGCACAGTCGCTCGCGATGGCCGCAGCGCATCCCGAGGTACCGCTTGCGGAGCTGCGCAGCGAACTCGACCGCCTGTCGCACGAGGCAATGGTTGCCGACCAGCCCGAGCTCGCTGAGACGATGCACCAGGTCAAGAGCGCCTTCGAGGTGGCGGCCAACGACGACGAGCGCCGCGCCGTGCGCGAGGAACTCGCGCACGCGATGGCCGACTTCGTGCACACCTCTTCCGAGCCTGCCGCGCTCGACGAGATTCCGCCGACGCGGCCGATGCCGGTGCTGCCGATAACGCCCACGCCGGCGGGTCAGACCGGGCTCGAGGAAGACGCCGAGATGCGCGAGATCTTCCTCGAGGAAGCGCGCGAGGTGATCGACAACGCCCGCACGGCGCTGTCGGCGCTGGCTGGGGCGAGCGACGACCTGGGTGAGATGACCACGGTGCGGCGCGCGTTCCATACGCTCAAGGGCAGTTCTCGGATGGTGGGTCTGGCCGATTTCGGCGAGGCGGCGTGGGCTTGCGAGCAGCTCTACAACGCGCGCCTGGCCGACCAGCAGGCGGCCGAGGGCGGCCTGCTGGCGCTGACGGCCGACATCCTCGCCTACCTTGCCGACTGGACCGATGCGATCGGCGCGCGTCGCGCTGGTGGCCACGCACATGCTGCCGTGCGCGCGGCGATCGAGCGGTTCAAGGAACACGGCGACCACGGCCAGCTTGCGCTGCCTGGCGCCGCGCCAGCAGACCCGCTGAAGGGGATGACACCTGCCGGCCCGTCGATGGACCAGGTCACGAGCCCGATGTCGCTCGACGATCTGCTGCCCGAACTGCCGAGCGCGTCGGACCTCGACTTGTCGCCGGCCGCGGCGCGCACCGTGCGTTCCCTCGATCAGCTGCTCACGCCCGATGAATCCGTCGAGTTCGAACTCGACCTCGGCGAGGCCGCAAAGATGCCCACCGCGGGGCGCCAGGCGCTGCAGTCGCTGGCTGCGCCCGAGCGAGCGGCTGACGCACCGGCGCCCGACATTGCGTCGGGCCTGATGTCGCTCGATTTCGAGCCTTCGACGCTTGCGCCGCCGGCCCCGGCGCTCGAGGCGCTGAATTTCGATCGACCGATTGCCCCGACCGCCAAGCCCACGGCACCGGTGCAGGCCGCCGCGCCTGCGGCGCCGGTCGACGAGTTCCGGGAGATCGGTCCGCTGCGCGTCGCGATTCCGCTGTTCAACATTTTCCTGAACGAGGCCGATGAGCAATCGCGCCGCCTCGGGACGGAATTGGCCGAGTGGGCGCACGACCTGTCGCAGCCGGTCGCCGACTCCGCGATTGCACTCGCGCATTCCCTGGCGGGCAACTCGGCGACCGTCGGTTTTGCCGACTTGTCGCATCTGGCACGGCTGCTCGAACATGCCTTGATGCGGTCACAGGTGGTCGGCACCGGCGACGGGCTCGAGGCGCAGCTGTTCAACGACGCGGCCGATGAAATCCGCGCGCTGCTTCACCAGTTTGCTGCTGGCTTCCTGAAGTCGCCGACGCCGGAGCTGATCGCAAGGCTCATTGACCACGAGCGTATTGCTGCCGAACGCCTGCACGAGCAGTCGGTCCGCGGCGAGCTGCCTGACGCCGACGCGGACTCCGATGCGATGACGCTCGATGCGCCGCCCATCGCACCGCACCAGGCCGTCAGGGCCGAGTCGCTGCCCGTTGCTCCGATCGAAACCGAAGCGGTTTCCGAGCCGGTCGCAGAAACGCCGACCGGGCAGCAGCTCGCACAACCGAGTGTCGAGCCCTCGACGCTCGGTCGGCTGAGCCAGCCGGCGACGCTCGGCGATGAATTGCCCTCGAGCATGCTCTCACCGCTCGGCCGCACCGAATTCCACGAGCTCTCGGCGCTCTCGCCGCTCGAGGCGGCACCGCGAGCGATGTCCGACCGGGCGGACCGGATCGGCGACGACGATGACATCGACGCGATCGATGCAGTCGATGCCGAACTGTTCCCGATCTTCCAGGAAGAAGCGTCCGAGCTGCTGCCGCAACTGGCCACCCGCATGCGCGAGTGGGCCGACCGGCCGAGCGAGCCTGCAGGCGCGGCCGCCTGCATGCGCACGTTGCACACGCTGAAGGGAGGGGCACGACTGGCCGGCGCAATGCGACTCGGTGAACTCGCGCACCGGCTCGAGACGGCGGTCGAGCACCAGCTGGCCCGCGAACACACCACCAGCGCTGACGTCGAGCTGCTGCTGGCGCGCGTCGATGTGATCGGTGCCGCGTTCGATACCCTGTGCGGCGTGCCAGCGGCCGCTGCGGCCGACATCGTCCCGCCTGCAGCGCCGGCCGCAATGGCGCCGGTGACCGTTGCCGCGCCGCCGCGCCAACCGGCGCTGCCGGTCGTCGCGGCGAAGGCGGCCGAGCTGCAACCTGCGGCGCCCGTGCCTGCATCGCTGCCCGAGACCGGCGCATCGGCCGGTCAGGGCGAGCCCGCGCCAATCGACTGGCAGCGTTTCGCCGGCGCGGCGCACGAAGTGCCCGCCACCGTGGTGCCCGATCGTGCGGCGGCCAGTGGGGCTTCGGTGCGCGTGCGCGCACCGCTGCTCGATCGTCTGGTCAACCATGCCGGCGAGGTGTCGATCGCACGGTCGCGAATCGAATCCGAGGTCGCACAGTTCAAGGCCTCGCTCGGTGACCTCACCGAAAACCTCGAGCGCCTGCGTTCCCAGCTGCGCGACATCGAACTGCAGGCCGAAACGCAGATCGCCTCGCGCATGGAGGCGGCCAAGACGCACGGCGAATCGTTCGACCCGCTCGAGATGGACCGCTTCACGCGCTTCCAGGAGCTGACGCGCATGATGGCCGAGTCGGTCAACGACGTGGCCACGGTGCAGCGCAGCCTGCAGCGCACGCTGCAGTCGACCGAAGACGACCTCGCGGCACAGGCGCGCCTGACGCGCGACATGCAGGACGACCTGCTGCGCACGCGCATGGTCGAGTTCGAGAGCCTGTCTGACCGTCTGTACCGCGTGGCGCGGCAGGCGGCCAAGGAGCTTCAGAAGCAAGTGCGGCTGGACATCGTCGGCGGCTCGATCGAAGTCGACCGTGGCGTGCTCGAGCGCATGGGCGGCGCCTTCGAGCATCTGCTGCGCAATTGCGTTGCCCATGGCATCGAGACCCCCGAGCGGCGCGAGGCGATGGGCAAGGACGTGACCGGCCAGGTCACCATCACGGTGGGGCACGAGGGCAACGAAGTCGCGGTCGAGTTCCGCGACGACGGCGCCGGCCTGAACCTGTCGCGCATCCGGGACCGCGCGGTGGCGATGGGCCTGTTGCCGGCCGATGCGCTGCCCAGCGATGCCGAACTGGCCAATCTGATCTTTGCCCCGGGCTTCTCGACCGCCGAGGCCGTGACCGAACTGTCGGGCCGGGGCATCGGCATGGACGTCGTGAAGAGCGAGGTCAACGCGCTCGGTGGCCGCATCGAGACTGCGAGCGCGCCGGGGCAGGGCACGAGCTTTCGCCTCGTGCTGCCGCTGACGACCGCGGTGACCCAGGTGGTGATGCTGCGCGCGGGGGGGGTCACGGTGGCGGTGCCCGCTACGCTGATCGAACTCGTTCGTCGCGTGCCGGCAGCCGAAGTCGCAGCCGCCTATGCGAACGGCATGTTCGATGCGACGCAGCCGATGCCCTTCTTCTGGCTCGGCGCGCTGCTGCAGGCCACCGGTCGCAGCATTGAACCGATCGGACGCAACCTGGCGGTTGTCATCGTCAAGAGTGCGCAGCAGCGCATCGCGTTGCATGTCGACGAAGTGCTGGGCAACCAGGAAGTCGTGGTCAAGAACCTCGGGGCCCAGCTCGTGCGGCTGCCGGGTCTGGCGGGCGTGACGCTGCTCGCCTCGGGCGCGCCGGCGCTGATCTACAACCCGGTCGCGCTGGCCACGCTGTACGGAGCCGGCGCGCGTGAGCAGATGCGGCGCGCCAGCGCCGCGGCGCTCATCGCCGACAGGGCGACCCCCGCCCAAGTCGTACAGGCGCCGCTCGTGCTCGTGGTCGACGACTCGCTGACGGTGCGCCGCGTCACGCAGCGCCTGCTCGTGCGCGAGGGCTATCGCGTGACAGTGGCCAAGGACGGACTCGACGCGCTCGAGAAGCTGGCCGACGAGGTTCCGGTGGTCGTGCTGTCGGACATCGAGATGCCACGCATGGACGGCTTCGACCTGGTGCGCAACCTGCGCGCCGACCCTCGCCTGGCCTCTCTGCCGGTGATCATGATCACGTCGCGCATTGCCCAGAAGCACCGCGAGCATGCTGCCGAGCTCGGCGTCGACCATTACCTCGGCAAGCCCTACTCGGAGGACGACCTGCTCGGCCTCGTGGCGCGCTATGTCGCGTCGGCCGCCTCGGTGCCGGCCGCGTTGCACTGAGATCGCGCGCCCCGTCGGTGCAGCTGGCCGTGGCTTGACAGCGCACGCCACTGGCGCGATGGCCCCGCGCGACGGCGGGGTTCCCACTGCGTCGATCGCTCGCTCGATCCTCGGCTGGCTATGATCGGGTCGCCTTAAATCAATGCGCGCGACGCGAGCCCGGCGGCGTCTCGAGCGACGGTGGACCAGCACAGGAGCGCCTCATCATGAAAGCCGGCCGGGTCGTTTACCGGAACCGATCCCCGTTCGTGCTGACCCGCCGCGCGTTCAATGTCTTGTCGGCCGTCGCCTTGACGGCCGCGGCGTGGCCGCTGCGCGCCGAGCAGGGCCACCCATTCGAGACAATCGAGTTCGACTGGGTCGACCTCGAGCGCCAGCGTGCGGTCCCGGTGCGGCTGTACTGGCCCGGCGCGCTGCGAACCACCGAGCGGATTGCGCTGGTTGTGTTCTCGCACGGGATCGGCGGTTCGCGGCGTGGCTACAGCTACCTTGGCCAGCATTGGGCGGCCAACGGCGTTGCCAGCCTGCACCTGCAGCACGTGGGCAGCGATCGCAATCTGTGGTTCGGCAACCCGCTTGCGCTGGTCGGCCGCCTGCAGGATGCGGCGCAGGAGCGCGAGGCCGCCGATCGCCCGCGCGACCTGCACTTCGCGCTCGACCAGTTGCTCGCCGGTCCGCTGGGCGAGCGAATCGATCCGCGGCGCATTGTCGCTGCCGGTCACAGCTACGGCGCCAACACCACCTTGTTGGCTGCGGGGGCGCGCGTAGAGCGCGACGCTCGCCTGATCGATCTGCACGACGAGCGCCTGTCTGCGGCGATCGTGATCTCTGCGCCCCCTTTCTACGGCGAGGGCGATCCCGCACGCATCCTGTCCTCGATCCGGCTGCCCACGCTGCACATCACGGCCACCGGCGATGTGATCCGCATCCCCGGCTACTGGTCGGGGGCCGAGGACCGCATCGCGGTCTTCGAGGCGATCGGCAGCCGACGCAAGGCGCTGGCGGTGTTCGAGGGCGGTTCGCACAGCATGTTTACCGACCGGCAAGGCACCGGGGGCGTCGAGCTCAATCCGATGGTCAAGATGGCGACCAAGGAGCTCTCGCTCGCCTTCCTGCAGTCCACCTTCGGCATGGCCGACAGGACGGCGCTGCAGCGCTGGATCGAGCGCTACCGGCCGATCGTGGCGAGGACGGTCGGCTTGCCTGCTGCAGGGTAGCGCCTCACCCCTCAGTAGCTCACCCGCGCCAGGTAAGTCTTCTGCGACGCCGCGAGCGCCTGCCCCAGCGTGTGGATGCCGCGCTCTTCCAGCAGCGGCAAGAGCTTGAGCAACACCTCGGCAGTAACCATCGCATCGCCTAGAGCGGTGTGGCGGCCCAGCACCGGCACCCCCAGCCGCTCCGCGATCGCTTCAAGACGGTGCGAAGCCTGCGCCGGGTGCACCACCGCCGAAAGCAGCAGCGTGTCGAGCACGGGCTGGGTGAAGGACAGGCCGGTGCGCTCCTGCTTCAGCTCGAGAAAGCGCATATCGAAAGCCGCGTTGTGCGCCACCAGCACGGTGTCGGCTGCGTAGGCGTGAAAGGCGGGCAGCACGGCGTCGATCGTCGGTGCGCCGGCCACCATCTCGGCGCGGATGCCGTGGATCGGGATGCCGGCGGCCGGGATATCGCGCTGCGGGTCGACGAGCTGCTCGAAACAGTCCTCGCGGCGCAGCTTGCCGGCAACGATGCGCATGGCACCGATCTGGATGATTTCGTCACCGGCAGCGGGCTCCAGTCCTGTGGTCTCGGTGTCGAACACGGTGTAGGTCAGCTCGACGAGCCGCCGCTCGGACAGCTCGCGCGTCTGTTCGGTGGCGCGGAAGAGGTCGAAGTCGTACATCTCTGGCCGGCTGTCGCCGCGCACCAGTGCCGTTGCGTCCAGCGGCTCGCCCGCCGCGGCCAGCGGCAGCAGCATGCGGAAGAACGCTTCGCCGCGCGCTCGCTCGCGCTCGAACCAGAATTCCCCGCCGTGGCGGTCGATCACGTCACGCACCGTCAGCGCCACGCGCTCGCTGCCCACGCGCATCGGGTCAGTCTCCCAGCCGATCACGGTCTCGGTGCTCATCGACGGACCCTGCCAGACCAGATCGAGTCGGGCGTGGCCGTCGTGGCGCGCGATGCGCAGCCGCACGACTCGCGTCTGCGCGTCCTCCACCAGCCGTCCGGCCAGGCTGGCCAGCGCCTGGATCAGCGAATAGCTGTCGACCTGCAGCCACAGGCTCTGGTCGACCGCATCGACCGCCGCTCGGCATCCCCATGCGGCCTCGATGCGGCGGCATGCAGCGTCGGCCAGGTCGGTGGCCAGCATGTCCTCCAGCGGCCAGCGGGTCTTCATCGTCTGCGTGCTGTGGCGCGCCAGGTCCTGCAGTCGCGTGCTCATCGAGCGCACCTCGTCGCGCACCACGGCCATGAAGCGTTCGCGTGTGGCGGCGTCGAGGTCGGGGAAGTCGAGCATCTCGAGCGCAGCCTGCACGTTGCCGAGCGAGGCGCGCGAACCCTCGCCCAGCGCGTGCAGCATCTGGTCGCGACCGGCCTCGGCAGCGAAATCACGCGTGATGTTGTCGAGCATCAGCACGAAGCCGTCGAGCGTGTCGCTGCCGGCCTCGCGCACCGGCGCCATCTGGACGCGCAGCAGTTGCCCGCTTCGCGTGCCGGTGACGAACTGTGCCGATGGGTGCGCCGCGCCGCGCGCCAGACGTTGCTGCACGCTCTCGATGGCATGTGCGATCAGCGCCCGGTCGAGCACGGCGTAGATCGAGCGGCCCAGCCCGATCAGTTCGGCGCCGTCTGCCAGCATCGGTGCGGCCGAGAGCGCGCGGAACTGCAGCCGCGCGCGGTTGTTGTAAAGCAGGATGCGGCCGTCGAGGTTGCAAACGACCACGCTCTGCGTGAGCTCGGCCATCAACGCACCCAGGCGATTGCGCTCCTGCTCCACACCGCGGCTCGCCTCGCGCACCTGCAGTGCCACGTCATCGCGAAGCGCGGCGCGCTGGCTGGCGAATTGGTTGACGATCTCGGCCAGCTCCTGCAATTCGGCGCCGCCGTCGGCAGCGAGCGTGCGCTGAACGTCGGCGGCGAGCAGCGCCTTCGCCTCCTCGGCCAGACGGGCCGCAGACCGCACCCAGTGCAGGTAGGCGTTGCGCAGCAGCGAGCCGAGCGCGGCTGCCAGCAGCAGGCCGACCAGCGCGAGCAGTGCCGCGCGCGGGGCCACCAGCTCGGCCAGCGCCGCGCGCTCCGCGGTGTCCAGCGTGGCCGCGAGGATCGCCCACGTGCCGCCGCCGGCCACGGCCAGCGCAATGCCGGGCAGCACGGCCGCGGCGACCTCGCGCCAGTCGACCTGGCTCATCCGAGCATCTCGCGCAC
>Ga0224500_10000862_pt1 | contig 19300 bp, 13 predicted proteins | sample SF_Oct11_sed_USG_FD_168126 | JGI IMG/M metagenome (GOLD analysis project Ga0224500, IMG submission 168126) | Sediment microbial communities from San Francisco Bay, California, United States - SF_Oct11_sed_USGS_4_1 | ecosystem: Environmental > Aquatic > Marine > Sediment | place: USA: California... | reverse complement strand
TTCCGGCGAGGTCGTGGTGGCCGTCGCCGCGAGCCGGGAGAGCCTGTATCGGGCGCGCATCAATGAGCTTCAGTCCAAGCTGGACACACTACGACTCAGCTTCTACGACACGCATCCGGACATTGTTCAGCTCAAGCAGCAGATCGAGGAATTGAAGGGAGGGGTTACAGCGGAGCACGAGCGTGGGGAGAAAATGCGGCAATCCGGCGGTGCGGGAACGGATCCCGCGGCCTTGAACAGCCCCGTGTACCAGCAACTGAGGCGCGACCTGTCGCAGAACCAACTCGCGGTGGAGGCCTTGAAGGCGCGAATCGCGGATACTCAGCAGCGCATGCAACAGGAATTCAATCGCGGAAAGCTGCTGCACGAGGGCGATGCGCGACTTGCCGAGCTGACGCGCGACTACCAGGTCAATCGGGACATCTATCAGGACCTGCTCCGCCGCCGCGAGAACGCTCGCGTATCCATGAACCTGGACAGCGAGCGGCAAGGCCTCACGCTCAAGGTGCTGGAGCCCGCCACGTTGCCGCAGCGCCCCATCGGGCTGCGGTTCTGGCAGTTTGTGGCCGCCGGCGTCGTGTTGGGGTTGATAATTCCGGTCGGCCTGCTCCTTCTAAGAATTCAGCTTGACCCCAGGGCCCGCTCCGCGCCCGCCCTCTCGGCGTCCTTGAAGGCGCCCATGATCGCGGTTGTACCCCACATGTGGTCACCGAGGGAACTACGAGGCCTGCGGTGGGAACTCGCGTTTCTCACGCTGGTCGTCCTGGCAACCGTTGCCGGTTCCTCGGTGCTCACGTACCTCAAGATGGAAAGATTGATTTGACATGAGCAAGATCGAAAAGGCCCTGACCCGAGCAAGGGAAGAGCGCGGCAACCTTCCGTTGGTTCCTGTGCCAGGCTCTGCGCATCATGTAGCCGGCACCGCACTGCTGGCCGAGCGCGCGGCGCGTCCCGAGACGATCGCGAGAATGGCTCATGCGGAGCATGGTCTGCTCAGTCCGCTGGATCTGTCGTCTTACGGAATCATCAGCAAGGCCAACATAGACGATCCCGCTGTGCAGATATTCCGGGAGCTGCGCACCAAGATCGTCCAGCAAAGCAAGGGAGGCAATTGCATCGTCCTCGTCGCCGGCGTCAGCAAGGGAAGCGGGGCGAGCTTTGTGGCACGCAACCTCAGCGCGGCGTTCGCCTTTGACCATGGGAAGACAGCGCTACTGATTGACTGCAATTTGCGCAACCCCAGCGTGCAGAAACTTGTCGGTGGCGATCCGGCTGAGGGGCTGACCGATTACCTCGAGAACCCCGACATCGATGTCGGGAGGATCATTCACCCGGTCGGCATCGCCCGCATGCGCGCCATCCCGGCGGGGCAGCGCGCGAGCTCGGATACCGAGCACTTCACGTCCTTGAAGATGCATCACCTCGTCGCCTCGCTACGCCAAAGATACGCCGAGCGCTACGTGGTACTGGATGCGCCGCCCATGACGGATTCATCTGACATTCGTATCCTCGCCGAGCTGTCCGATTACGTTCTTCTCGTTGCCCGGTACGGGAGATCCACGACGGCGCAGATCGACAAGTGCGCAGCCGCGTTCGATCCGGGCAAGCTTCTCGGCGTCGTATTCAACGATGAGCCGTGCTTTCCGGCAGGGCACGCGCGGAAACTCTCGGAAGGGCCCGTCAAGAAGCAAATACGGCGAGGGTCAGGTGGCTGATGTCGCGTCCGCGCACATGGGCATGCGCCTGCGCACGACGTTGTTCATGGGGTTGGCCGCCTGGGCATCGCTGCATGCGGGTCCCGCGTGGAGCGAACTCGAGTATGGGGCAGGCTACTCTTTCGCCAGAGACAGCAATATCACGCACGACCCGAACAATCCCACGCCCGAGCAGACCCACGTCGGCTTCATCGGGCTGGCCTACCTTGAGAATTCCGCCTCTTTGAATGCCAAGGTTCTTGCACAGGCCGAGGCCCGGAAGTTCGTCAACGGTGTCTACAGCGACGACTCAGCGCTTTACTTGGACGCGGATGCCGTGTGGACGCTGCTGCCCAAAAGATTCTCATGGACTGTGCAGGACGTCCACCGCGAGACGATTCTCGACCTGAGGCTCCCCGACACGCCCAGCAATCGTACTGCGACCAACAGTTTCTCCACGGGTCCCGATTTGACCCTGCAGCTGAACGCCACGAACTCCTTCAACCTGGCTGCTCGTTACGGAAGCTACTATGTTGATGGCCCTGGCGACAACCGGCGTGTGTCCGGAACGCTCTCCTTTCTGCACAGTTTGTCCGCCGGGTCGGTCCTGTCTCTCAATTATGAAGGCATGCAGATCCAGTACCCGGCACCATCCCTCTACGAGTCGGTGCAGCGGGACGATCTCTACGCGCGATATGACGTCCGCTCTTCGGCTCTGAATGCGGTCCAGGCGGAGCTAGGCGCCACCCGCGTCGAACCCAAAGGAGGAGTAACAAAGACGGGGCCTCATGCGAAGTTCTCCTATACGCGACAGCTCACTCAAGGTTCATCGCTACGCATAGCGCTCGCGAATGTGCTCTCGGATACGTACACGGATCTGATCACCACTTCCACACCCTCGCCAACGGTTGCCGGGAGCGGGGACGTGTACGAACGCCAGAGCGCCACCGCGAACTACACCGCGAAGGGTTCACGGCTCGGCTTCGGCGCGATCCTCTATGCGAATCGATATGACTATGACATTCTTCCGCAAGACTACGATGAATGGGGGACCAGAGCCCTTCTTACGTGGGAGTTCTCGATCGATCTACGGGCGAACGCCTATGCCAAGTATCTTGAGCGCGAGTACCGCAGCTTCGTACGGTCCGACGAGGAAGTCGAGGCCGGGCTGAGCGTGACCTATTATCTGACCAGATCGCTCAGTGCGACGCTGGAAGGCGTCAGGGACCAGACGAACAGCACCGACCCGAGGGCAAGTTTCGTGAACGACCGTTGGACGATCCTCTTCGGCTACAGCACGGGTCTGGCATACGTGCCCCGGTCCCGGCGCTGACCCGTATGTACCTTGCACACTTTGGCCTGAAGGCCCAGCCGTTCCAGCTCACACCGGACAGCGGCCTCCTGTACATGAGCGAGGCGCACAACCGCGCGAAAGCGTACATGGACTACACGATCGGGAACCGCGAGGGCTTCCTGGTCATTACCGGGGAAATCGGCTGTGGCAAGACCACGCTTATCCAGAAGCTGCTGTCCGAGCTCGATGCGCGCGTCTTGGTGGCCAAGCTTTTCCAGACACAGCTGGACGAAGTCGAGTTCCTGCAGGCGGTCCTCGTCGAGTTCGGACTCAACCCCTTCAATGCGAGGAAGGTGGAGCTGCTGGACATGCTCAACACGTACTTGGTGGAGCAATTCCGCCAAGGTAAGCACATCGTGCTCATCGTCGACGACGCGCACAACCTCGGGATGAAGGCGCTCGAGGAGATTCGCATGCTGGCGAATCTGGAAACTCAGGACGCGAAGATCCTTCACGTGATTCTGGTCGGACAGCCGCAGCTGGACGACAAGCTTGACCACCCGAACATGGAGCAACTTCTTCAGCGCATCAAGCTCCGTTACCACATACCGGCGCTGGACGAAAAGGAGTTGGGTCCCTACATTGCGTATCGCCTTGCTATGGTCGGCGCCTCGAATCGTGCCCTGTTTCTGCCGTCATCCCTCCCCGGCATCTTCAAGTACTCCGGAGGAATTCCGCGCCTGATCAATACGCTGTGCGACATGGCATTGACATGTGCATACGCAGACCGGCTTCATCAAGTCACCTACGAGGTGGTTCTGGCCGCGGCACGCGAGCTGCGTTGGCCGACATATGCCGAGCGGCTGGAGTGGCGCCGGCTGAGGGCGTCCATCGGTACTGCGCAGGGGACCGTGGCTCCGCAGAGTACAGAGGCGCCGATCGCGGGATTCGCACAGTTCGCGAAGAAGGTCGAAGAGCAGTCGAAACTCCTCGAATCGATCGCCAAGAGCTTGACGCTCATCGAGCTGCACCTGCGCCGCCGCGCTCAGGCGGAGGGCGCTGAAGCGAATTCCGACCTGCCAAGCAAGCGCCCCCAGGCGCTCGGCTAAGTCACGCCATGCCGAAAGTCACCGCCGCCGCCAGCCGGCGTTTCATGGTGCTTCCCATCTCCAGCGCCGGGCGCAAGTCAGACTGGGGCTACCCTGACTCTGGTCCAGGCGCGACGAATCCGAGCCGATGATCACGGCTGTCGCGGGGTTTCTGCTGCTTGCCGTGGCCGGAGTGGCCGCGGTAAGCATCGTGCGCTCTCGCAATCTGCAGTACTGGCTGCATTCCTACTGCCGCTGGAAGGCCGCCGCGCTCGTTCGACGGGCAGTGCCGCCGCGGCACGTCTACTTCTGCTTCGCAGACCACTTCGAGCCCTATGGGGGGGGCGCGGATCATACGCTCGCGCGCCGGCGCGTCGCGAAATGGGTGGAACGCTATCCGAGTCTGGCCGCCGGCCACGTGGACAGCTTCGGCAATCATCCAAAGCATACGTTCTTTTATCCCGCGGAGGAGTACGACGCCGACCTGGTCGATCAGATAGCACGGCTGTGCGCCAAAGGCATGGGAGATGTCGAAGTTCATTTGCATCACGACAACGACACGGCCGACAACTTCCGACGGGTGCTCGTGGATTACGCCTCGACGCTGCACGAGAGACATGGCCTGCTGCGCAAGGATCCTGCGAGCGGACGCCCGATCTATGCGTTCATTCACGGCAACTGGGCGCTGGACAACTCCAGGCCGGACGGGCGGATGTGCGGAGTCGACAATGAGCTTGGCGTACTCGTGGATACGGGCTGCTATGCCGACCTGACAATGCCATCGGCCCCGAGTGACACCCAGACGCGCAAGATCAACTCGATCTACTTCGCACGCGGCCGCTCGGGGGCACGCAAGTCGCACGATGGGGGTCGTGACGTGCGCGTCGGCACGTGGGGCGAGCCGGGCGAACTCCTGCTCGTCCAGGGGCCGCTGACGCTCAACTGGCAGGACGCCAAGTTTGGCATCCTGCCGCGCATCGAGAGCGCAGAGATCTCCGCCGACGCGCCGCCCACCGCGCATCGCGTGCGCCTGTGGCTCGGGTGCCGGGTCTCCGTCCGCGGGGCCGAGGAGCACGTGTTCATCAAGGTGCACACGCACGGCGCCACGGAACCGACGATGCAGATGCTATTCGAAGGCGGCGGCTTCGAGCACCTGTGGGGCGAGTTGGAGCGTCAGTGCGGAGCCGCGCGGGGCCGCACGCTGCGGTACGTGACCGCCTGGGAGATGTATTGTCGGATCCGGGATCTGGCGCTGTCCGCATGACGCAAGCGAACTCAAGCCGCAGGCTGCGAATCGTCTACGTCATTGAATCTCTCGAATTCGGCGGCGCGGAGAAGGTCGCCGTCGATCTCGCCAACGAGATGGCGACGCGCCACGAAGTGACGATATGCTGCGTCAAGCGCCTCGGAGATCTGGCTTCGGACGTCGACCGCCGTATCCGGGTGCTCTGCCTCGAGAAAAGGGATGGCAACGACCTGCGCCTACCGTTCCGCCTCGCGCGCATCGCTGCGTGCCCGCGCGCCGACGTTCTTCATACGCACGAATGGGGCGTGTTCCTCGAGGGCGCACTGGCCGGTGCGCTGTCACGAACGCCGGTTCTCGTGCATACGGTGCACGGTCCCTATACCGCCTACGCGCCAGGCTGGCGCTCGCGGTTCAAGCGTTCCATGCGGCACGCGCTCGAGCGCATCGCCGCCCGAAGGTTCTCGGCCCTGGTGACCGTGTCCGACTCGATCCAGGAATACATTGGCAGGGACATCCGTATCGATTCGCGGCGTGTCCGGACTATCCACAATGGAATTCGAGTCGACGTGTCGAGCGGCATCCCGTCCCGCTCCGCCCGGACCACGACGTTCATCTCCGTGGGGCGACTCGCCAGGATCAAGAATCACGGCATGATGATCCGGGCCCTAGGGGCCTGCGGCGATCCGCGCGCCCGGCTAGTGCTGGTCGGCGACGGTCCCGAGCGCCTGTCGCTTGAGGCGCTGGCGCGGGAGCTGGGCCTCGGCGATCGCGTGTCATTCCTGGGATTCCGCCGCGACGTGGACCGGCTCCTAGCTTCAAGCATCGCCTTCCTGGTGTCGTCGGACCACGAGGGCATCTCCGTTGCGGTTCTGGAAGCGATGCGCGCCGGACTGCCCGTGATCGGGACACGGGTGGGCGGCATGCCCGAAACGGTGCTCGACGGCAAGACCGGAGTACTGGTGCCCAAGGGCGACGTCGCTGCCATGGCGCGCGCCATGCGCAGGCTGCTTGAATCGAGCGAGCAGTGCGCGCGCTACGGCCGGGAAGGGCGACAGCTCCAGGCGGCCGAATTTTCGATCGACCGCATGGTCGCCCGCTATGAGCAGATCTACGCCGGTGCCTGAACGACGAAGGGCGCCGCAACGCCTGCGCATCCTCTACCATCACCGCACGCAGGGGCGGGGCGCCGAGGGCGTTCACATTTTCAGCATCGTGCGTGCCCTGGAAAAGCTCGGGCATGACGTCACGATCGTTTCGCCGCCCGGCGTGGATCCGCGCAGCACCGAGGGCGCCGCACCCGTGGACAAGGCGCGGGTCGACACCCGAGGCATGCAAACGCTGTGGAAATGGATCAGCCGGCATCTGCCGAATTGGCTGTTCGAGCTCGCGGAGATTGCGTACAACCTCCCCGCGGGCCGGCGCCTGGCCCGGGAGCTGCGCTCGCTAGAGTACGACCTAGTCTATGAACGTTATGCGTTCTTTCTGCTGGCTGGTGCCCGTGCCGCGGCGCGGCAGGGCGTGCCGTTCGTCCTGGAGGCCAACGAGGTCAGCGGCATTCGCGGCCGGGCGCGCCGTCAGAGCTTTCCGCGGCTGTGCAGTCGCTTTGAGCAGGCGCTCTTCCGACGCTGCGCCGGAATCCTTGCGGTATCAAGCCATCTGCGCAACCGGGTCCTGGCACAGGGTGTTCCCGGTGATCGCGTTCGCGTCGTGCCCAACGCGGTGGACTTGGAAAAGTTCGCGCACGTCATGGCCAACGATGCGCTCCGGCAGCAGCTCGGGCTGCTGGCCCGAACCGTGATCGTCGTCGCTGGCTGGTTCGACCGATGGGATCGCCTCGACTTCCTGATCGACGCGCTCGTCCGCGTGAGGGCGCGCTTTCCGGAAGTCAGTCTGTTGGTGGTCGGCGACGGTCCGGTGCTGTCCCTGGCGCGCGAGCGAGTCCATGCGTTGCGCCTGACCCCGTGCGTGGTCTTTGCCGGCGCGGTCTCGAGAGACAAGGTTCTTTACTACCTGAGTCTCGGCGATGTGGCGGTGCTCCCCCACTCCAATGAATTCGGCTCACCCGTCGTCATGTTCGAGTACATGGGTTTGCGGATTCCCGTCGTTGCTCCTCGTCTGCCTCCCATCGAGGACGTGCATGTCGATGGAGAGACCGCATTGCTTTTCGAGCCCCTCGACCTCGACGCTTTCGTCGCGAAGCTCACGATCGCGCTGGGGGCTCCCGACACCCGCCGCGCGCTCGCTCAGCGCGCCTTCGAGAAGCTTGCGCGCGACCACACCTGGGAAAGCAATGCCGCGCAGATCCTGGAGGCCGCAGGCCTCGCGTCGGCGTCTTATTCTCAATGACCGCGGGAGGACCGACGCCATGTGCGGCATAGCCGGAATCCTTTGCGGGCCGTCGGGCACCGCCGAGCGGTCGACGATCGAAGCCATGACGCGCGCCATGGCGCATCGAGGACCGGACGCGGAAGGTTTCCACGTCCGCGGGCGCATTGCCCTAGGCCATCGCCGTCTCAAGATCATTGACCTCGAAGGCGGCGTGCAACCCATGCCCAACCAGGACGGGACAATCGTCGTCGTCTACAACGGCGAGATCTTCAATTTCCGCGAAGTCAGGACGGCGTTGGAGCGGCGAGGACGCGAATTCCGCACCAATTCCGACACCGAAGTTATCGTGCACGCCTACGAGGAATACGGAGACGCCTGCCCGGAACATTTCCGCGGAATGTTTGCGTTCGCGCTCTACGACCACACGCGCGACCGCCTGCTGCTGGCGCGCGACCGGCTCGGCATCAAGCCCCTCTACTACTGCATCGACGGAGACCGGCTGCTGTTCGCGTCGGAGGTCAAGCCGATCCTGCTGGCGCGGGGCGGCAAGGCCGGTGTGGCGGTCGAGGGAATCGATTTCTACGTTTCGCTCGGCTACGTGCCGGGCGAACGGACGCTGTTCCGCGACATCCTGCGCCTGCCGCCGGGCCACGTCATGACCAGCTCGGGCGGGGAGCGATCGCTGCGGTGCTTCTGGGACCTGGAGCGCGTTCCCCTGATCGACCTTCCCTTCGACGAGGCAAAGCTTCGCCTGGAACATCTCCTCGAGGAGAGCGTTCGGCTAAGAATGATCAGCGACGTGCCACTGGGGGCGTTCCTCAGCGGCGGGCTCGATTCCAGCTGCGTGGTGGCGCTCATGAGCAGGCTAACACGCGAGCGCGTCAAGACCTTCTCGGTCGGCTATCGGGATGATCCCGCCTCGAGCGAGCTGGACTACGCGAGGATCGTCGCCCAGGCGTTCCACACGGACCATCACGAGTTCATCCTCGAGCCAGGGGATTTTTTCGACTCGCTCGACCTGCTGCTCGAGCATTCGGAAGAGCCGATCGTGGAGAGCGCCGCGGTGGCGCTCTACCAGCTCGCGAAGCTCGCCCGGGAGCACGTCACCGTCATCCTCTCCGGCGAGGGGGGCGACGAGATCCTGGCGGGCTACCCCCTCTACGGGATCATGCCCATGGTTGATCGTGTGCGCCGGCTCTCCCGCGTCATTCCTGGCCCCCTTTGGCGCCTGGCGGGCCTCTGGGCGGCAGGCTCGGAAAAGCGGCTGAAGTACTGGGATTGGGTGAACTTGCCGCTCTCCAGGAGGTATCAGGGAATTTCCAACGACGTGACCGACTCGATCAAGAGGAAGATGTACACCGAGCAGTTCCGCGAACGCGCCGGGGAAGCGGTCGGCGAGTGCTTCTCCCGACTGTTCGGGACGCTGCAGGGCGGTTCCGACCTCCGTCGCATGACCTACGTCGACCTGAAGACGTGGTTGCCGGACGACCTGCTGCTCAAGGCGGACAAGATGACCATGGCCTGTTCCCTGGAGCTGCGCGTTCCGATGCTGGACCACCATCTGCTTGAATTCGCCACCGCGTTGCCTGATCGGTTTCGCCGCAAGGGCGCCGAAGGAAAGTATCTGCTCAAGAAAGCCATGGAGCCCTACCTGCCCCACGAGATCATCTACCGTCCGAAGAGGGGGTTCCCGGTGCCGATCGCCCGGTGGTTCCGGGGCCCGCTGTTCGAGCGCGTGAGCGACATATTGCTCGACCCGCGGTCCCTGGCACGCGGCTATTTCAGGGCCGAATACGTGCGGAGCGTGCTGGCACGGCATCGCACAAATGCCGAGGATCTGAGCCGCCGCATCTTCTCCCTCCTGGCGCTTGAGCTATGGCACAGAAGGTACATTGATCAATGAGTGGCGCCCCCATGGATGCATCGCGCTTGCGTGTGCTTCTCTATACGAACCTCTTCCCAACGCCGAGCGAGCCCACCCGCGGCATCTTTACGTGGCAGCTCGCTCGCGAGCTCCGCTGCATGTGCGACCTGACCGTGGTCTGCCCCTTGCCTTGGTTTCCTCGCTGGTCATTTCTTCGACGACTCAGGCAATGGTACGAATATTCCCTCGTTCCGCGCGAATACGAATTCGAAGGCATTCAAGTCTATTCGCCGAAGTACTTGATGCTGCCCAAGATCTCCGAGCCGTTTCTCGGCTTGCTCATGTTCCTGGGCACGATACTCACGGTCTGGAAACTGCACCGTCGCAAGAAGTTCAACGTCGTCAATCCGATGTGGCTGTACCCTGACGCCGTTTCCGCCGGCTGGATCGGCAGGCTGCTTGGCATTCAGGCTGTACCGACAGCGCTGGGTTGCGATGTCAATCTTTTCCTGGACGAGCCTGCGAAGCGGTCGCAGATTCTCGCAATGCTCCGGCGGTCTCGGAAGATTACCGCCGTATCCGAGGCGCTGCGTGCGCGCATGATCGCAGAAGGAATAGAACCCGCGCGCATCTGGACAACGCCAAACGGCGTCGACACGACGCTGTTCCACGTGCGCGGTCGGGTCGCGGCGTGCCGCGAGCTCGGCCTGCCGGAGGTAGTGCCATCGGTTCTGTATGTCGGACGCCTCAGCGAGGAAAAGGGTTTGTCCACGCTCGTCGACGCAGCGGGCCGGCTCTTGCAGTCCGGACGCAAGTTCATGCTCTATTTCGTCGGAGATGGACCGGAGCTCGGCGCGCTCCGAGCAAGAGCGCATGGCAATGGTCTTGGTGCCAACGTGCAGTTCCTAGGTCACCAGGATCACTCTAGGGTCGCATTGTGGGTCGCAGCCTGCAACGTGTTCTGCTTGCCGAGTTTGCGCGAAGGTTGCCCGAACGTCGTACTGGAATCATTGTCTTCCGGTCGGCCCGTTGTGGCATCGCGCGTCGGCGCGATTCCTGATCTCGTCGGAGGCGAGTCGGGAATTTTGGTCGATCCGGGAAATGCGCTGCAACTTGCCGATGCCCTGGGATTGGCGCTGGACCGCAGCTGGGATGCGGCGCGCATTGCAGCGACAACGAGCGGCAAATCCTGGCGCTCCGCGGCATACAAATTTGTGGAGGCCTACCGTTTGGCTGCGGCAGAAGCGTCGATGTGACGCCTGTACCAGACACATTGCTGTTGGTACGGGCATAAGGAGTACTTTTGCACTGCGTGACTGTGCTAGCGCCGTGACTTCCTTCCGCTTGTCAAGGGCGCCACGGTGCTAATATTTCTCTTGTACAAAGTCTTGCAATTCGCCGCGCAACAATCGTTTTGAGGTGAACGCAATGGTGCGTTCGCCAGAGCGCCGGCGGCATCGGAGGTGGTCCTTGGGTGCAGGCAGTACGCGTGCGGCACTGTGCAGGCGCGTTGTTCGAACATACTGTGGCGCCGTATTCGTCGCCGTCATGTTCGGCGGAATGGTCGGTTGCGGTTCCACGGCCGTCGATTCGGACGGAGCGACACAGGATGCGTCGAGGCCTGACGCCACGCCACCAGCACCGCCTCCCGGATCGCCGGCCGTATCTCTGGGGGCCAGTCCGACCACAGTCCTCACGGGCAAGACGACGACTCTTCAGTGGGTCACGAGCAATGTCACGGATTGCACGGCCTCCGCCGCCCCCTCGGTCGCCGGATGGAGCGGCAGCAAGGGCGTGAGCGGCTCCCAGGCGAGCGCTGCGCTCACGGCAACTACTGATTTCACGCTTACATGCACCGGGGCAGCCGGCAGCGACTCGAAGACAGTGACCGTGACGGTCGTGCCGCCGGCGCCATCGGTCACCTTGAGCGCGAGCCCGACCAGCGTGACCACCGGCACTGCTTCGATGCTTGCGTGGAACACGACAGATGCGACTGCTTGCAACGCGACCGCGAATCCGGGCGTCGCGGCTTGGAGCGGCGTAGTGGGTACAAGCGGCACCCAGTCGAGCGGCGCCCTGAGTTCGACTACCGACTTCACGCTGACCTGCACGGGTCCGGGCGGCGCCTCGGCTCAGACCGTGCGGGTGACCGTGGGGCCGGTGGGCACGCCGACCGTAACGTTGGCCGCGACCCCGACCAATATTGCGAGTGGCGATTCCGCCACGTTGACCTGGAGTTCCAGTGACGCGACCGGCTGTACAGCGTCGGCAAACCCCCCTGTCGCGGGCTGGAGCGGCGCCAAGAGCACAAGCAATTCTCAATCTACCGGCGTACTGACCACCAACACGGACTTTTCCCTCACGTGCTCCGGACCGGGCGGCAGCGCCTCCCAGTCCGTGACCGTGACCGTTTCGCCGCCGCCGCCGCCGCCTGTAGCGGGCACTTACTTTGTCTCCCCGACGGGCAGCAATGCGAATTCTTGCAGTGCAGCGCAGAGCGCGGTGTCCGCAAAGCAGACCATCCAAGGTGGATTGTCGTGCCTGTCACCCGGATCGACTCTGGTCCTCCGCGACGGCACGTATTCCGGATCGGGCAATGCTTTGAGCAACCTCCCGGACGGGACCTCCAGCGGCTACATCACGATCAAGGCGGAGACGGAAGGCAATGTCGTCATCACTGCCGGACTTTCGATGTCTCACACGGATTCCTACATCATCTTCCAAGGCCTGCGCTTTCAAGGATCAAGCGAGAAGACCATACAAGGCAACCACCTGATCTTCGCCAGGAATGAGTTCAAAGGAGGGTGTGCATCCGGAAACTGCACCAACACGACGGTCGGTACGAATAGCTTCAACGATACCGCGGATATCCTGTTCGAGGATAACTGGTGGCATGGATCCGGCGGCCGGTACAACGTTCTCATCTACAACGCGAACCGCGTTGTGCTACGAAGAGGCGTGATTCGCCACGATGGCGGCTGGACCGATACGAAGGGCGATCCCGAGGCAGGCCTGAACTTCTACAACTCGACGGACTGCTCGGCGCAGAACGTCATCATCCTGGACTCGAATCTCGTCTATAAGGAATGGCAGTCGGCCTTCTACAGCGTACACAATAGTGCATCCCCGAATAGCAACACCAACAACAGCTGGTTGGGGATCATTTCGCTCAACAATCTCTCCGGGTCCGACGGCGCTGGCCTACGTTTTGACGGCGATGCAAGCCAAAGCAATCATCTCGTGCAGGATGCGGTGCTGTGGGATGCCAACTGGGGGATGAACGTCGCATTCACATCTTCGGTAGGTCTGACCGCGACCCGTTTGACCATCGGGAAGAGCTCCGGAAGTGGCACCGGCATCGGAGGCGACTCGGGAGGTAGCAAGAGCATCAGCAACGTCCGATTCTTCAATATGGGCTATACCGATGTAACCGTGACGAATTCGGTGACTGGATTACCCACCTACCTTCCTGTTCAGCTTGCCGGTGTAGGTGCCAACATCGTCAATCGTATAGGTACGCCGCTTGCACTCCAAGGCCAGCCGGGTTGGAATACGGACACGGGGATAACGCTTTGGCCGTTCCCGAACGAGGCCAGAATCAAGAAGGAAATGTGCAGCGATGCAGGCGTGAGCCGCGGCTTTTGCTCCGATCCAGTCTCGCTCACCAACTACATCATGAACTACCTCGGCAACGGCAATCCTTTCTAAGACGTCGGGAGATTATTGGGTTCGGCACCCGCTTGACCCGCGATCACCGCAGCCGGCGGCGATTCAGACCGACTTGCCGCTCATCCTAATCGGCCCGCACTGCATTCGATTTGCAGCAAACGCTAGAATAGCGCATGGCATGCCGCTTCAAGAGGCTCGCGGCCAAGGGGGCGGGTGCGTTAGTGGGCGCTCTGTGCCTGTCGCTGGCTTCGCAATTGGCCCAGGGCGCCACGTATTTCGTCGATGCTTCCGCTCTAGACGATGGTGGCACCGGCAGCCGCACACAACCCAAGAAGTTCCTGGTCAGCGGACTACGTCTCATGTCGTCGCGAGGCGGTGACACGTTGGTACTTGCGTCCGGACTCTACTCCGGACCAAAGAACAGCATTCTTCCGGATACGCCACTCCACAGAGGAGGCCCCAGCATCAAGGAAGGGACCCTCCGGACCTACAACGTTATTCGAGCATCGGTTGACGGCGGCGCCACGATTAGGGGCAGCCTTGATATGCCATTGGGGTCGGCGTTTCTTCAGTTCGAGGGCATTAAGTGGGATAGCCGCGAGGAAAAGAAGATCGTCGGGCATCATTTGAAGTTTGTCCGTTGTGCGTTCAAGAATGGTCCCGCGACTGGCAATCTCAATACTGTCACGATCGGTACGAATGATCGCACTCCAGGTGCGCTTGACGTACTCGTGGAGGACAGCTGGGTCTATGGCCCCGGTGGGCGTTACAAGATACTGGTTTTCAATGCGCAGAGGGTGGTTTTGCGCCGGGTCGTCGCCAGGCACGATGCTGGCTGGATTCGAGGCGACGAGAATCCCCAGGGCGGAATCGCCATCTACAATTCGCGAGATGTCTCTCTGCAGAACGGCATCGTCCTGGATAGCGACTTGGACTACGCAGATTGGCTAGGCGCAATCACGCACGTGCAAAACAGGATTGATGGCACTCTCGTTTCCTCCGGGATAAGCATCCGAGGAAGCATCGTACTCAACATTGCCAATGTCGGAGTGAGCTACGAAGGCAATGGTGCGATTGCGGACGCACGCATTGTTGACACGATTGTCTGGAAAGTGGCGAGGTCGGCGCTTACGCTTAACGGCGGGTCGCATCTCGTATTGGCCGACCACTTGACGGTCGGTGAAGTCTCGTCAGGCGACGCGATAAACCTATTTGGTGGACGAGAGGCTGCACTTTCGGTCCGAAACTCTATTGTCTCGGCAGAGGCGAACCGTGCCTTCAATCGCCAGCGCGGATTTTTGGAAGGGAACAACAACATTTGCTTTTCAAGATATCGTCACATTGAGTGCGCGTCGGCCGGCGATACGTCGCTGGATCCGCGCCGCAATGGGCTTTCGCGACTACCGCATATTGACGACGACTCGACACTAGGTCGCGCGCAGGTGGGCGCGAACGTAACTACCCGAATAGGCGTAAGCGGCGCGCTCTATGGAGAACCCGGTTTTGACGAACTCGGACGTGAGGCGTTGTGGCCCTGGCCCCAAGAGACACGGCTGAAGGCCGACCTTTGCGAGGACGGGGTCAAGCGCGGGCTATGCGGCACCGGGTCAAGCTTGACTAAATACATCTGGGGCTTCTTGGACGTACCGTCCCGCGCTCACCGACCGCCCGGCGGATAGCCATGGGCCTCGGCGGCGTAGCCAAGAGGATAGCGGCGCAGCTCGCTCCTAGGACGTTCATCATGCGCGGAGCAACCGGACCGGAGCACCGGATCGGGCTCACGTTTGACGATGGTCCACACCCAGAAAACACACCTCGCATTCTGGACGTGCTGGATGCGCATGGCGTGCGCGCGACGTTCTTCGTCCAGGGCGATATGGTGGAGCGCCATCCGACGCTATTGCGCGAAGTCGCTGCGCGAGGTCACCGGGTGGGAAACCATGGATACGGGCATATGGACGCTCGGGACACGGCCTGGACCGAGTATCTCGCGAGCGTCCTCCGGACTCAGGCATTGCTGGAAGAGATCGTCGGCAGCCCACTCCCGCGTTACTTTCGCCCTCCCTACGGCAGCATCACACTGCGCTCGACGATTGCGCTGGTCCGCCACGGGTACCAGTTCGTCTTCTGGTCCCTAGACAGCCGTGACTCTTTTGTCCCTGATGCGTCCGCTCTCCTCGCACATGTCGAGGGGCAAAGAATGGAGCCCGGATGCATCATGTTGCTGCATGAAGACTATCATCACACGGTCGTGGCCCTCGAGCCCTTGATCGCCCTGGTCAGGAGACGGGGTCTCGTTCCCGTCGCAATCGATTCGCTTCTTCTACGCCAACCATAGCTTCCCGCCATCGGTTGCAGGCTTGCCAAGCTCCCCGCTCCTTCCTGCTAGCGCTGCGCCTTCCTCCACTGCACTGTCTGCCGGCGGCGGAGAAAGCGGATTAGCCCCCCGAGCGCCGCCAGATTCATCGCGGTGAAATATAGCGGCACATAGACGGCCAGTGGCAGGGCGCCGCGAGCGATCCGCACGTAGCCGATCGCGGCCACTCCATAGAAGACAAGCTGCGTCACCAGCACAAGCAGATAGATTTGCTGGCGCGCAAGCATCGCCGAGCTCGTAAACGCAATCAGCAAGAACAATGGCGCCAGCCAACGCAGCGTCTTGTGCGAAAAGAACGCCCAAGCAAACCAGGAGCGCATCGGAAAGAGCATTCCGGCGTTCTCAACGATCGTCTGAAATCCACCTGCCACCATCCGCACCTTGACGTAGAAGTCGTCCTTGATCTCTATGGAGGCCAGCTCGAATGACTGCGCAGAAGGCTCATAGCGGACGCTGAATCCCTGTCGAACAATATCTAGCGTGATCTGGGCGTCATCGTTAATGATGTACTCCGGTACCGGCCTGTACAGCGACCTGCGGACCGCGAAGATCTCGCCATCCGCGCCAGTAATATTGCCAATCCTGCTTTCTGCCAACTTGAGCGCGGACTCGTAGCGCCAGTACAAACCGTCCCCTACCGAAGACTGACGCCCTTCTGCCTGCCTTATCCGCTTGGCGCCACATACCCCACCCACTCCTGAATCGACGAAATGCGAAAGCAGTCGGACGAGTGCATCCCTGGAAAAGTCGTTGTTCGCGTCCGAGAAGACCACGAACTCGCCAGTGGCGTGTTCTACCGCGCGGTTGAGCGCCGCCGTCTTCCCCCGTCGCTCCGCCTGATGCAAGGAGATCACACCGCGAGACGCGAACGACCGCACGATCGCCTCTGTCCCGTCGCTCGATCCGTCCGAAACCACCAGCACCTCCAGCCTGTCGGGCGGGTACGCGAGTTCCAGGGTGTTGCGCAGCTTCGCGGCGATTACCTTTTCTTCATTGTACGCAGCGACAATGAATGACACTCTGGGAGGTGCGTCCAGAGGAATGGTGCGCGGCATGCGCCAGCACTTGGAGAGAATGACGACGATCGCGGGATAGAGCACGTAGTGGTAGATGAGCAGCGCGGCCGACGCGAAGAATATTGGCTCGAGCACTGCGCGCGACTACCCGTTCACTCTCGACTGCCAGAAGGCCCGTCGGGCCGCACCGCCCGGAAAGGATAGCGGCAAGCAGGTTGCAGCCACACACAGGCGACACAGGGAAGCTGCGCTCACTCGGGCAAACTCCCACGCCGCCGGCGAATCCACGCGCGCATGGCGCCATAGCCTTCCCGGACTTCACGGATCGACACGACCCTGGCCAGCAAGCACGCAGCGACGAAGCCGACGGCAATGGCCGCGGAAGCCAAGAACGCGCCGTCTGCCTTCGCGGCCAGCGCAAAGCACGCAACCGCGATTGCCAGCAGGCGCCCGACCGCAAACAACCTCCAGTCGACGCGATCGTATCGCTTCGCCACCAACATCGACGTGAGCGCGGCCACCGCCATTCCGAGAAGCGCACCATACGCGGGCGCCGGCAGCCCGATCACTCCGACCAACAACAACGTCGCCGCCACCCGGAGCACGCCGCTTGACACCTGGATTACCATCACACGCCGCGTCTTCTTCGCATACAGTATTCCCGTTTGAAATATGTACTCCGCGCCACTGAGCACATTCCTCAGCATCAGTATCGGGAGCAGGCCAGCAGCGCTCCAGTACGAATCTTGAGAGATCATTTTCAGCAGAGGAGGAACGGCCAGCACGAGCGCCAGGCCGATGCAGCTCGCAATCAGGAGATACTGACGTAACACCTGTCGCTGCAATGACGCACGGTCCGGGTGGTCTATGATTGAGAAGCGGTATGCACCGTAGGCCAGCCTGAAGGGTTGAAGAAAGCCCACGGCAAATATCATGGCCAATTTCTCTGCAAGCGCGTAGATACCCACCGCATCGAGCCCTAGGGTAACCTGCAAGACGAATCGGTCTGCGCGATCGATGAATACCGCCGCTATGCCTGCCACAATCATAGGCCACGTGTATTGGAGCATCTTGAAGAGCTTCGTCGTGCTCCATTTCCAGCCGCATTCCGCCACCGCAATCCAAACCACGATCAGGCCGGCGACTAGCGCCCCCAGAAGATTCCCGATCAGGACCCCCGGCACCCCCAGCCCCAGAACTGCTACGGTAACGATATTGATGACGATCTGCAGTGCCAGCTGTCCCAGGGATGCAATTACGAACCGCCACGGATAGTTCTTTACACGCAAATAGTTGAGACCGACTTCGCTGGTCAGTTGCACCACCAGCGTAAGCAGGACGAGATGAAAGCTGGATGCATACTCGGCCTTGCCAACCAGCATCTCTGACACGGGACCGGCGAATGGCCACAGTGCCAGAGCGGTGGTCACAGAAATTCCGGATGCAGCCACCAACGCTGTCGTGATCACGCTCCGACGGTCGACTTCGTCCTTGTATTCGAAGTAAAAGCGCATTGCCGCCTGTGCCAACCCCCCCGACACGAAGACGGCCAATATGGCAGACGTCGTGTAGAACATTTCGAGAATCCCGTACTCGCTTGGACTGAGGACACGGAGATAGAGGGGAAGAAGGATGAAGCCGCCCAGACGGCTCAGGACATTACCCAGGGCATAGATAGCACCCTGCTGTCCCAAAATGCCGATACTCCCGCCGGAAGAGGTTGCCACTAGCGGGACCCTCCGTGAATCACACGCATGCTTTTCGGCAGGTTCATCGCGGCCTATTGCTCCTCGATCGTCGTGCGGGCCTCTGCGTCGCCCGATGTCACACGATCGCACATGATGGCCAGCGCCTCACCGTGAACGGCAATCCATGCCCCATCAGGGTCGGTATTGCCCTCAATCTGGCCCCGCACGTAGGTCGCAAGCGTAAGCAGGCCACTTATATTCCACAAGAACTCGTCGAGCCCGAAGCTTGCCCGATAGTTGCGCAGCGCCTGCCGGGCGAATTCTGACTCCGCTGCGCGTACGATCGCCGGCCCAAAGAGTTCACGCTGCATGAGCACCCTGTCGAAAGCAGCGTAGGTGATCAGGTCGCCGCCAGGCATGGCGCGCAGTTCAGATCGGTCCCAGTCCACGAGGCCGGTAACCGCCCCTGCCTCATCGACGAGAAGGTTGGTAATCTTGAAGTCTCCGTGCGCGAGCACAAACCGGCACCAGCGCCCAAGGAGCCCAGCTCTCAGTGACCTGATCGCCCTCGCCAAGGCCTGCGAGGTGCGTCCGCCAAACCTGGAGTCTTGCAGGGAAGCCAAGGGAGCCAGAATCATCGAATCAAGCAGCTCTGCAGTGATTCGGCCTTCTTGACTTGTCTTCAAATGGAGTTCGGTGATCAGGTCCACCGACTGGCGAGCGATGCGACCGATGGCGGCGGGCGGAAGTGCTTGGTAGTCCACGCCGCGGCCGCCGATCCGGGTTTCGACAAAGACTGGTTGTCCCTCTGTAACCCTGCAGCACACGGGCCTCGGTACCGCAAAGGACAGGCTGCACGATTCCAGGTGCTGGAGAACGGAGAATGCATGCCGGCAGAGCCGCGTGGCAGCCGCGCCGCGTGGCAGCCGTATCACGTGGCGCGCCGTCTCTATACGCAACACGCGTCCAGATCCGAGGTGCAGCGCGCAAGGCGGCTTGGCCGGCAGCTCCCCGGAAATAGATCTGGCGATGCGAT
>Ga0224500_10000856_pt1 | contig 19367 bp, 18 predicted proteins | sample SF_Oct11_sed_USG_FD_168126 | JGI IMG/M metagenome (GOLD analysis project Ga0224500, IMG submission 168126) | Sediment microbial communities from San Francisco Bay, California, United States - SF_Oct11_sed_USGS_4_1 | ecosystem: Environmental > Aquatic > Marine > Sediment | place: USA: California... | reverse complement strand
CCCGCCCGGCGTCGTGTTCGCGGCCACGCTGGGCATCGCGCTCGTCGCGGGCTCGGCGGCGGCGGTCAACTGCCTCGTCGAGCGCAAGATCGACGCGCTGATGGCGCGAACGCGCGCGCGCCCGTTGCCGCGCGGCGACATCACTCCCGCGCAGACGCTCGCCTTCGCAGCGGTCGTCGGCGGCGCGGGCCTGTGGATCCTGCACCAGCTCGTGAACCCGCTGACGATGTGGCTCACGCTCGCCACGTTCGTCGGCTACGCGATCGTCTACACGGTGCTGCTCAAGCCGGCGACGCCGCAGAACATCGTGATCGGCGGCGCGTCGGGCGCGATGCCGCCGGTGCTGGGCTGGGCCGCGGTGACCAACGACGTGGCGCCCGAGTCGCTGCTGCTGTTCCTCATCATCTTCGTGTGGACGCCGCCGCACTTCTGGGCGCTCGCGCTGTACCGCACGAAGGAGTACGCGCGCGCGGGGCTGCCGATGCTGCCGGTGACGCACGGCCCGCGCTACACGCGCCTGATGATCCTGCTCTACGCGGTCGCGCTGTTCGCGGTGTCGCTGCTGCCCTACGCGGTGCGCATGAGCGGCCTCGCCTACCTCGCCGCCGCCATCGGGCTCTCGGGGCTCTTCGTGCTGCACGCCTTCGAGCTGTGGCGCAACTACAGCGACCAGCTCGCGCGCGCGACGTTCCGCTACTCGATCTGGTACCTCGCGGCGCTGTTCACCGCGCTGGTCGTCGACCACTATCTGAAGTGATGCGCCGCGCCGCCGCAGTCCTGGCCGCGGCGCTCCTGCTCGCGGGCTGCGCGCCCGAAGGGCCGTCGTTCAAGGCCACGGACGTCACCGGCGCCTCGTTCGGCCGCGAGCTCGCGCTCACGGGCCACGACGGGAAGCCGCGCACGCTTGCGGATTTCCGCGGCAAGGTGGTGGCGGTGTTCTTCGGCTACACGCAGTGCCCCGACGTGTGCCCGACCGCGCTCGGCGCGCTCGCCGAGGCGAAGCGCAGGCTCGGCGCCGATGGCGCCCTCGTGCAGGGCGTGTTCGTGACCGTCGACCCCGAGCGCGACACGCCCGAGCTGCTGCGGAACTACGTGCCCGCGTTCGACCCGTCCTTCGTCGGGCTCTACGGCGACGCCGACGCCACGGAGCGCGCGGCGAAGGAATTCAAGGTCCTCTACCGCAAGGTCCCCGGCAGCACGCCGGAGACCTACACGATGGACCACTCGGCCGGCATGTTCGTGTTCGACCGCGCGGGCCGGCTGCGCCTGTTCGTGGGCCACGGCACGGGCGTCGACGCGCTGGCGCACGACCTGCGCGAGCTCCTGCGCGAATCCGGCTGAGCGGCGATGAACGAGCTGCGCGCGCTGCTTTGCGAGTCGCAGGCGCTGCGTGCCGCGGGCGACGTCAAGGGCGCGGTGGCAACGCTCGTGCGCGCCGCGCGCGAGCACCCCGGCGCCGCCGGGGCCTGGACTGCGCTCGGCGGCCTGCTGATGGACATCGCGCTGGCGCAGCCTGCCGCAGGCACCGCCGCGCGCTCGCCGCTGCCGGCGGCGCAGGAGGCGTTCGAGCGCGCGGTGGCGCTCGCGCCGGACGACGGCGCGGTGCTCGGCTCCGCGGCGATGGCCGCGCGCTACGCCTGCGACTGGACGCGCAGCGAAGCGCTGCAGCGCGACCTCGAGGCGGCGCTCGACCGCGCCGCCGCGCCGCTGTCGCCGCTGATCGGCGTGGCGCTGCTCGACGATCCTGCCCGCCTCCTCGCCGCCACGCGCGCGTTTGCCGAGACGCTGCCGGCTCCGGTGGCGCGCGCGAGCGGACCCGTGCGGCAGCGCGCCGGGCCGCTGCGCGTCGGCTACCTCTCGTCCGACTTCCACGATCACGCGACCGCTCACCTCGTCGCGGGACTTTTCGAGCGGCACGACCGCGCGCGCGTGACGGCATTCGCCTACGCGCTCGACCGCGACGACCGCTCGGCGATGCGCCGGCGCCTCGTGCGCGCGTTCGACGGCTGGCGCGACCTGCGCGAGCTCGACGACGACGCCGCCGCGCGCGCGATCGAGGCGGACTCGCTCGACGTCCTGGTCGACCTCAAGGGCCACACGCAAGGCGCGCGGCCGGGCATCCTCGCGCGGCGCCCTGCGCCGGTGCAGATCCACTACCTCGGCTTTCCCGGGACGCTGGCGATGCCGTCGATCGACGCGCTCGTCGCCGACGAGGTGGTCGTGCCGGAAGGCGACGAGCGCCACTACGCCGAGCCCGTCCTGCGGCTGCCCGGCTGCTACCAGGTCAACGATCGCGACCGGCCGCTTCCCAAGGCCCCGGCGCGCGCGAGCGTCGGGCTGCCCGACGACGCGCTGGTGCTGTGCTGCTTCAACCAGACCTACAAGCTGACGCGGCCGTTCTTCGAGGCGTGGCTCGACGCGCTCGCGCGCCACCGCGACGCCGTGCTGTGGCTCGGCGTCCCCCTCGAGCCGGTGCGCGCGCGCCTGCGCGCGTTCGCGGCGGAATGCGGCGTCGCGGCGGAGCGCCTGGTGTTCGCCGGACACGCGAAGCAGGCCGAGCACCTCGCGCGGCTGCGCTGCGCCGACCTGGCGCTCGACGTGCTGCCCTACGGCTCGCACACGACCGGCAGCGACGCGCTGTGGTGCGGGGTGCCGCTGCTCACCGTCACCGGGGCGACGTTCGCCGGGCGCGTCGGGACGAGCCTCGTGCGAGCGGCGGGGCTGCCGGCGTTCGCGGCCGGATCCTTCGCCGCCTACCGAGAACGCCTCGACGAGCTCGTCAAGCATCGCGGCGAGCTTGCCGCCGCACACGAGCACCTCGAGCGCGAGCGGCTGAATCTGCCGCTGTTCGACACGGAACGCTTCGCGCGCGACTTCGAGGCACTGCTCGAACGCGCGGCGGGCGGCCGCTGAAGCGCTACTTGCGCGGCGCGCGCTCGATCAGCTCGATCTTGTAGCCGTCCGGGTCCTGCACGAACGCGATGACGGTCGTGCCGCCCTTGACCGGGCCGGCCTCCCGCGTGACGCTGCCGCCCTTGGCGCGGACCGCATCGCAGGCCGCCTTCGCATCGGGCACCTCGATCGCCACGTGCCCGTAGCCGGTGCCGATCTCGTAGCGGTCCACGCCGTGGTTGAACGTGAGCTCGAGCACCGCGCCCTGCGACTCGTCGCCGTAGCCGACGAACGCGAGCGAGTACTTCTGCTCGGGGCGGTCCGTCGTGCGCAGCAGCTTCATGCCGAGCACGTTCGTGTAGAAGTCGATCGACCTGGGGAGGTCGCCGACGCGGAGCATGGTGTGGAGGATGCGCATGGGAGCGTCGCCTTTCAGAACTCCGCCATCTCGAAGTCCTCCTTCCGCGCCCCGCACTCCGGGCACGCCCAGTTGGGCGGCACGTCCGCCCATTTCGTCCCGGGCGGAATCCCTTCGTCGGGGGCGCCGAGCGCCTCGTCGTAGACGAAGCCGCAGATGAGGCACATGTATTTCTTCATCGCAGGTCGCGCGGGGAGGGTGGAGTAGACTCGCCCATTCTAGCGTCTACTTCCGCGCCGACACCGCATGTCCGACACCAGCGAACCCGGCTTCCCCCCCGTCGTGCTCGCGTTCGGCGCCGCGGATCCGTCGTGCGGCAGCGGCGTGCAGGCCGACGTGCTGACGCTGGCGTCGATGGGTTGCCACCCGCTGTCGGTGATCACGATGCTCACCGTGCAGGACACGCTCTCGGTGGAGGGCCTGCTGGCCGTCGAGGCCGAGTGGATCGCGGACCAGGCGCGCTGCCTGCTCGAGGACATGCCGGTCGACGCGTTCAAGGTCGGCGCGCTGGGCAGCGTCGAGGCCATCGCCGCCGTCGCCGAGATCCTGTCCGACTACCCCGACGTCCCGCTGATCCTCGACCCCTCGCTCGCGCCGGGGCGCGGCGACGAGCTGGCGGGCGAGGACGCGATCGCCGCGATCGGCGAGCTGCTGCTGCCGCAGACGACCGTGCTGGTCGCCAACGGCGTCGAGACGCGGCGCCTCGCGGAAGGCGACGACGACGAGGAGCCGTCCCTGTCCGGTTGCGCCGCGAAGCTCGTCGAGGCCGGGTGCGAGTTCGTGCTGGTGACGGGAACGCACGAGCCGGGGAAGGACATCGTCAACACGCTCTACGGCAAGGGCGGCGTGGTGCGCAGCGACAGCTGGGCGCGGCTGCCCGGCGCGTTCCACGGCGCGGGCGGCACGCTCGCCGCGGCGATCGCGGCGATGCTCGCCAACGGCCTCGACATGCCCGAGGCGGTGCGCGAGGCGCAGGACTACACGTGGAACGCGCTCAAGAAGGCGTACCGCCCGGGCATGGGGCAGTTCCTGCCCGACCGGCTGTTCTGGGCGCGCGAGGAAGGCGAGAGCCGCGGCGACGCGCCCGCGCTCCCGCGCGCCGATGTCCGCGGCAGCCACTGACGCGCGCGCGCGCCGCGCCGGGCGCCTGCGCGGGCTCTACGCGATCACGCCGCAGCGCGACGACACCGCTTCGCTCGCGCGCGACGTCGCGGCCGCGATCCGCGGCGGCGCCGCCGCCGTCCAGTACCGCGCCAAGTCGCTGCCCGCCGCGCTGATGCGCGAGCAGGCGGCCGCGCTGGCCGCCGTCTGCCGCGAGAGCGGGGCGCTCTTCATCGTCAACGACGACGCCGCGCTCGCCGGGGACGTCGGCGCCGACGGCGTGCACGTCGGCCGGGACGACGCCGGCATCGCCTCGGCTCGCGCGCTCGCCGGCGCCGGGCTGCTGGTCGGCGCGTCCTGCTACGACGACCTCGCGCGCGCGAAGGAACTGTGCGAGCGCGGCGCCGACTACGTTGCGTTCGGCAGCCTGTTCGCGTCGGCGGTCAAGCCGCAAGCGGTGCGCGCCTCGCTCGACCTCGTCCGCGATGCGTCGCGACTGCCGGTGCCGGTCGTCGGCATCGGCGGCATCGACGCCGGCAACGCGGCGAGCGTGATCGCGGCGGGCGCCGCCGCCGTTGCCGTCATCACCGCAGTGTTCGACGCGCCGGACGTCGAGGCGGCCGCGCGCCGCATCGCCGAGGCCTGCGCATCCGCCGCTCCTTCCACGAACCGCACCCGACCATGACCCGCAACGAAGAGCTCTTCGCCCGCGCCCAGCGCACCATCCCCGCCGGCGTCAACTCGCCGGTGCGCGCGTTCCGCTCCGTCGGCGGCACGCCGCGCTTCCTCGTTCGCGGCCAGGGGCCGTTCGTGTGGGATGCCGACGGCACGCGTTACGTCGACTACGTCGGCTCGTGGGGGCCGGCGATCGTCGGCCACGCGCACCCGGCCTCCGTCGAGGCGGTGCGCGCGCGCGCCCTCGACGGCCTGTCGTTCGGCGCGCCCACCGAGCTCGAGATCGAGATGGCGGAGACGCTCGTGCGGCGGCTGCCCTCGCTCGAGCTGGTGCGCCTCGTCTCGTCGGGCACCGAGGCGACGATGTCCGCGCTGCGGCTCGCGCGCGGCTACACGGGACGGCCGAAGATCCTGAAGTTCGAGGGCTGCTACCACGGCCACGGCGACAGCCTGCTGGTGAAGGCGGGCTCGGGCGCACTGACGTTCGGCCAGCCGTCATCGGCCGGCGTGCCGCCGTCGATCGCGGGCGACACCGTCGTCGTTCCGTACAACGACCTGCCGGCGGTCGAGGCCGCGTTCCGCGAGGCGCCCGACGCGATCGCCTGCGTCATCGTCGAGCCTGTCGCGGGCAACATGAACCTCGTGCGGCCCGCGCCCGGCTTCCTCGAGGGCCTGCGCGCGCTGTGCGACCGTCACGGCGCGGTGCTGATCTTCGACGAGGTGATGACCGGGTTTCGCGTGCACGCGCGCGGCGTGCAGGGGATGACGGGCATCACGCCGGACCTCACCACGCTCGGCAAGGTGATCGGCGGCGGCATGCCGGTGGGCGCGTTCGGCGGCAGGCGCGCGATCATGGAGAAGATCGCCCCGCTCGGTCCGGTCTACCAGGCCGGCACGCTGTCGGGCAATCCCGTTGCCGTCGCCGCGGGACTCGCCACGCTCGCCGCGACCGAAGCGCCGGGGTTCTACGAGGCGCTCGCGGCAAGGACGAAGGCGCTCACCGACGGGCTTGCCGGGGCGGCGAAACGGCAGGGCGTCGCGTTCTGCGCCGACGCGGTGGGCGGGATGTTCGGCCTGTACTTCGCCGCGCGGGTGCCGGGGGACTTCGCGGCGATCATGGCCTGCGACAAGGAGCGCTTCAACCGCTGGTTCCACCTGATGCTCGAGGAGGGCTTCCTCTTCGCGCCGTCGGCCTACGAGGCCGGCTTCGTGTCCGCCGCGCACGGCGACGCCGAGATCGCCGCGACGATCGCCGCCGCGGAGCGCGCGTTCGCCGACGTGCGCTGAGGCATAGGGAACGTCTGCGCAACCTCGCGGCGCGCGCGACCTCGCATGTACGACTTCGAACACCCGCAGAATTCCAGCTTGCTCGGCCGCCCTTCGGGACGCGCTTTCCCGGGCGCCGGCTTCGTTGCGGACCCTGGGTGTGGGACCTGCCACACCCGGCGGCCCGCGCCTCGCCATCATCCCGGGAAAGCGCGTCGCGCATCCACGGGTTACGCAGACGTTCCCTAGGCGATGCACGACTTCCACGACCTTCGCCTCGTGCTGCGCGCGCGGGTGCCGCTCGTCGTCGTCGAGACGCACGAGGAGCCCAAGGTCGTCGCCGAGGCGCAGCGGATTGCGCGCGAGACCGGCCTGCCCTTCTTCGCGTGGACCGTGGCCGACGGCCTCGTGCACCGCACGTTCAGCTGGCGCGAGCCGCGCGCCGACACGCGCTTCGGCCGCGCCGACGGCACCGTGCCCGCCGCCGAGGCGGCCGAGACTCCGCGCACGTTCGAGGGCACCGAGGACCTGCGCGCGGCGCTCGCGCACGTCGACCGCAAGGGCGAGCCGGGGCTCTACGTGCTGTGCGACCCGCAACCGTTTCTCGAGGACCCGGTGGTGCTGCGGCGGCTGCGCGAGATCGCGCAGGCGCACGCCGCGGCCCCGCGCACGCTGATGCTCGTCGCCCCGCAGGTGACGCTGCCGCCCGAACTCTCCCGGCTGGCCGCACGGCTGGTCGTGCCCGTCCCCGACGGCGAGGGCGTGCGCGCGATCCTGAAGGCCGAGCTCGACCTCTACGCGACGCAGGCCGGCCAGCGCGCGAAGGGCGACTCCGGCATCGCCGAGCTGCTGGTCGCGCACCTGACCGGGCTCGCCGAGGACGACGTGCGGCGGCTCGCGCGCCACGCCATCCGCGACGACGGGCTGCTCGACCGCGGCGACGTCGACCGGCTGGTGCAGGCGAAGCGCGTGCTGACCGGGGGCACGGGGCTCGAACTCGTGATGGACGGCGCGAAGCTCGACGACGTCGCTGGAATGGCGAACCTCAAGGCCTGGCTCGCGCAGCGCCGAGACGTGTTCGTCGCCGCCCCCGGCGCGCCGCGGCTCGATCCGCCGCGGGGCGTGCTTCTGCTCGGCGTGCAGGGTGCGGGCAAGAGCCTCGCGGCGAAGGCGATCGCCGGCGCGTGGGGCGTGCCGCTGCTGCGCCTCGACGTGGGAGCGCTCTACAGCAAGTGGGCGGGCGAGACCGAGCGGCGGCTGCGCGACGCGCTCGCCTCGGCGGAGAAGATGGCGCCGTCGGTCGTGTGGATCGACGAGATCGAGAAGGGGCTCGCCAGCGGCAGCGACGAGGCGGACGGCGGAGTCTCGCGGCGCGTCCTCGCCACGCTGCTCACCTGGATGGCCGAGCGGCGCACGCGCGTGTTCCTCGTCGCCACCGCGAACGACATCGAGCGCCTGCCGCCCGAGCTGATGCGCAAGGGCCGCTTCGACGAGATCTTCTTCGTCGACCTGCCGGACGCGGCCGTGCGCCAGGCGATCTTCCGGCTGCACCTCGCGCGGCGCGGCGCGGACGCCGCGACGTTCGACCTCGCCGCGCTCGCGCGGGGGAGCGAGGGCTTCTCCGGCGCGGAGATCGAGCAGGCGGTGGTCGCGGCGCTCTACGGCGCGCACGCGCGCGGCGCGCCGCTGCGCGACGCCGACCTCGCCGACGCGCTCGCGGCCACGCGACCGCTGTCGGTCACGATGGCCGAGCGCGTCGCGGCCTTGCGCGACTGGGCTGCGGAGCGCACGGTTCCTGCCTGAGGTTCCGACCGGCTTGGGGAACCTCCACTGCGGCGCCGCGGTCTTGTGATGGCCCGCAACGTGCGCGCAACGGCGCGCGGCGTCGGGGGCGGACGACAAGGCGTGCGAAAAGTGTTGCCGGCGCCCGACGCGAACAATGCCGTCGGAACCAGAAAATCCTTGCGGTACAGAAAGTTAGACGATAATCCTCAGGCCTTCGTGCTATCATCGCTGCCGCCCATTTCGATCGCTTTTCGATGAATCCGCCCGACGGCACACCGCGTCCGCGCATCGGCGAGATCCTCGTCGCGCGCGGCAAGCTCGACCAGACCGCGCTGGAGCGCGCTCTGCGGCTCCAGGCCGAGTCCGGCGAGAAGCTCGGCGCGCTGCTGGTGACGCTGGGGCTGGTCGCGCAGCGCGACGTCGCCGAGGCCTTGTCGCAGCAGCTCGGCCTGCCGCTCGTCGACGGCGCCGCGTACCCGGAGCTGCCGATCCTCGAGGAGCAGGTGTCCGCGCGCTTCCTGCGCGAGGCGCGCGCGCTGCCGGTGCGCGAGGACGCGCAGGAGCTGGTGCTGGCGATGGCGGATCCGACCGACGCGTACACGATCGACGCGTTCCGCATGGTGACCGGCCGGCGCGTGAAGCCGATGGTGGCGATCCCCACCGAGCTCGAGGCCGCGCTCGAGCGACTGTACGGCGCCGGGAAGTCGCAGCTCGGGCAGATCTTCGGCGACGTCGAGCAGCGCGACGAGCTCGCCTTCGACGCCGACGTGCAGCAGCTGAAGGACCTCGCATCCGAGGCGCCGGTGATCCGGCTCGTCTCGCTGGTGATCACGAACGCGCTCGAGATGCGCGCCTCCGACATCCACATCGAGCCGTTCGAGAACCGGCTGATCGTGCGCTACCGCATCGACGGCGTGCTGCACGAGGTCGAGTCGCCGCCGCGGCGGCTGTCCGCCGCGGTGATCTCGCGCATCAAGATCATGGCGAACCTCGACATTGCCGAGCGCCGGCTGCCGCAGGACGGCCGCATCCGCCTGCGCGTGCAGGGCAAGGAGATCGACCTGCGCGTCTCCACCGTGCCGACGATGCACGGCGAGTCGGTAGTGATGCGCATCCTCGACAAGGGCGGCGTCGCGCTCGACTTCGCGCGGCTGGGCTTCGACGACGCGATGCTCGGGCAGTTCCTCGCGGTGCTCGGCGAGCCGCACGGCATCCTGCTCGTCACCGGGCCCACGGGCTCCGGCAAGACGACGACGCTGTACACGGCGCTCGACCGGCTGAACAAGCCCGACGTCAAGATCCTGACCGTCGAGGACCCGGTCGAGTACCAGATGCCGGGGATCAACCAGATCCAGGTGAAGCCGCAGATCGAGCTCACGTTCGCCAACGCGCTGCGCTCGATCGTCCGCCAGGACCCCGACGTCATCATGATCGGCGAGATCCGCGACCTCGAGACGGCGCAGATCGCCGTGCAGTCGGCGCTGACCGGCCACCTCGTGCTGTCGACCGTGCACACCAACGACGCGCCGTCGACGGTGAGCCGGCTGCTCGACATGGGCGTGGAGGACTACCTGCTCACGTCGACGGTGATCGGCATCCTCGCGCAGCGCCTCGTGCGCACGCTGTGCGACAAGTGCAAGGAGCCGTATACGGCGCTGCCCGAGCTGGTCGAGCAGATGCAGCTGCGGCGCTTCGTGCCGCAGGGCCCGATCACGCTGTGGCACGAGAAGGGCTGCCCGTCCTGCGCGAACACCGGTTTCACCGGGCGCATCGGCATCATGGAGATGCTGCCCATGACCGACGCGATCCGCGGCCTCGTCATGCGCCACGCGACGGCGACGGAGCTCCGCGCGCAGGCGGTGGCGGGCGGCATGCTGCCGATGTACGACGACGGCCTGCGCAAGGCGCTGAAGGGCGTGACGACGTTCGAGGAAGTGCTGCGCGTGACGCGGGAGGGCTAGCTGACATGCCCCTCTATCGCTACAAGGCCGTCACCGGCGCCGGGCAGCTCGCCACCGGCGAGCTCGACGCCGCCAACGAGGCGGCGATCGTCGAGCTCCTGCGCGACCAGGGGCTGATGCCGATGCAGATCGGCGTGGCGTCGGGGGCGGTGGTCGCGAAGGGGCCGAAGCAGCGCCGCCGCCTGTTCGAGCGGAAGACGGTCACGCGCGACCAGGTGATCGGCATCACGCGCGAGCTCGCCACGCTGCTCAACGCCGGGCTGCCGCTCGACCGCGCGCTCGAGATGCTGATCGGGCTCGCGCTGTCGCCGCCGGTGGCCGCGCTGCTGCAGGGCCTGCGCGACGACGTGCGCGGCGGCAAGGCGCTGTCGCAGGCGCTGGACGCGCGCCGCGAGACGTTCTCGCGCTTCTACGTCAACATCGTGCGCGCCGGCGAGGCCGGCGGCGCGCTCGGCGTCGTGCTCGCGCGGCTCGCCGAGACGATGGAGCGCAACAAGGAGCTGCGCGAGAACGTCAAGAGCGCGCTCATCTACCCGACGATCCTGATCGGCGTGGCGGCGATGTCGGTGGTGGTGCTGCTCATCTTCGTCGTGCCGCAGTTCGAGCAGACGTTCGCGCAGGCCGGCAAGGCGCTGCCGCTGCCGACGGCGGTCGTCGTCGCGCTCGGCGGCTTCTTCCGCCGCTGGTGGTGGGCGGTGGCCCTCGGGATCGCCGCCGCGATGTGGCTGTTCCGCGGCACGCTGAAGCGGCCGGCGGTGCGCCGGCGCTGGGACGCGCGCGTGCTGCGCCTGCCGCTGGTCGGCGACCTCGTGACCAAGGTGGAGGTCGCGCGCTTCGCGCGCACGCTCGCCACGCTGCTGCGCAACGGCGTGACGCTGCTCGCCGGGCTCGCCATCGTCAAGGACACGATGGGCAACGGCGTGCTCGCCAGCGCGCTCGACGGCGTCACCGCGCGGCTGCGCGAGGGCAAGGGCTTCGGCCGCCCGCTCGCCGAGACCGGCCTGTACCCGCGGCTCGCGTCGCAGCTGATCCTCGTCGGCGAGGAGTCGGGCCGGCTCGAGGAGATGCTCGGTCGCGTGGCCGACATCTACGACCGCGAGGTGCAGCTCGCGATCAAGCGCTTCCTCGCCATCCTCGAGCCTGCTCTCATCCTGACGCTCGCCGTGCTGATCGGGGGGATCGTCTTCGCGATCCTGCTCGGCGTCATGGGCATGAGCGAACTCGTCGGCTGACCCGACCCTCGACCACGGTACTCCGCCCGTTCCGGCGCCGCGACATCCAAAGGACCCTGCCATGCCCCGTTCGCAATTCCGCAGTGCCCGCGCCTTCGCGCGCGGCATGACGCTGATCGAGATCCTCGTCGTGCTGGTCCTCATCGGCGTGGTCCTCGGCATCGTCGGCGGCAACTTCCTCGGCCGCGGCGAGAAGGCGAAGGCCGACGCCGCGAGGATCGAGATCGGCCAGATCGGGCAGGCGCTCGACCTCTACAAGCTCGAGACCGGCCGCTATCCGACCACCCAGGAGGGCCTGCAGGCGCTGATCAGCGCGCCGACCGGGGTCGCGAACTGGAACGGCCCTTACTGGAAGAGGTCGACGCTGCCGAAGGACCCGTGGGGCAACGAGTACCGCTATGCGGCGCCGGGCCAGTCGGGCCCCTACGACATCGTCTCCTACGGCGCCGACGGGCGCGAAGGCGGCGACGGCGTCAACAAGGACATCGCGGGCGCGCAGTAGCGCACGGCCCAATGACGCGGTGCCCGGAACATCCCTTCGTCATTCCCGCGCATGCGGGAATCCAGTGTCTTCGACCCGTGACGACGCTGGGCCCCCGCCTGCGCGGGGGCGACGCCCGGAGGACGCAGCGCGGCGTCACGCTGCTCGAGCTGCTCGTCGTGCTCGCGCTGCTCGCGCTGCTCGCGACCGTGACGCTGCCGCTGCTGGGTTCCGGCGTGTCGACCACCGCGATGAAGGGCGCGGCGCGCGAGCTCGCGGCAGCGTTGCGCCAGGCGCGCAGCGACGCGATGGCGACGCGCACGGAGACGCTGGTGACGATCGACCTCGAGGGGCGGCGCTTCGTCGTCGGCGGCGACCCGAAGCCGCGCAGCCTGCCGCGCGAGCTCGAGATCAAGCTCTTCACGGCGCAGATGGACATCGTCGACGACAGGGTCGGCGGCATCCGCTTCTATCCGGACGGCGGCAGCAATGGCGGCCGGGTGACGCTCGCCGCGGGCGAGCGCAAGTTCGAGGTCGACGTCGACTGGCTGACCGGCCGCGTGGCGATTCTCGAGTGACGCGATGACCCGTCGACCTCGCCAAGCCGCCGGGTCCCCGCCCCCCGACTGCAGACCTCGGGGGCAGGCTTCGCGGGGACGCCCGCCCGCGCTGCGGGCGCGCGGATTCTCGCTCATCGAAGTGCTGGCCGCGTTCGTCGTGCTGGCGCTCGTGGCCACGGCGCTGTTCGAGCTGTTCGGCGGCGCGCTGCGCAACGTCGCCGCCGCCGACGACTGGAACCGCGCGATGCTGGTCGCCGAGAGCCGCCTCGCGGAGGCGGCGAGCGCGCGGCCGCTGCGCGAGGCGACGGAAGGCGGGACGGAGGACGACGGACGCATCAGGTGGCAGTCGCGCGTCGCGCCCTGGGACGCTCCTGGCGTCGATCCCGAACTCGCGCGCGTGTCCGAGTCGATGGCCACGCGACTCTACCGCGTCGAGGTCGACGTCACGTTCCCGGGGCTCGCGAACGGCGAGCGCCGCTTCTCGCTGGCGACGGTGCGCGTCGCCGAGAAGGACCCCAAGTGAAGCCCGTGCGGTGGGGCAAAGACGCTGGGTCCCCGCTTGCGCGGGGACGCCGGCCGGCTCCGCCGGCCGGCGGCTTTACTCTGCTCGAGCTCGTCGTCGCGCTGACGCTGCTCGCGCTCATGTCGACGGTGCTGTTCGGCGCGCTCGGATTCGCGGGGCGCAGCTGGGAGGGCGGCGAGGCGAAGGCCGAGGCGAGCGCGTCGATGCGCCTTTCCGAGGGCTTCCTGCGAGCGCAGCTCGAAGCGGCGCACCCGCTGCGCATGCGCAAGGTCGCCGAGTTCCCGCTGCTTTTCGGTGGAACGAGCGAGGAGCTGCGCTACGCCGCGCCGCTGCCGGCGCGCATCAGCGGCGGCGGCATCTGGTACTACCGGCTCGCGATCGCGCGCGAGGGCGAGCGCTCGCGCCTCACGCTGGAGCGCACGGTGCCCGACGTAGACGCCGCGGCGCTGCCCGGCTTCGACGGCGCCGACCGCTCGATCCTCGCCGAGGACATCGGCGAGCTCAAGGTCGCCTACTTCGGCCGCGACGCCGGCGCCGCCGCGGCGGTGGCGCCGACGTGGCGCGACCGCTGGGACGACGGCCACCGGCCGCCGCTCATGGTGCGCATCGAGGTGGTCCCGCGGCGCGGGCTGGCGTGGCCGCCGCTGGTCGTGGCGCTGCGCCAGGCGCCGGAGTCGGGCTGCGTGCGCTGGGACGCCGCCGCCGAGCGCTGCGCGGGTATGTCGTGATGCGCTCCAATCCATCGCGCGGGAACGGGCGCTCGCAGCGGGGCGTGGCGCTGGTGCTCGTGCTGTGGCTGACGGTGATGCTGACGGTGATCGGCGGCACGCTGGCCTACTCGATGCGCAGCGAGGCGCTCGCCGCGCGCAACGCCGTCTCGCTGGCGCAGGCGCGCGCGATCGCCGACGGCGCCGTCGACCGCGCGACCTTCGAGCTGCTGCGGCCGCGAACGCGGGAGGCGTGGAAGGCCGACGGGCGCGTCCACGAGTGGGCCGACGCGGGTGCGCAGGTCGCCGTGGTCGCCGTCGACGAGAACGCGCGCATCGACCTCAACGGCGCTTCGGAAGTGCTGCTGCGCAGCCTGTTCGTGCGCCAGGGCGGGCTCGACGAGGCGGCCGCCGCCGCGCTGGTCGACGCGATGGCCGACTGGCGCGACGAGGACGAGCTGCGCCGCCCCAACGGCGCCGAGGCGGCCGACTACCGGGCCGCGAACTCGAAGTACGTGCCCTCGAACCGCCGCTTCGAGACGGTGGGCGAGGTCTCGCGCGTGCTCGGGATGACGCCCGCCGTGTACGCGCGCATCGCGGGGCTCGTCACCGTGCTCACCAATCAGCAGGGCATCAACCCGCACACCGCGAGCCGCGAGGTCCTCCTCGCGCTGCCCAACGCGACGCCGGAGGCGGTCGACGAGTTCCTTCGGCAGCGCGCGGACGCGCTCGCGGCCAACCTGCCGGTCCCGCCGTTCCCGGCCGCGCAGGGCTTCGCCACCGGCGCGTCCCCGACGTGGCGCATCCGCGCGGAAGTGCGCTCGGCCGATGGTGTAACGTTCGTCCGCGAAGCGGTGGTCCGCGCGACTCCCGATCCGCGGCGGCCGTACATCGCCTTGCTTTGGGGCGAGGCCGACCGCGCCGCGCCCGCGGCCGCGACGGCAGACCCCGACGCCGCCTCCGCCGCCAAGCCCGATTCCGGTGCCCCGACCGATGCCCGCCGATCCTGACGTCGTCGCCAACGCTCCCGCCCGCGTGCGGAGCACCGCCCGCAGCACGGGCGTGGCGGGCTTCGGCCGCTGGTGGGCCGCGGAGCTCGCTGCGCTGCTTCCGAGCGCGACCCGCTCCGCCGTCCGGCGCCGTCGCATGCGCACCGTCGTCGCGTTCGCCGACGACGCCGCCACGGTGTGGCAGCCGTCGCCGCGCGGAGGCGAGGGCGGCATGGAGCGCGTCGCGCGCGTGGCGACGGGCGACGACGCCGCCGGTCGCGCCGCGATCGGGGCGATCGCGAAGGCGACGGGCTCGCCGAACGTGACGATCGCGCTTCCCGCGCAGCACGTGCTGCGCCGGGCGCTGGTGCTTCCCGCGGCGATCGAGGACAACCTGCGCCAGGCGCTGGCGTACGACCTGGACCGCCACACGCCGTTCCGCCCGGAGGACCTCTACTTCGACGTGGCCGTCGTCGGGCGCGACCACGCGCAGGGGACGCTGCAGGCGGACCTGGCGACGGTCCGCCGCGCGGTCGTCGACGGCGCGCTCGCCGCCGTCGAGCGCTGGGGCGGCAACGTCGTGGCCGTGGTCCCGGACGCGCCCGAGGCCGCCGCCGGCTCGCGGCTCAACCTGCTCCCGGACGAGCGCCGCGCAGCGCGACGCGGCTTGCGCTGGGCGTTCTGGATCCCGCTCGCGCTCGTGCTCGCCGCCGCCGGGATCGCGCTGGTGCTGCCGGTCTGGCAGAAGCGCGAGCAGGCGATCGCGCTGGACAAGCTGGTCAACGAGGCGCGCGGGCAGGCGGCGGTGTCCGAAGCGCTGCGCAGCGATCTCGACCGCCTCGTCGCGACGCACAACTTCGCGCTGGAGCGCAAGTTCGCGTACCCGGCGGCGATCCAGGTGCTCGAAGAGGTGACGAAGCTGCTCCCCGACGACACCTGGCTCACGCAGCTCGAGCTCAAGACCTCGACGCGCGGCAAGGAGGCGCAGCGCGAGCTCCTGCTGCGCGGCGAGTCGGGGAACGCAGGTCGCCTGATCACGCTGTTCGAGGAGTCGAAGGTGTTCATGCAGGCCGCGCCGCGCTCGCCGACCACCAAGATCCAGCCGGGGCCCGGCGAGATCTTCGACCTCGTCGCGCAGCTGCGGCCGCTGCCGGCGCCCGCGGCGGTCGCGCTCGCGGCCGAGGCCGCGGAGGGCGCGAAGCCGCAGGATGCGCAGCCGCAGTCGCAGGGCGGGGCCGGTCCCGCCGGACCGGCGGCGGCTGCGCCGGCACCCGAGGCCGTCGCGCCTCCCGCGACGCCAGCGCCGCAGCCAGCGGTTCCGGCGCCCGCCGCGCCCTCCGCGCCGCCGAAGCCGGCGGCGAGCGCCAAGCCATGACGCCCGCGTTCCTCTCCCGGCTGAAGCCCGGGCAATCGCGCGCGCTAGCCGTCGCGCTCGCCGTCGCCGCAGTAGCCGCCGTGGCCGCGCTCGTCCTCGTGCCGACACTGCTGCTGCACAAGCGGTACGACACGGCGATCGAGGAGTTGACCGACCGTCTCGTGCGCTACCGCCGCGTCGCCGCGCAGGCGGGCGAGCTCGCGAAGGCGGTCGAGGCGGTGCGCGCGCGGGACAGCCGCCGCCACTACCTGCGCAACACTGCACCCAACCTCGCCAGCGCCGAGCTGTCGGAAGCGGTGAAGGCGGCCATCGAGGGCAATGGCGGGCGGATCACCACGTCCCAGAACGCGCCGCCGCGCGACGACGAGGCGTTCAAGCTGGTCGGCGCGAACATCCAGTTCTTCGCCACGACCGCCAACCTGCAGAAGATCCTCGCGGCGCTGGAGACGCAGCAGCCGTACGTGGTGGTGGCCAACGTCACCGTCCGGCCCGTCAACGCGTTCCGCGGCTTCAAGCCCGCTCCCGGGCAGGATCCGGAGCTCGTGGTTCAGGTTGACGCCGTCGCCTGGGCGTTCCCCGAGGCCGCGCGTCCCGCCGCCGCCGCCGCCGCTCCCAAACCACCGCAGAAGTCCTAGCGAAGGGAAGACTTGACCATGTCCTCCTCCGACTTCCGCATGACCGCGCTCGCCTGGCTCGCCGCGCTCGCGGCGCTCGCCGCCGTGATCGGCTGGGAGACGGATTGGGGACGCCAGGTCACGCGACTGCACGAGATCCCGGCGGCGCGCGCGCAGCCCGTCACGGTGGCGCTGCTTCCCGAGTACAAGCTCGCCGGCGACGCGCAGGAGCGGCGCGACACGGTGGAGCGGCCCGTGTTCGTGCCCACGCGTCGGCCCGGCCCGCCGCCGGCGGCGCCGGAGCCGCCCAAGCCGCGAATCCAGCGCGGGCAGTTCGTGCTGACCGGCACCGCGGTGGTCGAGAAGGATTCGATCGCGTTCCTGCGCGAGGCTTCGACGGGCAAGTCGCGCACGGTGCGCAAGGGCGACAACGTGAACGGGATGACCGTCGCGTCGATCGCGCCGGACGGCGTCGTGCTCGCGCTGGGCGACGAGACCGAGCCCCTCTCGCTCAAGGTCGCCGCCGGGCCGCGCACCACGATCCAGCCGCCGGTCCCGGGCGCCGCCCCTGCTGCGGGTCCCGGCGCGGCACCAGCCAATGCGACGCCGAAGCCGCCGCCGGTCGCTGCCGCGCCGACTTCCCCGGACGCGCCGTCCCCCGAGGCGCAGTCGCTGCTGGAGCGCCGCCGGGCGGCGCGGGCGGCGCAGGCCGCGGCCGAGGCGGCTGCACGCGGCGGGACGCCGGGCGCCGCGCCGGCGGCTACCGGCGACGGCAGCTGGGCCGAGGTCTATCGTCGCATGCAGCAGCCGCGGCGATGAAAGGCTCGCGCGCTCAATTCGTTCGCCGCCCCCCCGGAGGGGCAGGCCGTCCCTGCGCAGCTTCGATGACATCGCCGCGCCCCCTCCGACAGCCCTCCCCGAACGGTGCGCCCGCGGCGCACCGAAAGGACCGCATGCCGACCCGAACTTCGCGCGCGCTCGCCGCGCTCCTCCTGCCGCTGCTGGTTGCGGCCTGCCAGACGCTTCCGGCCCCGCAGCAGCAGACCGCCGAACCGGCCGGCGCGGCCCGCGCCCAGCCCAGCCGCACCTCGGCCGCAGCGGCGCCAGCGCTTGCCGACTCCGCTTCGCGGCTGGACGAGCCTGCCGAAACGCGCTCCGACCCCTATCGCGTGTTCAAGGGGACCGGGGTGGTGGTGAAGGGCCAGCAGCCGGGGGGCGGCGTTCCGGCATCCGCGGCGGTGCAGCAGGCGGGCGGCGCGGTGGTGCTGAACTTCGAGGCGGCCGACGTGCGCGAGGTGATCCGCAACGTGCTGGGCGAGATCCTCGGGCAGAGCTACACGATCGACCCCGCCGTCGGTGGCCAGGTGACGATCCGCACGACCTCCGGCATCCAGCGCGACGCGCTCTACCCGACGCTCGAGACGCTGCTGCGCACGGTGGGCGCGACGATGGTGAAGGAGGGCGACCTCTTCAGGATCGTGCCGCAGGCGGCCTCCGTGCGCGGCAACGTCACGCCGCAGCTCGGCAGCTCGCAGCGCGCGCTGCCGCAGGGCTACTCGGTGCAGATCGTGCCGCTGCGCTACGTGGGCGCGCGCGACATGCTGCGGCTGCTCGAGCCGTTCGCCAAGGACGCCCAGGCGGTGCGCGCTGACGAGCTGCGCAACCTGATGATCCTCTCCGGCACCGAGCGCGAGCTCAGGCACCTGCTCGGCACGATCGACATGTTCGACATCGACTGGATGGCGGGCATGTCGGCCGGCGTGTTCACGCTGCAGAACGCCGACGTGAAGAGCGTCATGCAGGAACTCGAGAAGGTGATCGGCCCGGCGCAGCAGAGCCCCCTCGCAGGGATCCTGCGCATCGTGCCCATCGAGCGCATGAACGCGATCCTGGTGATCTCGCCCAACCCGGGCTACCTCGAGCAGGCGAAGGTCTGGGTCGAGCGCCTCGACCGCGGCGGCGGCAGCGACGGGCCGCGGCTCTACGTCTACCAGCTGCAGAACAGTCGCGCCGAGAAAGTCGCGCCGCTGTTGCAGCAGGCATTCACCGGACGCGGCGCGCCTGCGGGACCTGCCCCGCCGCCCACGCTGGCGCCCGGCACGCCCGCGGGCTCGATCGTGTCGCCGCCGGCGTTCGGCAACCTGACGCCGGTGCAACAACAGCAGCAGCAGGCCACCGCGCAGGCGGCTGCGAGCGCCGCTGCGGCGGCCACGGCGGTGCGCGCCACGACGCCGGCGACCGGCCCGGCCAGCGGCACGGGGATCGTGCGCAACCTGCAGGCGGTCGCGGACAAGGACAACAACACGATCATCATCGTCGCCACGCCGGTCGAGTACCAGGTGATCGAGTCGGCGCTCAAGAAGCTCGACGTGCTGGCGCGCCAGGTGGTGATCGAGATGACGATCGCCGAGGTGCTGCTCACCGACGACCTCAAGTTCGGCGTCGACTGGCTGTTCCGGAGCGCGTGGCCCGACGGCCGCGGCTCGGGCGGGATGATCGTCCCGAGGAGCTCCTCGTCGACGGGGACCGGCACGAGCGGGTCGGCCCTCTCGGACGCGATCTCGGGGTTCACCTACCTCATCAGCAACTCGAAGTTCCCCGGGGGCATCCAGGCAGCCCTGCGTCTCCTCGATACCTACGGCACCGCGAAGATCATCAGCAACCCGCACGTATCGGCGCTCGACAACCAGAAGGCGACGATCAAGGTCGGCGATCGCATCCCAATCAGCCAGGAGACCGTCGTGGGCGGCACGACTAGCGGGACGGTGACAACGACGTCGCAGTACAT
>Ga0224500_10000852_pt1 | contig 19441 bp, 19 predicted proteins | sample SF_Oct11_sed_USG_FD_168126 | JGI IMG/M metagenome (GOLD analysis project Ga0224500, IMG submission 168126) | Sediment microbial communities from San Francisco Bay, California, United States - SF_Oct11_sed_USGS_4_1 | ecosystem: Environmental > Aquatic > Marine > Sediment | place: USA: California... | reverse complement strand
CATGGTTCGTGGATCGCGGTATCCGTCTGGACCGGCTTCACCTTCGTCGGATTCTTCACCCCCATCCGTCCGTTGTTCGTGGAGCTGATAACGCTCACGCTGACCGGTTGGTCGCTGTTCTGGATCCTGTTCTATGGATTCGCGACCTACGGCAATGCCGGCTGGATGCGGGAGCAGGTGTGCAAGTACATGTGCCCCTATGCCCGGTTCCAGAGCGCGATGTTCGACCCCGACACGCTGATCGTGACGTACGACCGCGAGCGTGGCGAGCCGCGCGGCCCCGGCAGCAAGAAGACGTCGCGGGCGCAGCAGGGACTGGGCGACTGCGTCGCGTGCAACCTGTGCGTGCAGGTCTGCCCCACCGGCATCGACATCCGCAACGGCCTGCAGTACGAGTGCATCGGCTGCGCCGCCTGCATCGACGCCTGCGACCACGTGATGGAGAAGGCGGGCCTGCCGAAGGGTCTGGTGCGCTACTCGACCCAGCACGCGCTGGAGGGCCACTTCGCGGGCGCCGGGATCCGGCGCAACGTGCTGCGCCCCCGGGTCTTCGTCTACGCTGGCATCCTCGGCCTCGTCACCGCGGCACTGGTGGTCGCCGTGGCCATCCGCGTGCCGCTGAAGGTCGACGTGATCCGCGATCGCGGCACGCTGGCGCGCGAAGTCGAGGACGGAAGGATCGAGAACACGTACCGGCTGCAGGTGATGAACACGAGCGAGGGACCGCACCGCTTTGTCGTTTCGGCGGTCGGGATCGACGGCCTGCAGATCGCGTCGCAGCCGGAGTTCGAGTTGCCCGGCGCCAGCAGCCAGTCGGTGGTGGTCCGCCTGCGGGCCGCGCCGGAGGCGATCAAGCCGGGTTCGAACCGGATCATGCTGACCATCGTGGCTGCCGATGACCCGTCGATCCAGGTGAACGAGAAAACCGTATTCCTCGGCCCGATCCGGTAGGAGAACCGATGACGTCCACCACCCCTGCCGTCACGCCCTGGTACCGCCAGGCCTGGCCCTGGTTCCTCATTTCGCTGCCTGCGACGGCGGTCGTGGCGGGCCTGATCACGTTCTACCTCGCCGCACGAGGCTGGGACGGACCGGTGGCCAACGACTACTACAAGCAGGGCCTGGCGATCAACGAAGAGCTGACGCGCTCGAGCCGGGCCGCCGAACTTGGCGTGACCGCCAGCGTGAAGCTGAGCGGACTCGCGGCCGGCGAGCGCGTGCGCGTCGAACTACGGTCGGCGCAGCCGCTGCCGGTCGAGCCGGCGCTGCGCCTGCGACTGATCCACCCCGGACGGCGCGACGCCGACCGGCTGGCCGTGCTTGCGCGCTCGGACGTGGGAGCGGACGGTCGGTCCGCCGTGTACGTCGGCGAGTGGCAGCAGGGCGAGGTCGACGCGCGTCTCGAACGGCACCCGGTCGCCTGGCAGGTGGTGCTCGAGACGCCGCAGTGGCGCGTCGATGACGGATTCAGCGCGGGCGGGGCGGGCGAATTCCCGCTGCGTGCACGCTAGACCGAACGCAACCGGGAGGAGACGATGAGCAAATCTCTGGCGCAACGACTGGGATGGGTGCTTTGGCCGTCGTTTCTGGTCGCGTGCGCGGCGGAGCTTGCGTTTTTCGCCGTGTTCGATCCAGCCGACCTGCACCTGTTCGGCGTGCCGATCGAGGCCGAGCGCATGCCCGTGTACACGATCGGGTTCTTCGCATTCTGGATCATCGGCGCGGTGTCGAGCGCCGTGGCGGTCTTCCTGTCCCAGTCGCCGTTCGAATTGAATCGCTGCACGCTGGAACCCAACGAGCGGCCGCTCGGCTGCCCGAAGCGCTGCACGGACGAAATGGCCAGGCGCGCCGAGCGCGCCTAGGAGCGGGATTCGAGGGACGCTTCGCTGCCCGCCTCAGGCGGCGGCGCCGGGCTGCCCGGAGACGATGCCCCGCAGCCCCTCGGTGTCGATGATCCGGACGTGCTTCTGGTTCACTTCGATCAGTCCGTCCTGGGCGAAGCGCGACAGCACGCGGCTCACCGTCTCGAGCTTGAGGCCGAGAAAGCTGCCGATCTCGGCACGGGTCATGCGAAGCACGAACTCCGTCCGCGAATAGCCGCGCGCCTCGAAGCGCTGCGACAGGTTCAGCAGGAAGGCCGCAAGCCGCTCTTCCGCATGCATGCTCCCGAGCAGCAGCATCACGCCGTGCTCGCGCACGATCTCGCGGCTCATCACCTTGTGGAAGTGGTTGCGCAGCACCGGCATGGAGCTGGCCACTTCCTCGAGGCGCTCGTACGGGATCACGCAGACTTCGGTGTCTTCGAGCGCCACCGTGTCGCACGAGTGCAGTTCGCTGCTGATGCCGTCGAGTCCGACCAGCTCGCCGGCCATGTGAAAGCCAGTGACCTGCTCGCGGCCGTCCTGCGACATCACCGTGCTCTTCAGGAACCCGAGGCGCACCGCGTACAGCGACTCGAACCGATCGCCTGCGCGGAACAGCGAATCGCCTCGCTTGACCTTCTTGCGCGTTGCAACGAGTTCCTCCAGCTTTTCGATGTCCTTCAGCGATAACCCTACTGGCAGGCAGAGTTCGCGCAGGTTGCAGCTCGAGCAGGCGACGCGGAGGTTGGCGATGTTGACGGTTGGCGCGTTCATGTGAGCAGTGCTCTAAGTTGGGCCCATTCTTGGACGGCGGGTCGCAGCCTTCGTCCCCGCCATCCTTTATTGTTCTTTCATGCATCCGGATCGCTCGAGCGTTTCCGCGCGGTTGACCCCGGTCAAGGCTGGGCACACCTCGGCGGAAATAATACTCCAATGCGGAAATGCGCCCTGGATAAGGAACTGCAATGCTGATGTCCACCCGAAGCGAAGTGGCCCTCCCTGACGAGGGGATATTGCGCCGCTTCGACATTCCCGGCCCGCGCTACACGTCCTACCCCACGGCCGACCGTTTCGTCGAGGCTTTCGACGCCAGCGCGTTCGCCGAGGCATTGCGCGCGCGCGAAAAGGGCGTCGCCAACAGCGCACTGTCGCTGTACGTGCACCTGCCGTTCTGCAACACGGTCTGCTACTACTGCGGCTGCAACAAGGTCATCACGAAGGACCGGAGCAAGTCGGCCGAGTACATCGACTACGTTGCTCGCGAGGCCGACCTGGTCCTCTCGCACCTGACCGGCAGCCGCGTCATCGAGCAGCTTCACTTCGGCGGCGGCACGCCGACGTTCATGTCGAACGAGGAACTCGAACAGCTGATGGCGATGCTGACGGAGCGCTTCCCGCTGGCGGAGCGCGGCGAGTTCTCGATCGAGGTCGATCCGCGCACGACCCCGCCCGACAAGGTCGCGACGCTCGGCCGCCTCGGGTTCAACCGGATCTCCGTGGGCGTGCAGGACTTCAACCCGGACGTGCAGAAGGCGGTCAACCGGCTGCAGAGCTTCGAGATGACGCAGGCGACGGTGGACGCTGCGCGCAAGGCCGACTTCAAGTCGATCAACCTCGACCTCATCTACGGCCTGCCGAAGCAGACCCGCGAGACCTTCGCGGAGACGCTCGACAAGGTGATGGTGCTGAGCCCCGAGCGCATCGCGCTGTACCACTACGCCCACCTGCCGGATCGCTTCAAGCCGCAGCGGCGGATCAACTCCGAGGATGTTCCGTCGTCGGAGGAGAAGATGAAGATCATGCTGGATGCCATCAAGCGCCTGACGGCGGCCGGCTACCAGTACATCGGCATGGACCACTTCGCCAAGGCGTCGGACGATCTCGCCAAGGCGCAGCGCCAGGGTCGGCTGCACCGCAATTTCCAGGGCTACAGCACGCGACCGGACTGCGACCTGATCGGCCTCGGCGTCTCATCCATCAGCAAGATCGGCCCGACGTACTCGCAGAACGTCCGCACCCTCGAGGAGTACTACGACCTGCTGAAGCAGGGGATGCTGCCGACGGTTCGCGGCGTGGTGCTCGACCGCGACGACATCCTGCGCCGGGCCGTCATCATGGCCCTGATGTGCCATTTCGAGGTCTCGAAGGAGTCGATCGAGTCCGCGCACATGATCAAGTTCGACGAGTACTTCAAGGCGGAACTGGCGCAACTGAAGCAGTTCGAGGACGAGGGCCTGGCGGAGAACACGCCGGAGTGGGTCACCGTCACGCCGAAGGGCAAGCTGCTGGTGCGGGCGATCGCGATGCAGTTCGACCGCTACCTGCGTGCCGACGAGCGCCAGCGCCGCTACTCGAAGATCGTCTGACCCTTGCCTGAACCCCGGCGCGCACCGCGCGCCGGTCCTGCGGAAGCCCGATGTTCGACCTTCTCTGGGCGCAGATCTTTGCCGCCTTCACGACGGCCCTGCTGGGCGGGCTGCATTGCGCCGGCATGTGCGGCGGCTTCGTGAGCGCGCTCCAGATGAACCGGCCGGCCGGCGTCGCTGCGCGCACGCTGGCGGTCGGCTACCACGCCGGCCGGATCACCAGCTATGCCGCGGCAGGTGCGCTGCTGGGCGCGGTCGGCGGCGCCGTGTTTACCCAGAACATCGTTCCGATCCAGGCGACGCTGCTGGCCTTGGGCGGCCTGATGCTGCTTGCGCTCGGCGTCTCCCTGCTCGGCGGGAACCGCTGGATGAAGCGTCTCGAGGGACCCGGGCAGTTCGTCTGGCGGCTGGTCGGCCCGTATGCGCGCAGGGTGTACCCGCCGCGGACCCGGGGGCAGGCCTACGTCGCCGGGCTCGCCTGGGGCTGGATCCCGTGCGGGATGGTGTACGCCGTCCTGCCTCTCGCGCTGGTGGCCGGCGGCGCGTGGCAGGGGATCGTCGTCATGGCTGCCTTCGGCATCGGCACGCTGCCCAGCCTCACCGTGGTCGACTTCGCCGCATCGCGCCTCGCGGGATCGGGATCGCTCGCCGCCAGCCGCAGCTGGCTCAAGCTCGCGGCGGGCGCCGTCGTGATCACCTTCGGGCTGTCCGGCCTGGCGCACGCGGTGCGGGTGGCGGGCCACCAGTCGCCGGCCATCAACGCGCTGGCGTCCATCTGCCACCGATAGGCGGCGCGCCCCCCGTTCGAACGGCGCGGAACGGTCCGGCGGGTCCGCGCAAGTATCATTCCGCGTGATTCCATCGAGTGCGCGGCCCACCGCGCCCCTGCTGTCATGAAAAGCGCTGAAATCCGCGAGAAGTTCCTCAGGTACTTCGAGTCCAAGGGCCACACGATCGTGCGCGCCTCGAGCCTCGTGCCGACCAACGACCCGACCCTGCTGTTCGTCAATTCCGGCATGGTGCAGTTCAAGGACGTGTTCACCGGCCGCGAGCAACGCCCGTACAAGCGCGCCACGACGTCGCAGAAGTCGCTGCGCGCAGGCGGCAAGCACAACGACCTGGAGAACGTGGGCTACACCGCGCGCCATCACACGTTCTTCGAGATGCTGGGCAATTTCAGCTTCGGCGACTACTTCAAGCGCGACGCGATCCGGTACGCGTGGGAACTGCTGACCGAGGTCTACAGGCTGCCGAAGGACAAGTTGTGGACCACGGTGTACGTGGACGACGACGAGGCCTACGAGATCTGGACGAAGGAGATCGGCGTTCCGGCGGAGCGCTGCGTCCGGATCGGCGACAAGCCTGGCCAGCCGAAGTACGTCTCGGACAACTTCTGGCAGATGGCCGACACGGGACCGTGCGGGCCATGCTCCGAGGTCTTCTACGACCACGGCCCGGCCGTGGCCGGCGGGCCGCCGGGATCCGCGGACGCGGACGGCGACCGCTACATCGAGATCTGGAACCTCGTGTTCATGCAGTTCGACCGCGACGAGGCGGGCACGCTGACGCCGCTGCCCAAGCCGTGCGTCGACACCGGCATGGGCCTGGAACGGCTGTCGGCGGTGCTGCAGCACGTGCACTCCAACTACGAGATCGATCTCTTCCAGAACCTGATCAAGGCGGCGGCGCGCGAGACGGGGGCCACGGACCTCGCGAGCAACTCGCTGAAGGTCATCGCCGACCACATCCGTGCGTGTTCTTTCCTGATCGCCGATGGCGTGATCCCGGGCAACGAGGGGCGCGGCTACGTGCTGCGCAGGATCATCCGCCGGGCATTGAGGCACGGCTACAAGCTCGGGCAGACCAGCCCGTTCTTCCACCGGATCGTGCCCGACCTCGTGGCCGAGATGGGGGCCGCGTACCCGGAGCTGGCGGAGCAGGGCGCGCGCATCGGCGCCGTGCTGAAGCAGGAAGAAGAGCGCTTCGGCGAGACGCTCGACAACGGCATGAGGATCCTCGACGCAGCGCTCGGCAAGCTGTCGTCCGGCGACCCGAAGATGCTCGACGGCGAGACCGTGTTCCTGCTGTACGACACCTACGGCTTCCCGGTCGACCTGACCGGCGACATCTGCCGCGAGCGCGGGGTGTCGATCGATCACGCCGGCTTCAACGAGGCGATGGAGCGCCAGCGCGAGCTGGCCCGCGCCGCCGGCAAGTTCCGCATGGCCGCGGGCGTCGAGTACGTAGGCGACAAGACCCGCTTCACGGGCTATTCGTCGCTGGTGGAGGACGCCAAGGTCATCGCGCTGTACCACGAGGGCGCCTCGGTCAAGCGGCTCAAGGCCGGCGAGAGCGGCATCGTGGTGCTGAACGCGACGCCGTTCTATGCGGAATCGGGCGGCCAGGTCGGCGACCGTGGCGTGCTGGAGTCGATCAGCGACCATGACGTCGTGCGCTTCACGGTGGTCGACACGCACAAGATCCAGGCCGATGTGTTCGGTCACCATGGCACGCTCGAGTCCGGAACGCTGGCGGTCGGGGACGTGCTGCAGGCCAAGGTCGACGCGGCCCTGCGCGAACGCACCCGCAACAACCATTCGGCGACCCACCTGATGCACGCGGCGCTGCGCAGGGTGCTCGGCAAGCACGTGCAGCAGCGCGGCTCGCTGGTCGACGCCGAACGCACGCGCTTCGACTTCTCGCACGACAAGGCGATGGCGCCGGACGAGATCCGCCAGGTCGAGGAAATCGTCAATGACGCCATCCGCAGCAACGCGGCCGTCAGTGCGAACGTGATGAAGTACGACGACGCGATCCGGGCCGGCGCGCTGGCCTTCTTCGGCGACAAGTATGGCGACGAGGTCCGGGTGCTCGCGATGGGAGACCACTCGACCGAGTTATGCGGCGGCACCCACGTGGCCCGCACCGGCGACATCGGCTTCTTCAAGATCGTCGCCGAGAGCGGCATCGCCGCGGGCGTGCGCCGCGTCGAGGCCGTGACCGGGCGCGGCGCGCTGGAGTTCGTGCAGGCGCTGGACCGCGAACTGCACCACGCCGCCTTCCTGCTGAAGGCGCCGGCGTCCGAACTCGGCCAGAAGATCGCGCAGGTGCAGGACACGGTGAAGTCCCTCGAGAAGGAGCTGGGGCGGCTCAAGAGCAAGCTGGCCTCGAGCCAGGGGGACGACCTGGCGGCACAGGCCGTCGACGTCCGCGGCATCAAGGTGCTGGCGGCGTCGCTGGAGGGTGCCGATGCGAAGTCGCTGCGGGAGACGATGGACAAGCTGAAGGACAAGCTGAAGAGCGCCGTCATCGTGCTCGGCGCCGTCGAGGGTGGAAAGGTGCAGCTTGCCGCCGGGGTCACCGCGGATGCGACGGGCAGGGTCAAGGCGGGCGATCTCGTCAACTACGTGGCGCAGCAGGTGGGCGGGAAGGGCGGCGGTCGCGCCGACATGGCGATGGCGGGCGGCACCGATCCGTCGAAGCTGACGCTCGCGCTCGCCAGCGTCCAGGCGTGGGCCGAACAGCGCCTGTGAGCGAGCTCGTCGTTCGTCGCGCGGAGGCTTCCGACGCGGAGGCGTTCGCACGGACCTTCGAGGGCCGCCTGGCCGCGTCGGGAACGCTGCAGACGCCTTACCCGTCGGTCGCGCAGTGGAAGGAACGGCTGTCGGCCGATCCCGGGAAGAACTTCGTATTCGTCGCCCTCGCCGGTGCCGAGGTGGTCGGCAACGCCGGGCTGCATTCGGCCGGCAACACGCGGCGCGCGCACGCCTACTCGGTGGGCATCGTCGTGCGCGACGACTGGCAGGGTCGCGGCGTCGGCACGCGACTGATGGAGACGCTGATCGATCTGGCGGACAACTGGCTCGGTGCGCTTCGCCTCGAGCTCACGGTCTACTGCGACAACGAGCCGGCCCTGAGGCTGTACCGCAGATTCGGGTTCGAAGTCGAAGGCACGCACCGCGCGTTCGCGCTGCGCGAAGGACGGCTGGTCGATAGCTACGCGATGGCGCGCCTTCACCCGCGCCCGCCAATGCTGCCCGCTCCGAGCGGGCGGGAGGGGACCTGATGCAGACGAAGGCCGGGCCGATGCTCGTAAGCAACCTCGAACTGATTCCGGGCCGGCGCATCGTCGCCCACTACGGCATGGTCCAGGGAAGCACGGTGCGCGCGAAGCACGTCGGCAGGGACATCTTCGCGAGCCTGAAGAACATCGTCGGCGGGGAGTTGAAGGCCTATACCGAGCTGATGCAGGAAGCGCGCGACGAAGCGGTCGAGCGCATGATCGCCGAGGCGCGGTCGGTGGGCGCCAATGCGGTGTTGAACGTCCGCTTCGCGACCACGTCGATCGCCGTCGGGGCGGCGGAGATCCTGGCGTACGGCAGCGCCGTGCGCCTCGACGACCAATAGTCCGCCCGCCCGGGATGGAACTGCTCCAGTTCGGCCTGTTCATCGCCTTGCTGGTGGTCGGCTACTTCGCCGGCTCCGCGATCGAGCGCCGGCACTATGCATCGATCCGCCGGCGCGAGCGGGAATACAGCGACGTGCTGGCGTTCATGGTCCGCTTTCCCTTCGACCGCACGACGCCGCAGCGCGCATTCCTCGTCCACGGCGCAGTCGTCGTGAGCGCGGACTATTTCAAGACCTTCATCGCAGGGTTGCGCAACCTGTTCGGCGGCCGGTTCCGGTCCTACGAAACGCTGATGGAGCGGGCCCGACGCGAGGCACTGCTGCGGCTGAAGGCCGACGCAAGGCGCAAGGGCGCGAAGACCGTGATCTGCGTGCGTTTCGAAACCACCCGCATCGCGACCGGATGGGCACCCGCGATGGAAGTTCTCGCCTACGGCACGGCGCTCGTGCCGGATGACGGCAGTCTGCTGCTGCCCGAACCGCGCGCCGGAGCGTCCAGGCTGCTCGGCGACGGGCTGGTGCGGACCCCGGGCTGATCGCGCCGTGCGCCTCGAGAACCGCCAGCCGGCCGAGGGGATCAATTCTTCGTCCGAGCACCCGCTGAAGGAACTGGCATGGCTGCTCGGCGGCAGCGTCGCGCTGGTGGTTGCGCTGGTGTTCGCCGTCTCGCTGAGCGCGCAGTGGATCGCGCCGCGCATCCCTTACAGGTACGAGGCGCGCCTGGCCGCCTCGCTGCCGCCGATCGCAGCTGCACCGTCGTCGGAGCAGGGGCGGGCGGTGCAGGGCGAACTGCAGGCGCTTGCGGACCGGCTGGCGGCGCGACTCGACCTGCCGGAGGGCATGCAGGTGCGCGTCGGCTACTCCGAAGAGAAGACGATCAACGCGTTCGCCACGCTCGGCGGCCAGACCGTCTTTTACCGTGGCCTGCTGGCCCGGCTGGACAGCGAGGATGCGCTCGCGATGGTGATGGCCCACGAGATCGCCCACCTCAGGCATCGCCATGCGTCCGCCGCGCTCGGCCGCGGCGTGGCGGTCGGCGTCATCCTGTCGGTCATCTCTGCCGAACTCGGACGCAGTTCCGCGGCCGGGGTGCTGAACCAGGCGGGACTGGCGACGCTGCTGTCCTTCAATCGCGATCAGGAACGCGAAGCGGACAACGACGCGATGGCCGTGCTGGCGCAGGAGTATGGCCATCTGGGCGGCGCGGTGGACCTGTTCCGGATCATGGCCGGCCTGCCCGGCGCCGATGGTGCGGTGGCACAGGTCGAACTGCTGCGCACCCACCCGCTGACGCGCAACCGCCGGCAGGCCATCGAGGAGGGAGCGCGTCGCCTTGGCGTGGCGCTCGATGGGCAGCGGCGGCCTCTGCCGCCGGCCATCGCCGCGCTCAGGGGCGAATCCGGATGAGCACCGTGTTCAACTTCTGCCCGGCGTGTGCGACCTCCCTGGCGAGGGGTTTGCAGGGGGGGCGCGAGCGCGCGCTGTGCCCGGCGTGCGGCTGGGTGCACTGGGACAATCCGACGCCGGTGGTGGCGGCCGTGATCGAGTACGAAGGCAAGGTCCTGCTCGCGCGCAACGTCGCGTGGCCGGAGAAGATGTTTGCCCTGGTCGCCGGTTTCCTCGAGCGCGACGAGTCGCCGCAGGAAGCAGTCGCACGCGAAGTCCTGGAAGAGACCGGACTCACGGTCAGCGCGACCCACCTGATCGGCGTCTACGAGTTCCGGCGGCGCAACGAAGTGATCATCGCCTTCCACACGCCGGCGGAAGGAACGATCGCGCTCGGCGAGGAACTGGCCGAAGTGAAGCTGCTGGAGCCGGCGCGGGTGCGGCCCTGGCCGCTCGGCACGGGGCTCGCCGTCGCGGACTGGATGCGCGCGCGGGGCCTTCCCGTGGAATTTGCCCCGCTTCCCGGGCGGGGCTAGCGGCGGCCCGTCAGAATCCGATCGTCACGCCGATATTGGCAACCGGGTAGTACTTGAAGCGGGTGATTTCGTTCTGCAGCTTTGCCTGCTCGGCCGCGACGTCACTGCGCAACTGGCTGCACTGCGCTGCGCTCAGGGCCGTGCCGCAGGTTACGGACAGGCTCGCGCTCGGGGTGCCCTGGAACATGACGCCGAGGTCGAAGTAGAAATTGACTCCCGCCCCGGCGACATTGCCGTAGCCGATTCCGAGATACGGCGCCGCGCGGTTGCCGGCCTTCACCGTTCCGCCGAGGCTGCCGATGGCGGCGGCAGGGTACGTGATCCCGTTGATCGTGTAGGACCCGCCTGAGGGCTGGCCCGTGACGTCCGCCTTGTTGTCGTTGACGATGAACCCGCCAGTCAGCCGGAAGGGTCCCAGCGGGCTCCAGTCGAGCAGCAGATTGAGGTTCGACAGCCGCATCTTGGCGTCGTAGCTCACGTCGGTGGCATCGACCGTTGTGTTGAACGACAAGCCAGAGTACCCAATGCGGGCCGCCAAGGTGGGCACCAGGCCGAAGGCGACGTCGGCGCCGACACCTGTCGTTCCGGCCCTCAGCCCGACTCCAGCCGCCTGCGCCGAGCCCGCGATGCACAGCGCCGCGGCGGTGAACAGACACGATCTCATCAATCTCATCACGCTCCTCGAAGGGTCGGCATCCAGGCCGCGAGATTAGTCGAGTCGAGCGCGCCGCGGACCCACCGACGCCCTAGCCGCGATGCGGTATCAAGTCCGGTCCGGCGGTCCGAAGGGCGTCGTCTCGCCCCGCAGCTAGAATCGCAGCTTCGTGCCGGCCCATCGCAGCAGGATGCTCATGCAACCCCCGCCGTTGAACATCAATCACACCAAGGAAATCGACACCCGCGGCCTGAGTTGTCCGCTGCCGATCCTGCGCGCCAAGAAGGCGCTGGCGGAGATGGCGGCCGGCGAGGTGCTCAAGGTCGTGTCGACGGATCCCGGGTCGAATCGCGACTTCCGTGCCTTCTGCAAGCAGACCGGCAACGAATTGCTGGGACAGCAGACGATCGACAAGGACTACATCCACTTCGTGAAGCGCCGATGAACACGCCCGGTGTCCCCGCTCGCCGACCTTCACGCCTGAAGCTGGTCTTCTGGCTGCTGATCGTTCCGGCCGTCCTGGTCGCACTGTATTTCTACGTGGTGCTCAAGTGGGACTACTCGACCGGCGAACGGGCCGGCTGGGTGCAGAAACTATCGAAGAAGGGCTGGATCTGCAAGACCTGGGAAGGCGAACTGTCGATGGTGTCGATGCCCGGGGCGTCGCCGGAAAAGTTCTACTTCACCGTCAGGGACGAAAAGACCGCCGCCGACATCAACGCGGCGATGGGCCGCCGCGTGTCGTTGCACTACGAGGAGAAGGTGGGACTGCCGACCAGCTGTTTCGGCGAAACGCGACACTGGGTGAACCGCGTGACGTTGGTGCCCGACATTCCGCTCGCTCCGGGGATCGCCGTTCCGGCGCCCGTGGCGACGCCGCCTGCGGTGCCAGCTACGCCGACGCCCGTACCCGCTCCGCCGGCGGCCCCGGCTCCTGCTCCGGCATCAGCGCCCGCCGCTGCTGCGCCGGCCGTTCCGGGCCCCGCGCCCGCGCCGTCGGCTCCGTCGAAATAGCTCAGGCGGCCTCCAAGCGGCCAAGCTGCTCCCGCACTTTCGCGAGCGTCGCGGCGAACCCGGCCAGGCGCTCCTTCTCCTGCGCAACGACCGCCGCCGGCGCGCGCTCGACGAAGCTCGCGTTGGCGAGCTTGCCCTCCGCCTTGCGGATCTCGTTCTCGAGCCGCTCGATCTCCTTGCCCAGCCGCTCGCGCTCGGCGCCGACGTCGACCTCGATCCTGAGCAGCAGCCGCAGGTCGTCGACGACCTTGATCGGCGCGGCTGTTCCGTCGGAGGCGGCGTTCACGTCCGCGACGACCTGCACCTCGGAGAGCCGCGCCAGTGCCTGCATGTACGGCGCGAAGGCGGCGAGCGCGCGTGCGTCGCCTGACGCCACGAGCGGGACCTTCTGTGCTGGCGACAGGCTCATCTCGCTGCGCAGGTTGCGCAGGGCATCGATCGCGCGCTTCATCAAGGCCACTTCGGCGTCGGCCTGCGCGTCGATCTTCGAAGGCTCCGCCTTTGGAAACGGCTGCACCATCACCGATGTTTCCTCGTCCGCCCGGCGCTTGCCGGCAAGCACCGACACTTTCTGCCAGAGCTCCTCGGTGATGAACGGGATGACCGGATGCGCGAGCCGCAGCAGCACCTCGAGCACGCGCACCAGGGTCCGCCGGGTGCCTCGCTGCGCGGCCTCGCTGCCGCCCGCGAGCTGCACCTTCGCCAGTTCCACGTACCAGTCGCAGTACTCGTTCCACGCGAACGAATAGATGGCATTGGCCACGTTGTCGAGGCGGTACTCGGCGTAGCCCTTCGCGACCTCGGCTTCGACGCGCTGCAGCTCCCCGATGATCCAGCGGTCCACGGCCGACAGTTCCACTGCTGCCGCCGCGTCGAGGCCGCAGTCACGGCCCTCGGTGTTCATGAGGACGAAGCGCGTCGCGTTCCACAGCTTGTTGCAGAAGTTGCGGTAACCCTCGCAGCGCTTCAGGTCGAAGTTGATGTTGCGGCCGAGCGTCGCGTACGCCGCCATCGTGAAGCGCAGCGCGTCGGCGCCATAGGCAGCGATGCCGGTCGGGAAATGCTTGCGCACCTTCGCCGCGACCTTGGGCGCATCTTCCGGCCGCCGCAGGCCGGTAGCGTTCTTCGCCACCAGTGCGTCGAGGCCGATGCCGTCGATGATGTCGATCGGATCGAGGGTGTTGCCCTCGCTCTTCGACATCTTCTTGCCCTCGGCGTCGCGCACGATGCCGTGGATGTAGACGTCGCGGAACGGAACGCGGCCGGTGAAATGGGTCGTCATCATGATCATCCGGGCGACCCAGAAGAAGATGATGTCGTAGCCCGTGACCAGAACGGTCGACGGCAGGTACAGGTCGTAGGCGATCCTGTCCTCGCCCTGCGGTTGCGGCCAGCCGAGCGTGGAGAAAGGCACCATCGCCGACGAGTACCAGGTGTCGAGCACGTCCGGGTCGCGCGTCAGCGGGCCGGTGCTGCCGGCGGCCCTGGCCCTGGCCTGCGCTTCGCTCTCGCTGCGGGCGACGAAGACGTTGCCCTGCTGGTCGTACCACGCCGGGATCTGGTGGCCCCACCACAGCTGGCGCGAGATGCACCAGTCCTGGATGTTCTCGAGCCACTGGTTGTAGACCGACAGCCACTGCTCGGGAAGGATCTTCACGTCGCCGCGCGCGACCGCCTCGAGCGCCACCTGGGCGATGGACTTGCCGGGATGCAGCGTGCCCGCCGGCGCGGGCTTGCTCATCGCCATGTACCACTGCTCCGACAGGGTGGGTTCCACCACCTCGCCGGTGCGGCCGCAGCGCGGCACCATCATCTTGTGCGGCTTCTCCGACACGACGAGGCCGGCGGCGCGCAGGTCCTCGAGCACCCGCTTGCGCGCGACGTAGCGGTCCAGCCCGCGGTACTTCTCGGGCGCGTTGTCGTTCACGGTCGCGGTCAGCGTGAGGATCGGGATCGGCGCCAGGTTGTGGCGCTGGCCGACCGCGAAATCGTTGAAGTCGTGGGCCGGCGTGATCTTCACGCAGCCGGTGCCGAATTCGCGGTCCACCATTTCGTCGGCGATCACCGGAATCGTGCGGCCGGTCAGCGGCAGCACGAGCTGCGTGCCCACCAGCGCGGTGTAGCGCTCGTCCTCCGGATGCACCGCGACCGCGACGTCGCCGAGCATCGTCTCCGGTCGCGTCGTCGCCACGACCACGCCTTCGCTGCCGTCGGCGCCCGGGTAGCGCAGTTCCCAGATGCGACCGTCTTCCTCTTCGGTCTCGACCTCGAGGTCCGACACGGCCGTCTGCAGCTTCGGGTCCCAGTTGACGAGGCGCTTGCCGCGATAGATCAGCCCCTGCTCGTACAACTGCACGAAGGTCTCGACCACCACGTTGGACAGGTTCTCGTCCATCGTGAAATAGGTCCGGTCCCAGTCGACCGAATCACCGAGCCGCCGCATCTGCTGCAGGATGGTGCCGCCCGAGAACTCCCGCCATTCCCAGACCTTGGCGACGAAAGCTTCGCGACCGATCGAGCGTCGCTCGACACCCTGCGCCTGCAGCTGGCGCTCGACCACGATCTGCGTGGCGATCCCGGCGTGGTCGGTGCCCGGCAGCCACAGCGTGTTGAAGCCCGCCATCCGGTGGTAGCGCGTCAGCGCGTCCATGATGGTGTGGTTGAAGCCGTGGCCCATGTGCAGCAGGCCCGTGACGTTCGGCGGAGGCAACTGGATCGAGAACGAGGGCTTCGACGGATCGGCGCCGGCCTTGAAGTAGCCGCGCGATTCCCAGACGGGCGCCCACCGCGCCTCGATGGCAGCGGGTTCAAAGCTCTTCGCGAGTTCGGAGCCTGCGGGGGCGTTCGGGGTCGTCATGGATGGCGCCTGGAGCGGCGTTCGGGTCGCTGTCTGGGAAGCCGTGATTCTAGGTGAACGGGTCGCGGGACCCGGGCGGACGAACCCTACTTGCCGGATCGCTGGCGCGTGATTTCGTTCGCGACCGCCTGTTCGATGACTTCTCGCACCGCGGATTCGATGGAAGGGCGCAGCTCGCTGATGGTGGCGAGCAGCGTGCGGACCATGGCGGGCTGCAGCCGCTCGCGCAACTGGCGATCGAGCTCCGCGACCAGCCGCGGCTGCATCTCGCGCAGCAGGATCTCCCGCACACGCGCCTCGACTTCCGGCCAGTTGGGTTCGACCGGGGCCGGCGCGACAGGCGGCGCGACGGCCGGCACGGCAAACGCCGATGCGGGCGGCGCTGCCGGGGCCGGTCGCGGCGCCGGCACTGCCGGGGCAGGCGGAGGCACCGCGGCGGCGGCGGGCGCAGGCGGGCGCGGTGGAGGCTTCGGGGCTGGCGGTGCCGCCGGGGCGGGGCGTGGCCCCGGCATGGGGGCGACGGCGGCTGGCCTGGGCGACGGGGACGCCGCCGGGGCTGCCGCGGCGGGCGCGGGGGCCTGCGGCAGAGAGATGTCTAGTTCGAGCGACGGCAGGGTGAGGCGCTCGGTCAGCACCGGGATCGTGTCGTCGTCCGGCAGCGCCTTGCCGTCCGGCTGTGTGAGCCTCTCGAAGTCGGTGGTCTTGCGGCCGGTACTCACTGGGTCCCCTCGTGCGCCGTGGGCTGGAACCCCTGCTCGCGATACACCTTGAAACGGAAGCGCGCCTGCATGCGGTCCGATTCGTCGCGCGAAACGACTTCGATCACGCGTTCAAACCGCGCAAAGAGCGACGCGAATTCGGACGGAGCCTCGTCGTCCAGCGTCAGCAGGACGTCGCTAGCCGGCGCGGTCGCGGCATCCGACGCAAGCAGGATCGGCGTCGCGGCGGCGAGCGGCGAGCCGACATGCACATGCGGCAGGAAGTCCAGAGCCGAGAATGTCCACAGGGCGTTGTCGAACTGCGCCAGCCGCTCGGCGCTGCGCGCCAGGACGACGATCCGCTTGCCTGCGGAGCGCGCCTTGCGCGTCACGCGGCACGCATAGTGGACGCGGTGGTCGACGTTGAAGTGAAAGTCGATGCGCGTCACGACGCAACGCTACCCGGCCCGGTTGATCAGGAACTGCATCAGCAGGGGAACCGGGCGCCCGGTGGCGCCCTTGGCCGCGCCGGACTTCCATGCGGTGCCGGCGATATCGATGTGCGCCCACGCGTAGTCCTTGGTGAATCGCGCGAGGAAGCATGCGGCAGTGACCGCGCCCGCATTGCCCGGCGTTCCGATGTTGGCCATGTCCGCGAAGTTCGACTTGAGCTGCTCCTGGTAGTCCTCGTCGAGCGGCATGCGCCATGCGGCGTCGGCTGCCGACCTGCTCGCCGCAAGCAGTTCGCCGGCGAGGTCCTCGTTGTTCGCGAACAGTCCCGAGTTGACGTTGCCGAGCGCGACCACGCAGGCGCCGGTCAGGGTGGCCATGTCGACCACAGCGGCCGGCTTGAAGCGCCCGGCGTAGGTGAGGGCATCGCACAGGATCAGGCGGCCTTCCGCATCCGTGTTCAGGATCTCGATCGTCTGTCCCGACATCGAAGTGACGATGTCGCCCGGCTTGGCGGCATTCCCTGCGGGCATGTTCTCGCACGCCGCAACGATGCCGACCACGTTGAGCTTCAGCTTCAGTTCCGCCAGCGCGCGCATCGTGCCCAGGACACTGGCCGCGCCGCACATGTCGAACTTCATCTCGTCCATCGCCGCGCCGGGCTTCAGCGAAATGCCTCCCGAGTCGAATGTGATGCCCTTGCCCACCAGCACGACAGGCGCCGCTTTCGCGGCGGCGCCGTTGTACTTCAGCACGATCAGGCGCGGCGGTTGCGTCGAGCCCCTGGCGACCGCGAGGAACGAACCCATCTTGAGTGCCTCGAGCTGCTTGGTCTCGAGAACCTCGACTCCGAGCTTCCACTGGCGCGCCAGCTTGCGCGCCTGCTCGCCGAGGAAGGTCGGCGTACAGATGTTCGGCGGAAGGTTGCCGAGACGCTTGGTGAGCTCCATGCCGTTGGCGGTCGCGGCGCCGTGGCGCAGCCCGCGCTCGGCCGCGGCATTGCGCGCGGACAGCAGCAGCGCCACCTGCTCGACGGCGCTGCCGTCAGGGTCACGCTTGCTCTTGAGTTCGTCGCTTCGGAACGCCGTCTCGCGTGCTGCTATCGCCAGCGCGTGCGCCTTCCACTCGTGGTCGCGACGATTGACCCGCCAGTCGCCGGCCGCGATGGCGATGTCCCTGACCGCGTTGCCGAACGCCTTGACGCCCGCTCGCACGGCATCCGCGTAGGCCTTCTCGTTGAAGTCGTCCTTGCCGCCCAGTCCGACCAGCAGCACGCGGGTCGCGGCCACGCCGTTCAGTCCGCGCAGCAGCAGCAGCGAGCCGCGCTTGCCGCTCATGTCGCCGCTCTTGACGGCAGCCTTCAGCGCTCCGCCGGCCGCGGCGTCCAGTGCCCTGGCGGTCGGTGTCAACTCGCCGTCGGCGTGCACGCCGACGACCAGCGCGTCGGTCTTCACGGTCTCGGGGCGACCGACCTTTGTGCTAAATTCCATCGAGGATTTCCCTCTGAAAAGTCGCGCGATGCGTGCGTTCGTCCCATCGGCGAGTCGTTCGAAGAATGCGCGGCGTGGGGGCGGCTGTCGTCCGCGCTTCCCGGCGTCTCCCCACTACGTCGCGGACCGCGTCGAAGTATATAGCGGCGACCATCGCCGACGAACACATCCCCTGCGGAAAGTGCACGCGGCCCGATGATCTTCCGCCGTTCGATCATTGCGGAGCTGACGAGCACGGCGAGTGCCGTGTTCACCGTGCTGTTCACGATCGTCTTTTCGGTCGGCCTCGTCCGGCTCCTCGGCCAAGCGGCGGGGGGGCGAGTCGACAACCAGGCCGTGTTCCAGCTGCTTGCGCTGACGGCGCTGACCTGGCTGCCGCTCGTGCTCACCTTGACGCTGTTCATCGCGGTCCTGATGACGCTGTCGCGGGCCTACCGGGACTCCGAGATGGTGGTCTGGTTCGCGTCGGGGCAGAGCCTGCTCGCCTGGGTCGGACCGGCCCTGCGCTTCGCGTGGCCGATCGTGATCGCGATCGCGCTGTTGTCTTTCTTCGTCAGCCCCTGGTCCAACGCGCTGATCGAGGCGAGTCGGGAGCAGTTCGCCAAGCGCGACGATGTCAGCCGGCTGGCGCCCGGCCGGTTCATCGAATCGGGCGGGGCTGATCGCGTGTTCTTCGTGGAGTCGGTCGACTTCACGGGAGGCAAGGTCAGGAACGTCTTTGTCAGCACGCGCGGTCGTGGCCGCGAAGGCCTGATCGTGGCGGAGAACGGCGTGATCGAGGTCGCGCCGAACGGGGACCGCTTCGCCGTCCTGCAGAAGGGACGGCGCTACGAGGGAGTGCCGGGCCAGCTCGAATACCGGACGCTCGAGTTCGACCGCTATTCGATCCGCCTCGAGAGCCGGCCCGACCAGCCGATCGGAGAGCGGCGTGCGAAGACGCTGAGCACGTTCGAGCTGCTGACGCAGCCTACCCCGACGAACCTTGGCGAACTCATGTGGCGCATCAGCGCGCCGGTCATGGCGCTGCTGGTGACGCTGCTGGCTATTCCGCTGTCCTACACCAACCCCCGCGTCGGGCGCTCCTTCAACCTGATCATCGCCGTGCTGGCGTTCGCCGTGTACATCAACGTGCTGAACACGGTGCAGGCATACGTGCAGCAGAGCCGGCTCGACTTCGGGGTGGGCCTCTGGGGCCTGCATGCCAGCGTGCTTGCGATCGTCGTGCTGCTGTTTGCCCGCCGCGTCTTCGTGCACCGCTGGTGGCCCCGCTGGTACCGGCGGCGCAGGGGGCCGGCGGCGTGAGGACGCTGCACCGTTACCTGTGGCGGGAGATCTCGCTCGCCACGCTGTTCGTGCTGTTCGCGCTGTTGGCGCTCTTCATGTTCTTCGACATGGTGCAGCAGCTCGACGAGATCGGGCGGCGCGGTTTCCAGCTACGGCATGCGTTCTCGTACGTCGCGCTGACGCTGCCGTCGCGGACCTACGAACTGGTGCCGATCGCGACGCTGATCGGCACGATTTACGCGCTGTCCAAGCTGGCTGCCAACTCCGAGTTCACGATCATGCGAGTGTCGGGCATGAGCACGCGCCGCCTGCTCAGCAGCCTGCTGGTGATCGGCATGGCGTTCGTCGCCCTGACCTATGCGCTCGGAGAGTTCGTCTCGCCGCCGGCCGAGAAGCTCGCGCAGCGCGTGCGCCTGAAGGCGACCGGCTCCCAGAT
>Ga0224500_10000851_pt1 | contig 19445 bp, 14 predicted proteins | sample SF_Oct11_sed_USG_FD_168126 | JGI IMG/M metagenome (GOLD analysis project Ga0224500, IMG submission 168126) | Sediment microbial communities from San Francisco Bay, California, United States - SF_Oct11_sed_USGS_4_1 | ecosystem: Environmental > Aquatic > Marine > Sediment | place: USA: California... | reverse complement strand
CTCCAGGCCCGCGACCGAAGGCTCCTCCAGCGCGCGCAGGGCGACCGAGAAGCGCCCGCCCTTCATCGCCAGCGTCTGCATGCCCTGCGAAACCGCCGCCGACAACGCTTGTGCCGCCGTGCGGCGCTTCGCGGAGAGCTTCTTCGCCGCAGCGCCATAGCGCGCCGCGGCGGCATCCCCCTCCTTGTGCAGCGCCTCGGGGCTCGCTGCGAGCGCCAGGTCCTTCAGGCGCTGCCGCGTCGCTTCGGCCAGATCCGGCAAGGCTTCCGGCCGCACCCGATAGCGCCGGCCGGCAGCATGCAGCGCCTCGATGCGCCCCTCTACCTCTCGCAGCGCTTCCGGATCGAGCTCGACGCCGGAGGCGTACTGGCGCAACTCGCGCATGGCTTCGGCCGCCTGCGCCTCGGCCGACGCGAGCAGGTCGACGACGGGCGCCAGGCGCGCGTCGTGCTCCGCGAGCGCGCGCAGGCGCGCGGCGACTGCGGCGAGCTGGCTCAGGCCGGCGCCTTCGCCCTCGGATAGGGCCTCGAGCGCCGACTGCGCGCCGGCGAGCAGGCTGGAGCCGTGCTGCAGGCGGCGATGCTCGGCCGCGAGCGCCTCCCACTCCCCGGGCCGCGGCGCGAGCTTGTCGAGGAGCGCGCGCCTTTCCTCGAGCTCCGCTCTCTCCGCCTCCTGCTGCGCGAACTGCTGCACGGCCTGCGCCGCGAGCGCCTGCAGGCGCTGCCACTCCCGGTACGCCGCGGCGCAGTCGCGCGCCAGTGCGTCCGCGCCGCCGTGCGCGTCCAGCAGCGCCCGCTGCGCGGCCGGGCGCAGCAGCGACTGGTGCTCGTGCTGCCCGTGGATGTCGACCAGCTGCTCGCCCGCTTCGCGCAGCTGCGCGAGCGTCGCCGGATGCCCGTTGATGAAGCAGCGCGAGCGCCCGCCGCGCTCCAGCGTGCGCCGCAGGATCAGGCTGCCGGGGTCGCCCTGCAGCCCGGACTCTTCCAGCCAGGCCTGCAGCGGCGCGTTCGGGGCGAGGTCGAACTCGGCCGCCAGCTCGGCGCGCTCCGCGCCTTCGCGCAACTGGGCCGCTTCCGCGCGCCCGCCGACCAGCAGCTCGAGCGCATCGACGAGGATCGACTTGCCGGCCCCGGTTTCCCCGGTCAGCACCGTGTAGCCGGCGCCCGGCTCCAGCTCGACGCGCTCGGCGATCACGAAATCGCGCACCGACAGTACCCGCAGCATGGCCTCAGTCCGGGTCCGGGTCCTTCTCCGCGGCCTCGCCCCATGAGAGCTTCTCGCGCAGCATGGCGAAGTAGCTGTAGCCGGGCGGATGGACGAAGCGGATGGAGTGCGCCGCGCGCCTGAGGACCAGGCGGTCGCCCTGCGCGAGCTCGGTGAGCGCCAGGCCGTCGAAGTGCGCGCGCGCATCCAGGGCGCGCAGCAGCGACACCTCGATCACGCTGCGGTCGCTGACGCTCACCGGCCGGGCCGAGAGCACGTGGGGGTTGAGCGGCACCAGCGCGAAGGCGGCCACGCCGGGCTGCAGGATCGGCCCCTGCGCGGAGAGCGCGTACGCCGTCGAGCCGGTCGGCGTGGCCACGATCAGTCCGTCCGCGCGCAACGCGTAGACGTACTCGCCGTCGATGCGCACCTCGACCTCGATCAGGCGGCCCTGCGACCCCTTGCCCACGACCGCCTCGTTGAGCGCGACCGTGCGCAGCACGCGCGTCGCGCCGCGCAGCACCTCGGCATCGAGCAGCGCGCGCTCCTCCATGGCGTACTTGCCGTCCAGGATGGCGCCGACCGACGCCTGCATGTCCTGCAGCGCGATGTCGGTCATGAATCCCACGCGCCCCTGGTTGATGCCGGCGAGCGGCACCTGGTGGTGCGCCAGGCTGCGGGCCGCGGCCAGCATGGTGCCGTCGCCGCCCAGGACCATCGCCAGGTCGGCGAAGGCCCCGATGCGCTCCACGTCGAGTGCGTCCTCGCCGTCGCCGATGCGCGCCGCCGTCTCGCGCTCGACCCGTACCTCGCAGCCGCGTGCGCGCAGAAAGGCGCGCAGCGCGCGCAGCGAGTCGGCGATTTCCGGCGTGTGCTTGCCGATCAGCGCGATGCGCGAGAACGCCGGCTTGGGCATCGCGGCATTCTAACCGCATGTGTAGAATGCAACGCATGCTCGATCAACGCGCGCAACTGCTGCTGAAGACGCTGATCGAGCGCTACATCGCCGAGGGTCAGCCGGTCGGCTCGCGCACCCTTTCGCGGCATTCCGGGCTCGACCTGTCGCCGGCCACGATCCGCAACGTGATGGCGGACCTGGAGGAGCTCGGCCTGATCGCCAGCCCGCACACCTCGGCCGGGCGCGTGCCCACGCCCGCCGGCTACCGCTTCTTCATCGACTCGCTGCTGGTGGTCAAGCCGCTCGATTCTCGCGAGCTGCACCGGCTCGAGGACCAGCTGCACCCGGACAACCCGCAGCGCGCCATCCAGTCCGCGTCGCAGCTGCTCTCGCAGCTCACCAAGTTCGCCGGCGTGGTGATGACGCCGCGCCGCCGGGCGCTCGCCTTCCGCCAGATCGAGTTCCTGCGCCTGTCGGAGAAGCGCGTGCTGCTCATCATCGTCACGCAGGACGGCGACGTGCAGAACCGCGTGCTGTTCACCGAGCGCGACTACACGCCGGCCGAGCTGGTGTCGGCCGCCAACTACCTCAACCAGAACTACGGCGGACAGAGCTTCGAGGACGTGCGGCAGCGGCTGCAGCAGGAACTGCGCGAGATCAAGCAGGACATGATGCACCTCATGAACGCGGCGCTCGAGGCGGGCAACCGCGCCATGGCGGAAGGGCCGGAGCCCTACGTGCTCTCGGGCGAGCGCAACCTGCTCACCGTGCAGGACCTGTCGCACGACCTGCGGCGGCTGCGGCAGCTGTTCGACCTGTTCGAGCACAAGACCACGCTGCTGCAGATCCTCGACCTGTCGCTGCGCGGCCAGGGCGTGCAGGTGTTCATCGGCGGCGAGTCCGGCGTCTCGGCGCCCGACGACGTGGCCGTGGTGAGCGCCCCGTACAAGGTGGACGGCGAGGTCGTGGGCACCGTCGGCGTGATCGGGCCGGCGCGCATGGCGTACGACCGCGTGGTGCCGGTCGTCGACATCACCGCGAAGCTCCTGTCGAGCGCGCTGTCCAAGCCCTGAACGGCATCCTGCTCGTCAATCTCGGCACGCCGGCGGCACCGACGCCGGCCGCGGTGCACGCCTATCTGGCCGAGTTCCTGTCCGACCCGCGCGTGGTCGAGCTGCCGCGCTGGCTTTGGCTGCCGGTCCTGCACGGCATCGTGCTGCGGCGCCGGCCGGCGCAGTCCGCCGAGAAGTACGCCAAGGTCTGGACCGACGAGGGCTCGCCGCTCGCCGTGCACACTGCGCGGCAGGCGCGCCTGCTGCGCGAGGCCACGGGACTGCGGGTCGAGTACGCCATGCGCTACGGGGAGCCCGCCATCCCCGCCGTGCTAAGCCGCATGCCCGCCGGGACGCGCGTCGTCCCGCTGTACCCGCAGTACGCCCGCAGCACGACCGAGTCGGTGCGCGACGTCGTCGGCCGCGACGTCGAGTTCGTCGAGCAGTTCCACGAGCACCCCGCCTACATCGCCGCGCTGGCCGCGCTCGTCACCGAGCTGCCGGACGTGCTGGTCATGAGCTTTCACGGGCTGCCGCAGCGCGCGGTGGATCGCGGCGACCCTTACCAGTCCCAGTGCCTGCGCACCGCCGACCTGCTCGCACGCGCACTGCGCCTGCGGCCCGAACAGTTTCGCGTCACGTTCCAGTCCCGCTTCGGGCCCGCGCGCTGGCTGCAGCCCTACACCGCCGACGTGCTCGCCGAGCTGGGGGCGGCGCGCACCCGCCGCGTGCACGTCATCTGCCCGGGTTTCGTCTCCGATTGCCTGGAAACGCTGGAGGAGATCGCGCTCGAGGGCGGCGCGATCTTCCGCGCGGCGGGCGGCGGCGAATACCGCGCGCTGCCCTGCCTGAACGAGTCGCCGGCCTGGATCGCGGCGCTCGCGGCGATCGCTACTTCTTCGGCCTGACCTTGTCGTCGACCTTCTTGTGCGCCTTGCCGACACTTTCGGCGACCGCGTTGCCCGCGCGATCGAGGGCGCGCCCGGTCGCCTTGGCGCCGCGCTCGATCGCCTTGCCGGCCTTCTGCATGCCGCGCTCCACCGCGTTGTCCGCGGCCGCGGCAGGCAGCGCCGCCGCCATCATCAACAGCACCAGTCTTCTCACCTGAAGTCCTCCTAGCCGCGCGCCGCCAGCTGCAGGTTGGCGTGCATGAGGCGATCGACCAGCACGCGCATGAACGCCTTGTTGCACGCCACCTGGCAGGCGTCGGTGGCCGCGCGCAGCGCCGCGACCTTGATCTCGATCACCGTGATGTCGCCGAGCGTGGTGATGGTGGTGGTGCGCCGCTCCACGCGGTCGTCGAAGTACAGGATCTGCCCGAAGCACCCGCCGCGCTTGATGGTGTCGACGGTCTTGCCCGACAGCGTCACGCCGACCGTGCCCGACACCAGCAGGTAGAAGCTCTCGCCCTGGTCGCCCTCGCGCACCACCGCCGTGCCGGCGGGGATCTTCTTCCACGAGCCGATGCGCACCACTTCCCAGAGCGCGACGTCGCCGAAGTCCTCGAAGAACGCCATCTGCCGCAGCTCGTTGAACTTCGCCGAGTCGGAGACGCCCGAGACGCGCAGCGCGCCGAATGCCTGGCTGAGGTCCTTGCCGAAGTCGAGCCAGGAGCGGTAGCGCAGCGCCGGATCCTTGTGGATGGCGTTCATCACGATCTGGTCGAGCAGCGGCGGCAGGTCGGGCCGCAGCGTCGACGGCCGCGCCGGCGGCGTGTTGAGGATCGCGTAGGTGAGCGCCGCCTGGGTCCTCGCCTGATAGGGCAGGCGGCCGGTGAGCAGCCGGTACATGGTGACGCCGAGCGAGTAGATGTCGGTCTGGTGCGTCAGCGGCTCCATGCGGATCTGCTCGGGCGACATGTAGGCCGGCGAGCCCACGCCCGAGAGCTGCGTCGTCTCCTGCCCGACGCGCTGCTGGAACGAGGCGCCGAAGTCGCTCACCTTGGTCTCGCCCGCGGCCGAGAGCAGGATGTTGCCCGGCTTGATGTCGCGGTGGATGACGCCGTGCTGGAAGGCGTACTCCAGCGCGCGGATGCACTTGAAGATGATCTCCACCACCTTGTCGAGCGGCAGCAGCGTGGCGACGTCGGCGTGCGCGTCGAGCGCGGTGCCGGCGATGTACTCCATCACCAGGTAGCTGTGGTCGGGCTCGGCGACCGCATCGAGGATGTCGACGATGTGCGGATGGTTGAGCTTGCCGGCGAGCGACGCCTCCGTGAGGAACGCCTTGTGCATCATGCGCTCGGTCTGCGGGTCGGCGTGCTGGTCGAACAGGAACACCTTGATCGCCACCTCGCGGTTGGCGAACGGGTCGCGCGCCAGGTACACGTGGCTGGTGGCGCCCCGGCCGATCTCGCGCAGGATCGGGTACTTGCCGACCTGCACCTGGGCGTCGAAGGATGCGGCGGCGCCGCCGCCGCGGGCGTCAGGCCGCGGCAGCATGCGATCCCGGCGCGATCAGCGCAGCGATATGCCGCAGCAGGTCGGCCTCCGAGTACGGCTTGCCGAGGAACGCGTTGACGCCCAGTTGCGCCGCCTGGTTGCGGTGCTTGTCCGCGGTGCGCGAAGAGATGACGACGATGGGCAGATGCCGGGTGACCGGGTCGCTGCGCACGTGGCGCGCGAGGTCGAAGCCGTCCATGCGCGGCATCTCGATGTCGACCAGCAGAATCGAGGGCAGCACGGTCTTCATCTGCTCGAGGGCGTCGACGCCGTCCTTGGCCGTGATCACTTGGTAGCCCTCGCGCTCCAGCAACCGGCCGGTCGCCTTGCGCACCGTCAGCGAATCGTCCACCACCATGACCACCGGCTGCACCGAGACCTGCGGCATCTGCGCCGGCCCCGCCGTGCCCACGGCGCGGCCGCGCTGCGCGAGCGCCACCGGATTGACGATCAGCGCGATGGCGCCGTCGGCGAGCACCGTGGCGCCCGCGACGCCCGGCACGCGCGCGAGCTGCGGGCCGATGCCCTTGACGACGATCTCCTGGTTGCCGACCAGCTCGTCCACGTGCAGCGCGATGCGCTGGGCGCCGCTGCGCACCAGCAGCACCGAGTGGTATCCCAGCTGCGCGGCCGCGGCGCCCGTGCCGAGCAGCTGCGCGAGCCCGAACAGGGGATAGGCTCGGTCCTGGAACTGCACTTCGCCCGCCGCATAGAGCCCCGCCAGCGCGTCGGCCTTGAGCCGCAGCACCTGCTCCACCATGGCCGAGGGCACCGCCAGCACGCTGGCGCCGGCCCGCACCAGCACCGCCTGGGTAACTGCCAGCGTCAGCGGCAGGTAGATGGTGAACGTCGTGCCCTCGCCCGCGCGGGTCGCCAGCTCGACGCGGCCGCCGATCGCCGTTACCTCGTTGCGCACCACGTCCATGCCGATGCCGCGCCCGGCCAGCTCGGTGACGGTCTCCGCGGTCGACAGCCCGGAGGCGAAAATGAGCTGCGCCAGCGCCGCCGGGTCCTCGGCCGCCTCCGGCGCGAGCAGCCCGCGCTCCTCGGCCCGGCGCCGCAGCCGCTCGAGCGCGATGCCCGCGCCGTCGTCGCTCACCGTGAGCACGATCTCGTTGCTTTCCTGCCGCAGCTGCACCTGGATGCGCCCGCCCGGGGGCTTGCCCGCCGCCGCGCGCGCCTCGGGCGCCTCGATGCCGTGGGCGAGCGCGTTGCGCAGCATGTGCTCGAGCGGCGCGCCGATGCGCTCCAGCACGCTGCGGTCGAGCTCCACCTGGCTGCCCTGGATGTCGAGCTCCGCCTGCTTGCCGAGCTCGCGCGCCGTCTGGCGCACGACGCGGTACAGGCGCTCGTCGAGCACCGAGAACGGCACTGCGCGCATGCGCATCAGCTCCTGCTGCAGGTCGCGGCTGGTGCGCGCCTGCTGCGAGAGCGCGGCGTCGGTCTCACCGAGGCTGCGCAGCAGCGCCTGCTGGATCGAGGCCGCGTCGTGCAGGCTTTCCGCCATCAGGCGCGTCAGCTCCTGCAGGCGCGTGTAGCGGTCGAACTCCAGCGGATCGAACTCCCGGTCGCGCTCCTCGACCACCGACAGGCGCGACTGCATCTGGCTGTCGGCCTGGACTTCGACCTCGCGCAGCTGCGTGCGCAGGCGCGCGATGCTCTCGCTCAGGTCGGTGATCGACTGCTTGACCGCGCGCAGCTCGCCCTCGATGCGCGCGCGCGCGATGCTGACCTCGCCCGAATCGTTGATCAGGTGATCGAGCGTATCGGCGTTGATGCGCAGCATGGCCGCAGGGCTGGGCAGCGGCGGCTCGGCGCGCGCCGCCGGCGCGGGCTCCTCGCGCGCCTGCGCCGCGACGCCCGGCTCGGCGCCCGACGCCATGCGCTCCAGGTCGACGCTCAGTCGGTCCATCCTCTCTTCCAGCTCGGCGAACAGCGCCGCGTCCCAGGCACCCGCCTCGGCGGCCTGCTCGATGCGCGTTTCCATCAGGTGCGTCAGCTCACCCAGGCGGATGGCGCCGGCCATGCGCGCGCTGCCCTTGAGCGTATGCAGGGCTCGCTGCAGCGACTGCATGGCGCGCTGGTCCTGCGGATCGGCCTTCCAGTCGCGCATTTCCCCGCCGATGACGGGCATGAGCTGCTGCGCCTCCTCCAGGAAGATCGGCATCAGCTGCGCGTCGATGTCGTCGCGCAGCGCGCGCTTGTCGCGCCCGGCGGGCTCAGGTGCTGCGGACGGCGCAGGCGGCGCCCGGTCCGGCTTCGCCTGGGCGAGCGCGCGCAGGCGGCGCACCAGCTCGTGCAGGCCCTGCACGAGCGCCGGCGCCGCCGGAGGCGATTCGCGCCGCGCCAGCGCCTCGGCCATGGCGCGCAGGTTGGTGACCGCCACCTGCACCATGCCGGCGTCGGCCGCCGCTGTACGGGGGGCGTGCGGCATCCACTGCTCGAGCGCTTCGGCCAACTCGGCGACCTGGCCGAAGCCGACGGTACGCGAGCTGCTGGCCAGCGTGTGCGCAGCGCGCACGAACGCGTGCGGCGCTTCGCTGCCGACCCTGCGCCGCCATTCCGCGCACCGCGCCTCCAGCGTGGCCGCGTGCTGCGCCGCCTCGCGCATGTAGATCTCGAAGAAGCTGCGCGCCAGGCGCAGGCCGCCGATCTCGATTTCCTCCGGCTCCGGCGCCGGGGCGGCAGGTTCCGCTTCACGCGGCGTCGCCTCCGCAGGCGCTGCGGCAGCCTCGGGCTCGGGCGGCGGCGCTTGCGGCTCGCGCGCCACCGGCTGCGAAGCAAGCAGGAAATCCAGCACCTCGCCATCGGTCGGAGCGAGCGCGGGCGCCGGCTCCGCCTCGGCCGCCGGCACGGGCGCGGCCTGGACCGGCGGCGTGGCGAGCGCCTCGGCCTGCAAGCCCTCGGTCCGCAGCGCGCGCGCCTGCGCGACCAGCGCCTCGGCGTCGACCTCCCGCGTCAGGCCGCCGGAGCGCAGCTGCCCCACCCAGTCCGCAAAGGCGCCACTCGCCTCCTCGACGAGCGCGAGGAGCGGTGCCGACGCCGGCCACTGCTGCTCGAGCCAGCGGTTCAGCACTTGCTCGAGCTCCCAGGCGACCTCGGCCAGGTCCATCAAGCCGACCATGCGACCGCTGCCCTTGAGCGTATGGAACGCGCGCCGGATGACGGTCAGCGCGTCGCGGTCGTAAGGTTGCGCGCGGCACTGCGGCAACGCGCCGTCCACCGCCGCAAGCACGTCGCCCGCCTCCTCGAGGAACACCGAGAGCAGCTCGGAGTCGACCGCGCGGCGTTCCACGGCGTCGCCCGCAGCCGCCTGGGCCGCGGGCGCGGCGAGCGCCGCCGCGGCCGCGCCGGCGATCTGCGCGGCATCCGGCGGCGGCTCCGGCGCCTCGGCCGCCTTCAGCGCAGCCACCGGCAGCACGACGGTCGAATCCATCTTCCCGGGCGCCGCGGGCGCGTGCGCCTTCTCGTATCGGCGGAAGAACAGCTCGATCGCCTCCTCTTGCGGCGGACGTCCCTGCAGGCAGGGATCGAGAAAGAAGCCGACGCTCGACAGGCCCTCGGCGATCCAGTCCATGTCGTGCGCGTCGAGGTCGTCGTGCGCCGGATCGGCGCACGCGGCGATCCACTGCTCGCACAGCGGGATGACCTGCGCGGCACGCTCGAACTCCAGCACCTCCAGCGCGCCGTGGATCTGGTGCAGGTGCGGGCCGAGCGTGTGCAGCGTCTCGCGCTTCGCGGCGTCGCGCGCAAAGCCATCGAGCACCTTCTCCACGTGCCTCAGGTTGGCAGCGATCTCGCGCGCCACCTGGGCGCGCAGCTGCAGCGCGCCGATGCGCTCGCTCAGGTCAGCGCGCAGGCCGGCCGGCGGCTCGCCGCTGGTCGACTTGCCGTCGGCCGCGTCCAGCAGCCAGCCGCCCATGATGGCGATCTGCTCGCCCAGGTCGGACGCGGGATCGGCGAAGCTCTCCACGACACCCTCGGCCAGCAGGAACGCCGAGGCCATCTCGATGACCATGTACTGGTTCTGCGGCTCGTAGGGGTCGGGCAGTCGCGCGGCGACGAGCGCCACCGCGTCGAGCAGCTTCACCAGGTGGGGATTGCCGAGCTCGACCGCCTTGGCGCGGAAGTCGGCGATCAGCTCGCGAAACCGCGGCGCGCTCTTCGCCTCGCCGGAGATGTACTGCAGCCACATGCTCTTCAGCGCCTCAAGGCGCGAGCGCAGGTCGGCGAGCGCCGGCTGCAGCCAGTCCATGTCGAGCTCCATGCCGGCGCCGGGCTGCGCGTCCGGGAACAGGCTGTCGAGCAGGTAGAGCTGCTTCACTTCGCGCACGCGCGGCGTGACCGGCATGCGTTTCGCCACGGCATACAGCACGTCGCGCAGCAGGGCGTCGCGCGCGGACGGCGCGCCGGCCGCCATGTCGCGCATCAGCAGGTCGAGCCGATGCAGGACCGGCCGGGCACCCTGCAGCCAGGCCGCGTCCGCCGGCGCCTCCAGCCCGTCGACCAGCGCGCCGGCAGCCCACCATAGCGCGCAGGCGTCCGGCGCATGCGCGGATACCTGGTGCATCGCGTCCATTGCCTGGCGCACTTCCTGCACGCCACCCTGCTGCTTGAGCAGCGCCAGCATGCCGCGCTGGAACAGCGCGCGCTGCGCCTGCACGAACGCGCGCAACTCCTCCGGCGGCAGCGCGCGCGCCTCCGCCGGGGCCGGCGCCTGCAGCGTCAGGTCCGGGAAGAAGAGATCCTTTTCCGACGGCGTCTCGTCGCCGCGCAGGGCGCGCAGCTCGCGGTACATCGGCCAGAGCCGCAGCGGCACGTTGGCCTGGCCACCTTCCAGGCCATCGACGAACTCCTTCAACGCCTGCACGGCCCGGTCGAGCACCGCCATGGTCGCCGCGGAAGGACGTGCGGCCTCCTGCCGTTCGAACCCCGCCTCGATGGCTTCGCAGAACGCGGTCGCGCCTGCCAGCCCGACCATGCGCAGCGCGCCGGCAACCTGGTGCAGGTGCTCGGCGCACGGCGCGAGCACCGAGGGGTCCTCCGGCTCCGCGACGAAACTGGCGATGCGCTCGCGCACACGCGCCAGCGCCTGGTTCACCTCGGTGGTGATCCAGGACAGGATGGTCGCGGAGGCGCTGCCCACGGGCGGCTCAGGCCAGCTTGAATCCCGCCACCGACGACTTCAGGCCGTCGGCCAGCGCGGTGAGGCGCTCCGCGGATGCCGCGGTGCGCTGCGTGCCATCCGTCGTCATGCGCGTGATGGCCAGGATCTCGTTCATGGCCGCGGCCACGCGGCCGGCCGAGGCCGCCTGCTCCTGGGTGGCGCTGGAGATCGAGCCGATCAGCGCCGCGAGCTGGTTGGAGACCTGCTCGATCTCGCGCAGCGCGCGGTCCGCTTCGTCCGCCGTGCGCGTGCCTTCGACCACGCCGCGCGTGCTGCGCTCCATGGCCTCGACCGCGTCCTGCGTGTCGCGCTGGATCGACTTGACGATGGCGCCGATGTGCTTGGTGGCCTCGGCGGAGCGTTCCGCGAGGCGCTGCACCTCCTCCGCCACCACGGTGAAGCCCCGGCCCGCCTCCCCGGCGGAGGCCGCCTGGATGGCGGCATTCAGCGCCAGCACGTTGGTCTGCTCCGTGATGTCCGAGATCAGCTGCACGATCTCGCCGATCTCCTGCGAGGACTCGCCCAGCCGCTTGATGCGCTTGGAGGTCTCCTGGATCTGGTCGCGGATGTCGTTCATGCCGCGGATAGCGTTCTGCACCGCCTGCGCGCCCTTCTCGGCGACACTGAGCGAGGCCTGCGCCACCTTGGCGGAATCGGTGGCGCTGCGCGACACGCCGGTCATCGACTGCGCCATGCGCGTGACCGACTGGCCGGTGTCCTGGATCTCCTCGGCCTGCTTCTGCGCGGCCTGCAGCAGCTGCGTGGACGTGGAGCGGGCCTCCGTCGTCGCCGCGGTCACCTGCTGCGCGACGCTGGTGATGCCCTCCACCAGGCGGCGCAGCTCGTCGATGGTGTAGTTGATCGAATCGGCGATCGCGCCGGTGATCTCCTCGGTCACCTGCGCGCGCGCCGTCAGGTCGCCGTCCGCCAGGTTGCCGATCTCGTCGAGCAGCCGCAGGATGGCCTGCTGGTTCGCCCTGTTCTGGCGCTCGCTTTCCTCCGCCCGGCGCCGGCTGTCGTCGATGTACGTCTTGCCGATAAGCAGCAGCACGGCGAGCGCCAGCGCGGCCAGCACGGCGAGCGCCAGGTAGTTGACGGCGCGCTCCCCGAGCAGCTGCTCATAGCCGCGGCCGAGCCCCTCCGCGGCCTGCAGCAGCGCTTCGCTGTCCTTGAAGATGTCGAACGCCGCCCGCTTCGCGTCCACCAGCTGCGCCTGGCCGCCGAGGATGTCGCCCACCGCGCGCCGGTAGTCCTCGAACGCCTTTTGCAGCTCGCCCAGCTTGCCGCGCATCTCGGCGTCCGCGACGCGCTCGATGCGCAGCACGTCGCTTCCCTGCAGCAGGCCCTGCAGCGTGTCGCGGAACGTGTTGGTGTCCTTGCCCAACAGGAAGGCGACCTCCGGGTCGACCTCGTTTTCGGCGAGCATGGTGTTCGCGTTCTTCGCGATGCGCTGCGACAGCATCATCAGCTGCGCCGAGATCGCGTTCTGCCGGGCCGAGCCGCGCGTCTGCACGCTGAGCGCGGCGACCTCGTCGGTCAGCTCCTGCAGGGCCGGGTTGTTGGCGTTGATGAAGCGCACCGCGCGCCCCAGGGCGATGAGGTTCTTTTCCTCGCCGATCACCAGCGCCGCGTTGGCCTCCGTCTTGCCCCACTCGCGGTCCAGCGCGTTGAGCAGCGGCTGCACGCTTGCCGGCGTGGGCGGAAGCTCGGCGCCGCCGCTTTCGCCGCCGAAGGCGAGAAGCCGGATGAGCGCGGAGAACTCGTCCCGGCTGCCGCGCAGCTGCTTGAAGGCATCGGGGTTGCCCTGCGAGGCCTGCTGCGCCGCCTTGGCCAAGCGCTGCGACAGCGTCTGCATCTTGCCCGTGCTGGCGATGTAGATGGTGCCGAACGTGCCCTGGCGCGTGTCGATGACCACGGCCGCGGCCATCGCCGCGAGCAGCACGACGAGTGCGCCGATCAGCAGCTGCAGCCGGCGCCCGATCGGCAGCCGCGCCCCGCCCCCGCTCCCGCCCAGTTTGATTGCCATGGCCTCTCCCCTATCGCAAGAATCTGCCGCCGCGGCCGATGATCGTCAGGTCGACGAATTTCGAGCCGGCGTGATTGGTCGGCGAGTAGCTGACGAAGAACCCGCCGAGATCGACGTCCTGCATCCTCTCCAGCGCCGCGATGTAGCCCTCGCGCGTCAGGCCGCGGCCCGCCCGGCGCAGCCCCTCGACCGCCACCTTGGCCGACAGAAAGCCCTCCATCGCGCTGAAGTTGTAGTCCTTGAACCCGGCCTTGGCCGAGAGCTCCTGGTACTCCTTGACGACCGGCACGGCCCTGCCCCACGGGAACGGCACGACCTGCGAGATGGCCACGCCGACGCCGTCCTTGCCGAGCGCGTCGGCGAGCGCCTTGCTGCCGACGAACGACACGTTGTAGAACGTGGCGCCGCTGCCGGCCTTCTTCATCTGCCGCACGAACTCGGCGATCGACGTATAGGCGCTGATCATCACCACGGCGTCGGGCTTGACTGCGTGGATCTTCTTCACCGCCTCCTCCACCTTCACCGTGTTGCGCTCCACCGTGCCCAGCGCCGAGATCTTCAGGTTGCGCTTTTTCATCGCGATCTCGGTGCCGGTGAGCCCCGCCTTGCCATAGGCGTCGTCCTGGTAGAACACGGCGACGTTGCGGCCGCCGATCGACACGATCTGCTCGACGATCTTCTCGGTCTCGTCGTAGTAGCTGGCGCGCACGTGGAACACGTAGCGGTTGAACGGCACTCGCAGCGCCTCCGCGCCCGTGAACATGCCGACCAGCGGCACCTTCGCCTGCGTGAGCACCGGCACGTGCACCACGCCCGTCGGCGTGCCGACGTAGCCGATGAGCGCGAACACCTTGTGCTCCTCGATCAGCTTCTTCGTCGCGCCCGGCGCGACCGAGGCCTCGTAGCGGTCGTCTTCCGTCACCAGCTCGATCCTGCGGCCGTGCACGCCGCCCTGCGCGTTCACGTGGTCCAGGTACGCCCGGATGCCGTTGCGCATCTGGATGCCGAGCTGCGCGGCCGGGCCGGAGAACACGGCCGCCTGCCCGAGCAGGACCTTGTCGCCGCTCACGCCGGTTTCGGCGAACGCCGGCAGGGCCAGCGCCGCCACGAGGCCCGAGAGCAGGATCACCATGTGTCGCTTCATGCCGCCCTCCGTAGAGTTGCGTCGATTCATGCGGCCACGCTCAGGAACTCCAGGTCCTGCACCAGGAGCGCCAGGTCGAGCTCGCGCCAGTGCTCGCCCTGCGCATCGTCGTACTCGGCCCTGAGCCAGGGCGCGTGCACCTCGGCGCGAGCGCGCGCGCTCAGCTGCTCTTCGCCGCGCAGGCCGAGCGAGCGCTCGACGAGCAGCGCGCACCCCATGCGAAAGCGCTCGTTGAGCAGCACCAGCCGCGCCTGCTCTCCCGGCGCGGTGGCGCCCAGGCCGAGAAAGGCACCGAAGTCGATCACGCTCACCAGGTTGCCGCGGATGCTGGCCACGCCCCTGAACCAGGGGCGCGTCAGCGGCACCGGCGTCACGGCGGGGACCGGGAGCACCTCGCCCGCATCGCGCAGATCGACCAGCCAGCGCTGGCCGCCCGCCTGCACGCCAAGCTTGGAGGCGACCCGCGCGCTTCCGGCCTCCTGCAGGCGGGCCGCGAGGTCGCGCTGGTAGTCCCTGAGGGAGAGGCGGGTCGCCACTAGCCGAGCGCCGCGATCTTGGCCAGCAAGTCCGCCGCGTCGACCGGCTTCACGATGTAGTCGCGCGCGCCCTGGCGCAGGCCCCAGATGCGGTCCGTCTCCTGGCCCTTGGTCGTGCAGATGATGACCGGGATGTCCTTCGTGGCGTCGTCGCGGCTGAGCGCGCGCGTCGCCTGGAACCCGTTCTGCCCCGGCATGACGACGTCCATGAGCACGAGGTCCGGGCGCTGCTGGCGAACCTTGGCGAGCGCCTCCTCGGCGCTCTCCGCCGCGGACGGCTGGTAGCCGTTCTTCGCCAGCAGGTCGAGCAGGTACTGGCGGTCGGTGGGGGAATCGTCGACGACGAGGACGGTCTTGATGGGCATGGCGCGTTTTCCTGGATCTGGAAGTTCCGGGGGTCAGGACGTGGCGGGGGCGGCTTTGACGTACTCCTGCACGGTCTCGATGAGCGCTTCACGGGTAAACGGCTTGGTGAGGTAGCGATCGGATCCAGCGAGACGGCCGCGCGCCCGGTCGAAGACGCCGTCCTTGCTGGACAGCATGACGACGGGCGTCGCCTTGAGGTGCGGGTTCTGCTTGATGAGCGCGCACGTCTGGTAACCGTCGAGGCGCGGCATCATGATGTCGACGAAGATGACCTTGGGCTGGTGGTCGCTGATCTTGGCCAGCGCATCGAACCCGTCCTCGGCGAGGATGACGTCGAACCCGGCCTGGCGCAGGTACATCTCCGCGCTGCGCCGGATCGTGTTGCTGTCGTCGATCACCAGGATCTTGATGCGTCCCGGCGCCTTCTCCGTCTCCACCCCGCCGCCTCCGTCTCCCGCCGATATCGAAGGTGCAAATTAAATCTTTATCCGTCAGTCTTTTATGGCGCCGACTTAATGTTGAATCATACCTGTGTTCGGTAATACCTGTCAGGCATCCACAAACGCCGCGCGCCAGGCTTGAAGCCGACCCAGGTGCCCCAATATAGAACCGTCGAAGAATCCGATTGTTACGAAATGTCCGAAGCCGAGCCCCAGTCCGAGAAATCGCCGCCGGAACCCGGCGCTGCCGACCCGCAGCCCGAAGTCACCGCCCAAGACCCCCTCGCTCAGGCCCGCGCCAAGGCCGAGGAGCACCGCGAAGCCTGGCTGCGGGCGCTGGCGGACGCGGACAATGCCCGCAAGCGGGCGCAGGCCGAGATCGCCCAGGCGCGCAAGTTTGCCGCGGAGCGCGTGGTCGAGGACCTGTTGCCGGTGATGGATAGCCTCGAGGCCGCGCTCGCGCAGGATTCCGGCGACCCGGCTGCGGTGCGGGCGGGGGTCGAGTTGACCCGCAAGCAGCTCCTGGGTGCCCTCGAAAAGGCTGGCGTATCCGCGATCAACGCGGAGTCCGGCCAGAAGTTCGATCCGTACCGGCACCAGGCGATGGCCGCGGTGGAAGCGGACCAGGAGCCGAACACGGTGCATGCCGTGCTGCAAAAGGGCTATGCCCTGCACGACCGGGTCGTCCGGCCGGCCCTGGTGACGGTCGCCAAGGCGAAGGCGGTTGAAAACGGGCCGGGAAACCCCATCTCGGACAGTAACTTGGAATCGAACTGAAGGAACCACCATGGCAAAGATCATCGGCATCGACCTGGGCACGACCAACTCCTGCGTCGCCATCATGGAAGGCGGCAAGCCGAAGGTGATCGAGAACTCCGAGGGCTCGCGCACCACGCCCTCGATCGTCGCGTACGCGGAGGACGGCGAGATCCTGGTCGGCGCTCCGGCCAAGCGCCAGGCGGTGACCAATGCGAGGAACACGGTCTATGCCGTGAAGCGGCTGATCGGCCGGCGCTTCGGCGAGAAGGAAGTCGAGAAGGACATCGGCCTGATGCCGTTCAGGATCGTCAAGGCCGACAACGGCGACGCCTGGGTCGAGGTGCGCGGCAAGAAGCTCGCGCCGCAGCAGGTGTCGGCGGAAATCCTGCGCAAGATGAAGAAGACCGCCGAGGACTACCTCGGCGAGGAAGTCACCGAGGCCGTGATCACCGTGCCGGCGTACTTCAACGACTCGCAGCGCCAGGCGACCAAGGACGCGGGCCGCATCGCCGGCCTGGAGGTGAAGCGCATCATCAACGAGCCGACCGCGGCGGCGCTCGCTTTCGGCCTGGACAAGCAGGAGAAGAAGGACCGCAAGATCGCCGTCTATGACCTGGGCGGCGGCACCTTCGACATCTCGATCATCGAGATCGCGGACGTGGAGGGCGAAAAGCAGTTCGAGGTGCTCTCCACCAACGGCGATACGTTCCTCGGCGGCGAGGACTTCGACCAGCGACTGATCGACCACATCGTCACCGAATTCAAGAAGGACGCGGGCGTCGACCTGTCGAAGGACGTGCTCGCGCTGCAGCGCCTCAAGGATGCGGCGGAGAAGGCCAAGATCGAGCTGTCGTCCTCGCAGCAGACCGAGATCAACCTGCCCTACATCACGGCCGACGCCTCGGGGCCCAAGCACCTGACGATGAAGGTCACACGCGCCAAGTTCGAGTCGCTGGTCGACGAGCTCATCCAGCGGACCATCGAGCCCTGCCGCATCGCGATCAAGGATGCCGGCGTGTCGACCGGCGACATCGTCGACGTCATCCTCGTCGGCGGGCAGACGCGCATGCCCAAGGTGATCGACAAGGTGCGCGAGTTCTTCGGCAAGGAGCCGCGCAAGGACGTCAACCCCGACGAAGCGGTGGCGATCGGCGCCGCCATCCAGGCGGGCGTGCTCAAGGGCGACGTGAAGGACGTGCTGCTGCTCGACGTGACGCCGCTGTCGCTCGGCATCGAGACGCTGGGCGGCGTGATGACCAAGCTCATCGGCAAGAACACCACCATCCCGACCAAGGCGCAGCAGGTGTTCTCCACCGCCGACGACAGTCAGACGGCCGTGACCATCCACGTGCTGCAGGGCGAGCGCGACATGGCCGCGGGCAACAAGAGCCTGGGGCAGTTCAACCTGACCGACATTCCCCCGGCGCCGCGCGGCATGCCGCAGATCGAGGTCGCCTTCGACATCGACGCCAACGGCATCCTGCACGTGTCGGCCAAGGACAAGGCCACCGGCAAGGAGAACAAGATCAAGATCCAGGCGAGCTCGGGCCTGAACGAGGCCGAGATCCAGCGCATGGTGAAGGACGCCGAGGCGCACGCCGAAGAGGATCGCAAGGCGCTGGAGCTGGTGAACGCGCGCAACGCCTGCGAAGCCCTCGTGCACTCGGTGAAGAAGTCGCTCGGCGAGTACGGCGACAAGCTGGACGCCGGAGAAAAGGAGAAGATCGAGGCCGCGATCAAGGACGCGGAAGGCGTGCTCAAGTCCGAGTCCAAGGCCGAGATCGAAGCGAAGGCGGAGGCGCTGGCCAAGGCGTCGCAGAAGCTCGGCGAGAAGATGTACGCCGACCAGCAGCAGGCCGCCCAGGCGGCTCAGGGCGCGCAGGGTGCCGGGGCGGCGGGCGGCGAGGCGCAGCCGCAGGCGGGCGGCGGCCAGAAGGCCGAGGGCGATGTCGTCGACGCGGAATTCACCGAAGTGAAGGACAAGAAGGCTGGCTGAACGCAGGCGAGATTGACGGCAGGCGGGCGGCGCGCGCAGTGCGCGCCGCCCGTTTTGCTGTCCGGGAAGGCACATGGCGAAGCGCGATTTCTATGAAGTGCTGGGGGTGAATCGGGACGCCTCGCAGGACGACATCCGCAAGGCGTACCGCAAGCTCGCCATGAAATGGCACCCGGACCGCAATCCGGACAATCCGAAGGCCGAGGAGCACTTCAAGGAGGCGAAGGAAGCCTACGAGGTGCTGTCGGAGGCGCAGAAGCGCACGGCCTACGACCAGTTCGGCCACGCCGGCGTGGATCCGCAGGCGGGCATGGGCCCCGGCGGCGCGGCGGGCGGCTTCGGCGGGTTCGGCGACATCTTCAACGACATCTTCGGCGATATCTTCGGCGCGAGCCGCGGCGGGCGCGGCGGCGTGTTCCGAGGCGCCGACCTGCGCTACAACCTCGAGATCACGCTGGAGCAGGCGGCGCACGGCTTCGAGACGCGCATCCGCATCCCCACGATGGCCGCCTGCGAGACCTGCCACGGCAGCGGCGCCAAGCCGGGCACCCAGCCGCAGACCTGCCCGAGCTGCCGCGGCGCGGGCCAGGTGCGCGTCTCGCAGGGGCCGTTTTCCATCGCGCAGACCTGCCCGCGCTGCCACGGCTCCGGCAAGATCGTTCCCACGCCCTGCGCCACGTGCGCCGGCAGTGGCCGCATCAAGCACCAGAAGACGCTGTCGGTGAAGATTCCTGCGGGCGTCGACGAAGGAGACCGCGTACGTTTGTCGGGGGAAGGCGAGCCCGGCGTGAACGGCGGGCCCTCGGGCGACCTGTACGTCCAGGTGCATATCCGCCAGCACGCCGTGTTCCAGCGCGACCACGACGACCTGCATTGCGAGATGCCGATCTCCATCACCACCGCGGCGCTCGGCGGCGAGATCGAGATTCCCACGCTGGACGGCTCGGCGCGCATCCGGGTGCCCGCGGAGACGCAGACCGGCAAGACGTTCCGACTGCGCGCCAAGGGCATCAAGGGCGTGCGCAGCCACCAGCCGGGCGACCTGTTCTGCCACGTGGTGGTCGAGACGCCGGTCAGCCTGACCGCGCGCCAGCGCGAGCTGCTCAAGGAGTTCGCCGACATCAGCGAGAAGGACGTCGCGCGCCACAATCCGCGCAGCAAGTCCTGGTACGAGAAGGTCAAGGAGTTCTTCGAAAGCTAGCCGCGCCGCGCTGGCGCAGCCGGCGGGGGCCCTGATAGACTGCGACGCGCCAATCGCAGGGGGACGAATCATGTTGCGCCAAGCCAGCCGCTCGCTGATCGCCGCCGTGCTTCTGTTCGCGTCGGCATGGGCTTGGGCGGATGCCGTCACCGACCGCGCGCGCTCCCTCCTGCAGCGCAACGATCCCGTCGCCGCCTACAAGCTGCTGCAGCCGCT
>Ga0224500_10000849_pt1 | contig 19471 bp, 24 predicted proteins | sample SF_Oct11_sed_USG_FD_168126 | JGI IMG/M metagenome (GOLD analysis project Ga0224500, IMG submission 168126) | Sediment microbial communities from San Francisco Bay, California, United States - SF_Oct11_sed_USGS_4_1 | ecosystem: Environmental > Aquatic > Marine > Sediment | place: USA: California... | reverse complement strand
AGCCGATTGTGACGCATGGCATCGGCTTCACCCCGAGAATCAAGTACACGTTTGTCGCCTTGGGTCGGCTTCGTCCCTATCTCGAATTCACCGGGGGCCCATTCTGGACGGATCTCGGTGGACGCATTCGGGAGCAGGCGAATGAATTCAACTTCGTCCTGTCAGGTGGCGTGGGCGTGTCCTGGTTTCTTACTCGACAACTGGCCATCAATGCCGGATACCGCTTTCATCATATCTCCAACGCAGGGACGGCATTCCCGAATCTTGGGCTGAATGCCAGTCTGCCGTTCGGCGGCTTTTCATTTTATTTTTGAGGAGACAGCGATCATGACGGGACAAGCCTTTCGCCGGTCGATCGTGGGTTTCGCTGGAGTCGTCTTGTGCCTGAGTACCGGATGCACCCGATCGATCGAGTTGAAACCTGCTGCGGAAGATTCGCGGTCGGTCATCACGCACTCGCTCCCGAGCGACGAGCGCGTTCCGCTGGTTCTGAACTCGTTTCAGCTGTCGCGCAATGGAGCACCACAGAATCCCTCGACCGAGGCAGAACGACGGATTCTGAATCGGGTGCAGGAGACAAGCCTTTTCTCGACCCTGATTCCACTCGGATCACAGTCGGATGCGCTCGGCGAGAAAATCGTCTCAGCACGCATCACGATGGACGAAACCATTGATCCGCATTCCTGGTTGTCAGCCTTCAAGGGCATCCTTATCGGCGGTTCCATGTTTCTTCTTTCGCCCTTCGTCGACTTTGAGTACGACTATGCGGCCAGGGTCGGTCTCGAAATTGAGCGCTGGGACGGACAGGTTAAACGATACGAAGGCACCTCGGCCGGCACGGTCCAGTACAAGCTGTTCGGCGCCACGCCGGTGATGATCGATGAACTGAAGGGACACGTGATGGAAGCCTGTCTCAGTGAGTTATCCCATCAGCTCGTCCGAGACACCGCACAGTACATGGCCAGCAGCGCCCCAACGCCCAAGTCAGGCATCCGCACAGTGACCGTGAAATCGAAGAGACCATCGAGTACACAGCCTTCTCTTTCCGTTGTTCCTACCACCACCCCGAAACCCTAGCTCCATCAAACGCCCCTCAGACCAACTCTCCCATCTGGCCGATCCCGCCACTCCAATGCTATAGTACCATTCGAACATCGGAGCCATGCATCATGGACATTGACGCGTTTCGCCAGATGGTCGCCAAAAATCCCAAGGGCTTCCTTGGTCGCTATGGGCTCGGCAACAAAATCCTTCAAGAGAACGGTAGTGTGGAAGAGGCGGTTGAGCATCTGACTGTCGCCACAGAATTAGACCCAACCCATGTGGCCTCACATCTGGCCCTAGGGCGTGCGTTGATTCAACTAGGACGGAGCGCCGATGCCAAACCAGTTCTCACCGCCGGTATCGAAGCCGTTCTTTCGGGACGCGCCAACGGCGGCAAGGATCTGGTGCCGGACATGCAGGAGCTGCTACGCTCCCTTGAATGAATATGACCACGCCACGGGAAGAAAAGGAGTTACCTCGTGAACCTCGACGATGCCAGAAAGCGTATTGAATCAGCTGTCACACAATATGGACAACATGCGGCTCCGGCCATTGACCTCGTCATGGCCGAAGTTCGATCCGACATGGGAGCCGGTGCGTTCAACGAACTGGTGGATGAGTTCGATCTTGAGTTGATGTATAACATCCCCCCAATGGAATCGGACCACTCCAACAGTTGAGTAGATTCTTCCTCCGCCATGTGTGACTCGTGACCCTCACACGCTCTCGCCTATGCCGCTGATCTGGGCCGCCATCTCCGGACATGGATTCGGTCATGCCGCGCAAGTCGTGCCGGTGCTCAACGCCTTGGGCCGTCTCGTCCCGGATATCCGAGTTCTCCTCCGTACGACCGTCCCGGCTACCTTCTTCAAGGATCGTCTGTCGATTCCTTGGGAAACGAGCTCGGTCCAGCAGGACATCGGCTGCATTCAACAGGGTCCCATGACGATCGACGTGGAGGCGACCTGGCGCGAACATCACCGATTTCACAGCACCTGGCATGAGCGTCTTCAGACTGAGGTCGACGCCATGCGTGCTGCAGGGCCAGACCTTGTTTTGGCCGATACTCCCTACTTGGCACTGGCAGCCGGAAAACACGTCGGCATTCCCACCGTCGCACTGGTGAGTTTTACATGGGATCTGATCCTGTCCGAGTATCAGGCTCCTTCACCAATCGATCGCCAGGGACTCATTGAATCGATTCGTCTGGCCTACATCCAAGCCGATCTTGCCCTACGAATCACGCCTGCTCCTCCAATAGCGATCTTCAACCGGCTGATCGACATCGGACCGATTGCAGAACCCGTTCATTCGGCTCGTGAACAACTCATCGAGTTTCTGGAGCTGCCACACGGAGAGCATACCGTGCTCATCGGATTCGGCGGCATTCCGTTGGACTCGCTCCCATTCGACAGATTGGAATCGCTTACCGGCTATCGCTTTCTCTTCGATGGATCGGTTCCGGCTGACAGCAAGCGATTCCTCTCCACGCAATCCCTCCCCTGGTCATTCAAGACGTTGCTGGCTTCGGTCGACGTGATCATGACCAAGCCTGGGTACGGAACGCTGGTCGAAGCGGTCGCATCACACACCCCCATGGTCTATGTTCGTCGGTATAACTTCGGGGACGAACAGTCGTTAGTAGACTACCTTCATCGATACGGAAGAGGCGTCGAACTCTCCCATCCTGATTTTATCAATGGCCAGTGGCTGCCGGCGCTGGAGCAGGTAGTTGATCTCCCTCTCCCCCTCGCGCCTCCACCTCCAACCGGCGCTGAAGAAGCTGCCAGGGAGCTCGTGAAATTTCTGTAGCGCCTCCCATCTCTCGTGATGGCAACATCGAATCATGCCCCCTGCTCTGACGTCTTGACAGGCTTCGGACATATGACTATCGTGAGGCCTCAGGATTCCTAATATCCAAGGGATGATTGATGCGTCTTCGCGTCGCTGAGAATGTGGTCTCTCGTGATTTAGCAGACGAGTCTGTCTTATTGAATCTCGACACCGGAACCTATTTCGGGCTCGATGCGGTAGGGACCCGCCTGTGGCACCTTCTCGCAGAGCACGGTTCACCCGAATCGGCCATTGAGACGCTTCTCACAGAATATGACGTGGACGCGCCACGGCTTCAGAAAGATGTAGACACGTTGATCGACCAGCTTATAGACAAGAAGCTACTGACTACCGATGCTGCGCGCACTCCGTCGAGTCGCTGATCTGACTCTCCTCGAACAGGCAACCCTTCTACAATTCATCGCATTATCCCTGTGCATGAAAGTCGCACTCTTTATCATCTCCCTTCCTCGCCTCGTCTCATTCCTATCCGGAACACGGTCAAATCGTGTCCGGAAACTCGTTGTTTTCCTCCCGGCGCATTCCGAACCAGCACAGCTATTCCCCCTGATCGATCTGGCAACCAGAGTCAGTCACGGCGTCGGTCGCTGCCTGCCACGCTCCCTGTTGCTTTTCTGGCTGTTACACGCGAACCACCGATCCGTCTCGGTCTGTCTTGGAGTCAGCAAGAGCCTGACTGCCTTGGAAGCCCATGCGTGGGTAGAACAAGACGGTGTGGTGTTGGGTGAGACGGTCTCGTTCATCGAGCGCTATGCCCCCATTCTTCGGTTGCCTACATGAGCGGACTCGCCGGAATCTACAACCTTAACGGTCGGCCGGCAGACCCAATCCTTCTCCGTCGTATGATCCGCAGGGCCGCCCACCGTGGGCCTGATGCCTCAGACTGTTGGATCAACGGGCCAGTCGGCATGGGCCACGTCATGCTCCAGACCACGCCTGAATCGCTCTATGAACGTCAACCGTGGTTGGATGAGTCGGGAACTATTTGCCTAACATTGGATGGCCGGGTAGACAACCGCGAGGAGCTCATCCTCTCTTTGGAGGCTGCAGACTTTCACCTTCGCACCGACACCGATGCGGAATTGCTGCTCCGTGCCTATCAGCGTTGGGGTGAACATTGTCCTGAACATGTCGTCGGTGACTTTGCACTGGTGGTCTGGGACGGACCACGCCGGCAGTTGTTCTGCACGCGAGATATTCTTGGGCTGAAACCTTTTTACTATTGCCTTCACGGCTCGAGCTTTTACTGGGCCTCGGAGATCCCCCCGCTGTTCGAGGATGAAGCTGTTGCTCGTCGCCCGAACGAGGCCATGATCGCAGAGTTCCTGAGTGGAATGGTCGTCACAAACACCGAGACCGTCTACGAAGGAATCTCCCGGCTCCAGCCAGCCCATACGCTGGTCGTTCGAACGGATCGTGTCGAAACACGACGCTATTGGACGATTGATCCGCACCGTCGAATTGAATATTCGAACGACGAGGACTATGCCCAACATTTCTATGAGCTGTTCAGCGAGGCCATCCGATGCAGACTACGGAGCCACAGGCCCATCGGGCTCGAACTGAGCGGAGGCCTCGACTCGTCGTCTGTGGTAAGCGTCCTCCAATCGTCCTCGAGCGCACATCCGCAAGACCGCGATCGCTTCCAAACTTACTCGCTGATTTTCCCTGGTATGCCGTGCGATGAACGCCCCTTCATCGACGCTGTGGCAGCACAAGGCTCCTTCCCTTCGAACTGCATCCCCCCGAAACCGCCGACGCTGACCGGATTTCTTGACGATGTTCACCGCTACCTGGACCTTCCTGACCACCCGAACGGCGCCATGAACGACTCGCTTCGGGCATTGGCAAGTCAGCAAGGTTGCCGCGTGCTGCTGACTGGATCTGGAGGGGATGAATGGTTGACCGGCAGCTTTTTTTATTACGCCGATCTGCTCAGAACGTTGAAGCTCGGAACGTTGTTGCGGCGGCTCCATGCCGATCGTCCGCTGTACTGCGACCGTTCCTCACACGATCTGTTCTCTGTGCCACTTGTCCAGTTTGGCCTCCTTCCACTCATCCCCCAGTCCTGTCGGAACCTGGGCAAATGGATCCTTCGACGCACACCCATTCCCGATTGGATCGCTCCCGAGCTCTGGCACCGGACACATATGACGGAACGTCTTCGTCAAGCCTCCTACTCGCTCCCCTTTTCCAGCTATGCCCAACAAGATCTATTCAGCTCGACCATACACGGCCTCGGCATTCACGGCATCGAGCTGGATGAGCGCGCGGCATCATCTTTTTCATTGGAGAAACGCCATCCATTTAACGACCGGCGCATCATTGAATTTGCTCTCGCACTGCCGGAAGAGCAACGGTGGCGAGACAACCCCAAATTCATCCTGCGGAAGGCCATTGGGAAGTTCCTTCCACCATCCGTGCATGAGCGAGTTCTCAAAGCAGACTTCTCCTGTATCTTTGCCCAAGCACTTCTTGCTGAATCAATGGATGCTGCCTTTCGATCGTTGGCCGTCGCGTCCATGGGATGGGTGGATGGGGACAGAATCTTGACCGCTTATGAGGCGATGGAGACATGTTACCGTCGAGGGGACGTAGCCTATCGCTTCCATGTCGCTCCCCTCTGGATGGTTTTTGGAGTCGAGCTCTGGTTCCGCACGGTCTTCCCAGAGCATCACGCACAGCCGCCTCTGCCGATCCCTCAGGGGGTAACACTCTCATATTCCATCTAGCTACCTTGCAACGAGTTCGGTACAATCGCAGCAATAGAGAGAGGAGCGTCTATGACACATCACACTAAAGCAGATGCGAAGGATTCACCCAAGAAACCCTACAACACTCCAACTCTCGTGGAATACGGGGACATTGCTAAATTGACGCAAGGCAACCCGAGCGGAATGTTTGGGGACGGCCAGTCAGGGATGTTCATGTCTACGGTATGTCTATAGCCACTGCAGCTCACACGAGTTGAGCTGAACACTGTTCGACCTTCATTCGATTCTTCGGATCGTTATTGTGTCGCTTATTGTCGACGAACACCGTCACTATCTCCTCGATCAGACTCGCCTTCATGCCTTTTGTGATGCGATCCGGGAATCGGTTAAGCCAGGCAATGTTGTCGTCGACCTCGGGAGCGGAACCGGCATTTTGGGGCTCTTGGCCTGCCAGGCTGGGGCAAAACGTGTATATTCCATTGAAGAAAGCAGCCTGATCGAACTGGCTCGAGAGATCAGTCGGGCCAACGGATTCGGGGACAGAATTCATTTTCTTAAAGGGCTCTCGACTCGCATTAACTTGCCCGAGCCGGCCGATGTGATCCTCGCCGACCAAATCGGGCATTTCGGATTCGAGGCGGGGCTCTTCGACTATTTCAGCGACGCGCGCCGGCGCTTTCTCAAACCGGGCGGCATCACGATTCCACAGCACCTGACCTTTTGCTTGGCTCCTGTTGAACACCAACCCTTGTGGGAACAGATCGAATTCTGGAACCAACCCTCCATGGGAATGAAGTTTCACCCGGCTCGTACTATTGCCGCCAATACCGGATATCCGGTCAAGCTGAAACCTGAGCAGCTATTGGGCCCATCGGAGGAACCATTAACCGTGGACCCCAGTATATCCGGGTCCCAGCCCCTCCACGTTCGCTGCACTCTACCTATCAACCGAGCCGGAACACTTCATGGCTTGGGCTGTTGGTTCGTGGCTCAGCTCTCTCCCTCGGTGACGATGTCCAACTCACCGTTGACTCAACAGCGGATCGACCGACGCAATGTCTTCTTTCCGCTCGATCGGCCGGTTTCCGTCCAGACCGGCGATTCCCTAACCGTCACGATGCATATCCTCCCGACTCAAATAGCTGTCACATGGACGACCGAGATCCGCAGGGCTGATGCACCAGATCCTATTCGTTTTACCCACACCACGCTCAAAGGCATGCTTATTTCCAGAGAAGATCTGCAACGCACCCATCCGGCCTTCGTCCCTTCGCTTTCTCCATGGGGTGCTGCCCGGCTCACCGTGCTGACACTCTGCGACGGGAAGCGACCATTAGTGCAAATTGAACAAGAAGTGCTCCGTCGGCACCCTGACCTCTTTCCTTCACTCTCCACCGCAGCCACGTTTGTCGCCGAAGTCATCACAAGGTACTCCGCATGACCGTTGGTGCTCATCGGCGGCACACAGCGACGCGCTATTGTGCGTACGGCCATGTGCTAAGCTGTAACTCTCCACTGCCCGAGTTGGAACGGACGCTCGCTCCCCCTTTCCCAGAACACACCGACCTACATATCCGATTTTCGTCTCCCGAGGAACACCTTCCCATACCCGCAACATGGTACCGAACCGTTTCACTCGCCGACGGCACGCCCTGGCTACGCTCCGCTAAGATCGCTTCCGGCTACCTTTTGGAATTTCCTGATCTGGCCGCCTTCGTCTTTACTCCATCGGACAATTCGATTCAGTGTATTCCGCATGGGCACACGCCTTCCCATACCTTGCACCACTTGCTTCTGGACCAAGTCCTCCCCCTTGCATTGAACCACCGAGGCAAGGAGGTGCTGCATGGGGCGGCGGTCGCCACCCCCTATGGAACCTGCGCATTTATCGGACCGACGGGAAGCGGAAAGTCGACGTTGGCCGCAAGCTTTCTTGCCTCCGGATATTCGGTCCTGGCTGATGACTGCGTCGTGCTCGATGCGCGCGACGACGATCTTGTCGCTATTCCCTCCTATCCCGGTCTCAGGCTCTGGAATGATACGGTCGACGCTCTCTTCGGCACAGCAGGGCGCATGACACCAGTGGCACACTACACCCCCAAACAGCGGTTCCATGCGACCGTTTCCGCATCGACGTTTCCTTCCTCATCCGTTCCATTAACCGGTATGTACCTCCTTGAATCATTCTCGGGAAGGCATGCCGCCTCAGTCACCACCCCTCTCGCACGGCCGCTGCTGGGAAAACGGGATGCCCTGATCACACTCCTGTCCTCGGCGCTCAAACTGGACATCGCAGACCAGCGTATGTTGACCAGAGAATTCGATTTTCTCCATCGCCTCGTCAGTCGAATCCCTGTTCGCCGCTTGGTCATTCCGAAATCCTTTGAAGCACTCCCTGAAGTACGCGCTGGTATTCTTCAGGACCTTTCGAACTCATGCTGACACTGCCGGCAATACACCCCTTTTTAGCAGACCTCCTGACAGAACACGTTCGTGAGACCCAGCAACCGGTGGCTCTCCCTGACCAGGTTTGGCACCGAATCGTTGAGGAAGCGCTCGTACAGCGAGTCGCCCCTCTGCTCTACCAGTGGATTGACCTCCCAGGCCATCAATCCTTCATCCCCTCTACCTTTCGGAACCGGCTCAAGCGAGAGTTGATGCAGCACTCAGCATGGAATCTCCTCCTGACGACGGAACTCAGAGCGATCCTCGTGGCCTGTGACCAACAAGGTATTCCTTGCATCCCGCTTCGTGGCCCGGTGCTCGCGGAACAATTGTACGGTGACCGTTCCGTACGGCAGATGGATGACTTGGACCTCCTCATTCATCGTAAGGATCTCTCGGCCGTCAAGAGCATCTTCGAGCGGTTCGGCTATCAACAGCATGAGCAACGTCCTGGTTTTCACGAGGACTTTTCCTATTCGCTCGAATTCGTTCATCCGATTCATGGTTTTCTTGTGGAACCACACTGGACGTTGGCCTATCCACCACATCTCGAGATCGAACCCATGCGACCAGTCTGGATGAGATGTCAGAGGCGGCGATGGATGGATATCGACATCCACTGTCTCAGGGTGGAAGACCTCATCCTCCATCTCTGCCTTCATATCCAGCATAAAGGTCGACAAGCTCCGCTGCTGTGGTTCTATGAGTTGGACACCGTCACCCGACGACATGACGCAGGTCTCGATTGGAACGTCTTCCTCGAACAAGTTCGTCTCATGGAACAATCCGCCACAACCGCCGATGTCCTTACGGTGTTGGCGAACACCTTTCACTCCCCTATCCCTGACTCAGTCGTGAAACGGCTTACCGACCAACCTGGGAAATCCTCCTCGTCTCGGTTTCGCATGATCGAGAAGGAAATCCTGGTTCAGTCCTTACCTCATAGCGGAGAAGAGTTTGCAATGCTCGCGTCCCTCCACGACTTCAAAGACAAACTCCGATACATCTTGAGCCTCGTCTTCCCCTCCCCTCAATACATGACTCGTCGTTATGGGACATCCGCACCCGTAAAGCTCGCCGGCTGGTATCTGGCGCGATTCTGTCGAATAGGAGTTGAAGGATTTCGATTCGCACTCACATGGATCACGTCTGTGCGGAGGACGAGGCACAACTGAGCCACTGATGCGTCCTCTGAATCACGGTGTAAAGCCTCTCTCGTAACTCTCGCGCACCCTCTACCCCCGCCGCAGAAAATCAATAATAATTCCTTTTTTGCACACCCCCGAACTCGCATTCTTTTTCGCGATTTCTTCGTGGCAGACATCGAGGGTGCTATAGTTGGCACCTGTCGTCGGACAATCAGGTCAATCGCCACCAATACCATTCCATGAACGCATCGCTTCCGTACGCTGCATCCGCCATCGACCCCAAAATCGCCGCTCGAGCCGGCAAAGGCGATCACCTCGCCTTCAGCCAGCTCTACGATCAATCGAGCACAGTACTCTTCAGTCTGGCGGTGCGAATCCTGGGGAGCCAAGAAGAAGCGGCAGAGGTCCTCCAGAGCCTGTACATCGATGTGTGGAAAAAAACCGTTCGTTATGACGTCGGACGGGGGACACCGATCGCCTGGCTGTTGACCCTGACACGTAGTCGAGCCATTGAACGCCTGCGATCGTCCAGCCCCCGTGTTCCACGACAAGATGGATCGAGTGATGACATCCAGAACTTACCAGCAGGAGAGTTCGAGGCCCCGGCTGATCAAGCCCTACGGACCGTGATCAGCAAGACGCTGTCCGAACTCCCACAGGTGCAACGCCAGGCCATCGAATTATCGTACTACGAAGGACTACCTCCGGTAGAGATCGCCACTAGGCTCAGTCAGCCGCTCGACGCAGTCACCGCCCGTATCAGACTTGGTCTGTCGAAACTGCAAGAGTCAATGCATGCATACTGGGAGCATGACAAGTCGGCATGACACATGAAGATCTCGCGGACACCGTTCCGCTCTATGCAATCGGCGCGCTGGAAAAGCCCGAGCGGCAAGCCTTGGAGGCCCATCTGCTTTCCGGATGTACTCTTTGCCGTACGGCGCTCAAGGAATTTCAGTCAGTCGCAGTTGCGCTCCCCTTCGCCCTGAGTCTCACACCGCCTCCTCGAGGGTTGAGGGCCAAGATCATGGGGGCTCGCGCTCAGGAGTCTCCAGAAGAGGCCGGCTCTCCACCATCCGCCACCCCCAGTCTGGAACCGGGCGAATGGATGAAGCACCTCATTCCTCCCACCTCCGCCTCCACAACCTCATTCGGGTGGGCATTGAGCATCCTGATCGTTGGAGTCCTGGGCCTGTTGGTATTTCTCGGTTGGAATACATCCGCTCGCGTCACCGAGGACGTGAATAAGCTGGCAGAACTACAGAGTCAGGCCGATGTGGCCAAGGCAAAGCTCGCGACCATTCAGCAGCAACTGAGTGAGCGTGATGCGGCTCTTGCGCAGACGCGTGAAGAGCTCCAACGCCAAATCGAGGAACTGGCAGAGCTCAAAGATCAGTTGATTCACCGAGAAGCGGAAGTGGATGACCTCAGAACTCAGCTGGCTGAACGCGGCCGACCTTCAGCTCAATTACCGTAAAATCAATCCACCCCCTCCTTTCCACCACTCCCTCTCTGCCGAACTGGGACGCCTCTACAAATGGCTCTCCCTTCTGTCCCTGCCGCGCACTCCTGTGCTAGCATGCATTGTGACGATCAAGGCCTCCACGACATCTGCCTCGATGCAACAAGAACTGAACGATACCCACTACATGGAGCTGGCTCTCCAGCAGGCGGAGCATGCTCCTCAGGTTGGAGAGGTCCCCATCGGCGCCGTGCTCGTGCACCACGACGAAGTCATCGCAGCCGGTCACAACTACCGGGAAATTTCGAAAGACCCGACGGCCCATGCTGAAATGATCGTGATCCGGAAGGCTGCTGAACAGCTGAAGACATGGCGACTCACTGACACGACTCTCTATGTGACGCTGGAACCTTGTCCCATGTGTGCCGGGGCAATTGTGCAAGCGCGTATCGCGCGTCTCGTGTTCGCCGCCTGGGATCCCAAAGCCGGAGCCTGCGGATCCATTGTTGATATTCCGGGGGAACGACGATTCAACCATCGTGTACAGGTGGCAGGAGGCTTGCTCGAACAACAAAGCCGGGCCCTCTTACAGGAGTTTTTTCAGGAGAAACGAGGCAACGCTTCGGGGAAATACCGTCCTCCAAAGCCGGTCGTCTAGTATCGCCCACGGAACCAACCACTCCTGTGTCCACGGCAGACCAACCAGATAACAGCCCCTCTGCTCCGCTACCAACCGGTGAGACCCTTCACCGTCATCTCAGTTTTTGGAATAGCCTGACCCTCGGTTTCGCCATGGTGTCTCCCGTCGTGGGGCTCTATGCCATCATGGGCGTCCAGACGACGGTCACAGGAGGCGGCTGGTTTCCCGCACTCGCTCTCTGTCTCGTGATGCAGCTCCTGGTGGCCACGGTCTATGCGGAGCTGGCTTCACAATTCCCAGTCGCCGGAGGTGCCTACAAATGGGCACACCAACTGGGTGGGCCTGTGACAGGCCAGTTCGCCGGCGTCATCTACGTCAGTTCAACGATCGCCATGCTCACCACCACCGCCTATACGGGAGGGATCTGGCTCGCCATTTTCTTCGGCTCGTCGAGTGACAGCGGCCTCACCCTCGTGCTCTGGGGCGTGGTCTTTCTCATGCTCTGTATGGGGGTCAACGTGGCTCGCGTGCAGGTCTTCAAGATGACGCTGTCGATGGGCGTCTACGCCGAAATCGTTGGTTCGTTCGGCGTCGCCCTGCTGCTGTTCCTCTTTTTTCGAGAACATGAATTTTCCGAACTCTTCCGACATCTTGGAACTGGCACCGCCCCCGGGCAGATATCCGCCTTCCTCGCCGCCCTGGCCATTGCAGGCTGGGCCTTCATCGGCTTCGATGCCTGTTCCACCATCGCGGAAGAAACCCTCGCCCCCACGCGCGCGGTGCCGCGGGCCATTTTCTTTTCTCTCTGCATGGTCGGGAGCGTCGTGATGTTCAACTCTGCCGCCCTCACCTTGAGTTTTGACCGCACGACCTTGGCCACGACGACCTCCACCGCAGACCCCGTCACACCCGTCATCGTCAACAGCTTCGGTGCCTGGGCCGAGAAGCCGTTCTTGGGGATCGTGATGGTGTCGTTTTTGGCCTGCGGCGCCACGGTCGTCAACTATGTGTCGCGTATCATCTATTCAATGGCACGTGAAGGGAATATGCCTCCCGTTCTCAAGCATGTAGCCATTGACGGCACCCCACGTCCGGCGATTTTCTTTACTGTGTTCTCGGCAGGGGCAGGGCTCTTGTTAGGGTTGAACGATCAGGCAGTCGCCACGATCATTGCGTTTGGAACCGGAGGATTGTATGCGATGTTCACGATGACGACGGGAGTCGGACTCTACACTCGTCTCTCTGGGAGGTGGGACCCTTCACGCGGGCAACTGAACCTCGGACGCTGGGGACTACCGATCAACGTGATCGCCTTTCACTGGTCGGTGTTCGAATTCATCAACATCGCCTGGCCACGGCCCTATGCCGTGTCGCCCGACGCACCCTGGTGGCAACTCTGGGCCGTGCCGCTGGTGCTGGGGAGTATTCTAGGTATCACGTCGTTATACGTGCTGATCGGTGCCCCTCGGAAATCCGCACCACCTGAATCTTCGCCCTAAGCATCACGACCTCATTTATCCACAGCTCTCCTATTCTGCCAACCTTAATACAGCACCGCTCCTCCAGTATCCTTCGGCTCTCCATTAACCCATAACCCATCAGCATTCTACGATTTACGCTGTATCGCATCAGATACGAACTTCGTATCGATTCGGATACAACCGAACGCTATCCCAACGATCTGATAGCTGCCTTGAGATATAAGTACCTCGCCGTCCATCTGCATCGCACAAGGTATCGCCTGGATCTGATCTTGCTACAGACAGGAAGTCATCTGGAGAAGAGATGGACTGACCCCACAAGACCACTAACCAACTATTAGGAGGGGACCATGGCACGACAGAGCGTATTCGAAGAGACACCATCCCGAACCTGTTCAACCGGTGTATGTAATCCCAAACGTACTCAGGGGCTGAAAGCTCCTGCGTCAAAAGGTAGACACACCTTAGTAAGCCTCAAGGGGCCAGGCGTGTTTGTGGCAGCTCAAGTCACGAAGCAGGGTGGCAACACCGGCCTCACATTCGTGAATCTCGAGATCGACGGCCGAAACGTGACGAGCCTCTCGTTCGCAGCGGCAGACAATATGGGGCTGACGCAGCAGAATCCCTACGGTATCGTCTTGCTGCGAGGCAAGTTGATTGAAACATTCACTGTGGGATTCACATCACTACTCCGGTTCGAGAAGGACCTCGTGCTTTCAGTGACGGTGAACGAACAGGGAGTGGTGCAGATCATCGGAAATGTCATCCACGGTCAGGCGTGAGGGTGACCCAGTAATGTCGCACACCCCTTGCGCCCTCCCACAACATCATCCGCGGTTGGATTGGATCGAGTTCAAATGATGAACGGTACGACGCGCTCGAGCTACGCCGACACATCTGCGATCGTGCTTGGAGCCAGTATGAGTGGGTTGCTTGCCGCTCGAGCACTCAGCGATCATTGTCGTCACGTTACGATCGTCGAACGGGATCTTCTCACCGACCATACAGAACCCCGCAAGGGTGTTCCGCAATCCGCTCGCGCACATGGCCTGCTCGCCAGCGGCTATCGCGTGATGGATCGGTACTTCCCAGGTTTGATGGAAGAACTCCGTCACAGGGGTGCTCCTGTCGGTGATGTGGTCGGAGACTTCCTGTGGTTTCAGTACGGTCACTGGAAGTTGCGTCACGAATCCGGTGTCCTCGGCATCACGGTGAGTCGACCATGCCTGGAGGCAGCCATCCGCCGGCGAGTGAGGCGGCTCCCCAACATCACCATTCTGGAAGGCGTATCCGGCGTCAGACCGATATTCGATACTCAAACAGGACGTGTAACTGGCCTCGTGGTCCGGCGCAGCCCACGTCACGAACAGGAATTCTTGGCGGCTGATCTTGTCGTCGATGCCGCAGGCAGAGGGTCACATTCCCCTCAGTGGTTGGAAGAGTGGGGGTTCGGAAAACCAGAAGTCGTCACGGTTACCGTCAATGTTGGGTATGCCACGCGCGTGTTCGAACGCCGACCTGGCGATTTGTTCGACTCGAACGGCGCCATCGTCTCGGGGGTACCGAATAGCACCAGATACGGAGCGGTGCTCGCGGCCGAAGGAAACCGCTGGGTCATCACGCTCGTTGGTACGGTCGGAGATTACCCACCAGGCGACGAAACTGGATGGCTTCAATTTTCCGCCAGTCTCCCGGTACCGGTCGTCCATGAGCTCGCCAGCCGAGCTCGGCCACTGACGGACATCGTCAGCTACAGATTCCCAGCCAACCAACGACGGTTGTACGAGCACATGAACCGTTTTCCTGATGGCTATCTAGTTGTTAGTGACGCCCTCTGCAGTTTCAACCCCGTGTACGGCCAGGGGATGTCTGTTGTGGCACTGGAGGCTGAGGCACTGGATGAAGAACTATCTGCTGGAATGCACGGCATCGCTGTGCGCTTCTATCGACGAGCACGAAAGATCATCGACATTGCTTGGGAAATCGCAACCGGTGAAGATTTGCGTATTCCCCAAGTTCAAGGGTCGCGACCGATCGGCTTCAACACCATCAGTCGATACTTGGAACGAGTTCACACTGTCGCGGCATACGATCGTCTCGTCTGTAGAAAGTTCATGGATGTCCTGAACCTTCTGGCGTCACCAACTTCATTGATGTCTCCACGAGTAGCGTGGCGGGTGTTCAGTCCACGTGGAAAATCGAGGAACATCAGCTCTCCGCTCCGTTCGGAGCGTCACCCGCGATGACCTGCATAGTTCGATAAGCACCGCATAACTTATTCCGCGAATGAACAGAGGATCCTTACGTGGCTATGCGTTCCGCCATCCTATACCGCTGAGGTGTAGTGAGCGCCTGGACTTGATCGCTGTTTGCGTCACTGCCCCACCAGCTCTTACCGGATGAAGCGCAAGATACCGACGGAGCTTCAGCAGATAGCGCTCACGTTCTACGACGATACTCTTGAATCGACCTAACAAGACGTGCCCGACACGGTGAAGATGGCATTCAGGTTCTGCGTGTAGAACCAGTTCAACGACCGCATGTCTTGAGTCAGATTGGGTTCTGGCACCTCGATCAGTGGCGTGATCGACCAGCTGAGATCAGATGGCACTCGTTGCACCTCTCTCCTCTGCTTCATTGCAGTTAATTCTTGCATGAGTGATCGACTGTAACGCCATCTATTTCTCTCAACCATGGCATGGCCAATCAGCTTCCGACTATCCTCACACATGGTATAAGCCTCTACCCGAACCGCATCACTCTCCTAATCTGAATCAACCCTTGTAGCCAATCAGCGAAAACACCAAACCTCCCCCCCTTGCCACTCAATGCTCAGAACGACAGTCGATCATCAACCACCTCAAAGCGAAGTCCTCAAGATCACATGGCAGTGCGTCGAAACCATTTCACTTTCATTCTCGATTCCTGGCTATAGCGAGTCATCGCATACAACCGGCAAGGTCGAATTCGAAATAGAGGTTTCGGCTAGTTGTGTTGACACATCCATACCAATATCAATTGGCGATTCCCCGGCTCGAATTCATTTCCTAAGTCATGCTACCCCTACCCAAGTCCATAATTCGCTCGGTGGTCATAGGTGGCCTGGCAACGTGTTGGACATGTCCAACAAAATTTCGACTCCTCGATTGACAGGATCAGAGAACGCCGCTAATCAATACTCCAACTCAAGGCAGGTTGTTGGACATGTCCAACAACCTGCCATCAGACTGAAATGTGCCACGGCCTAGAAGGAATGTAATGGCAGAATCTGGAGCGTGGAAGATTCAAGACGGTTGGAACTGAGGATGCGCCTACTGTGTGGTTATGGAATCTGGCTTCCCCCTCCCCGTCTGCGGTCAGAGAGGGGGAGAATGATAGGGATCTATTGAAAGATAAGTTGTTCTATCTGACATTCCCGCGCTGGCACTTCTTCTTGCTTCCCATCCGCAAAATTGACGATCAGATGGTTGGACTGCTGCGGCGCATGCTGCAGATCAACCGTGCCGGATCGCTGCTGGAAGGTGACGATCAAGGAGGGCATCGCCGCGGATGGCTTTGACTTCCTCCCCTCGCTCACAGGTTCACGCTTCTCCTCAGAGCCCTTCTCCCGTTGGAGACCCTTGAGCTCCGACGCCAACCCCGACACGGTGGCTCGTGTAATGTCCTGCGCCTTACCGCTCCACTGTTCGACTTCTTTGGGAAATTCTTTGTGCAAGTTCCGTAAGTCGTAGAGAGTCTTGGCTGAGACACATCTCCCCGTCGCATAAATCTCTTCCATGCAGGCCGGCATATCGATCAATGCCAAATGATTCGTGACCATCGATCGATTCACGCCAAGAATCTCGGCAATCTTGGCCTGTTTCTCTCCTTCATCCATCTTCTTCTTGATGAACATGGCCAGTTCGCGCGGCTTCAGATCTTCCCGCTGTAAATTCTCGATGACTTGCTGGTAATCGGTATGCGAGCGATCGATGAAGGCCGGAATCGTGGTCTTCCCGACGGCCTTCGAGGCTCTGAGCCGGCGCGCTCCAAAATTCAAAATCCAGCGCTTCTGCTCGGTGGGATGGGGCCGGATCGAGATGGGCGTTTTCACGCCGTGGATTCTGACGCTCTGCTCCAATTCGTCCATGCTCGCCGCATCGAATTCTTGGCGAGGCTGAGCTGGATCCTCTTCAATGTCCTTGACTGGAATTTGAAGCGGCCGCCCTAAGACCTCAGCCGTCACCGTCCGTTCTTTGGCAACCGGATCTGGGGCTGGTGCGGTCCGATCAAGCGCGGTGAGATCCAGTGTCGCGATCAGTGGTTTTTTCATTCCATCACCCCCATCGTATGAGCGACCTTTTGAAAGATCGGTTTGAGATGTAACCAGGCCTCGCGTGAACTGGTTTTTTGTAGGGTCCAGATCGGCGCTCCCATCGCCTGGGCTTCAGCCATGGCCGTTCGCGACGGAATGGCGGCCATCCGCCCATCCTCGAGTCGAATGAACAATGAGGCAAAGGCCGTGCAGAGTTGATCGAAATTGGCTCGCTGAAACGGAGTCGGCTCCACCAGATTCGGCAGGAGTCCGATGAATCGAAGATCCTTGTTCAACGTACTTTGGATCTTCAGGACCTGCGCCCGCAGCGCCGCAATCCCGTCGACCGCCTCTTGATTTAGTTGAATCGGCGACAGGACGAAGTCCCCCACCACGAGGGAGGCGAGCACCCGGATATCCGGGTTGGGATTCGTATCGATGATGGCCACATCAAATCGGTCGTCCATCTCGTTAAGGAAGAGCCGGAGATTGTTCGCAAACAGGTTGTGGTCTTCTTCTCGCCGTTCCAGTTTGAGCAGGTCGGCATGCGAGGGAATCACCACAAAGGTGCCGCCTTCAATGGTGGTGACCGGCTCGGTCAACAAGTGATCGGCGGTGACGGCCGAGATGGTGGCCAGCTTTGAGGTGCCGATGTTTTTCGATGTGTTGCCCTGATGGTCCAAGTCGATGATCAAGACTCGTTTCTTGAGCATCTCGACGAGAAAATACCCCAGTTGGCACGCGATCGCCGTTTTTCCGACGCCACCCTTCTGATTCGCCAACACTAATGTCTTCATCAACCCCTCTCCTTCTTCACGAGCCAGTGAGCCTGCTTCTCTGCTGCTGAGATACTGAAATTTGGATACCGAACTTTGATTGGGATGGAGCGTCTCATCAAGTAGGTTTTGGAAAGTTTTGACATTCTACGTGTTTGAACGGAGCAGTATCCTAGGTGATGAAAATTGTCAATCATCTTTCTCCAAAAGACGATACAAATTCTTCCAACTCAGCTACATGAGCTGCTGTGACGTGAGGGAGATCTTTCCTTTGTGGGTGACGCTTGGTATCTTCTCCGACGACGTAGAATTCAGAAGCCCAATTGGGAGGCCATTGCAGAAGAGATGAGAGATGAACAGATGAAGCATGTGGTCATGGTGAGGGGGCTCAGACTATCGATGTTCGCCTTGGCGAGTGTATTTCTTGTAAGCTGTTCCATCCTCGACTCATCGAACGAAGGAGCAACTGCTCAACCTCCTTCCCCCATCAATCCAGCGAACGCGGCGGTCGTGAGCAAGGGCGATTACAGGGAATCGTGCCGAGAAAGAGGTGTCCCGGTTCCACCGGATTGGTCATCCTCCTCATCCGAATGGAAAGGCCACGGCAACCTTCACACAATATTACTGACGCCGAACTCGCTTGATCAGACTCCAATTAGTGAAACCTCGTTCGCGACTGTCTGGTCCTATGCATCACCGGATGTGCGAGGGGCTTGCATTGCCTTGGGAAGAAGTAGCGGGACGTTCCAAATGATCTGTCAAAGCGCCACGACTGGGCACGCCTGTTTTTGGAGCAACGACCCGAGCTCACCAAGTACGAGCTGGAATCCTGAGACGACCGAAGTTCCCATCGCCTCCCTCCGAGATCCGGTTCAGGGCTTTGCTCCTGACACCGTGGCCTGCACCGAATGCCATCGTGGCAACAACGCGTTTCTTTATGCCCCCGACGATCCCACCTGGGCGACGGTGCTCAGACCGGAACAGCCTCGTCCGACCTTTACGACCAGAGTCGAGCAGTCGTCTCACCATGGACAACTCACGTTCGGATCCACCACGATCACGTATCCCCGCTTTATCCCCATCGGGGGAACATCCATGGTGTTCACGAATCCACTGCCACCTGGTCCCGCATGTTCCGGCTCCTGTCATGAGTTGCACGGTACGATCTTACGAAAGAACCATACGACAGAGGGCTACGTGAAGGCTCCGCGGCCTATGGGGCCTCAGTGCGCGGCCAATTCACCAGATGATGATCCGACGAGGAATTGCTATCAACGTTAACCTATTGTTATCTAAGAGCGAATTGATCTTTCGTTTGAATCGCATGTAGAGTAAATCCATGCCGCCATCCAAATCACAACCACCAAAGAATTGGCGTCTGAACGCCATCATCGCGCGCTCGGTCGGCATCATAGCCATCGCGCTCGGGTTCGTGCTCGGGATGTACGGGCTCGATCATCCTGAATCCCATTGGCTTCAGACCGCACTATAGCTAAGCCTTTATTTACTGATAGTGGTCGAGGTGGATTTGTGGGATCATATGGGCATGCGATGCTCATCAGATTTGCGCCAACGGGTGGTGGATTGTGTTCGAGGTGGTGGCAGCAAGGCCG
>Ga0224500_10000848_pt1 | contig 19480 bp, 16 predicted proteins | sample SF_Oct11_sed_USG_FD_168126 | JGI IMG/M metagenome (GOLD analysis project Ga0224500, IMG submission 168126) | Sediment microbial communities from San Francisco Bay, California, United States - SF_Oct11_sed_USGS_4_1 | ecosystem: Environmental > Aquatic > Marine > Sediment | place: USA: California... | reverse complement strand
TGCAAGGGCGAGCATGCGAGCCGGAACTCGCCGGACCACGGGCGAGGCAACCGAAGTGCAACGGCGGCAGTCGAGCCGGCGTCGCGAGCCGACCGACTGCGGGGTTAGAATCGCGCTCTGGCAGCGCGGGCAGGCCTCACGGAACCCGGCGGCGTTCCGCGGCTTCGCCCAGGCTCATCCCGACTCGTCGCCCGGCCGATGTCGTTGGCGCCGGGAGAGCCCCCCGCCCGGGTTGGCGGACGCGCATGGCCGCTCGCCTCAGCAAGGTGCGCTGACGAGGCGCTCCGGACGTTCGCTCGACCGGCCGGCGCCTCGGTCTCGGCCGAACGGACGAATGACCCCCGCACCGGCCACGGCCACGATGGCCATGTGTACTTCGCGATCATCGGGCCGCTTGTCTGCGTCGAGACCATTGCCGCAGGCAGCGGCATACGCGAGCTGCGCCGATTGCGTAAACTATATGGACCCGGTCGATGGCGGAAGCGCAAGGGCTATGCGCGGATTCGCCTTGCCGACGGGGAGACAGCGCTCGCCGAGCTGCATTGGTATGAGGCGACCGGCATCGGCAAGCGCGAGTTCAAGATCAAGCGCATCCTGTGAGGCCCGAACGATGGCGTCGCGAGCGAGGACACTGGTGATCTGCGTGAAGAACGAGGGCTACGCGACGGCCCTGGAGCTGAGGAAGCTCTACGTCGCGCTCCCCGATGCCCGCGCAGCGGAGCGCGACCTGCTGCGGGTGATCGACGAGTCGGGCGAGGACTATCTCTACCCGGAGGCGCTGTTCGTGGTCGCGGACCTGCCGCGGACCGTGAAGCGCCGGGTCATGCTGGCTGCCTAGTACGGCGACCTGCAGTTAGCGAATCGTGCCGGCATGGGCACAACACATCGTCGTCCCCGCGAAGGCGGGGACCCAGTGTCTCTTGACGACGCTGGATTCCCGCCCCCCGACTGTAGCCCTCGGGGGCAGGCTTCGCGGGAATGACGCTGAGATTGAAGGCATGCTTCGAGTTGCATGAGTCGGTCAACCAGGACTGCTGACCGCTACAACGCCAGCGCCACCTGCGTCCCCTGCTCGATCGCGCGCTTGGCGTCGAGCTCGGCGGCGACGTCCGCGCCGCCCACCAGCGTGTACGGCAGCTCGAGCCGCCCGAGGCCCTCGACCAGATCGCGCTGCGGCTCCTGCCCCGTGCAGACGACGATCGTGTCGGCGCGGATCGCCTGTCCGGCGCCGTCGACCCTGATGTGCAGGCCGGCGTCGTCGATCTGGACGTACTCCACCCCCGAGAGCATCTTCACGCCGCGCTTCTTGAGCAGCGTGCGGCGGATCCAGCCGGTCGTCTTCGCGAGCCCCTCGCCCACCTTGCTCGACTTGCGCTGCAAGAGGTAGAGCTTGCGCGCAGGCACCAGATCGCGCGCGGGCTTGAGGCCGCCGCGCTCGCGCACCTCGGCGTCCACGCCCCACTCGTCGCGAAAGGCCGCGATCGCCGGATCGTCGGCGCGCCCGTCGCTCGCGTGCCCGTCGGGCGCGTGGTCGGCGGTCAGGAACTCCGCGACGTCGAAGCCTATGCCGCCTGCGCCCATGATCGCCACCGTCTCGCCCGCCTCGCGCCGTCCGGTGACGATGTCGACGTAGCTCGCCACCTTGCGGTGATCGATGCCGTCGATCGCCGGCTTGCGCGGCACGATGCCCGTCGCCACGATCACGTGGTGGAAGCCGCGCAGGTCCTCGGCGCGCGCGCGCGTGCCGAGCTTCACCTCGACGCCGAGCTTCGCGAGCCGCACGCGGAAGTAGCGGATCGTCTCGTCGAACTCCTCCTTGCCCGGGATGCGCTTGGCGAGATTGAACTGGCCCCCCAGCTCGTCCGCTGCCTCGAACAGCGTCACCGCGTGGCCACGCTCGGCCGCAGTGACTGCCGCCGCCATCCCGGCGGGGCCGCCGCCGACGACCGCGATGCGCTTGCGCGTTGCCGCCGGCTCGGAGACGAGCACCGTCTCGCGGCACGCGAACGGGTTGACGAGGCAGCTCGAGGTGCGCCGCTCGAAGACGTGGTCGAGGCAGGCCTGGTTGCACGCGATGCACGTGTTGATCTCGTCGGCACGGCCCGTCGCGGCCTTCTTCACGAAGTCGGGGTCGGCGAGCAGCGGCCGCGCCATCGACACCATGTCGGCGTCGCCGCGCGCGAGGATCGCCTCGGCGGTCGCGGGGTCGTTGATGCGGTTCGTCGTCACCAGCGGGATGCGCACCTCGCCCTTCATGCGCCGCGTCACCCACGCGAACGCGCCGCGCGGCACCATCGTCGCGATGGTCGGGATGCGCGCCTCGTGCCAGCCGATGCCGGTGTTGATGATCGTCGCGCCGGCGGCCTCGACCGCCTTCGCCAGCGCCACCACCTCGTCCCACGTCGAGCCGCCCTCGACCAGGTCGAGCATCGAGAGCCGGTAGACGATGATGAACTCGCGGCCGACGCGCGCGCGCACGGCGCGCACGACCTCGAGCGGGAAGCGGATGCGGTTCTCGAACGATCCGCCCCACTCGTCGTCGCGCAGGTTGGTGCGCGGCGCGATGAACTGGTTGATCAGGTAACCCTCGGAGCCCATGATCTCGACGCCGTCGTAGCCGGCGCGCTGCGCGAGGCCGGCGCAGCGCGCGTAGGCGGCGATGGTGCGATGAATCCCGAAGCGCGAGAGCGCGCGGGGCTTGAACGGGCTGATCGCGCTGCGCACGGCCGACGGCGCGGCGGCGAACGGGTGGTAGGCGTAGCGCCCGGTGTGCAGGATCTGCATCGCGATGCGGCCGCCCGCCTCGTGCACGGCGTCCGTCACCAACCGGTGCTTGGCGACCTGCCAGGGGAACGACAGCTGCGCGCCGCGCGGCTCGACGCGGCCGGAGAGGTTGGGCGCGATGCCGCCGGTGACGATGAGGCCCACGCCGCCGCGCGCGCGCGCCGCGTAGAACGCCGCCAGCTTGGCGTAGCCGTCGGCCTCCTCTTCGAGCGCCGTGTGCATCGAGCCCATGAGGACGCGATTGCGCAGCGTGACGAACCCGAGGTCGAGCGGGGCGAGCAGGTGCGGGAAGGCGGTCATGTCAGTAGCGTCGGGCCGCCCCAAGCCACTGACCGCCCCCCTGGGGGGCAGCGAGCGCAGGGAGCGTAAGGGGATCTTCCATCTCGGGCTCGGCGATATCGCGGATGCGCAGAGCTTACCCGACGCGTTTGGAGCCGGTACTCCAATTGCAGCCGGCTAGTTCCACCGCGGCTGCAGGATGATGATCGCGCCGAAAAACAGCACGTACGCGAGACCCGGGAGGGCGACGATCGCCAGCACGCCCAGCGCGAGCTTCGTCCTGCCCGCCTCATGGAGCTTGTAGCCGCCGATCAGCACGGCGGCGAGCAGGGCGAGGATGCCCAGCCACAGGACGATGTTGAACGACGACACCGAGCCGTCGCCCACGCCCACCACGAAGAAGTAGAGGAACACGAGCGCGACCAGCGAGTCGAAACCTATCATCAGCTTGTAAGCCATTGCCGCCTCCGTTGCCGCCGCCCGGCGGCCGTGTGCTGCGGTCACGCGTGCTGCAGCGCCCCCACGCGCACCCCGAGCAGGCGAATGCGCCGCCTGAGCTCGATGCGCCTGAGGCACTGGCCGGCAGCGCGCCGGATCTCCTTCGCGTCCTGCGTAGCGGCCTCCAGTGTCGCATCGCGCGTCACGGTGTGGAAGTCGTCGAAGCGCAGCTTGACGCCTATGGTGCGCCCGGCGTAGCCCTTGCGCGCGAGGTCCGCCGCGACTCGCTCGCACAGCCAGGTGAAGATCTCGGAGAGCCGCTCGCGGTCGTGCCGGGCCGAGAGGTCGCGCTCGAAGGTCGTCTCGCGCGAGATCGACTTGGGCTCGCTCTCGGTGACCACGTCGCGGTCGTCGCGGCCCTGGGCGGCGTCCAGCAGCCACTCGGCGTAGTGCGCGCCGAAGTGCACGCGCAGCAGCGCGGGGTCGGCGTGGGCGAGTTCGCCGACGGTCCCGAAGCCGAGCGCGCCGAGCTTCCCCGCCGCCTTCGGCCCGATGCCGTTCACGCGCCGCACCGGCAGCGGCCAGATGCGCGCGGGAACGTCCGCCTCGCGCAGGATCGTGAGCCCGTCGGGCTTGTCGAGCTCCGAGGCGATCTTGGCGAGCAGCTTGTTGGGCGCCACCGCGATCGAGCACGTCAGCCCCGTCGCCTCGCGCACTGCCGCCTTGAGCGCCTTCGCAACGTCGCGCGCGCGCCACCACGGGTCGTCGTAGCCGTCGGCATCGTGCTCGGGCAGGCGCACGCCGGCGAGGTCGATGTAGATCTCGTCGATGCCGCGATCCTCGATCCGCGGCGCGATCGCGCGCACCGCGTCCTTGAAGCGCCGCGAGTACGTACGGTAGCGGTCGAAGTCGGCGGGCAGCAGCACCGCGTCGGGCGCCAGGCGCGCCGCCTTCATCAGCCCCATCGCCGAGCCGACGCCGAGCGCACGCGCTTCGTAGGTCGCCGTCGTGATCACGCCGCGGCCGGAGTAGTCGGCGAGCTTCGCGAACGTGCGCGTCACCGCGCCCGTCGCCGGGTCGGCCGTCTCCGCCGGCTGGTGGCGCCGCCCGCCGCCGATCACCACCGGCCGCCCGCGCAATTCCGGGTAGCGCAGCAGTTCGACGGACGCGTAGAACGCGTCCATGTCGAGGTGCGCGATGAGGCGCAGTCCGGCGGGCGTCATGGCGAGGATCGGCTCGGAAAGCGTATGCTAGCCGCGTGACCACCCGCGCCCGTAAGCCTGTCGCGCCGCCGCCGCCGACTCCCGAGGAGGAGGAGGCCGCCTACGTCGCGAGCCTCGAGCGCGCCGGCAAGGCCGTTGCCGGCAAGGGGCCGCTGCCGCCCGGGGCGACGCACCGCGTCGTCCTGACGTCGACCGGCGCCAAGCGCGTCAAGCGCAAGCGCTACACCGCCGTCTAGCAGTAAGTAGGGTCAGACTCGACTTTCCGCAGCTGGGATTGCAGGGTCAGACTCGACTTTCGAGTGTCCCCCCCGGCACGCGGAGCACAGGTGCTTGGTTCGCCTCTCCGACGTGACGAAAAGTCGAGTCTGACCCCACTTTCAGGATGATCGAAAGTCGAGTCTGACCCTACTTTCGGCATGACCCTACTTTCGGCAACTGCAGGCGAAGCGCACGCGCCGTAGCACCTGCTGGCCGTGCTCCTGGACGACGGCGTGAGTGGGCGCCGCGTTCGGGCTCGTCACCGCGCCGCGCCCGCGCTTCGTCGTGCGTCTCGCCGCGGACTTGCGCGCCGGAGCGTCGTAGGCGATCGCGTTGCGCGCCACCAGGCCGCGCACGAACGCGCGCACCTCGTCGCGCGTCATCCGAGGGTCGGGAAGCGCGCCGAGCACGGCCGCGCGGCGATGCTCGGCGCCGACGAGCGCCGGCTCCGCGCCGATCGCCACCGCGCCTTCGAGTCGCTCCGCAAGACCGGTGAGCTCGATTCGCCGCTCGTGGCAGGCCTCGGTGACGCGGCGGCCGCCGAGGTCGTAGCTGCGCAGGCGCAGCGACGCTCCGGCCGGGAGGTCGAGGCGCGAACGCAGGTCGTCCATCGTCGCCTTCGCCATCGCCGGGCGGCCCGCACCGACCGCGGCTTTCGGCGCCGGACCCTCCAGCATCGAGCGCGGCGCGAGCGCCGCCACGCTGCCGAGCAGGATGCCGTGCGCCTTGAACGCGAGCCGGATCGCCTCGTGGTTGCGCCCGCCGTGGATGGCGTCGTCCTCGAGCGTCATCGCGCGCCCGATGGACTGGAAGAAGCGCGGCCCGTGCGGCGCCTTGCGCGCCGCGAGCACGAGCAGCTTGCCCGTCGTCCGCGCCGCCATCCACAACGCGGCCTCGTCGCGCTTTGCGCCGGAGAGGAACACGTTGCGCAGCGTATCGTGGAAGCAGCCGACGAACACCTGGCCGAAGCTGTGCGAGTCCGCGATCAGCTCGCCCGGACCGCCGTCCTGCGGCAGCGCGGTGAAGAACGTCCACTTGTGCCGGTTGCGGCCACGGCGAGGCTTCGCGGCATTGTGGCCGGGCATCTCGTCGCGGATCGCGTTGGCCAGCGACTCCATCAGCGTCTCGACGAAGTTCGCCTTCGCGAGCCTCGGGTCGGCCTTGAGCAGCGCGCGGCGCACGTCGCGGTCGGCGAGCGCGGTGAGGATCGCCACGCAGTCGCCGAACGCCTCGTGGAACGCGTTGGGCTCGGGCAGGTTGCTGTCCCACAGCTCGGGGCGGATCGCGTCGAGGAAGGCGTGCCCCGCCTCGTGCGCGACGACGTCGACGCTCGCGGCGAAGCGGCGCAACCGCCCTGTCTTCGTGCTGCGGAAGTGCGCGTAGCCGACCGACTCGCGGTCGTAGTAGGCGTTGAGTTCCTCGCCGATGTCCGCGTCCACGCGGAGCTTCGCGCCGTGCTGCCAGCGCCTGAGCGGTCCGGCGATCTTCTCCCACATGGCGATCGCGCGCAGCAGCGCCTCGCGGCACTGCCAGCGCAGGTAGGCGTCGCTTTCGACTGGCCAGACCTGAGCCTTCGGCATCGCGCCGAACGCGAAGTCGGCGAGGCCGGTCGCGCGCTTGCGCGATGGCCGCAGCTTGCGCGGCGGCGGTGCCTTGCGCGCCTCGGGGTCGTTGGGGACGTAGAGGATGGGCATCGTCGCTCCTCGTTGGGAATGGCGCGCTCGTGCGTCGCCGCGGCACGCCGAAACAACAGTGCCGAGCCAGGCGGGACGGCGGAAGAACGCAACGCGGCGCGGGCCCTGCTCACCGCCAGCAGCACGGGCCCTCCAACGCGTGACGGTCGGGCCGGCCGCGGCTTGCCCGGGAACGCCTCGCGGCGGGGATCGCGTGCAACGCGCACTATCTGCGCAACGACGGACGGATGTAAAGCGCGGCCGTGGCGCCGCCGCGGGAAAGATGACCGGCTACGGGCAGGACTTCCTCGACCTGTGCCGGCGCGCCGCGGCCACCGTCGACAGGATCCTCAAGGGCGCGAAGCCCGGCGACACTCCCTTCGCGCGGCCGGGCAGGTTCCAGCTCGTGCTCAACCTGGCCACGGCGAAGAAGCTCGGCGTGACGATCCCCGAGTCGCTTCGCATCCGCGCGAGCGAGCTTCTCAGCTGGACGCGCCCGCCTTCGCGTCGAGCTCCGCCCAGCGCTCGAACTTCGCGGCGAGTTCGTGCTCGATCGCCTGCGCGCGCTCGCGTTCGGCCTTCAGCGTCTCCGGCGGCCGGCGGTGGTAGTCGGGAGCGCACATGCGCTCCGTCAGCGCGTGCTGCTCGGCCTCCAGCGCCTCGATCTCGGCGGGGAGCGCGTCGAGCTCGCGCCGTTCCTTGAACGAGAGGCCCGGCTTGCGCGGCCGCTCGCGACGCGCTTCGCCGCTCGCCTGCGCGGAGGGCTTCTGCTCGGGCGCGGGCGCGGGCGGCGGACGCTGCGCCAACCAGTCGCTGTAGCCGCCCGCGTACTCGCGCCACACGCCGTCGCCCTCGGCCACCAGCGACTGCGTGGCGATGTTGTCGAGGAAGGCGCGGTCGTGGCTCACGAGCAGCAGCGTGCCGGCGTAGCCCTGCAGCGTCTCCTCCAGCAGTTCCAGCGACTCGATGTCGAGGTCGTTGGTCGGCTCGTCGAGGACCAGCAGGTTCGCCGGTTGCGCGAACAGGCGCGCGAGCAGCAGGCGGTTGCGCTCGCCTCCCGAGAGTGTGGACACCGGCGCTTGCGCGCGCTGCGGCGGAAACAGGAAGTCGCCGAGGTAGGAGAGCACGTGGCGGCGCTGCCCGCCGCTCTCGATCCACTCCGATCCGGGGCTGATCGTCTCGATCAGCGTGCGCGACTCGTCGAGCTGCGCTCGCAGCTGGTCGAAATAGGCGACCGCGAGCTTCGTGCCGCGCCGCACGCTGCCCGCGTCCGGCGCGATCTCGCCGAGGATCAGCTTGAGCAGCGACGTCTTGCCCGCGCCGTTGGGGCCGATCAGCGCGAGGCGGTCGCCGCGCATCACGGTGAGCGAGAGGTCGCGCACGATCGTGCGCTCGCCGAAGCGCTTGACGACGTGCTCGAGCTCCGCCACCAGCTTGCCCGAGCGCTCGCCTGCGTCCAGCCCGAGCTTGACGTTGCCCAGCCGATCGCGACGCGCGGCGCGTTGCGCGCGCAGCGCCTCCAGGCGCCGCACGCGGCCCTCGTTGCGCGTGCGCCGCGCCTCGACGCCCTTGCGGATCCACGCCTCCTCCTGCGCCCAGAACTTGTCGAACTTGCGCCCGGCGACGGCCTCGGCGGCCAGCTCGTCGTCGCGGCGCGCCTGGTAGGCGGCGAAGTTGCCCGGGTAGGAGCGCAGCAGGCCGCGGTCGAGCTCGACGATGCGGGTGGCCACGCGGTCGAGGAACATGCGGTCGTGCGTCACGACGATGCACGCGGGGCACTTGCGCACCAGCTCCTCGAGGTCGGCGATGGCGCCGATGTCGAGGTGGTTCGTCGGCTCGTCGAGCAGCAGCAGGTCCGGCTGCAGCGCGAAGGCGAGCGCCAGTGCCGCGCGCTTGCGCTCGCCGCCGGAGCACGTCGCGGGCGAGGCCGCGTCGTCGAGGCCGAAGCGGTGCAGGAACTCGACCAGCCGCGCCTGCGCGCGCCAGCGCTCGCGCTCGTCGGCGATCGCCTCCAGGTGGCCACGCTGCGTCAGGCTCTCGCGGAGCGTCGGCGAGCCGGGAAGCGCCGGCTCCTGCTCGACAGCGACGATCCGCGCGCCGTCGCGGCGGCGCAGCTCGCCGTCGTCGAGCTGCGCGGTACCCGCAATGACTCCGAGCAGCGAGGACTTGCCGGTCCCGTTGCGCCCGATCAGGCCGATGCGCTCGCCGTCCGCGACGACGAGGCTGGCGCGGTCGAGCAGCGGGTGGAGGCCGAAGGCGAGCTCGGCGCCGGCGAGCGTGACGAGCGACATGGGGCAAGGATAGCGCCTGGGCGAAGGCAGCCCTTTCCTTGCCGCCGGGAGTGGAGAACAATGGCGTTGCGCCGGGCGACCGGAACCGGAGGGAGCTATCGATGCGTATCGGATTGGTGGCGGTAACGGGGACGATGGCCGTATTGCTGGCAGGATGCGATCCACTCGCGACGTTCTCGGGGCCGGGCAAGGGCGGCGGCACGCCCGCGGCCCGCGCGCAGCAGGACTGCAAGAACCGGCCGACCTGCGACATCGACGTCGACCTGATGACAGGCGTGGTGCCGGAGCGCGTCTTCGTGTCCGTCGGCCAGGCCACTGCGATCAGGTGGAAGCTCCCCCAGGGGAGCAGGTGGAAGTGGGGCGAGAGGGGGGTCGAGTTCAAGCCCCCGGGCGACACCGTCTTCAACTGCCCGTCGGGCCAGTCCGGGCTGGTGCGGACGTGCAACAAGCCGGCGAACGCCCCGGGGGGCACGTTCGAGTACTTCCTGCACCTCGTCTACGACCCGTTCCTCGTCAACGAGTAGCCGCGTCTTCCTGCCGGTAGAGCCACGCGCGCACCTCTTCGAGCGCCGCGTCGGGATCGAGCGCGCGGCCGGCCTCCTCGGCCGCCGCCGCGCGCGCTACGCCCAGCGCGGCGCGTGACGCCGCGACCAGCGGCAGCAGGAACGCGTCGTCGGCCAAGTCCCGCTGAAGGCCGCTCAAGTCCTGGCGCGTCTGCGCGACGCCGAACCAGCGTACTGCGACCTCGTGCTCGCCGTGCCGCGCCACAAGTCCCGTGGCGGCGTCGAGGACGGACAGCGCGGCAGTTGCCGAGCCCGTCTCCCGCGCGATCGCCAGCGCCTCCTGGAGCGCGAGCCGCGCGCCGTGCTGCGCGCCGCGCGCGACGTAGACCATCGCAAGGTTGAGCAGTCCGAGCGCGATCGTGTCCGGGTTGCCAGTGCGCCGGCCGAGCGCGATCGCCTCGTCGTACAGCGGCTCAGCGTGCGCGAGGTCGCCGTCGAGCCGATCGAGCTGCGCTACTGCGATCAGCGCACCGGCCAGCGTCACCTCGTTGCCCGACCCACGGGCGATCGCCAGCGACTCCTCGAGGTACCGCCGCGCCGTCGCGCGATCGCCGCCCCCGGCCGCGGCGATTCCGAGCGGCTGCAGCGTCGCGGCGACGCGGTTCATGTCGCCCAGCTCGCGCGCGATCGCGAGACTCTCCTCCAGGTACGGCATCGCCTCGCTGTGCTGCCCGGCAAACGTGCACAGCTGGCCGGCGGCGAACAGCGCGAGGCAACGGAGCATGTCGCGCGGCTTCGCGTCCGCGCGCGAGAGCGCCTCCAGCGTGACGCGCTTGCCCAATCGCAACAGGCCGCGACTGAACCAGTGGAACTTCAGCGCGTTGACCAGCCGCAGCCCGCGCGCGCCACTGCCGGGCAACGCGTCGCAGTACGCGTGCGCGGCGAGCAGGTTGTCGCGGTCGGCGTCGAGCTTCGCGTGCCACGTTACCTGGCCCGGCCCGAGCAGGTGCGGCCGCGCGCGCTCGGCGAGCGCCAGGTGGAAGTCGACATGGCGCTCGCGGGTGACCGCGCCCTCGCCCGAGGCTTCCAGCTTCTCTCCTGCGTACTGGCGGATCGTCTCCAGCAGGCGGTAGCGGCCGCGCTGCACGTCGGCCCCGACGAGCGACTTGTCGACGAGCCCCGCCAGCAGCTCGATGACCTCGGCCTGATCGATCCCGCCGCCGGCGCAAACGGCTTCCGCGCCCTCGATCGTCCAGCCGCCGGCGAACACCGACAAGCGCCGCAGCAGCGCGCGCTCGCGCTCGTCCAGCAGGTCGTGGCTCCAGTCGATGAGCGCGCGAAGCGTCTGCTGGCGCGGGAGCGCGGCACGATTGCCGCTCGACAGCAGCCGGAAGCGGTCGCCAAGGCGCGCAGCGATCGTCTCGACCGGGATCGCACGCGTACGTGCCGCAGCCAGTTCGATGGCGAGCGGGATGCCGTCCAGGTGGCGGCAGATCTCGCCGATCGTCCCGCCGTTCGCGGCCGTGAGATGGAACGACGGCAGCACCGCGCCCGCGCGCTCGGCGAAGAGGCGCACGGCGGGGTAGCTCGAGTAGGTGGCGTCGCTCTCCGCGCGGCCCGGCTGCGGAACGTCGAGCGCGGGCACGGGGAACGCCGCCTCTCCTCCGGTGCGCAGGGGCTCGCGGCTCGTGGCCAGGATGCGCACCTCCACCGTCCCCCGCAGCAGTTGCTCGCAAAGCGTTGCGCAGGCACCGAGCAGGTGCTCGCAGTTGTCCAGCACGATGAGCAGGCGCTTGTCGACGCACGAGGCCACGAGCACGTCGACGAGCGAACGGCCGGCCTCTTCCTTGACGCCCAGCGCGCTCGCCACCGCCTGCACGACGAGGCCGGCGTCCGCGATCGCGGCCAGCTCGACGAGCCACACGCCGTCCGGATAGTCGTCGAGCACGTCCGCGGCAAGCTGCAGCGCGAGCCTCGTCTTGCCGATGCCGCCAGCGCCGACCAGCGTGAGCAGCCGCGCGCGGTGCAGCGCCTCGCGCGCCTCGACCAATTCGCGCTCGCGGCCGACGAACGACGTGGCCTGCTGCGGCAGGTTGTTCGGCGTCGCCTCGAGCGAGCGCAGCGCGGGGAAGTCGCGGCGCAGCGCGGCGTGCTGCAGCTGGTAGAGGCGCTCGGGGCTGGTGAGGTCGCGCAGCCGCACGAAGCCCAGGTCGTGCAGCGACAGCGACTCGGGCAGTCGGCCGCGCACCATGTCGACGACCGCTTGCGACAGCAGCACCTGCCCGCCGTGCGCGGTGCCCATGATGCGCGCCGCGCGGTTGAGCGTGCTGCCGAAGTAGTCGTGGTCGCGGCGCTGCGCGGCGCCGACGTGCAGGCCGCAGCGCGCCCGCAGTTCAACGCCGTCAGCGTGCTGCGCGCCGGCGAGCGCGCGCTGGAAGTCGAGCGTGGCCTCGACGGCGTCGAGCGGATCGGCGAACACAGCGCACATCCCGTCGCCGGTCATCTTGAGCACGCGGCCCTCGTGGCCCTCCACGCTCTCGCGCGCGATGCGGTCGTGCGCGGCGAGCGCCTCCTGCATCTTCGCAGGCTCGCGCTCCCACAGCCGGCTGCTGCCCTCGATGTCCGTGAACAGGAACGTCGCGATCGAGGACGGCTCGGCCATGGCGGAGTATTTCCCGCGCCGCTGCGGCGGTCAATCAGAGGCGCGGGTGTCGCAGCGCCCGCCAGAGCTTCTCGGCCGTGAGCGGCATCTGCAGCGCATCGACCTGGGCGCCCGCGCCGGCGCGCGCCAGCGCGTCGACCACCGCGTTGACCACCGCCGGCGTCGCGCCGATCGTGCCCAGCTCGCCCACGCCCTTCACGCCCAGCGGGTTCGTGCGGCAGGGCGTGGACTCGTCCATCGTCATCGCGAACGGCGGGATCATGTCCGCGGCGGGCAGCGCGTAGTCCATGAACGAGCCGGTGAGCGGCTGCGCGCTCTCGCGGTCGTGGACCATGTGCTCGCAAAGCGCCTGCCCGATGCCCTGCAGCGCGCCCCCTTCGAGCTGGCCCACGACGATCATCGGGTTGACCACGCGGCCGACGTCGTTCACCGACCAGTAGCCGGCGAGCTCCACCGCCCCGGTCTCCGGGTCGACCTCGACCTCGCAGACGTGCGCACCGTTCGGCCAGCTCGCCGACTCGACCGAGCTCTCGGAGCGAAGGCGGATCGCGCGCTCCGGCTGGCGCGCCGCCAGCTCGAAGAGCCCGATCGAGCGGTCGGTGCCGGCGATGGCAAAGCGCGCGTCGCGGTACTCGATGTCGGATGCCGCCGCCTCGAGCGCGTCCGCGGCGAGCGCCTTCGCCTTGTCGATCGTGCGAACCGACGCGACGTGCACGGCGGATCCGCCGACGAACAGCGACCGCGAGCCCGCGCTGCCGAAGCCGGTGCCGCGGTCGGTGTCGCCCATCGCGATGCGCACGCGCTCGATCGGCACGCCGAAGACGTCCACCGCGAGCTGCGCGAGCGTGGTCGCCAGGCCCTGACCCATCGCCTGCGTGGCCGAGAAGATCTCGATCGTGCCGTCCGCGTCCACGCTCACCGACACGCGCTCGTTGAAGACGTCCGCGCCCGTCCACTCGATGAACGTCGCCAGCCCGCGACCGCGCAGCCTGCCGCGCGAGCGCGACGCCGCCGCACGCGCGTCGAAGCCGTCCCACCCCGACAGCGCCAGCGCGGCGTCCATCACCTTCTCGAACTGCCCGCTGTCGTAGGTCTTGTCCATCGGGTTGCGATAGGGCATCTGCGCGGGGCGGATGAAGTTGCGCCGGCGCAGCTCGACCGGGTCGATGCCGGTGCGCCGCGCGGCCGCGTCGATCAGGCGCTCGATCAGGTAGATCGCCTCGGGGCGCCCCGCGCCCCGGTACGGACCCGTCGGTGTCGTGTTCGTGAGCACGCCCGCGATCGTGAAGTCGATCGCCGGGATGTCGTAGACGCTGGTGCCCACCCACGGGCCGATCAGGAGCTGAATGACCGCGCCCGCCGGCGTCGCGTACGCGCCGAGGTTCGCGTGCGACTTCACCCGCAGCGCGAGGAAGCGGCCGCCGGCGTCGAGCGCGAGCTCCGCGCGGCTGATCACGTCGCGGCCCTGCGTGGGCGCGACGAACTCCTCGAGCCGCTCGGCCGTCCACTTGACCGGCCGGCGCAGCTCGCGCGCGGCGTACGCGGCGATCACGTCCTCGGCGTACAGCGAAGTCTTCATGCCGAAGCCGCCGCCGACGTCGCCGACGACCACGCGCACCGAATCGGCGGAAAGGCCGGGAACGACGGCGCACATCTCGTCGCGCAGGCCCGTGGGCGTCTGGCAGGACACGCGCAGCGTCAGCCGCCCGCTCGGTGCATCGAAGCTCGCAAGCGTGGCGCGCGGCTCGATCGGCGCCGGCGCAACGCGCTGGTTGACGAGATCGAGCGCGACGACGTGCGCGGCGCGCGCGAATGCGGCGTCGGATTCCGCGACCTTGCCGTGCCGCGCCTGGCAGGCGACGTTGCCCTGCGCCGCCGGCCACACCTGCGGCGCGCCGGGGGCCAGCGCGTCGGCGACGTCGGCGACTGCGGGCAGCGGCTCGTAGTCGACGGCGATCGCTTCCGCCGCGTCGCGCGCGGCGTGCTTCGACTCCGCGAGGATTGCGGCCACCGCCTCGCCGACGAAGCGCACCGTGTCGACGGCGAGCGCGTGTTGCGGCGGTGTGGCGGTCGGCGAGCCGTCGGGCCGCCGGAAGTCGGCCGACGCCGGAAGCGGCTTCATGCCCGCCGCAGCGAGTTCGCGCCCCGTGAGGATCGCCACGACGCCCGGCACGCGCCGCGCCGTCGCGACGTCGAGCGCGGCGATGCGCGCGTGGGCGTGCGGCGAGCGCAGGAGATGCAGCACCACCTGCCCGGGCAGCGAGAAGTCGTCGGTGAACTGCCCGCGCCCCGCGAGCAGCGCCTCGTCCTCGACGCGGCGGACGGAACGCCCGCTGCCGTAGCGGGCGGTTGGCGATTCGGCGGGCATGGCCTGCTCCGTGCGAGTGGGAAGCGCGATGATAGCGCCGCGCGCCGCCGCCTTCCGGTTGTGCCGCGCGCGTTCCCGGCCCACAATGCCGCCCATGAAGCGCGCCGAACTCGAGAAGGTCCAGGGCAAGAAGGTCGTCGACCGCATGCAGAAAGCGCCCGCGCGCGATCGCTTCGGCGCCGGCTCGTCGGGCATCCACGATCGCCGCGAGCAGCGCAAGCGCGACCAGGCGGCGGGACTGGTCCCGTTCGCGGTCAAGCTCCCCGGCGACCTCGTCGCGGCGCTGCAGGACCGCGCGAAGTCGAGCGGCCAGGCGCTCGGCGACCTCGCGGCGGATTTGTTGCGTGACGCATTGCAGCGCGGCAAGCGCTGAAGGAGCCTAGCCATGACGCTGCTCGTCGTCGGACTTCTGGTCTTCCTCGGCTCGCACTCGGTGCGCATCTTCGCCGAGGACTGGCGCACCGCGCGCATCGCTTCGATGGGCGAGCAGAAGTGGAAGCTCGCGTACACGGTCGTGTCCATAGTCGGCTTCGTGTTGATCGTGGTCGGCTACGGTCAGGCGCGCGCGGCCGGCGTCGCGCTCTACACGCCGCCAGCCTGGGGCAGGGCCGCGGCGTCGCTGCTCACGCTGCTCTCCTTCGTGCTGCTCGCGGCCTCGAAGGTGCCGGGCACGCGCATCAAGGCGGCCGTCGGGCACCCGATGGTCGTGGGCGTCAAGGTCTGGGCTTTCGCGCACCTGCTCGCCAACGGCAACCTCGCCGACGTCGTGCTGTTCGGTGCATTCCTCGCCTGGGCCGTGCTCGACTACATCGCGGCACGCGGGCGCGATCGCGCGGCCGGCACCGTGTACCCGGTCGGGCCGCTGTCGCGCGACGTCCTCGCGGTCGTCATCGGGCTCGCCGTCTGGGCGGTGTTCGCGATGTGGCTGCACGGTCCGCTGATCGGCGTGCGCGTGGCCTGACGGGAAGTGTTCGGCCCGGACGACCTCGTGCGGCTGGAGGCGCTGCTCGCGCAGCCGCCTCACGACAAGCGGGCGCTGCGGCCGGACGCGCTCGACGGCATGTTGCACGCGCTCGCGATCGGTCCCGATCCGTTCCCGCCCGACGCGCAGTGGATGGCCGTCGCGCTCGACGACGACCCGCGCGCGCCGGCCGAGCATGATCCGGAGCTGATCGACCTGCTTTCGCGCTTCGGCTCGCAGGCCCGCGAAGCGGCGCTAGCCGGCGGCGCCGAGCCGCTGCTCTACGAACTGCGCCGCGGCCGGCGCGACTTCCGCACGTGGTGCGAGGGCTTCCTGATCGGCGTGAACGCCGCGGAGAGCGACTGGCTCTCCTACGGCGAGCCCGGGGAACTCGACGAACTGCTGGGACCGATCGAGCTGCTCGCCGACGCCTCGCCCGCGCAGGCGCGCCTGCACATGTCACCCGAGCATTGGCGAAAGAAGCTGCTCGACGCCGAGGCGAACCTGCCCGCGACGCTGGAGCGCCTGCGCGCCTACTGGGCGATCGTGCGCGAGCCGCCGGCCACGATGCGCCGCGAGGGCGCGAAAGTCGGCCGCAACGACCCTTGTCCCTGCGGCAGCGGGCGCAAGTTCAAGCATTGCCACGGAAATTAGGGTCAGACTCGACTTTCCGGAAGCCCCCCAAAGTCAGGAAAGTAGGGTCAGACTCGACTTTCCGGGAGCCACCCGAAGTCGGGGCCTCGTCGACTTCCCCGGAGCGGAAACCAGGGTCAGCGTCGGAATTCCCGCGGCGCGCATCGGCAGCTGAGCCAGGGCGCCGGGAAATTCGACTCTGACCCTCATTTCCACTGACCCTCAGTTCCAACCGTTGTGGCCGGAAAGTCGAGTCTGACCCTACTTTCCGGCGGCGACACCTTCGCGCCGGGGGTCGGCGCCCCCCGCCCAGCCGCCGTCCTCGCTGCGCAGCGGCCCCCAGTAGCCTTCGCGCCGTACGATGCGACGCGCGATGCCGTGCAGCCCGCTGTTCTGGTCGGCGATCGCGACCGTGTGGCCGCGCGCGCGGAGCGCATCGGCAAGCCCCGCGACCGCCGTGCCTCGCTCGAGGATCGTGGTCGCCGAGGCCTCGGCGCCGAAGTTGGGCAGCGCGATGGCCTGCTGCACGTCGAGACCCCAGTCGTACATGCCGACGATCGCCTTCGCGACGTAGCGGATGATCGCGCTGCCGCCCGGCGAGCCCAGCACCGCCTCGAGCCGCATCCCGTCGCCGAACACGAGCACCGGCGTCATCGAGCTGCGCGGCCGCTTGCCGCCTTCGACGCGATTGGCGACCGGCGCCCCGTCGCTGCCCGCGGGCGTGAACGAGAAGTCGGTGAGCTGGTTGTTGAGCAGGAGGCCGCGCACCATCACGTGGCTCCCGAACGCGCTCTCGATGGTCGTGGTCATCGACACCGCGTTGCCGCGCGCGTCCACGATCGCAACGTGCGACGTGCCCGCCTCCTCGCGGTCGAGGCCGCTTGCGCGCGGCGGTCCCCTGCAGCACCCCGGCGGCTGCCCGGCGCGCGGCGCGCCCATCGAGCGCGAGGCGTCGATCAGCTTGGCGCGCCCGGCGAGGTACGCGCGGTCGAGCATCCCGGCGAGCGGCACGTCGACGAAGTCGGCGTCCGCCATGTACGCGGCGCGGTCGGCGTACGCGAGCCGCTGCGCCTCGGCGATCAGGTGCACCGCGTCCGCGCTGCCCGGTCGCATCGCGCGCAGGTCGCGGTCCTCGAGCATGGCCAGCGTCATCAGCAGCGTGGCCGTGCCCGACGAGGGCATGCCCATCCCGCAGATCGTGCGGCCGCGGTAGCCGCCGCAGACCGGCTCGCGCTTGACCGCCCGGTAGGAAGCGAGGTCGCCCGCCGACAGCAGTCCGGGATTGAGCTTGTGCGAGCGCACTGCCGCGACGATCTCGTCCGCGATGGCGCCGCCGTGGAACGCGTCGGCGCCGCCGGCGGCGATCGCGCGCAGCGTCGCGGCGAACGCCGGATTGCGCAGCGTCGTGCCCACGGCCTTCGGCCTGCCGCCCGCGGTGAAGAAGTACGGCCCCGCCTCGGCGTCGTTGGCGAGCGCGCGGTGCGCGTTCCCGAGCGCGGCGTGAAGGCGCGGCGACAGCGCGAAGCCGCCCTCGGCAACCGCGATCGCCGGCTCGAACAGGCGCGCCCACGGCAGGCGCCCGTGCTCGCGGTGGGCCAGTTCGAGCATGCGCAGCGCGCCGGGGGTCCCGACGGCGCGCCCGCCGATCTGCGCGGCAACGAAGTCCAGCGGCTGCCCGCGCGCGTCGAGGAACAGCCCCGGTGTCGCGGCCGACGGCGCGGTCTCGCGCCCGTCGTAGGTCTCGACCTTCCTCGTGCCGGAATCCCAGTGGACGAGGAACGCGCCGCCGCCGATGCCTGAGGACTGCGGCTCGACGAGGTTCAGCACCAACTGCACCGCGATCGCCGCGTCGACCGCCGACCCGCCCGCCTCGAGCGCGTCGAGCCCGGCGCGGGTTGCCAGCGGATGCGCCGCAACCACCATGGCGCGCTGCGCGAGCGCGAGCGGCTTGTCGGTCCACCCCGAGGGCCGCTCCGGCGGCGGGGCGACCTGCGCGAGCGCGATGCCCGCCGAAAACAGGCAGGGAGCGAGGACGGCGACGAACCTGGCGATCACTTCGAAGGCCGAACGACAGCGACGCCCGATGCTACCACCGCCGTCCGTCGGCCGGCGCTGGCCGGGCCGCCGCTCCCGTGTGAGGCTCACACAATGAGCCACCCGTCGGGGACGATGCCGGCATGGACCGCAGCGAACGCTTCTACCTGATCGACCGCCTGCTCAACGAACAGGGCGTGGTGACGCGCGCGCAGTTCCTGTCCGCGCTGGAGGTGTCGCCGGCCACGTTCAAGCGCGACCTCGCCTACATGCGCGAGCGCTTCAACGCGCCGATCGAGTGGGACGACGATCGCGGCGGCTACGTCTTCCGGCGCAGCGGCCGCGCCGTCGGCCCCACCTACGCGCTCCCCGGCCTGTGGTTCAACGCCTCCGAGATCCAGGCGCTGCTGACGATGGACGCGATGCTGCAGGACCTGCAGCCGGGCATCCTCGGCGGCCACGTCGCGCCGCTGCGCGCAAGGCTCGAGATGCTCCTCGAGGAAGGCCGCGTCGAGGCGTCGGAAGTGCGCAAGCGCGTGCGCATCGCGCCGCTCGCCGCTCGCCGCGCCGACGACGTGGTGTTCGAAGCCGTCGCGGCGGCGACGCTGAGGCGCCGCAAGCTCGACATCGACTACCGCGCGCGCAGCACCGGCGAGGCGACCCGGCGCAGCGTGTCGCCGCAGCGCCTCGTGCTCTACCGCGACAACTGGTACCTCGACGCGTGGTGCCACATGCGCAACGCCTTGCGCAAGTTCGCCGTCGACGCGATCGCGTCCGCGCGCATGACCGAGGAGCGCGCAAAGGCGGTCGACATGAGGACCGTGGAGCGCGAGCTCGACGCGGGCTACGGCGTGTTCGGCGGGGAGAACGTGCAGTGGGCGCGGCTGCGCTTCACGCCGGAGCGCGCCCGCTGGGTCGCCGCCGAGCGCTGGCACCCCGCGCAGCGCGGCCGGACGGAAGGCGACGGCCACTACGTGCTCGAGGTGCCGTACTCCGATCCGCGCGAGCTGACGATGGACGTGCTGAAGTTCGGCGCCGACGTCGAGGTGCTCGCCCCCGAGTCGCTGCGCGCGCACGTCGCCGCGGAGATCCGCCGGATGGCGGCCCGGCTGGGGAGTTGACGGGCGTCACGTCCGGATCGCGTCCGCTACCGGCGACGCGCGCGACTGGCGTATGCTCACCGGCAAGCGCCCGACGCGTCGGGGAGCCGCGCGAGCCCGCAGGGGCGAACGGACCCCGCAACGCGGAGCGCGGAGGGCAGTCCAATGAGCCACAAGCACGAGAACCTGCTGCGCGCCATCTTCCACGACCCGATCAGCGCGAACATCCACTGGCGCGAGATCGAGTCGTTGATCCACCACCTCGGCGCCGAA
>Ga0224500_10000847_pt1 | contig 19484 bp, 23 predicted proteins | sample SF_Oct11_sed_USG_FD_168126 | JGI IMG/M metagenome (GOLD analysis project Ga0224500, IMG submission 168126) | Sediment microbial communities from San Francisco Bay, California, United States - SF_Oct11_sed_USGS_4_1 | ecosystem: Environmental > Aquatic > Marine > Sediment | place: USA: California... | reverse complement strand
GCTAGGGGAGCCATGAGGCTGAGAGTCCGTGCACTCGGACGACCCTCACAACCTGACCTGGGTAATACCAGCGTAGGGAAGCCGACAGCCGCGGTCGTTGTGAGCACTCAGCCGTACCTCCCCCCACGGAGTACGGCTTTTTTATTGAGGTGCCCCCCTCAACGCTCCTCATCTCAGAAAGGATGCGACCATGAGCGAATATACCGGTAATGGAGAGAAACCTACGACATTGACAACCGCGCCGTTCCCAGCCTCGCGCAAGGTTTACGTAGCAGGCACCCATCCCGGTGTGCATGTGCCCATGCGAGAGATCAGCCTCAGCCCGACCAAATCCATCAACGGCCAAACGCCGACACCAAACCAACCGGTTACCGTCTACGACACGTCGGGGCCCTATACCGACCCTTCTGTGACGATCGACGTCCGAGCAGGACTCGCGCCGCTCCGCCGCTCCTGGATCATGGGGCGGCAAGACGTGGAAGAACTGGCCGACATCTCCTCCCACTACGGCCGACTGCGTGCCGCCGACTCCAAACTGGACGGCCTCCGGTTTCAACATATCCGCAAGCCGCTCCGCGCCAAGGCCGGCCAGAACGTTACCCAGATCCACTACGCGCGCAAAGGCATCGTGACGCCGGAGATGGAATTTATCGCGATCCGTGAAAACCAGTCGCGTGAAGTGGCTCGTGAACGCGCCGAGCGCAACGGCCAGGGCGGCGGCGTGACCCAGCACCCCGGCCAATCCTGGGGCGCCAGCATTCCCGCCGTCATCACCCCGGAGTTCGTCCGCGATGAAGTGGCACGTGGGCGTGCAATCATTCCCTCGAACATCAATCACCCGGAAAGCGAACCGATGATCATCGGTCGAAACTTCCTGGTGAAGATCAACTCGAACATCGGCAACTCCGCCGTCGCCTCGTCCATCGAAGAAGAAGTTGAGAAAATGATCTGGTCGATCCGCTGGGGCGCCGATACCGTGATGGACCTCTCGACCGGGAAAAACATTCATGAAACGCGTGAATGGATCATTCGTAACGCGCCGGTGCCGATCGGCACCGTGCCGATCTATCAGGCTCTCGAGAAAGTGAACGGCAAGGCGGAAGACCTCACATGGGAGATTTTCCGCGACACACTCATCGAACAGGCTGAGCAGGGCGTCGATTATTTCACGATTCACGCAGGTGTGCGTCTGGCCTACGTGCCCATGACCGCCAAGCGGATGACCGGGATTGTGTCGCGCGGCGGTTCCATCCATGCCAAGTGGTGTCTCGCGCACCATCAAGAAAACTTCGCCTACACCCACTTCGAAGAGATCTGTGAGATCATGAAGGCCTACGACGTGTCGTTCAGCCTGGGTGACGGGCTGCGCCCTGGTTCCATCGCCGACGCCAACGACGAAGGGCAATTCGCGGAACTAGAGACCCTGGGCGAGCTGACCAAGATCGCCTGGAAGCATGACGTGCAGGTGATGATCGAAGGACCCGGCCACGTGCCGATGCACATGATCCAGGTGAACATGGAAAAGCAGCTCAAGGAATGCCAAGAGGCCCCCTTCTATACGCTCGGGCCTCTAACCACCGACATCGCGCCAGGCTATGACCACATTACCTCCGGTATCGGTGCCGCCATGATCGGCTGGTACGGCTGCGCGATGCTCTGTTACGTGACACCGAAAGAACATCTCGGCCTCCCCGATCGCGACGATGTGAAGACAGGCGTGGTCACGTACAAAATCGCCGCTCATGCCGCCGACCTGGCCAAAGGCCACCCTGGTGCGCAGATCCGGGACAACGCGTTGTCGAAAGCTCGGTTCGAGTTTCGATGGGAAGATCAATTCCATCTTTCACTCGATCCGGATACCGCGAAAGAGTTCCATGACGAGACCCTGCCGGACAACGCCGCCAAGGTTTCGCACTTTTGCTCCATGTGCGGACCCCACTTCTGCTCGATGAAGATCACGCAGGACGTTCGTGATTACGCCGCGCAGCTCAAGGTCGATGAACAGCAAGCGATTCAGATCGGCATGAAAGAAAAGTCTGAAGAGTTCAAAAAAACCGGGTCAGAAATCTATCGCTGACTCAGTTGAGAATTGCGCATTGCGAAAGGCGACGATCATGAACAAGCCAAAGCCCGCCCCACTCCGAGAGAGGGATATTACCCGGCAGATTGCTCGGGAATACTATAAAGAATTCGACCAGCTCATCGAGAGCGATGTCATCATTGTGGGCGCGGGGCCGTCAGGGCTGATTTGCGCACACGATTTGGCAACGAGGGGATTTCGAACGGTCCTTATTGAGCAAAGTCTGGCCCTTGGAGGCGGATTCTGGTCCGGGGGATACCTCATGAACAAGGCCACGATTTGTGAGCCTGCGAATGAGATCCTCGAAGAGATCGGTGTACCGTGCAAGAAGATCACCGAATGTGCGGGCATGTACATGGTCGACCCGCCCCATGCCACCGGGGCGCTCATCGCCGCCGCTTACAAAGCCGGGGCCAGGGTCATGAACCTGACGAGGGTCCTCGACCTGATTCTGCGCAACGAAGGGGTATTGGAAGGCGTCGTGGTGAACAACACCACAGCGGAAATGGCCGGTCATGATACCATCCATGTCGATCCCATCGCGCTCGAAAGCAAGATTGTGGTGGATGCCACCGGCCATGATGCCATTGTGGTTGAGCTTCTCCATAAGAGAAACCTGTATCAGAAAATTCCGGGAAACGGGGCCATGTGGGTTTCCCGCTCTGAAGAAGAAATCATGGATCGCACCGGAGAGGTCTATCCGAATTGCTTTGTCATCGGATTAGCCGTTGCAGCCGTTTATGGCACACCACGAATGGGGCCGGCATTCGGCTCGATGTTGTTGTCAGGCCGGTATGGCGCAGAGTTGATTGCAAAAAAGCTGAAGAACGAATAGGCTTGAGCCCTCAGTAACCAAGGTTCGGCTATTGATGGGCACTAACAACTGACGACTTTCAGCTAATCCTTATGAATATCCAAGATTTTCTCATCCAAGGTGAAGGGCACGAAGAAGACAAGCGTCAGGCGTGGGAGCTGTTTCAGCAAGCCTTTACACGGCAGATGAAGGGAGAACTCGAAGAAGCGGTCAACCTGTACAAGCAGTCGATTGCGGCTCATCCGACCGCCGAGGCTTACACATTCTTGGGCTGGACCTATAGTTTCATGGGACGGCTCGATGATGCGATTGAGGAGTGTCACAAAGCCATCGCGCAGGACCCCGAATTCGGCAATCCCTATAATGATATCGGCGCGTACCTGATTGAGAAGGGAGAATTCGACGAGGCGATAGCGTGGTTCCAGAAAGCGTTGCAGGCCAAGCGTTACGAAAGCCCTGCCTACCCCCATCTCAATCTTGGCCGTGTCTACGAGCGAAAGGGCAACTGGACGGAAGCCATTGATTCCTACAAGGCAGCACTCACATTGAACCCTGACTATGCACTTGCCAAGAAGGCACTTGGACGGTTGGTGAGTTCGTTGAATTGAGGGAGGGCAGGTGATCTCTTTCGTTTTTCATCTCTCTCGTTGAACGTTATTCCAGGAAACAAGCCGGATACATCCCATGAACCAACCGAACCAGAAAACCATTCTTGTCGCCGTGACTGATCTCTTCTTCTACACCAAAGTCCGGGATGCATTACGTCAACCGGACTATCAACTTGAAAAAGCTCGCGCACAACAGGACATTCTCGATAAAGCCCTTGCGATGAGTCCCCGTGCCATCATCTTTAACATGAACGACTTGACCGTCGATGCCTTTCAAGCATTAGAACAGCTGAAAGCCGATCCACGGTTGAAGGATATTCCGACGCTGGCATTTGCCAATCACGAAGAAGTCGAAACCTGGAACCGCGCACGAGCACTCGGTGTGACGAAGGTCGTCTCCCGCAATGAATTCTCAGCTCGAACGAGAGAGTTGATTGAAGAGGTCATCAACAACCCTGTCGGCAAGTCATAAAGTCATAAGATTTTCGACTTGAAAACCGTTTGTAGACGTCCTAACTGAAAGTGAACATGAAACACTCACGCCTTCACCAACAACACATCCAACTCGGCGCGACGTTTGAGGAGATCACCGGCTGGGAGATGCCGATGCACTATGGGGATGCCGCTGCCGAACATCGTGCCGTCCGGCAAGCCGTGGGGATCGCCGACCTGTCGCATCGCGGCAAGCTCCGAGTCACTGGTGAGGATCGCGTGAAGTGGCTGCAAAGCGTCATCAGCAACGACATCCTTCCCCTCCAACCTGGACAAGGCCGCTATTCCAGCTTGTTGACCCACAAAGGGAAGATGCTCACCTACTTCCGCCTGTACCTGCAGAGCGACGCCGTGACGGTAGAAGACGTTGGTGAGATTGGCGAAGCCACATTCCACGCTCTCCGCAAATTCCTGCTCTACGGAACCAAAGCCAAGTTGGAGAACTGCGCCGAGACCTGGGGACTCTTGTTAATCAGCGGACCCAAGGCGGCTCATGTCATTCAATCCGCATTCGGCGTGGATGTCGCAGATTTGAAGCCGATTGATTTTGTTACGGCACAGATCGGCGGACACCCTGCGCTGGTACTCCGTACTGAAGAAACGGGCGAAGTTGATATCGAGGTCCTCCTTCCAACCGAAAGCCTCCTCACGGCTTGGACCAGCGCGTGGGAAGCGGGCGCCAAACTTGGAATCAGAGCCATCGGAACCCAGACTCGAGAAGCCTTACGCATGGAAGCCGGTCTCCCGAAAGCTGGGCCTGATCTAAACGAGGAGATCGTCCCGCCTGAGGCCAACCTTGAAGGGAAGGCATTCAGCCTCAGCAAAGGGTGCTATCCTGGGCAAGAAGTGGTCGCGCGCATGGATACCTATGGCAATGTGCGTCGAAAACTCGTCGGGCTTGTCTTGCAGGATGCCGTCGTTCCTCCCCATGGATCTAAACTCCACAGTGGCGACCGCGAGGTAGGCTGGATCAGCAGCGCCGTTCATTCTCCTCAGCTCAACAAAACCATTGCCTTTGGATTTCCGCTACGGGACTTTACTACCGCAGGAACAGAACTCACTGTGGAATGTGATGGGATTAAGCACACAGCAACCATCCATTCTCTGCCCTTTTACACCCGACCGTAATGACATACGCCCTCAACACTCCTGAACACCTATGTCCATCGATGAACAAGAAGACAACCTCCACAGTACCCCATACCAAGCAGCCGGGGAGCTGGCCGGAATTACCCGCCTAGTCGACGAGTTTTACGCCAATATGGATACCTTGGCCGAGGCCAAAGTCATCCGAGACATGCACCCACCGGATCTCACAGAATCACGCAAGAAATTGACGTACTTTCTCTGCGGCTGGCTGGGAGGACCGAAGCTCTTTCAGCAGCACTACGGCCCCATCAGCATTCCAGGAGCACATCAACGGTTCCCCATTGGATATGAAGAACGTGATGCATGGCTGCTATGTATGCAGCGCGCTCTTGCCGTCCAGCCCTACAGTAACGAATTGAAAGACTACCTCTTGGCTGCACTCAGTGTCCCAGCTGAACGAGTTCGGCAAGTGAATGCTGGAGAGATCTAGCTCCCTCCCCTTCCTTCAGCTACCTGAACGAGCCCACGAATTCCTCATCACCTGTGAGTTTTTGTACGGCTCACTGACAAGATGCACACCATGAAGCCCAAATCGGGCCAGACCTACGAGAGAGGAGTAGGCAAAACAGAAACCGCGAGGTAAGGTTGGTCTGGGTTAGCAAAGGATGAAATGAATTTCCTCTTTAATCATTCAAACGATCATCACCTCCGGACAGAACCGATCTCGATCGGATGCGAAGCCTGGATCGATGTGGGCCGGTTTTGTGCCAGCAAAGAGTCCTTACACCGTGCTGCTAGCACTACCCCCGGTGGTTCTCTGACGAGGTCGTTCGCTAGCCTCCGCAGGAAGTTTCGGAAAAGCTCCTCCGAAGAAATCGATTAACGCAATCGGAGGCCAGCCAGCCTTCAGGCCGCGACTCGGAATATCAATTTGACGGGCTCCACCTCCTCACCGATATCGGTCTGCCTTCCCGTCATACTACCCCCACGGTCTCGCTAAGCGCTAAATAAGCTGCTAGGATTCAGTGGCTTCCAAAGGGCTTTACGTACTAAGCACTCCTGGCAATCTGAACATGGAGGTTCTATGACAATCATGTCAAACAGCTCGGTTCGTACGGTAACTCTGTTCACTCTTCTCCTTGTGCCTACCGCGACCCACGCGATGTCAGGCATGGAGATCCCTCACGCCGGACATGGAAAAACGACGTCTTCCCTATCGCAAAACATAGGTGAGCCGATCAATTCGTCGGACGCCGAAATCGAGATCACCTATAGCACTGACGGAAACACTGCGATCTTCGCCTCTGGCCGTAAAGGGAGCATCCCCTCACCAAGCGTTCCTTACAGCTTCGACATCTGGATGGCGCATAAGGTGAACGGAACATGGCAAGCTCCGATTCCCTTGGGACCAGGCATTGATCCTACTGTCGGACCGAACATCAATACATCTGCCTGGGAACTGGAACCAAGCCTCTCAGATGACGGCAACGTCATTTATTTTACGAGATACGAACCTGGCAATCTCTCCACCGGCGATCTCTACGTGACCCAGAAGATCAACGGCATTTGGCAACCGGCCAAAAATTGGAACGAGGTTCCCGAACTCCCTCATCTCAATACGCCGACCGGCGAAGAGCACTGCCCGATCATTGCCTCCGACAGTCTCATTTACTTCAACTATCAGCAACCGGGCGTCACCCAAGACAGCGATATCTGGAAAGTCGAGAAGAAAGATGGAATCTGGCAGAAACCGGAAAGCTTAGGGCCACGCATCAATTCACCCTACCGTGACCATATGCACTGGACCGGCCTCTCAAGAGACGGGAAGAGCCTCATTATTACCAGTACGCGTCCAGATATGGGCTCACGAGGTGGACATGACATGTGGATTTCCTACCAGAACCCAAGGGGCGAATGGCAGGAGCCATTGAACCTCGGCGATACCATCAACACAGCCGGCGAGGATATGTGCTGGACCTTTACGCCTGACGGCAAGACTTTCATGGGTGGTTCGGGCCCTCGCGATTCGTATAATCACGATATCATGTGGGTAAAGAAGGACGATGTTCCGTTGCTGAAGAACTTTGAGCCCATCGGACCGCCTCCGAATCTGCTCACTAATAAGTCAGGCAATGTAAAATGAGTGCCGCTAGAAATACAGTATCTACTGTACGGTGTTTCCGTTACTGATAGTGTTGGGCTTGAGTCAGAAAGAGACTGTTATAGAGGCCTTGGCGTGCCATCAATTCGTCGTGTGTCCCTTGTTCCACGATTTGCCCCTGATCCACGACGAGGATCCGATCCGCCATCTTGACCGTCGACAACCGATGGCTGATTAAGATGGCCATCCGTCCTTGAGCAAGTTCATGAAACCGTTCGAACAGCTCCGCTTCTGCCTTCGCATCCATCGCACTGGTAGGCTCATCGAGAATAAGAATTTGTGAATCTCTCAGGATCGACCGGGCGAGAGCAACCTTTTGCCATTCACCGATGCTCAGTTCATGTCCACCATCAAAGAGTTTGCCGAGTAATGACTCATACCCGTTCGGTAATCGCTCAATGGTCTCGTGGACTCCGGCCTGTTTCGCTGCCTGAACGATAGCGAATGGATCAACACCAGATGCCCCCACACCCAGCGCGATATTGTCTTTCGCGGACAACTGAAACTTCACAAAGTCCTGAAAGACTCCACTGACCGCCCCTCGCACATCGGCGATCGGATAGTCACGAAGATCCGTCCCATCGATCGTGATACGCCCTCCCGACGGGTCGTACAAGCGGCATAAGAGCTTCACCAATGTTGTCTTTCCCGCACCATTAGCCCCGACAAATGCGACATGCTCACCGGGCTTAATTGAAAAGGTGAAGTCTCGAATCGCCACGCGTTCTTCATGCGGATATTGGAAAGACACGTGGTCGAACACCAACCCCTCGGTAATCGGACGAGGAAAGGTTCTCGGGGATGCTGACGCTCCCAATCGAGATTGCAACCCTAGAAACTCGTCCAACGTGGTGAGAAAGAGATTACTCTCATAGAGACTGGACACACTCTGACCAAGGCCTTCTAAATATCCTGACGCACGTTGTACGGCTTGGAGACAGATGACCAGGTCACCTATGGTCAGCAGCCCGTCAATGGTTCTGACGACCAGCAGGCTACAGACCCCAAAGACCCCAGCGACACCGATAATCTGTGCAACACATCCAGAAAACACCCATCGCCGCTCTAATGCGATTCGTTCTCGACGCAATACCGATCGCGCGTCGGCAAACCACTGCCGCAACCGGTGGCCAAGGTCGAACAGCCGGACCTCCTTCGCCGCCCCAGCTTGGGTCAGCAGCATATGAGCGTACCAAGCCTTTCGGTCAAGCGGCGCCCGCCCCCGTTCCCATGCATAGAGTTGATTGGACTGTTTCAGCTTAACGATGAAGTATGGAATGGCCGTCAGGCCCAAGATCGGAATTACCCCCCAATGCATCCACCAGAGTAGGGCTGCCATCGTAAGCAACGAAATGGCGTTTTGCCCCATCTGGAGCAGCGCATTGAGAATGGCTGTTGGGCGATAGGGCGCTTCTTGTTGTGCCAGATGCAAGGTATCCTGATAGCGTGCATTCTCATAATACTCCAGGTCGACCTCAACGGACTTAGCCTGAAGGACCGAGTACATATGGTCAGTCACAACCTCGGATTGTATTTTTGAAACCAGCCCAGCTATAGCGCTGAGAATGGCACTAACCGCCGCTACGCCGGCTACGCCGGCAAGAATCCCAAGGATGCGGGTCAACGATGTGTCATCCCAAGGTGTCTTCAGTCCTTCTGTCACAGCATCAATTAGGAGCTTCGTCAAATACAGCGCCCCGAGTGGAAGAAGGCCCTGGATGGCACGCACCACGACACTTGCAGTAGCCAAAGTTGGGCTGCTCCGCCATACGAGAGAGAGAGCCCGTCTAACCGTGCGTGAGAAAGGCCCAATACGACCCAGTATCGTATTCATGATCAGCAACACCACCCTAACAATTCGCCTTGGGATTCCATCGATTGCAAGTTTGAATGTCGACACTAAGAACCTCGGGGGGTTCTACTGCATCAGGAGGATAAGAAAACGTGGTCGTGAAACCTCGCCAGATGTTACCTGGCTCACAGAACGTCTTGGACTCAACTGTCAACCAGGCATGGCCCTCCAGGCCAGCGAGGCCTTTTCTGACACCACAGTGAAACCGCACCGGATATCCCCGACGTCGAGCCAGCCTATAGAGGGCCAATGATCGGGGGAAACAATTCCCTTTCTGATTGTATGGGAACAGCTCCAGCCAGCGATCGACATAGTAGACCATCTTCTTCATCTCGGCTTCGTCAGCCGTCACCCTCGCTGAACGAGAACTCAATCGATCGAGGACGCCCGGCACATTTGTCAGACGCAACAAAAGCCGAACCCATAGAACCAACAGGCCGGTCCGGAATACATTCCAATACTTTTCCAGCTGTACCATGATGCTCATTTTCAGTGTAGCAGACCTTTGTTCAAAGCAAGGAATAATAGCCAGCATCAACCAACTACTTACGCTACTCCTAGCAACTTACATGCAGCCAGAAGGCTTCTACAGAGCTTTCTTGATCAGAGGCCTACGCGTTATGCGGCACCCACCGATTAATAGCCCCTCGAACTCCAGAAGAAAGGAACCGTTTCATCATTCGATGCAACGGCTGAACAAAACGTGCAAGACGAAGCAAAGAGTTGCGCCAGCGAAACCATGTGGGAGGAGTCACGGTCACAGGGCTCTGAAGACGACACAGCCGAAGTCCAAAACGCCAGCGCTCCCACCACGAATCTTTTAATGAAAAGTAGAGTGCAGCCGACTGTTCTTCCCAAACTCCTTCTCGACCATCTTCCAGTAGCGTGGCCGGCATACGATGCGAAAGGACCTCTATCTCTATCTCACTCCTCACTCGTGCAAGAACCCCATCCGGTAGAGGAGCATCCAGGAGTCGATGAGCAATCGTCAGACCCATTATGACTAGACGCTGACAGCCCCAAGCTGATGAACGGGACATGACAGCATTCCAGTCCAGGCTCGGATGGCTGCGAAGAAGTTCCGCCACATCACAGGCCCATTTCAGATGCTCCCATGCATGCTTCGACCCGTGCACACACAGCACGATGAGTAAATCTTCCAGTGCCAATCCAGGGACCATCCGGTTCTCAAACGCTACTGAAACTTGTCGAGCCCAGAGCTCCGGACGATCTAATCGGAAGGCGAAGTGTGGGTGAGCCATCACCCACTGGAGATCGACACGACAGAGCGTACGCCTTTTCACAAAGACCTGGTGCGGGCCATCATCATGTTCATCACCCTGCTCGTCGACTACGTCTCTACGGTCATAGCCTAGTCTCGCAAGGACTGCCTGCGCCTCTGAGACGGACGATTCAGGAACAAGCAAGTCAAGATCCGTAAAGTCACGAAGCCCCAGGTCGCCATACGCCACCGTTGCGAGGGTGGCACCTTTGATTGGGATAACTGGAACTCCCTGCAAGGCAAACTCGTCGCACAACTTGATAAGCTCCCGTGCCAACAAATGATTCAACAAGCCTCCGACTTGCGCCTTCCTGCGCAATCGCATTAGTACCTCGGCAGGCACCAGGTCAGCCGCCGCTCTAGACAGACTCGCGTACACTAATGGCTCCACCCCGTGGCATTCTGTCATTTGAAGGAAATTTGCCCAGTCCAATGGCTCCTGAAGTTTCTGGCGGATTCGCGCCACGAGATCTTCGGTAATCCCCGTGCGAGCACACCAGACAAGCAGTTCCGCCTCTGATCCCAACGGAATCTCCCGCGCAGAGGAGTAGTCTGTCATCACATTCCCTCCTCTAGTAGTGGCGTGATGAGTTGAGGAAGCTCTAGGATGTCTCGGCCAAAATGTAAGCGATAACAGTCTACCTGCTGAACAAGCTTTACCAAAACCTGAAATTCTCGTTTTGCAACCTCTGCGTCGTAGACCAGTAAAGCTTGAGGGAGGAGCATTTCTAACGCGCGACTCTTGGGAAGTAATTCTAGATGGCTGTGAGGAGCATCAATGACATGAGGGAATAGCACGAGCGCTGGGCTGCAACATTCCCCGATCGAAGTGGGATAGATGTCCTCCGGATAAAAGGCTCGCTTCGGAAATCGAGGCTGAAGCACCCGCGCCGGTGCAGTGCGCAACTCAGGGAAGAACTCCACGGTCTGTTCGGTCACATTGATCTTGATCGGAAAAGGAAGTAGATCGACATACGTTCCGGCATCTCGAAGCAAGGGATGATCATCAGAGAGATAGCGATAGCCAGACCGAAGCAATGAGATGAACGATGTTGTCTTCCCACGCCCACTGTTACCAGGAATCAGAACTCCTCTACCATTCTTCTCCAGCGCCGTAGCATGAATGGTGTAGAGTCCTCGACGTCGCAAGAGTTCGGTCAAGGCGAGATGGAACAAATATTCGATCAAGCTCTCCGGCATCGTCTGAGGATTGATCAGATAGCCGTCCGCTCTCCTCTGCACACTATCGACCACCAGCACCCCAACATTGAAGAAGTCGGCGATTAACCGTTCACCGTCAAGCATCACCTCATAAGGCAAATCGGTCTCCGGGCAATCTGAACCCGGAACTCCCACATTGGCAGCCAGTTGCCGCGCCGAAGATGAGATGGTCACCGGAATATCAACCCGATGTTCAACGGCATGGAAATATAGGGTGAGTGGACTGGACGGACAAAGCACCTCTTGCCGAAAATACCTCAAGAATTCATTCACTGGGGCTGCAAGCCAGGAGGAGGCAGTGACATATCGTATCTGGGCACCATACAGCGAGAAGAGATACTCCGTCAGAGGCTGTTCACCCGTATTCATCGTCATCTTTCCCCCAGGTCGTTCCTTGTTACCCCATCTACATATGAAGGATTAAAGGGCGGGCTGGCTGATCGATGGACCCAACCAGCCCATTAGACAATCTGGTGACTGCCGTCCCTAGGTCCCCTACCGACGTCTATGACCGAACTGGTTATAGTGATGATACAGGCGTCCGCCGCCCAAACCACTATTCCCACCACCAAGACTAGGACCACCAGACCCGGACCTCTTGGCAGTAATATCCCGCAAGAGTTCGTGCTTGGTAAGCACTGGTTGCACATACATCTCTTTCGTCATCTCGCTTCACCTCCTTTATACTCAACCCCTATTAGGTTAAATCCTGGCTGGCCGTAGAATCGGCCAGCCAGTCCTGGCACGAGCTGACACTGCCGATTCAGTTAACGGGTGATGTCATGGAAGGATGACTTTCCTGGCACGCCATCGTAACCACCGTTACCAAAACCGTTATTGCCATGCGGTCTGCCATGGCCAGACCTCTTGGCGGTGATGTCCCGCAAGAGTTCGTGCTTAGTAACCGCCGGCTGCGCATACGTCTCTTTCATCATGTTGTTTCACCTCCTTTCTTGTTGAAGTAGCCCTTCCTTGATCAACTGATCAATCAGGGTGACGAGATCGCCGAGGGCTCGGTCGGGAACGACGTCAAAACGACTACAGAGGACCGCATGAATGTCGCCGATAGTGTGCTTTCCGGTACAAAGCTCCCAAATCAGGCTCCCTAACCGGTTGAGGGTGTAGTATCGACCGGTACTAAGATCCAAGAGCACTGTCTCCCCGTCCATATTAGTAGCCTGCACATCGGGGTTTCCCATGAGAGTAATCTGGTGCAACAGTGCGGAGTCGAGCTGGGAAACCGCAGTGGGAGCTGAAAAGGCCTGCGATATGTCCGGCATGGCTGTTTCCTCCATCAGCGATGACAACGTTTGTTCAAGAGCTCATTCACGAGCACCCTGACAGGTGTAGCATGCGGAAACGACCGTGATAGCTATGCTTTCGAGGGAGATGGCATGAAAGAAAGTAGGGTCAGCACGTTCTAGACTATGTTGAACGCCACACGATGATGTCCACAGCTGATGGGGAGACAGGCGTCAAGCGCCCTTCGTGACAGGATTCGGCATCCCTGAAATCCTGACCCATCGCCCCCAGCTCGTAATAGGCCGACACAGGCAGGTAGTTTGAACGGCAGGCCTCACGTCAATGCTCGGGGAACCCTTTGACACACAAAGGATATGCATGGAGCGCAAGAACCAGCTTATTTCGTGCTGCGAGGCGACTACCGACAACGATCTGACTGATAAGTCAGATAAGATAGTACTCTGCTTCAACAGATGATTTGCGCCATGGAGAGAGAGGTGCAGACGAAGGGAAACCGTCAACGCACTGATTGCTCAGTGCATCAATGTCCGGCCGGTATGGACTGAAAATCGATCGAGGTTCTGATTCGAAACCACGGAACGAAGCCCTGTCGACATTTCAGCGCACGTTTTTTTCACGAGCCCCTCGTGCAGGGTTTTCAACACCAGCCTACCGCTCTGGATTTCTTGTCATGGTGACGGCTGAGGCAAACTTTAAGAGACTGGCCCGTTCCTCATCGTCCAACGCCAATAACAAGTGTGCTTCCTCACCGTGCATCAGGCGAAGGCTTAAGAACGGCTCTTCCCGGCGCTTTTCTCGGTTATCCCACATCGCGTCGATTAACTGCACCTTATCCAATTGACCCACAGAAACCACATCGTATCGGAAGTAGGAGTCCCCGATCACAACATCAAACACCACATGACCCGCCGTCAGCACAACCAGGTTGAACCGCCCTTGGTCTTCGTACCCTTCCGGCAAAAATTTGTTGATGTGGCAGAGCGCAATCTTGCGATCGCCCAACATGTGGCGAATTTTCTCTTTCAGCCCATCATAATCGATCTGTAAGGCCTTCTCATCCGGCCCCGTTGCTGCTACGGCCGCCGCCTCCGCTCTCGAAAAAATATCATCGGCGGACATCAATCCTGACATGGTGTTCCTTTCCGTCTTCTTAAAAAACCGTAACCAATTGGCTCGAAATCCGTACGGTACCTGCCACCACGCATAGATTGCAAGGGGCAGAAATGAAATCCAGACTCGTGCTACTGCGCCACAATGCGGTGGGATACTCGTTCCTGACCCGCCTCATCCACCACGCTCACGTGGAAATCCTCCTTCGTGGCCCTGACAAGACCAAAGTTATGATACCCGGTCTCATAGAACAACTCTGTGGGATGCAACACCGTTTGGGTTGGAGCAAATCTCCCCGACGGTGCAGAGAGCGGCCCCGCGATATATTCATGAAAATCGACGACCCCGTCCTGGTTGGGATCATAGGCGTTGGCTTGTGCCCAATGCACATCGCCCGAGAGAAAGACCACGTTCTTGATCTTGCGACCGAGGATCGTATCAACAATGACTTGCCGCTCTCGCTCAAACCCGGTCCCGTCCAGCCCACCGGCCCACCCATCGTTTCCAGGAACCGAGCTATCACCGCCCTTTGGAATCGAAAGGGGAACGGGCGTTGCAATGACTTTCCAGGTCGCCGTTGACGTTTGAAGTCCGTTGAGCAACCAGGCCAATTGCGCCCGTCCTAGCATGGTCTTGGAAGCACTATCTTGATCCACGTTGCGATTGCGGTACTGCCGAACATCCAGGATAAATAGTTCAAGATCGGCACCGTACCGAACGGTCCGATAGAGGCGATGCAGATCTTCAAGGGGAGACGCTATCGGCCAATATTCCCGTAAGGCTTGCCGCCCCGCACGCATTTGCTCGTCATACGGACCCGCAAAATTATTACGAACCTCGTGATCGTCCCAGACCACATACACCGGCGTGCCAGCCAAGAACCGCTGTAATGAGGCGGCGCCCCGTTGGTAGCGATGGCGTAACCGATAGTCATCCAACGTCGTAGCCTTGAAGTCCGCACCCGGCTCGTTAGGAGGCGAGGGGCAGACGTGGTCACCATAAATGGTATCGCCGAGGAACAGAAAGAAGTCAGGGTGGTATCGAGGGATCACATCAAAGATCGGATAACCATCCGCCCCGCGGCGACATCGTCCCCCGCTGCCAAGATCTCCACTCCAGGCAAAACTCACAGCCGCAGAGGTCCGTTGGTCCGGCGGTGTGATGAATTCACCCATCGCTGTCGGCGTCTCAGGCAGCTGTCGCACGGTTGATTCTGCAGGACCAACCAGAACATGATACCAATAGCGAGTCGAGGGAGTCAGACCTTCAAGAGGCACAGTCAACGTATAGTCCGTCTCGGCACCCGTCTTGAGGAGTGCAGTTCTCGATGCTGTCACCGCTGTTGAAGCCTGCTCCCCCACTGACAGCGGCGCCCATTCCACTCGCACCACAGCAGCCCCATTGGTACGCACCCATAAGAAAGCCCGTCGTGAACTCACATCGCCAATGGCAATCCCCTGGGGCAGAAGTCCTAAGCCTGACTCTGAATTCCCCTCTGGCGAATCTTGCGCAGCCATCCTCGGACTAGACCATGCAGGACAGCCCCCTAAAAAAGAGCAGGTTGCGAAGAATCCGATCAACAAAAACAGTAACCGCATCGACACTCCTCTCTGCCAAGCACTTCGGAAGGCTTCAGACCTAATCAGGTATTGGGCTTGAAATTCTGTGGGACTGACCGGCATACTGATCCCGCGTCAAGAGGCTCAGGTGCACGATACTCACTGTTGCGTAACAAACTGCCTTGCCAAACCCTATGCGCCAGCTGGCACGCACTCCGTCTGCAAAGACCATTTCCTGAGTTTTCTGACATGGCGACGCCGTCGTGGCCCACAAATGTTCTCCACCTATGCCGGCATGTCGATGGTAGAGCGCGATACCATCACCGCCGAATGGATGAAAACTATTCGGATCGATGAAGTCCCTACCCCTGCGCCAAAACTATAGCGGCAGGCCCTAACGTTAGAGCATCCTGCTGCCAGCCAGACGCTACCATCCGCCTCTGAGCGCAATATTGGCCATCGCCGCTGTTCTCTGCCTCAGCCCAAAACAAGCTAAGCATGATTCGGATCTCCCAAACCTCACCATTCTCTTACTGCAATCCACCAGAACACAAAACCAGATAGCGCACCGGGTATTAGCCCCATTTGCAGGGTTCTCGTTCGTTCCGGTTCTAAGAAAACAATCACGACAAGTCCGCCCAAGATACTTCCAGCAAGTGTAAGAATGTGCCTTGTGATGAGATCTTTTCATCTAAGAAAGAGGTAAAATGGCAACCCAAAAACAAGAGCGGCAAAGTATGCGTACGGGCCCGTGACGGCGAGAAATCCAAGCGCATTTTCTCCAATCTCCCCAAACGTTGCTTTCCCCACACTCACAAAGCCAACAACTAAGAAATAGTGTGGGACCATCAGTAGCGCCAGCAGGCATCCCAGAAAGACGCGCATGAAATTCTCCGGCTCTGATTTGTCATCCTTATTGCATGTCACCCACACTCAGGCAGGGCTAATGAACGGGGTGCTTCCACCCGCAGTCATTCACCGAACATCGCTTTCCTCTTCCCGATCCTACCCTTAAGCAGGCGACCTGGTCATCTCCTCATTGCGCGCATGCAACGAGGGTCTTCCGAGAGCGCGCGTTGCGCGAGCACAGGAGATGACCGGGTTGTCTGCAATCTTCTTATCCCATCACCGGCGACCCATGGTGGTGAATCATGAGCCACTCATCACCGATGAGTTCGTACAGGTTGGTGGCTAGGATCTTGGCCTGTTGTGGTTCATCTGATTGCTGGGTCACAAGATTTTCGACGCAGATAACCCAAGCCATATCACCGGCGACCTGAACCATGACGTCGGAAAGCTCGAACTTCATCGAGAAGGTGTTGTTAAAGATCAGCACCCACGAGTCGCGAACTGCCGGCCACCCCGAACGAATCGTCCAACCTGGATGAATACAGGTGACATACTCTTGATGCATCCACACCTCGTCCATCTTGACGATGTCGAGACTTTCAAAGGCCTCATAGAATCTCTGATTGGCTTTCGTAACGGCTTCGATGCGCTGTTTCAACACACGGCACCCCTTAGTACGAAATGCCGTATCATACTGCAAGAGAATTAGGCGCTGCGAGGATATTTCGCAGTAATGCCCAGGAGGGCATATCCCTACGGCACGCCGAGACTTGGATGAGACTACAGCTACCGGCCAACCTATTCAAATGGGAAGAAGAATGCCCGGGAGACAAGTCACGGGCCAGAACCACCTCTGACCCCATGTGGGTCCCGCCACTAGACAATGGCAAATGATTGTCTTTTACTCAACAGATTGTCGGAGACAGGAATTCATGTCGCAGTGCGCCAACGACAGTCCTGACGGAATGGAATCAATGAAGGTCACCTACTTCCTCGTCGCACAGCGCATACCTTTGGCGACCTTCGGCGAAACTGATGACTTGCTCAACCGAGACGTGCTTAAACCTTCGCCCGGCAAGAACTCCGCCTCGAGGCTATCAGAAAATCTTGGGAGGTTTGCAAAAAGATCGTCGAGGGTGACCAACACGCCTCCTACGATTTGGCTAAGCTCCCGTTCCGAATAGTCTAATGGAACTAATCGCCGCCGTTGCCAGCCTCGAAGCGAGAAGGTCCGCCCCGGCTTCAGATAGGGTTTCTCGCATACCATCACAAACTCCCGCCCCTGGTCATCCTCAAGAATAAACCCTTTGACGTTCATAAGAACTCCTTATGTTATCCCAGAGACAGCGCCCCTTCAGCAGCCACTAGCCTTTTCAGGAACAGTCCGATCAGAGCAATGACCGAGCCCACGACAATTCCACAGTTCACACCGCACCAGCCCCCCTTGACATAAGCCTGTCCTTCACTCTGCCCCTCAAACCATTCTGACATCATCTCCCCACCACATCGGTCACATCCCATCATCAGCCCCTGTTATCATTGTCTCCGAGCGACTTCCTTGCCCGGCTGCTGGCGGGACAAGAGCCGCGTCACCGCAGGAATCAATTCTTCGTACAATGCATCTTTATTGAGAATCGCGTCGGCCTTCGAACAATCGTCCTTCCCATAGGCCTCACCGATGGGAAAGAAGGACACGAGGATAATCGTCGGACAATACCCTTTCTCCTTCATCCGCACAGTCGCTTCATACCCGTTCATGAGCGGGAGGACTACGTCCATGATGACGAGATCTGGGCGAAGCACCTCACATCGCTCGAGCGCCTCGAGTCCCGAGCTCGCCTTTCCCACAATGTCAAAATTCGAGAGCATACCAAGCCACTTTTCCAAACGCACAAGACAGTCCACGCTGGCGTCGACAAGGACTGTCCGAATAGGCGAACAGTGCTTCATTACAATCATCACGACTCCGTGCCTTCTGTTCCACCACGCCTGACACAGAGAGCATCACAGATGAAGAAAGATTGGACTATCGGGGAAACCCTGATGAGAACGCCCGGAGTGCCTGAGGCATCACGATGAGGTTACGGAACAACATTCGAAATGGAGAAAAAGAAAAGCGGTTAGGAATCGACCTGAACCAATCCCACACGAATAGCCAGGCGAACAAGGCCCGGCACATCATGAATTTCGAGCCGCTCCATCAATTGCGCCCGGTGGGTTTCCACGGTCTTGACGCTCAGATTCAGACGTTGGGCAATGTCTTTCGTCGTGTAGCCTTCGGCGATCAGTTGTAAGATCTCGCGTTGACGCCCGCTCAGCCTGGCCAGCGGACTGGACGGCTCTCCGGTCTTGTTTCGGTACACATCTACAGCATACTTGGCTACGGCGGGGGTCAAGTAGGTGTCACCACGACTCACCGTTTTGATGGCCAATTCCAATTCTGCCAGCTCAGCACCTTTCAACACATACCCAGACGCACCGACCCGCAACGCTTGTCGAAGGTATTCTTCATTGGCATACATCGACAACAGGATCACACGCGTGGTCGAGGACTCCTTCATGATCCGGGAAGTCGCATCGAGTCCATTTAATCCCGGCATGGCGATATCCATCAAAATCAAGTCCGGCGCGTTTGCTTGGACAGCCTTGAGGGCTTCCCATCCATCCCCCACATCAGCGACCACCTCAATGCCACCGATCTTTTGCAGGAGCGCGCGCATACCAGCCCGCACCAGCGCATGATCCTCGACAATCATGACTCGCAGATCGCTCATGGAATATTCACCTTTCCCAAGGCATCACTCGTCGCCAAGGCCTCATCCACAAGCGGAAAGCGCAGCTCAAGACTGGTCCCCCGCCCAGGTGCGGACACAATGAACAAGAGGCCTCCGGCTAGACGTACTCGTTCTTGCATCCCAAACAGTCCCATGCTGCCCCCCTCCTGCGCGCGTTGCCGGGCCGCAGCGACGTCAAACCCGACACCATCGTCATGGATGATGAGGATAACCTCCTCGACCTGTCGACGCAATACGAGCTCAATGGTCTTCGCGCCGGCGTATTTTGAGACATTCGTGAGCGCTTCTTGCACGACGCGAAAACAGGCC
>Ga0224500_10000845_pt1 | contig 19528 bp, 25 predicted proteins | sample SF_Oct11_sed_USG_FD_168126 | JGI IMG/M metagenome (GOLD analysis project Ga0224500, IMG submission 168126) | Sediment microbial communities from San Francisco Bay, California, United States - SF_Oct11_sed_USGS_4_1 | ecosystem: Environmental > Aquatic > Marine > Sediment | place: USA: California... | reverse complement strand
CCTTGACCATCCAAACTTTACCATCGCTGCGCCGGACGGGGGACCACCCGAACCTGGCACTCCTCCTGCTGGCCCCGCTTCATTGTTCAGTCCACCTGATGGAGGAGTCCCCGAGCCTGGGGTACCTCCTGCGGGACCTCACACTGCGTTTGAACCGCCTCATCGGAGAGCATCTGAGCCTGGTGTGCCCCCTGCCGGACCACGGGTAGCGTCTGAACCACCTGATGGGGGCACGCCCGAGCCTGGTGTCCCACCAGTTCCACCTACAGGGCCCGATGCAGGGTTCTTAAACGAAAATCCTTGGATTCTCTACTGGTTCATTTCCATCAAGGCTCCCCTGATTCTCGATGTGATTGATGCGCATCTGACGAGGCGGTTGAATGAACTTCAGGAGCAGCTAACGAAGAAATGAAGTGTCTGGGCACCTCTCAATCGGGGACATGCATACTAAAGTGGACGACCGACGAAGTGATCCAGCACCGCAAGGGAAAATGTTAAATGCTTTTCGGTGACGGACCAAGCGGTAATACATCGGCAACATATTGTTTGTACTCCGACGTCATGGGCGAGTCCCTAAACCGTAAACTATGCCAGATCGCTCTTGAGAAACGAGAGCAGTTCACGCAGTCAAAAACCTCACCCAGCAAACTGTATCCAGACTGGCGACGTTCCACCGTTATCTACGACGCCCATATCGAAAATGCCGTGTCTCATCTCGACCAAGAGATTCGACTGCGCTTGCGCGAAGTACTGGCTGCGCTACGGATCCCTGAATTCGATATCGACTCGATCGAAATGCAACTCACGAGTCATAACCATGGCGAATATTACAAGTGGCATACTGACAATGGGACGCGTGAGACGGAATCGCGGGTAATCACCTTCATCTATTATTTTCATCAGATACCAAAACGCTTCAAGGGAGGAGAACTGGTCCTTTATCCGGATGCCGTGTCGGAAATGGTGATCGAACCACAGAACGATTCGTTAGTATTTTTCCCCTCACATACAAAACATGAAGTGAAACAAGTTACCTGCCCTTCACGGTGCTTTGAAGACGGAAGGTTCACACTCAATGGTTGGATTCGTCGAAAGCTTGTCCAGGTTCGCCAAGATTACTTCGACGAAAAGATTTTCCGTCCATGGGCGCTGAAGAGAAAACACGAATTCGTTGGCCAGTCAGCGATAAGGTCGTCTGCCAACGCGTGGAGTTCCGGTCTGGCGGTAAAGCAAACCGAGGGCAAGAAATCCTCACCATTTTGTGAAGGGGACTTGGCACAAGTTGAAGCGATGATGTCTAGATCCCTATTGGCACTGTACAGCGAGTTATATCGCAAGTCTTCGCGATGTGCCAAGATTGACGTATTTCGAAACATCTCGCAGATTGAGTTCTACGAGAATTACTATTTTCTCAATCGTCCCGTCGTGTTAAAGGGTCCGATGAAAGCATCGGTTGCTGTGAGGACATGGTCACCGGAGTTCTTTGCGTTGAACTTCGGTTCCGTGCCACTCGAAATTACTGCGGGCAGAAATCTCCTTCGGGACTATGAATCTAAGTTCTCTCAAACCGTTCAAACCGTCCTTATGGCTGACTTTATTCAACGCCTTTTCCAGAATCACGAGACGAATGATTTTTATCTAGTCGCGAGAAACTATTTTTTTGATAACCCGGCCTTCGTAAAGTTGCGAAACGACTTGGAACCCCCACCAGATATAGTGAACACTACGGATCACGGGCATGGGACCGTTAAGGCCTGGTTCGGCCCGAAAGGTACGGTGACTCCACTGCACTATGATGAACACTCCATTCTCTTGGCGCAGATCTACGGACGAAAACACTTCAAGCTCATACCTCCGTTCGAATTCCGAAACTTATACGTCCGGGACAAATTCTATAGCGCTGTCGATCCCGAACATATAGAGCCCCAGCGTTACCCTGGTTTTCTGGGGGTGCCTGTAGCAGATGTCATACTGGACCCTGGAGATCTCCTCTTTATTCCGGTTGGCTGGTGGCACTGGGCCAAGTCTCTTGACGTTAGCATTTCAGCAACATTTTGTAGCTTCCATGTCGAGGGCCGAAATACTTCCCTTAGAGGCTACCAATCCTAGAGTAGTGTCCCGTTAATAACTTTTTATTCTGTCCCAGACCATTCAGGCACCCGTTTTCTCACCCGTAAACGGGTTCCTGATGGATGATGCGCGAGTGCACTACAGTTGCACCAGACTGGGGCCAAGTGTTGAGGGCGCGAGGCTGGGGCCGAAGTAGTACAGCATCAGCTTGCCATTCCCCTCGGGCACGCCCTGTACCTGGATGGTGAAGTTGCCGGCATTGTCGGTGACGCCGGTGCCGCTGTAGGTGGCGCCGTCCTTGTCGCTGACAAACGCGGCACTGATATTTTGATTCGCCGGCCAGTCGCCAATGAGTCGACCGTAGAGTTGCAGTAGCGGGACACCGGTGGCGCCTTCGCCGCGCCCGGCCTTGCGCAGTTCAAGCTTGGAGGCCTTGGTGGGCGTGACCTGCACGGTGATGCCGCCGAACGGCAGGCGGAAGTCTTCCGTGCGGATGAAAGCATGCAGGTTGAAGCGATAGTTGCACTTGCGCCGCTCCGGGTGCACGGGCGGAATCTTGCTCTCATCGACAAACAGGCGGCCACGGATGGTGCGCTCCTCATCGGGCGCGAGTTCCAGCCAGCGGTGTTCGAGTTCCAGATCCATGCCGTTCGGCAAGCCGCTGGGTTCGAACTCGACTTCGATCGGCGTGGGAAAATCATTGTTGATGGTGAATTCAAAATCGACCGGCGTGTATGGGCTGCCGGCAACAGGATGGAAGTTGTTGACGTTCTCCTGCGCGGCGTTGTTGGACAGATCCAGCTCGCCCAGAGTCGAAGCATGCGAGAAGATTTCCGCGCGAATGCAGGTGTGCCCTTTCTGCTTTGGTTTCCAGTCGAAGGCGAAGTCAGTGAAGCCGCCGGCGGGGATATCCAACGGCGCAGAATCCGGGAACGGCACGAAGTTACCTTTATCGCCCATGCCCATGGGCTCGTTAATATAGGCACGCACCACCACATCTTTGGCTTCGATGGTGCCCAGATTGTGTACGCGCACGCGAATGATGTTGGTGACGGCGCCATCAGGATGCCAATGCGTGTTATCCCCGTTGCCCACCGGCGGATCCATGGTGGCATAGGTCTCCGTGCCGTTGCCGGGCCAGTCGATCCAGATATCGGGGGTGCCGTAGACATGCGGCGCATTCCATGGCCGGATGCGCAGATCCAGGTAATCGCCGGGGCCACGTTCGACTTCCACGCGCAGCGCCTCGGGTTTACCGGCCGGCCCGGGCGCGGTGCCGACCACACGCACCAGCGTGCCGTCATAGGCCGGATATGAAGTGTTCGGATCGAACGTTTCGCCGCTGGGAACGCCGCGCGCAGCAATAAAGCCGCCGCCTGGCGTGGGCGGTGAACCATGGGGATTGAGCGTGGTAACGGCGGATCGGTACAGGAAATTCGAGCCAGGATTTACGGTGTCGGTGATCAGCAGACCGCCAGCCGAGGCGCCCGCCGCTGGCGGTGTGCGACCGGTGGTGTCATCCGGCAGGTTCTGTGAATACGTGCCGCCGGGTTGCCGGTTCTCGAGCAGAATCCAGTGCTCGGGCGAGAGCTCGATTCGCGCGAGCTGGCGAGCTGGAAATTCGGCGTTGCCGGTACCCGCATACTCTCCCGCCGGATACTCCAGTGGTACGAGTGTGAACTTGGTAAATTCAGTCGCGCTGGCAGCAGGATTGTTGATGTTGACGATCGATGCCGCCGGCAACCAGCCGGCCTTGTATTTGTGCCAGCCGTCCGTGTCATTCTTGCCCCAGTGATCGTTCATCATGCTCCAGACTTTGAGGTAATCCCAGTCTCGATCAAAATCCACATCGTGATAGGGTTGCGCGTAGATATCCCACATGCCGAGGTTGTGGCCCAGCTCATGCGCCCAGGTCTCCCAGCCTTCCGCGCCGGTGCCGATCTGGCAGGCGGCATTGACCTGTTTGCTGAAGGTATACCCGCCGCCACCGGGGACCGAAACCGTATACGGGCCACCGCACGCGCCAGCACGTTTGCCGGGTATGCCAGTCATCGAATCGACGAACAGCACCACGTACGAATCCTTGCCGCCCAATTCGTTGCTGACCAGCGTATCGAGCAATGCCGAATTGCCCGATGTGATCGCAATGCCGCTGGTGGCGGCACGCCCGGCGATATATAACGACAGGGCTTCGCCAACGATGGCACTGCGGTTGCCGCGTACCGTATTGGTACCGGCCTGCGTGACCACACCGTCCACCCGCTGCGGGCCACTCAGGCCCATCGCGGCATGCCCGGTGCCAGTGACCACACGGATCGCCGCGTTCTCACCGCTAAAATCGGTCTTGACGCGCAGACCGAGACGATTTGCGCCCGGATTGAACACTTCCACCCAATTGAATTCGCTGATCAGGTTGGGCAGCAGCGCATTGGCCAGGTCGGTCGGGTTGTTGTGTGTGGCGGCCGCCATGCTGATGTTGTAGCGGCGTGTCTTGAAATTCTTGTCGCGCACTTCAATGGTCACCACTTCAGCACCGGTGAGGGACAACGGATAGGTCACAGCCAGTCCCCTCAACGCGGCCTGCGCCGCATCACTGCCCGGCTCCTCTTGCGGCCCATTCAGCCCGAGATTGGCAAGATTGGAACCGGACTTGACCCGCAGAAAGGAGCCTTCCTTGACCTTGAGGTTGGTGAGCTGCATGCGTAGCTCACCGCCGGAACTGGAACAGGTGACCCAGGGCGACGGCACACCGGGCGTAGCATTAAAGACATTTTGACACTCGATCACCAGCGCACCGATGTCGGCAAAGGTGCCCGTCGGTGCAAAGGTCACGTCCACATTGCGGTCAGTATCGCGCACGTGAATCGTGGCCGAGGTGGTGGCGCCATCGAGCGTAAGTGGAAAACTGCCACTCAAGCCGCTGGTGGTCAGCGAGGCCGCGACGAACGCGCGATTGAAGTAGTCATTGAACGCGCCGCCCATGTTCACCAGCCGATCGGACATCGTCCAGGCGACCTGCACGGTGTCGTAACTGGCCGCTTTCCAGAATTCACGCGTGTTGGTCTCGTAGTCCAGCATTTTGTTGTCGCGATAGGTCGTCAGTTGCGCCTGTGTGCCGGTGTAGCGAAGGTCATTGGTATCCACGAGCACCGAGAAGACATTCAACGGCGGGTCATCGGCCTGTTTGTAGTCAGTCTTGCGCCAGGGGGTGCCGACGTTCAGGTTGTCCTGCGGACATTGCTCGGTGATGAAGGGATCGAATTTGTTCTGATTCACCGTGCTGCCATAAAACCGATAGGCGTGTGGGCCCAGCCCTTCCGGTGGCAATGGTTTGACGCAGGAAGACAGCGTGACAACAAGGAACAATGCCGTGAAGATTGAAGCGCATGACCCTCGAGAAATGTCGCTCATAGTGCCTCCTAGCGTGAATGCGATCACAATTGTGACAATGTCGCGTTACAACTCCGTTTGCAACATGATTCAATCCAACAAAGGTACTAATTCGGTCAGAGGACTCTCCCAAAACCCGTGATGCCTTTCACCTGATGGTCCTGTTGCCGATCCCAACATTCCGCTTCATCCTGACCGCCAATTGTGGTCGTGCGCAGAAAAGTGAACACTAGAGATTTTTAACAGCGTACGGCAAGCCGAATGTCGCGTGTGGTATCTCTGTTGGAACTGAACCATATCTCGTCAACTGCGGCTACGCACAACGAATCGGCTTTGAGGGAGTGTGAGAAGACCCAACGTGTCATCCTACACGACTGCGATTCTGAATGACTCTTACTGTTATCTGACTCAGCAGCAAAAACCAAGCCAGTAATGCAGTTAAACGCTGACCTTCTGACAATCTGCAAGAAATACGAATGTGGTTGGCCCCTTTGACGCTTCGTGTGTATCGGCAGGATGACTGTGGACATAGTCAATGATAGAAAATTGGGGGTCGTGTATCGGAATAGATTCACTGCGTATCGAAAGAGATTCACTGCCAAGTCGTGACACAGGGTGTTTGGGGTCATTCCCTCCTAAATCTGCATGACCGCCTCCTCCGCCCCTTCGAGCAGCTTCTGCACTTCTTCCACATAGATCTCCGTCGTCGCCTCGTGCTGATGCCGCATCATCTTCCGGACCCGCGTCGGATTGGCGTCATTGAGCAACGCAAACGTGGGCGTCGAATGGCGCAAACTATGCACCACAATGCCCGGCTTCTTCACGCCAGCTAACGTGAGGCCTTCCGCACTCACAGAGGAATACAGCTGGACAAGAGCAGGGCCGTGAAGGTCTCGCCCTTCGTCCCCATCTTCCGGGGATAAGCTTGTGCACAAGTCGCGTTGGACGCACGAGTGACAGCGCATCATGGCCCCTTCAGCATGTTGCCTATTTCTTAGGCGTCCGCTGTATCAGAAGCAGACCACCACGTGTGGTAGGGAACTGGAATTTTCAGAATGTGTCGATGGGCATCATGTGCTCAAAAAGATTATCGACCTGAGGTGCGACAGCACTTTCGCTATCACCTCAGAGCGGCCAGCCCTGATCTGCAAAGCTATAGAGACGGTCATCACCAAGAATGAGATGGTCGAGCAGCCTGATGCCGAGCAAGTCGTCGGCTTCCCGCAGTCGTGGGGTGAGCGTCCGATCCTCCGGGCTCGAATCAGAGCAAAGGGGTCGAGAGTCTTTGTGTGATCGTCAAGAAAAAATAGAGGTCGATAGGCGTGCCATGAGTGACTATCCTCCGGAGGACCTATTAGCGGCAAGAGGGGCTTTCAATGAGCACGACATACGTTCAGTGTGCTCTTTCCGGAGTGCCCTATGAGATGACCACAGTCGCCTGAAAATCTGAAGCACATGGGAGGTCGTGAGGACTACCCTCAAAGAGGGCAAAGAGAGCAAAGAGAGCAAAGAGAGTGGGGACGGGGCGTGCTTACAGAAACTCGACGTGTCCTTCCATCTCGTCAGCATCGAGGACCTGGTGGAGTAACATCAAACCATGAATGGTTTCTCCAATCGACGTTCCTTGTGAGGCATACACGATGCCACAATGAGGATGCCCGGCAGCATGGAGACGGAGGAAATCGCTATCTTGCGTAAAAATCACCCGCCGTTCAGCACGGGCTCGCTGCATATGCGCGGCATCGGGTGCGCTGAGGAGGCCCGCTTCAGTCACTGTTTTGATATCAACGCCTCATTCGCGCAAGTCTTGTACAACGGCTCTGGGAACGTGTTCGTCGAGATAGAACCTAATTTTTCCCGGCATTCAGCTTATGCTTGAGCTTTGAGGGTGTGGCTTGGCGTAAAGACTCAGCAAAGGCCTGGCCGTCAGCCATATCTTTGTCGATATCGGCGCGATGATCAAAATAGTACGCGAGGGCGGCATGGACATCGGCCAGCGTCAGGCCGTAGTTGCTGGCAATTTCATCGACACTTTTTCCCAACCGTTCATGCCAGATGACAATATCGAGCACGGTAATACGATGGCCTGCAATACGAGCTTTGCCCCCTGCTACACCAAGGCTCGTTTCAATGTGTTGATCTAATGTTTTCGTCGTCATGAAGGACCCCCATTATCATTCGCTTCGTGCAGTTCGGTCCGCCATGGTGCATTGTTATTTCCCAGTCTTCTCACCGAGCGTCTTGACCGCTTCCACCACAGTGATCATCACCGTCATCGGATCAATCGGCGAGGCTATAAAACCGTGGCTCTGATAGAACCGCTTTGCCGCGTCCGATAGAGCATGGACCAGGATGGCGCGGATGCCGGCAATCTCTGCCGCCTGCATCGTGCGCAGCACGGCGTCGCGTAGCAGCCCGCTGCCGATTCCGCGCCTGTGGAAACCTTTATCGACGGCAAGGCGGCCTAGAACCATGACGGGTACCGGATCAGGCATGTTGCGCTTCACGCGTCCAGGCGCACCTACATGCGCCACGGCACCCACCGCAAGGCTATAATACCCCACGACCCGCTTTCCCACGCAGACCACGTAGGTGCGTGACGACCCGCTCTCTTCATTGGCGAGGGCCCGCCGGCGTAACCAGTCATTAAGGGCCGGCTCTCCGGAATCAAAATCGGCAAGATCATGTTCTGCTAACAGTTTTTCGGGCGCGCTGATATCAGAAGCCGATTGGCTCATGACTCCCACGGTGCTTTTGTCTGAAGGAGGCGCCGCAGTTTCGGATTACTGGCTGGAGGCTTGTCGAGCATTGCTGTGAAGCGTCTGAACGCATCAGGGGAGAGTCCGAAATATCGACCGTCCAGCAGCACCGTTTCGGCCTCCCGACAGGCCGTTTCCAACATGAAATCAGACCGGGTGCGGCCGAGTAATTCCGCCGCGCGGTCAATCAAGAGTTTCTGTTTCTGACTGGCGCGCAAGTTGATCATTTCGCCTCGCCCGCCCTCTTTTGTCATCGTGGCCATACCCGCCTCCTTGTGTATACGAACACTATACATCTTCGTATATACGTTGTAAATACAATCTATATGTCTGAAGATCAGCTATGTTCTCAAATAGCAGCTTGATTCACATTCTCATACCGCGCTGGTCCATCGCATTCGCTGACGCCCTTTCCGCCAGAATTCCAAAGACAATGTCGTACTCTACTCACCTTCCTCTGCTACCACGCTGCTACCAGGACAGGACAAACTGGCCCCATCTTGCCCTATGTCAGGGGGGTCCTGCTTTGTTGTTTCTTGCGGGGTTACGCTGTCTGAGGTTGGATCTGGTACAGTTCGTAAACCGCAGGTCGCCCGTTCAATCCGGGTCGCCGGCTCCACACCGTATTTCGTACCCTTCTGCCGATTCTTCTTCGTCGTATCGTCATTGACGGTGGGGAATAAACATCTCCCATGGTTCTCATTTGATCTGAAATGAGTTGCCGGTGCCGTGCGTAGGGTATTTTCCTCTGCAGCAAGTCGCAACGATGAAGCTAGGGAGGAATGTGGAGCGAGTGGTCTCCACATTCTTGGAGAAGAAGGGACTGCTTTGGCGAGTAAGACCCAACAAACCGAAGGAACCACCCCTCTAGAGTGGTGGAGGCCTATCCGGGGAGTGCGAGCCGATCATTGCGAGGCTATTGCTCGTCTGATGCCATTGATCAGGAAATAGATCGTCAGCAATGAACGGATCGCACGAGTGAAGCTACTTGCCCTTCAGATATACGATCACACCGCCGATCCCGAGCGCAATAATTACAGCAAAAAAAGTGATGGTATTGACGTCCATGATTTCTCCTTATCATTTAGTTGGATAGTTATCTCATCGACATGCTGACTCCTTAGGGAGCAACCTGTCCGTGCTGAGTCAGGTACTAGTTCAGAACATACGGCCTCGATTCAGTGAGCTACGGTCAGCAGGCATCCACGAGGAAATCATGCCACATGCAGACTGTCCATTAATAGAGCGGATCTTGAGGCCCCCATTGTAAGCCTGCGAGGTCAGGGTCTTCACCCTCTTGCTCCGGACGGTTGACTTTGGCGGCCTTCCGTTGCACACGACGCTCTTCCTTGTCCCGTTGCTTCTGCAGACGCGCTTTCTCACGGTCCCGCTTAGCGGGTGTGGTTTTGCCTGTTCCTCCGATGATGGCCTCCTTTCAGGCGCGACACGCCTAGATCAAGCTATTGCGAGGTGGTACCACGCTTGCGGGGAGCCGCCGACGCCTTGGACCCAGGCTTTTGGCGTCCCTCTTTCTCGCGAGAGCGAGAGAGTGTATCAGCGCTCAATCCCTGACTTGCGGCTGAAGTGATTTGGCGACGAATATCCTCGATCGACGGTGTCAATGACGACTGAGTAGGATCTTGAAGTCCCAGCATCTCCCAACGGACCTTGGTTCGAAGAATAGCTCGCTTCCGCCGGTGCGGGGCTTTGGTCCCCCATGATGTATTCATTGCTTCTCCATCGTCTAAGATTGAAACCTATGAAATGGGCAGTAGGATATCTATCTTTCACTCACTGCGATTTCTCGATAGACGCAGGTACTTTAGACGCAGGCACTTTGCCTCCAGTCGTCACGAACCGATCTTCCGGAAAAACCGCTCGGAGCCGGTCGGTGACCGACCGGCGATAAAGTTCGGATTCACGAGCGAGGAGAACCATATTTTTGTTGTCAACCAGAATATTGAGGTGATCCTCCGTGACGAGCAGTCGTGTACTGTCGCCCACATTCACGCGATACTGAGTTTTCCCGTCCGGGTTACGTTCCGATCCAGAGACGATCTCCGTTAAGCCGTCAATGACCCCATCATAGGCCTCCGAACGATGACGTACTTTCGTACCGTCCGGGATGCGGACCCAGCGCTCAACGGATGGCTGTTGATTCGTTTTAGTGGTACTCATGGACGATCACTTTGATTGTGGGTATTCATCTGTGTCTTCTCCTAGATGCGAGGGCACAAGGTTGCTCAAGTAGGGCTTGTCTAGCCTGCACCGATCCCCAGTTCTTCATATGACAGTGGAGGATCGTGACGACGTCGATGCCGGAGCCTCCGTCGCGTCCACTCATGACTTGAACACACAGGTCGTTGTCCGACAAACTCGCCATCGACTGATCAATACAATCGCGCAGAAACGAAACAGGGAGGGAGGAGCGCGAGGTTCAAGACTCCTATAACCGTACTCTACCATATGCCGATCTAGATTGCGAATCCTATCGCCCCGCGCCGTGCTTCGTTGCTGAACCTTATCGGATGCTGGTTCGCTCTGCTGACTGAGGATTAAATCGGGACGCGGTTGCCATAAAAGTCCACCTTGGCGCACGATCAATGAGCACCCTAAGCCGTTGGTGTGGACCAGGATCGCTGGCGAGAGTCTGCTTAGCCTTGTGCACTGTTGTTCATGTATGCCTGACTTGTCTCCCTGCCAGATGGCTCGTGTGAACGCGTTCTCTCATGCTTAATGAAGAGGATAGGTCACGAGCGCTCTGACGATTGTGGTCCATGCCAGATTAAGTACGGCGGTTTCTTCATGGACTCGGCTGCACGAGGGTAGAGCCGGAGGGTGTAACTATAGGCCTGTTCTTGGGCTGTCAAGCAGGTGGGTGCGGAGAGAAAGTGGCTGGCAATGTTGCGGAAGGCTGTGCGATCCCCCTCCTCTAGGACTGTATAGACTGAGCACGAGAAGTGACCTTCCTTTGAACATTCCGTGCTGATTGCCAAATATGACCCATCAGAAAACGTCATCAGAGGCTGTAGATTCAGACGGCTCATCGGGACTCCTTCCGGTTCACTGCAAGGGCAGGGAGTACTGGGATGTGGGGAGTACGGACCTGCGTCAGTTAGGAATAACCGCAAACGTGCGGCCGGTCGTAAGAATACGACAGAAACGGTTACCGCTAACCAGCTAGCGGATAGGTAATAGCATTCCTACGCCAGGGTATCGATCGCGCGAATGCAGTCTGAGCAAGGGAGGCGCGAAGAATGAGATGCGTATCAATAGTACCATAATAAGAACCACTATAGCGAATCGGAACGCATTGGGCGCACATCGAGAGCGACAGACCGCGGGTATGAAGTGGATGGGGAATGTCTGAGAGAAAGAAATTCAGCGGATGGATTCATGGCCTACACTGATTGGGTGAGAGCGAATCCGCGTGAAAATGGGATGGTTACTGAGCCCGATGGTTACTGAGCCCGGAGGTAGGTGAGAATGGCTTCGACGCGGCCACCGACGGAGAGCTTTTGATAGATATGATGCAAGTGTGTTTTGACGGTCTCGACTGAGACACAGAGCTGGTCGGCCATTTCCTTGTTACTTCGGCCGGCTGCGGCGCATGCCAGTATCTCTTGTTCTCGCTCAGTTAGGCTGGCGATCAAGATGCCGCGTTCAGCATGAGGATGTTTGACGGCACCGGGAACGGCTCGCACGACACGGTCAGGCATCATGGGCGATACGGCCTGCTCTCCGTGAGCGGCAGCCCTAATAATGCAGAGGAAGTCCGTCCAGTCGGTATCCTTGAGGATGTAGCCAAACGCTCCCGCTTGCATAGCTCCTACTATCCGGGCGTCTTCATCGTACCGGGCTAACAGCAGGATTCTGGTATTTGGCAAGTGGTGATGAATGCGTTTTGCCACCGACTCCACGTCGAGATCTGGCATATCGACGTCAAGGAGGGCGATATCGGGTTTATGCTCCAGCGCTAAGCGATAAGCCTCATGCCCATCCGTCGCCTCAATCACACTGGCGACATCTTGCTCTCGCTCCAGAAGGAGTCGCAGGCTTTGTCTGATCAGTCGTTGAGTTTCAGCGATGAGCAGTCGGATGGACCTCGGGTGTACTTCACGATCGATACGAGATCTGGTGTTTCTTTGGCGGCGAAGAAGCGCCTTCATTTCGCCTGTCATAGGAGTGACCTCGCGGCTACTTCATGGTTTGCCGCCTCGTTTCCGAGTTAACTTGCCTCTTGTCCCGCAAGTACTTCACGTGACCCACAAGGATATCGATGGTGTTGTAACGGTAGGACATAACGACCTCCTTGCCATAGCAGATAATCGCAGGCATGCGATGTCACATCGGAAAGAAATAGGGTCGTGGGGCTCACACGCCCGATGACAGTGCGTGAGAAGAGCCTCGTGAGGCGAGTGGCAAAGGACGAACTGAAGAAGAGGATATGCGTACCCTCTCCATATTAATCGGATTTCATGTCGACGGAAGATCATAACGTACCACCTCCAAAACGAAGGCGGTCGGGGAGTACAGCACTCACCCTACGCCCTGATGAGAGCCTGGTCAAGGCTAGGTGCTTCCCGTCTTTGTCTCCGTTGACAGAGCCTGAGTCTGTCTTGTAAGTTATTAAGATGACGTACTAAGCCATCGCTGACTATCTTATCCCTCGCGCGATTCCTTCCCATGCCGTTCGTGCGCGTCTGATTCCCCGGTCGTCGCCGCTTCTGCGCCTGAGTTTCCACGGTCGTCTCTCTGCCGAGCACGCCAGAGGCGTCTTGCCGTCGAGAGGAGTGGAGACCTCATCTTCTCACCAAGGAGTCCATATGAATAAGGAACAATTCGGGCAATTCTGGGAGCAACTCAAAACGCCACTCAAGGCTAAGTGGGTGAACATCACGGAGGCGGACCTCATCGAAATTAAAGGAGATCTTGGCAGGTTCGAGACAGTCCTCCAGAAGCGGTATGGGGAACTCCAGAAAGGTGAGGTGGCAACATGGGCGAACCGTCGCTACTCCCATTGGACGGGGAACTATATCGGATATAAAGATGCAGCCCCGGCGGTGTAGGCGAGCAGTTATTCGGCGGCAGGACAATGGCCGTATTTACTGAGGGAGCGAACATGAAGCGAATCGTGATCAACCGGAGCTACGATGAATTCTGCATCAGCCATAAGGCACTGAGCAGACTGCGTGAACTAGGTCAACCACAGGCGCTGGCGGAGACGGATCGCGGGTCCTATTGGCCGCAGGCAGCTGGGCCACGGGAACCGAGCTTGAATCAGTATGGAAAGCTCATCCCACGGGATGATGAGAACCTGGTTCGTGTGGTGGAAGAACTTCGGGAAGCAGCCGATGGACATGCTGCGAAGCTCAAAGTCGTATCCATCCCTGACGATGTGAAGTGGGTGATTGCCAAGATTGATGGTGGTGAACAGGTGAGCGAAGTTCACCGTACGTGGGGATAAGCGTAGAAGTTAGATCTAAAGAAAACGGCATTCCGAAGGGATTGAAGGGGCGCTTCGAGTGAAGCGCCCCTTTCGTATTCAGGCAGAATGTGTATCGGGATTAATAGCGGTTGCGGTCGCCGCGCCCACCACCACCTCCACCGAATCGTGAGCCGCCTCCACCCGCACCACCGCCGGAACGTGGCTCCATTGGCTTGGCTTCATTCACAGTCAATGACCGTCCGTCCATCTGTGACCCGTTCAGGGCAGTGATGGCTGCCTTGGCTTCCTCGGCGGTTGACATCTCAACGAAGCCGAATCCACGTGACTGACCCGTGAACTTGTCCGCAATCACACGGGCCGATTCGACCGTGCCGTGCTCCGCAAACAGGCTGGTGAGTTGAGATTCGGTTGCCGAGTAGGGCAATCCGCCGACATACAATTTTGAACCCATGGGGGTTCCTCCTTCCAAAATGACATTGTCCAAGACACGAGAAGGACTTCAGAGGGGAAGGAGAGGGCCGAAGACGTAGTTGGTGAACGGCTCAGGTCAGGCTTCCGATCAGATTCTCGGCAGGAACAACATCGGTGACAGGCCGTTGAAATTCGTGTTTCGTGCGAGGCCCTCCGCACTGAAACATCGATATCGTAACAGATGTATACAGGAATAGCTACTCCCTGGGCACTCGGGGAGGTCAGAACCGTTATCCACTCAGGAGGAGCGTGAGGGTTTGACACATTCCTCGCAAGGCTATCTTGTACCTATACTCAAAACGGGATAGCCGCGCTGTAGCAAAACTCAGAAATGATTGGTCGAATGGGTTGCTGGCGGTAGCATATACAGTCATGATGACGCGTTGCATCACCATTGGCCTGGTGCTGGTATCGGCCATCGTCGCTCCTGCGCTTGCCCAGGCCGACTTCGTCGCGCGGGTCTTGATCGTCCACGAAGGAGATCGTCTCACTATCTACCATCAAGGCCGAAGGGACATGGTGTATCTTCGCGGGGTGGATTGTCCCGAGCTGAAGCAGCCCTATGGGAAACAGGCGAAACGTGTCACGGCTGCCTATATCGGCAACCGTGAAGTGGTCGTGCGAGACTTGAAGCGGGATCGGCAGGGTCGGATGACCGTCGACATCCTACTGCCGGATGGACGACAGATCACCCATGAACTGGTCAAAGAAGGGCTCGCTTGGGTACAACCTGGCAGGTCCGGCGATCAAGCCATGAACGATATGGAAGAGCTGGCCAGAGCCGCGGGGACAGGTCTGTGGTCCGAGCCCAACCCCATCCCACCGTGGAAGTGGAAGTCCACGAGGCCTGCTCGCCACAAGTAGAATTCTTATTCCACATCTTCTGTGGACAACCATGTGAACAAGTCTCATCATTCTACGAAAGACAGTGCAAATGGCGTGTGCATTCAGCAAAGTGCCTATTTTGTAGGCATCCGCCTCATTTCGATTGTGCCACAAGTAATAGTGGTACTAGCCTAAGTTCTTTGCTTTCTTGCATATTCCTAGGAATATGCCTTGACATGATCTAGGCGACACACGCCGATGTCAGTGCACCTACCACTAATCCAATGGTTATGCACAGGTTCGACAGCTTTCTGGGGATGACGGCTCTCAGCAACAGGAGCGGCGTTTCATCTCTGTCAAGGGGACGAAGAGGAAAAGACGGCTCCAGTGAATGGGGAAAAAGATCCAGAGACCAATTTCTCAAAGCCAGAGCCAAATGGCTGGTCGCAGGCACAATCGTCTCCTTTTCTGAGGGCGAAACGGTTTATGAGAGTCCCTACTTCCATCGGTCAAGGAGTCAGCCCCTCGTTTCTGATGGAACACCTCGTGTCTGGCATACAAAGGATAAATCCTTTCGAAAACTTATGTTGAGATACGTGTTTATAGGGCGTTTTGAACTACGTGTGCCGTGAGCATGTTGACGCATGAAGGACCTGTTTGGAGGCACGCGCTCTTCGACAGGCATAGAGCGAACCGATTCGGACGCGAACGTTCAAGATGCTCGACTGGCCTGAGCCTTGTGCCGCCAGCTCTCTTCTGCAACCACCATGTACCTCAATGGCCCACCGGGCATCATCGCATCAAACGGGTAGCAGGTGACGAGGACGAGCCTCGTCTGTGAGGGATCGAGTGTAATGGTTCCGGATCGCGAATCCACGATGCGGCGCTCTGCGACCAGGTAGCGCAGTTCGTTCCCACTTGCGGTTTGGATCACGAGTTCATCCTCACGAGTCAATTCCTTCAAGAAACGAAAGTGTGTATCGCGATGGCCGGTGAGGATCGTCGTGCTGACTGAACTGGGTAACAGGCTCGATTCGACATGGCCAGGGCCGAAGGCGAGCGTGCGGCCATACGCGCCGTTCAATGCGATCAGATCGATTTTCTTGGAAGGGACGATCAAGCGTGCGGTGGTCTGGAGAGCACGGCAGTTTCCTGCCAGGAGCGATTCGTTGAGCAGGATGTCCTTGTCTGGTTATGGTAGAGAGGTTGAGTCCAGCAGTCGGAACCTGGGGACGACGGAGGTCGTCCCCAAGCCTCACCGATTAATTACCTGCCCTTTGTAGGTTTAGGAATGAGGGCTGGCTCGGACCATGAGGGAGGAAGGCTCTCTCCTGTCGTGCCATCTTCACCCATGGTGGATGAAGGGTCGAGGGTGGTCTCGGACGAATCGGACGGAGTGGTCGGGGCAGGTGGAACCGTCATGTGCTCTTGGCCGATCTTGCGGACTTCCAGATGTACGCGGCGATTCATCTGCCGGCAGACATCGCTGCTATCCACACACAGTACGCCTTCCTCGCCTAGGCTCACAGTCTTGATTCGGTGTTCGGCGATGCCGGTATTCACCAATTCAGCTTTGACCGTGTCTGCCCGTTTCATGCCCAACTGTTTGTTGTAGGTCGCCGACCCCTGCTGGTCGGTATAGCCCTGGATCAGCACGCCATAGTCTTCATGTTGCTTCAGCATGTCGGCTTGTGCGGCGAGTTGAGCTTTCCCTTCGTCGGTCAATCCTTTCCGGCTCACTTCGAAGTAGATATCGGCATGGATAATCTCCGGTATGGAAGGGAACGGAATTGTGACATGGGTGGGGAAGGTGGTTGAGGCGTCGGCCTGGTTGGGGACCGTCGTCTTCTTCAGAAGATCCGACACCGTGGCGTGCTCCACCGTCCTGGCCGTGGAGGCGAGTTTCGGCTGGTCACCCGTCTGGGAATAGTACCAAACGGCGGCGAGGAGTCCTCCCAGGACCAAGACCCCTATGCCGAGGAACAGGACCTCTTGCCTATCTTTCTGCGGCCCCTCAAACTTCGGGGCGATAGTCCCTGACGACACCGGCGATGAACTCTGTGACATGATGGCAATCCTCCTTGTGGTTAAACGCACACAGTGAACTTACGATTTGACACTCAGTCCTCAGCACTCAGCACTTGCTTGGCCTTGTTGAGATCCACCTCCTTTCCAGCCGCTGGTTTCGTTTGCCGACGGAGGATTGCTTGAGCAATGGAAATGCCGAAGACGAAAAGCTGGAAAGTTGGGAAAGTTGTGAGGAAAGTTCAGGGGTTAAGTAATGAGGCTAAGCCTCAGAAAGATGCGGGGAAGCGTTGCCCATCATGCGGTGCGGGGCTATCCCCGCATGCAGGATGTTGAAACTAGCCTCCTGCGCGTTCTCACAGCGCGTAGAGGAACAACATCTGGCAGGGGACAGGCTCCGGCACTGCCGGTGCCTGTCCCTCTATAGGATGCTGCGGCCTTGCAGGATGAGCAGTTTGAACATCCTGAGGTGCAGGGGAAGCTTGTATGGACCGTCTCGGTCGGCGTTCGCTCGACGGCTACAATAGAGTACCAAGGCAGGCCATCTCTTTTGAAACCGTCGCCGCAAAGCCTTCGCGCTGCTGCGTGATGACAAACGGCATCGATTTTCCTATACTTTCGGGGTGAAAACGTTTCGATTGAATTCCCGGAAGAACAAACAGCTGAAAGCATGAGGAGGAAGTAGAGTACGTGTTTCTGAAAACGATTATTCCCAGTCGCAAGGCAATGCGAGAGTACGGAATGAGGGGAAAGCTATGAAGGCGCTTGATCGTGAAGAGAAGCAGATTCTCTCGGATTTCGAAGCTGGAAAGTTGAAATCGACGATAACGTCCGAGGCATCATTGCGTCGGTATCGTGAGTATGCGCGTGCGACCCTCAGCAAAAACAAGCGAGTCAATATCAGATTATCCACACCCGATCTCTCCGAAATCCAGGCGCGTGCAGCAGAGGAAGGCATTCCCTATCAAACGCTGATTGCCAGCGTCTTGCATAAGTTTGTGGCGGGCCGCTTTATCGAAAAGTCATCACGGCTGACTGCACGCTCAAGCGGGCGCTGCAAGAAACGTCGCGCTGCGTAGTGCAGTGATATGCCGCTGTAGTCGAAAAAAGTAGGATCCGTTCGAGGCTGAATGCCTAAGTGTTTTGACGGGAAGTATAAAGTAAAGAACTGACCCTAGTTTCCCTTGGTGCTGTTTGTACGGGCAATGTTGGCCAGCGTCCACAATAATTAGGCATGGTTGAATTGAGGCCGTACAATGCAAATAAGTTGGTTAAGTCGCCAGTCTTGGGTGGCCGTTTTCGATGTGCTGGGATTCGGTAGGCTTCTTGAGCAGGCTGATCATGATCTGTCCCGTGCCATACTCACCAGTCAACTTGATGATCTGCTAAACTCTCTGCGTTCTGAAACGGTCAAAGGAAAACTGGAATGGCTCATTTTCTCTGACACAATTGCGATCTTCACGCCTACTGAAGAGCCAAAAGACTATCCGTGGTTCTTGTTGCAGTGCAAAAATCTGATCAAGCAGTCAATCGCAATCCGTCTTCCCCTTCGCGGGGCAATAAGCATCGGCAGGTCCTTTTCTGCCAATGAGCATCCCATCGTACTTGGTAGGCCGTTCAGCGAAGCATTTCAGTACTGCGAGGACCAGGATTGGATCGGACTGTTGCTAACGCCATCTGCAACCCGCGCATTGCGGAGTGTTGGACTCGAACCCCTTCACCATCATTTTGTGGATGGGCCAATCCCACTTAGGCGCATGGCGCCCGATGATGTATTGGCTTACCGGTTCCAGGACGGTGCAACTAACTTCCAGAACCCGCTCGTGCCTCAATTGCAGAACATGCAGCATAGCGCTCCAGCTGAAGCGAAACCGAAATATGCACGAACGATTGAGCACATTCAGCGGTACCACCGGTGGGTAGCTGGCTAACTCCATCCAAGCTAAGCCAACTGTTTTCCGCTCGACTCGGCGGCGACGGGGTGCGACACAATGAGGTGGTACGTCGTGCCCACTCGGGGCATGGCTACAGTTTGTCCAAGATTGGGCAGGCCGTGGGCTGGCACTATTCGACGATCAGCCGTATCGTGAATTCCTGGAATATGGAGGATGCACAGTTCAAGATCTTGTATCTTGGAGGTGTGGTACATGAGAAGCACAGGATGTGACAGATCGATACGCCTCTGGGCCAATAAGACCGTGGTCGAGCGAGGTCGTCCTCAGTCCGCAAGTCCGAACAGTCGCCCGGGCCACTGATCCCGCATTAGACCAAGGACGGGCTTCACCAAGGAGGCGGTGATGCAGACCTCGTCGGAACGTATAGGAGTTCCATGGTGCATCATCGCATTGAGAGCGGCCACTTGTTTGCGATTCAGCAGGTCAAATTCTGGCAGTTTGGATTTCAAACGATGTCAATCCATTTTTTGGCTAGATGTGCGTATTCCGCTGAATCCGGCCACCGATTCCGAGCGAATCCGGCCACCCCTCGGAGCCCCGCGACGCAGGGCCTCAGTGCTCGGCCTTCAGTGGCCGACTTCCGT
>Ga0224500_10000842_pt1 | contig 19595 bp, 16 predicted proteins | sample SF_Oct11_sed_USG_FD_168126 | JGI IMG/M metagenome (GOLD analysis project Ga0224500, IMG submission 168126) | Sediment microbial communities from San Francisco Bay, California, United States - SF_Oct11_sed_USGS_4_1 | ecosystem: Environmental > Aquatic > Marine > Sediment | place: USA: California... | reverse complement strand
ATCAAGATGGTGGTGACGCTGATCACGCCGGTGGCCATGGAGCAGGGCTTGCGCTTTGCCATCCGCGAGGGCGGCAAGACCGTCGGCGCCGGCGTCGTCGCCAAGGTGATCGAGTAGGCATCGAGCGCAACAGGGGCATAGCTCAATTGGCAGAGCGTCGGTCTCCAAAACCGAAGGTTGGGGGTTCGAGGCCCTCTGCCCCTGCCACCTAAGCACATGGCGACTACCGACATCATCAAGCTCATCATTGCCGCGGCGCTGGTCGCGTGCGGCATCGCGGGCTACTACCTGCTGGCGGACAGCGCACTGGTGCTGCGCGTCCTTGCGGTCGTGGCGGGCATTGCCGCGGCTGCCGGAGTCGCCGCCATAAGCGGACCGGGGCGCGAGTTCTTCGCCTTCAGCCAGGAGGCGATCGTCGAGGTCAAGAAGGTTGTCTGGCCGACGCGCAAGGAGACCGTGCAGACGACCGCGGCGGTATTCGCGTTCGTGGTGGTCATGGCGCTGTTCCTGTGGGTCAGCGACAAGACTCTGGAGTGGGTTCTTTACGACTTGATCCTCGGATGGAAAAAAACCTGAAACAGCCTGAAGCAGGAAAGCGCTGGTACGTGGTGCACGCGTACTCCGGCTTCGAGAAGTCGGTGCAGCGCGCGCTGGAGGACCGCATTTCCCGCGCCGGCATGCAGGACAAGTTCGGCAAGATCCTGGTGCCGGTGGAGGAGGTCGTGGAGATGAAGGGCGGGCAAAAGCACATGTCCGAGCGCAAGTTCTTCCCCGGCTATGTGCTGGTGGAGATGGAGATGAACGACGACACGTGGCACCTGGTGAAGAACACCAACAAGGTGACCGGGTTCGTCGGCGGCAGCGCAATGCGTCCCACGCCGATCTCGGAGAACGAGGTCAACGCCATCATGCAGCAGATGCGCGAGGGCGTGGAAAAGCCCAAGCCGAAGGTGCTCTTCGAGAACGGCGAAATGGTGCGGGTGAAGGACGGCCCATTCACCGATTTCCAGGGCACCGTGGAAGACGTGAACTACGAAAAGAGCCGCCTGCGCGTGGCGGTCACGATCTTTGGTCGCTCGACCCCGGTCGAGCTGGAGTTCGGTCAGGTCGAAAAGGCCTGAGCGCTTGAACGGGGAGGGCGCTGCGGCGTCCGCTTGCACCCGATAGGAGCCAAGCATGGCGAAGAAGGTGATCGGTTTCATCAAGTTGCAGGTGCCTGCGGGCAAGGCGAATCCCTCGCCGCCCATCGGGCCGGCGCTCGGCCAGCGCGGCCTGAACATCATGGAGTTCTGCAAGGCGTTCAACGCCCAGACGCAGAAGGTCGAGCCGGGCCTGCCGCTGCCGGTGGTCATCACCGCGTTTGCGGACAAGAGCTTCAGCTTCATCATCAAGACGCCGCCGACGACGGTGCTGATCAAGAAGGCGGCCGGCATCGAATCGGGAAGCCCGCGGCCGCATACCGACAAGGTCGGCAAGATCACGCGCAAGCAGGTCGAGGAGATCGCGAAGGCGAAGATGCCCGATCTCAATGCCGCCGACCTGGAAGCCGCGATGCGCACCGTGGCGGGCAGTGCCCGTTCCATGGGCATCCTGGTGGAGGGCATGTAAATGCCGCACGTTTCCAAGCGCAGGAAGGCGATCGGCGGCAGGGTGGACCGCGCCAAGGCCTACGCGGTGATCGACGCGATGAAGCTGGTCAAGGAAACCGCCACCGCCAAGTTCGATGAGGCGGTGGACGTTGCCGTCAATCTCGGCATCGATGCCTCGAAGTCCGATCAAACCGTGCGCGGCGCGGTGGTGCTTCCGGCCGGGACCGGCAAGTCGGTGCGCGTGGCGGTGTTCGCGCAGGGCGACAAGGCCGCGGCCGCGAAGGCCGCGGGTGCCGACATCGTCGGCATGGAGGACCTCGCCGAGCAGGTGAAAGCCGGCAAGCTCGATTTCGACGTGGTGATCGCCGAGCCGGCCGCCATGCGCGTGGTCGGGGCACTGGGCCAGGTGCTTGGCCCGCGTGGCCTGATGCCCAACCCGAAAGTGGGCACGGTCACGCCGGATGTCGCCTCAGCGGTGAAGAACGCAAAGGCCGGCCAGGTGCAGTTCCGTGCCGACAAGACCGGCATCGTGCAATGCACGATCGGCCGCGCGTCGTTCACGCCGGAGCAGCTGCGCGACAACCTCGCAGCGCTGGTGGACGCGCTGAACAAGGCAAAACCGCAGCACACGAAGGGCATCTTCCTGAAGAAGCTCTCGGTGTCGAGCACGATGGGAGTCGGGGTCAAGGTCGACCCCGCTTCGCTGCAGGCGCAGTAGCGATTGGCAGCAAGAAGAGGACTTTGGGCCGCTGTTCGAACGAACAGCTGCTGTCAAAGACCGCAGGGGCCGTCGCAGCAGTCGGGCGGAGGCTTAAACAGGCAGCACACCCTGCGCAGACGGCGCACCCGAAGCAGGAATGCAGTGGGGTTCCTGATTCAAGGTCGCCAGGGTGGATCGCCGGCGACGGCGATCCGTGTGACTAACGCAAGGAGGTAGACCTTGAGTCTCAGTCTGGAGCAGAAGCAGGCGGTGGTATCCGAGATCGCCGCGCAGCTGGCGAAGGCCCAGGCGGTGATCGTCGCGGAGAATCGCGGCCTTCCCGTCGAGGCGGTCACCGGCCTGCGCGCGAAAGCGCGGAAATCCGGCCTTTACCTGCGCGTGCTGAAAAACACGCTCGCGCGGCGCGCCGTGAAGGGCACGCCGTTCGAGAAGCTGACCGAACAGTTGTCCGGCCCGCTGATGTACGGCATCGCGCAGGATCCGGTCGCCGGCGCCAAGGTGCTGTCCGAGTTCGCCAAGGAAAACGAACGCTTCGTCATCAAGGGCGGTGCGATGCCCAACGTCGTGATGTCCACCCAGGACGTCAAGGCGCTGGCAAGCATGCCCAGCCGCGAAGAGTTGCTGGCGATGCTCTTGGGCACTCTGCAGGCCCCGATCGTCAAGCTGGTGCGCACCATGAACGAGGTCCCGGGCAGGTTCGTCCGGACGCTCGCCGCGGTGCAGGCCGCCAAGGAAAAAGCCGCAACGTAATACTGGTCAGGAACCCATTCAGGAGAACCCCATGGAACGTGCACAGATTCTGGAAGCTGTAGCGAAGATGACCGTCCTCGAGCTCTCGCAGCTCATCAAGGACATGGAAGAGAAATTCGGCGTGTCCGCCGCCGCCGCAGTGGCGGTGGCCGCGCCAGCGGCCGGCGGTGGCGCTGGCGCCGCCGATGCGGAAGAGAAGACCGAGTTCACCGTGATGCTGATGGCGGCCGGCGACAACAAGGTGAACGTGATCAAGGCGGTACGCGAGGTCACGAGCCTGGGCCTCAAGGAGGCCAAGGACCTGGTCGACGGTGCGCCCAAGCCCGTGAAGGAAGGCGTTTCGAAAGCCGATGCGGACGCGGTGCTGAAGAAGCTGATCGACGCCGGCGCGAAGGCGGAGATCAAGTAAGGAACTTCGGAACCGGGGCGGGGTCTTAGCGACCCTCCCCGGAACCGGGCCAAGGAAAGCGCCCTCGCTGCCGAGGGTATTTTCCTTGTCCCCTCAGGTATTTGCGGCCAGGAGCCTTCATGACCTACTCGTTGACCGAGCGTAAACGCATCCGCAAGAGCTTCGCCAAGCGCGCCACGGTGCAAAGCGTCCCGTTCCTGATCGCCACGCAGCTCGAGTCGTATGCGGCGTTCCTTCAGGCGGAGACGGCGCCGGAACGCCGCAAGAACGAGGGCCTGCAGGCGGCGTTCACCTCGATCTTCCCGATCTCGTCCCACTCGGGCAACGCGCGCCTGGAGTTCGTCAGCTTCCAGCTCGGCGAGCCGCCGTTCGACGTGAAGGAGTGCCAGCAGCGAGGCCTGACGTACGCCAGCCCGCTGCGCGCCAAGGTGCGCCTCGTGATCCTCGACAAGGAAGCGCCGCGCCCGACGACCAAGGAGGTGAAGGAACAGGAGGTGTACATGGGCGAGATTCCGCTCATGACCACGACCGGGTCCTTCATCATCAACGGTACCGAGCGCGTCATCGTCTCCCAGTTGCACCGCTCGCCCGGCGTGTTCTTCGAGCACGATCGCGGCAAGACGCACAGCTCGGGCAAGCTGCTGTTCTCGGCGCGCGTGATTCCCTACCGCGGCTCGTGGCTGGATTTCGAATTCGATCCAAAGGACGTGGTGTTCTTCCGCGTCGACCGCCGCCGCAAGATGCCGATGACGATCCTGCTCAAGGCGCTCGGCTTCACGCCGGAGATGATCCTCAAGGAGTTCTTCGACTTCGACGGCTTCCACCTCGAGTCCGACCACGTGCTGTTCGAGGTGGTGCCGGAGCGGCTGCGCGGCGAAGTCGCGCGCTTCGACATCACCGACAAGGCCGGCAAGACCATCGTCGCCAAGGACAAGCGCATCACGGTCAAGCACATCCGCGACATGGAAGCCGCGGGCATCAAGAAGATCGTGGCGCCCGACGACTTCCTGCTCGGTCGCACGCTGGCGCATAACGTCATCAACGCGGAAACCGGGGAGATCCTCGCCAGCGCGAACGAGGAGATCACCGAGACGCTGCTCGCCAAGCTGCGCGAGGCGAAGGTGGCGAAGATGCAGACCCTGTTCACGAACGACCTCGACCAGGGCCCGTACGTCTCCCAGACGCTGCGCTCGGACGAGACCGCGGACATGAACGCGGCGCGCATCGCCATCTACCGCATGATGCGCCCGGGCGAGCCGCCGACGGAAGACGCGGTCGAGACGCTGTTCAACGGCCTGTTCTTCGCCGAGGAGCGCTACGACCTGTCGGCGGTCGGCCGCATGAAGTTCAACCGGCGGGTCGGCGCGCCTTGCGAGACCAGCTGGCAGATCCGGCTGAAGAGCGTCGCGCTCTCCAAGGAGGCGGAGGAGGAGGTGCGCGCCTACTTCAAGCATGCGCCCGAGCTGTCGCTCGGCAAGGTCGCCGTCGAGGGCGTGACGAGCGAGAGCGAAGCGCAGCAGGTCGTCGACAAGATGTACCAGGACCTGAAGGGCAAAGGAGTCGATCGGCAGAAGCTGGAAGCGAAGCTCGAGCAGCGCTACACGCTCAGCCCGCGCGACATCGTCGAGGTGATCCGCATCCTCGTCGAGCTCAGGAACGGCCGTGGCGAGATCGACGACATCGATCACCTCGGCAACCGGCGCGTGCGCTCGGTGGGCGAGCTGGCGGAGAACCAGTTCCGCGCGGGCCTGGTGCGCGTCGAGCGCGCCGTCAAGGAGCGCCTGTCGCAGGCGGAGAGCGACAACCTGATGCCGCACGACCTGATCAACGCCAAGCCCATCTCGGCGGCGATCAAGGAGTTCTTCGGCTCGAGCCAGTTGTCGCAGTTCATGGACCAGACCAACCCGCTCTCCGAGATCACGCACAAGCGCCGCGTATCCGCGCTCGGACCGGGCGGCCTGACGCGCGAGCGCGCCGGCTTCGAGGTGCGCGACGTGCATCCGACGCACTATGGTCGCGTGTGCCCGATCGAGACGCCGGAAGGCCCGAACATCGGCCTGATCAATTCGCTCGCGCTGTATGCGCGCACCAACAAGTACGGGTTCCTGGAGACGCCTTACCGCAAGGTCGTGAACAGCAAGGTGACCAACGAGATCGTCTACCTGTCGGCCATCGAGGAAGGCAACTACGTCATCGCGCAGGCGAACGCGGCGATCGACAAGTCCGGCAAGCTGGTCGACGCGCTGGTCTCGTGCCGCAACAAGAACGAGTTCATGCTCTCGACGCCGGACAAGGTCGAGTTCATGGACGTGGCGCCGAGCCAGATCGTTTCGGTGGCCGCTTCGCTGATCCCGTTCCTCGAGCACGACGACGCCAACCGCGCGCTGATGGGCTCGAACATGCAGCGCCAGGCGGTGCCCTGCCTGCGGCCGGAGAAACCGCTGGTTGGCACCGGCATCGAGCGCACGGCGGCGATCGACTCCGGCACCTGCGTGGTCGCGCTGCGCGGCGGAATCGTCGATTACGTGGACGCGAACCGCGTGGTGGTGCGCGTCAACGACGACGAGACAGTGCCGGGCGACGTCGGCGTGGACATCTACAAGATGACCAAGTACACGCGCTCCAACCAGAACACCAACATCAACCAGCGCCCGATCGTGAAGCAGGGCGAGAGGATCGCCAAGGGTGACGTGATCGCCGACGGCGCGTCGACCGACCTGGGCGAGCTCGCGCTCGGCCAGAACATGCTGGTCGGCTTCATGCCGTGGAACGGTTACAACTTCGAGGACTCGATCCTCATCTCGGAACGCGTGGTTTCCGACGACCGCTTCACCTCGATCCACATCGAGGAACTGACGGTCGTGGCACGCGATACCAAGCTCGGGCCCGAGGAGATCACGCGCGACATCTCCAACCTGTCCGAGGCACAGCTTTCGCGCCTGGACGAATCGGGCATCGTCTACATCGGCGCGGAGGTCGAGGCGGGCGACGTGCTGGTGGGCAAGGTGACGCCGAAGGGCGAGACCCAGCTCACGCCGGAGGAGAAGCTGCTGCGCGCGATCTTCGGCGAGAAGGCCTCGGACGTGAAGGACACCTCGTTGCGGGTGCCCTCGGGCATCTCCGGCACGGTGATCGACGTGCAGGTGTTCACGCGCGAGGGCATCGAGCGCGACAAGCGCAGCCAGCAGATCATCGAGGACGAGCTGCGCCGCTACAAGACCGACCTCGCCGACCAGATGCGCATCGTCGAGGCGGACACCTTCGAGCGCCTCGAGCGCCTGCTCACGGGCAAGACCGCGAACGGCGGCCCGAAGAAGCTCGCCAAGGGCACCAAGATCACCAAGCCGTACCTCGACTCGATGGAGCGCTTCGACTGGTTCGACGTCCGGCTGGCGAACGAGGAAGCGGCGGCGCAGCTGGAAGGCCTGCGCGAGTCGCTCGGCCAGAAGCGGCGCGAGTTCGACGCCATGTTCGAGGCGAAGCGCAAGAAGCTCACGCAGGGCGACGAGCTGCCGCCCGGCGTGCTGAAGATGGTCAAGGTGTACGTGGCGGTGAAGCGGCGCCTGCAGCCCGGCGACAAGATGGCGGGCCGCCACGGCAACAAGGGCGTGATCTCGAAGATCGTGCCGGTGGAGGACATGCCGCACATGGCGGACGGCACGACGCTCGACATCGTGCTCAATCCCCTGGGCGTGCCTTCGCGCATGAACGTCGGCCAGATCCTGGAGACGCACCTGGGCTGGGCGGCGAAAGGCCTGGGTCTGCGGCTGGGCGCGCTGATCCAGGCGCAGGCGAAGATCGCGGACCTGCGCAAGACGGTCGAGCAGATCTACAACGCCGGTGGTCGTGATGCGGACCTGGGCGCGCTGTCCGACGACGAGATCCTGCAGCTCGCGAAGAACCTGCGCGAAGGCGTGCCGTTCGCCACGCCGGTGTTCGACGGCGCGGCCGAGGCCGAGATCAACGCCATGCTGGAGATCGCCGGCATGCCGGTATCCGGACAGGTGATGCTGATCGACGGGCGCACCGGCGAGGCGTTCGATCGCCACGTCACGGTCGGCTACATGCACGTGCTGAAGCTCCACCACCTGGTGGACGACAAGATGCACGCGCGCTCGACGGGACCCTACAGCCTCGTTACGCAGCAGCCGCTCGGCGGCAAGGCGCAGTTCGGCGGCCAGCGCTTCGGCGAGATGGAAGTGTGGGCGCTGGAAGCCTACGGCGCGGCGTACACGCTGCAGGAGATGCTGACGGTGAAGTCCGACGACATCACCGGCCGCACCAAGGTGTACGAGAACATCGTCAAGGGCGACCACAAGATCGACGCGGGCATGCCCGAGTCGTTCAACGTGCTGGTGAAGGAAATCCGTTCGCTGGGCATCGATATCGACCTGGAGAAGTACTGATGAAAGCGCTACTGGAGCTCTTCAAGCAGGTCCAGCAGGACGAGGACTTCGAGGCGATCAAGATCGGGCTCGCGTCGCCCGAGAAGATCCGCTCGTGGTCCTACGGCGAGGTGAAGAAGCCGGAGACCATCAACTACCGCACGTTCAAGCCCGAGCGCGACGGCCTGTTCTGCGCCAAGATCTTCGGGCCGATCAAGGACTACGAGTGCCTGTGCGGCAAGTACAAGCGCCTCAAGCACCGCGGCGTGATCTGCGAGAAGTGCGGCGTCGAGGTGACGCTCGCCAAGGTGCGCCGCGAGCGCATGGGCCACATCGAGCTCGCGAGCCCCGTCGCGCACATCTGGTTCCTGAAGAGCCTGCCGAGCCGGCTCGGCCTGGTGCTCGACATGACGCTGCGCGACATCGAGCGCGTGCTGTATTTCGAGGCGTACGTGGTGACTGACCCGGGCCTGACGCCGCTCAAGCGCTGCCAGCTGCTGACGGAAGACGACTACCTCGCCAAGGTCGAGGAGTTCGGCGACGACTTCTCGGCGGCGATGGGTGCCGAGGGCGTGCGCGCGCTGCTCAAGGCGATCGACATCAACCGCGAGATCGACCAGCTGCGCAAGGACCTCGAGGCGACCTCGTCCGACGCCAAGATCAAGAAGCTCGCCAAGCGCCTCAAGGTGCTCGAGGGCTTCAAGGCCTCGAACATCAAGCCCGACTGGATGATCATGGAGGTGCTGCCGGTGCTGCCGCCCGAGCTGCGGCCGCTGGTGCCGCTGGATGGCGGGCGCTTCGCCACCTCGGACCTGAACGACCTCTACCGGCGCGTCATCAACCGCAACAACCGCCTGAAGCGCCTGCTCGAGCTCAAGGCGCCCGAGATCATCGTGCGCAACGAGAAGCGCATGCTGCAGGAAGCCGTGGACTCGCTGCTCGACAACGGGCGCCGCGGCAAGGCGATGACCGGCGCCAACAAGCGGCCGCTGAAGTCGCTCGCCGACATGATCAAGGGCAAGGGCGGCCGCTTCCGCCAGAACCTGCTCGGCAAGCGCGTCGACTACTCCGGGCGCTCGGTGATCGTGGTCGGCCCGCAGCTGAAGCTGCACCAGTGCGGGTTGCCGAAGAAGATGGCGCTCGAGCTGTTCAAGCCGTTCATCTTCAACAAGCTGGAGCTCCTGGGCCTCGCCACCACCATCAAGGCGGCCAAGCGCCTGGTGGAGCAGGAAGTGCCCGAGGTCTGGGATATCCTGGAAGAGGTGATCCGCGAGCACCCGGTGATGCTCAACCGCGCGCCGACCTTGCACCGACTGGGCATCCAGGCCTTCGAGCCGGTGCTGATCGAGGGCAAGGCGATCCAGCTGCATCCGCTCGTCTGCGCGGCGTTCAACGCCGACTTCGACGGCGACCAGATGGCGGTGCACGTGCCGCTGTCGCTGGAAGCGCAGATGGAGGCGCGCACGCTGATGCTCGCCTCGAACAACGTCCTCTCGCCCGCCAACGGCGAGCCGATCATCGTGCCCTCGCAGGACATCGTGCTCGGCCTGTACTACGCGACGCGCGAGCGCATCGGCGCCAAGGGCGAGGGCATGAGCTTCGCCGACCTGGCGGAAGTGTCGCGCGCCTACGAGTCGCGCCAGGCGGACCTGCACGCCAAGGCCTGGGTGCGCATCAGGGAGCAGGACCTGACGCCGCAGGGCGAGAAGGTCGAGCGCATCAAGCGCTACGAAACCACCGTCGGCCGGGCGCTGCTGTCCGAGATCCTGCCGGCGGGCCTGTCGTTCGACCTGCTCAACAAGCCGCTGAAGAAGAAGGAGATCTCGCGGCTGATCAACGCGGGCTTCCGCCGCTGCGGCCTGCGCGAGACGGTGATCTTCGCCGACAAGCTGATGCAGGCCGGCTTCACCATGGCGACGCGCGGCGGCATCTCGTTCGGCGTGCACGACATGCGCATCCCGACCGCCAAGCAGGACCTGATCGCCGCCTCCGAGGCCGAGGTGAAGGAGATCGAGTCGCAGTACACCTCGGGCCTGGTGACCATCGGCGAGCGCTACAACAAGGTGGTCGACATCTGGTCGCGCTGCGGCGAGCAGGTCGGCAAGGTAATGATGGAGCAGCTCGGCACCGAGGAGACCACCGACCGGCACGGCAAGAAAGTCCGGCAGGAGGCGTTCAACTCGATCTACATGATGGCCGACTCCGGGGCGCGCGGCTCGGCCGCGCAGATCCGGCAGCTGGCCGGCATGCGCGGCCTGATGGCCAAGCCCGACGGCTCGATCATCGAGACGCCGATCACGGCCAACTTCCGCGAAGGCCTGAACGTGCTGCAGTACTTCATCTCCACGCACGGCGCGCGCAAGGGCCTGGCCGACACGGCGCTGAAAACCGCCAACTCCGGCTATCTCACGCGGCGCCTGGTCGACGTCACTCAGGACCTGGTGGTGACCGAGGACGACTGCAATACGCAGAACGGCATCGCCATGCGGGCGCTGGTCGAAGGCGGCGAGGTGGTCGAGGCGCTGCGCGAGCGGATTCTCGGGCGCGTGCTGGCCGTGGACCTCATCAACCCCGAGACCCAGGAGACGCTGTATACCGCGGGGTCGCTGGTCGACGAGGAGGCGATCGACACCATCGACAACGTCGGCATCGACGAAGTCAAGGTGCGTACGCCGCTGACCTGCGACACGCGCTGGGGTGTGTGCGCCAAGTGCTACGGACGCGACCTCGGGCGCGGCTCGATCGTCAACGTCGGCGAGGCGATCGGCGTGATCGCCGCGCAGTCGATCGGCGAGCCGGGCACGCAGCTGACGATGCGCACCTTCCACATCGGCGGCGCCGCCAGCCGTACCGCGGTGCAGAGCCAGGTCGAGGCGAAGTCCGCCGGCACGGTGCGCTTCTCGCCGACCATGCGCTACGTCTCCAACGCCAAAGGCGACAAGGTCGTGATCTCGCGCTCCGGCGAGATCACCATCGTCGACGACAACAACCGCGAGCGCGAGCGCCACAAGGTGCCGTACGGCGCGACGCTGCAGGTGGTGGACGGCGATACCATCCGCGCCGGCAAGATCGTCGCGGCCTGGGATCCGCACCACCGGCCGATCGTCACCGAGTACGCGGGCACCGTGAAGTTCGAGCACGTCGAGGAGGGCGTGACGGTCGCCAAGCAGATCGACGACGTCACCGGCCTGTCGACCCTCGTGGTCATCGACCACAAGCGCCGCGGCAGCGCCACCGCCAAGGGCCAGCGTCCTTCGGTGAAGCTGATCAACGACGCGGGCGAGGAGGTGCGCATCGCCGGCACCGACCACGCCGTGAACATCAGCTTCCCGGTGGGCGCGGTCATCGCGGTGCGCGACAGCCAGCAGGTACAGGTGGGCGAGGTGCTGGCGCGCATCCCGCAGGAGACGTCGAAGACCCGCGACATCACCGGCGGCCTGCCGCGGGTGGCGGAGCTGTTCGAGGCGCGCGCGCCCAAGGACAAGGCGATCCTCGCCGAGTACACGGGCACCGTCTCGTTCGGCAAGGACACCAAGGGCAAGCAGCGCCTGGTGATCACCGACCTGGACGGCACGCAGCACGAGGAGCTGATCCCGAAGGACAAGCACGTGCTGGTGCACGACGGCCAGGTGGTGAACAAGGGCGAGATGATCGTCGACGGTCCGGTGGATCCGCACGACCTGCTGCGCCTGCTGGGGGTGGAGGCGCTGGCGCGCTACATCATCGACGAGGTGCAGGACGTCTACCGCCTGCAGGGCGTGAAGATCAACGACAAGCACATCGAGGTCATCGTGCGGCAGATGCTGCGCCGCGTGCAGATCGAGGATCCGGGCGAGACCGGCTTCATCCAGGGCGAGCAGGTGGAGCGCGCCGAGGTGCTCGAGGAGAACGAAAAGGCGGACAAGGAGGGCAAGAAGCCCGCCGTGTACTCCTACATGCTGCTCGGCATCACCAAGGCGTCGCTGTCGACCGACTCGTTCATCTCGGCGGCCTCGTTCCAGGAGACCACCCGAGTGCTGACCGAGGCCGCGATCATGGGCAAGCGCGACGGTTTGCGCGGCCTGAAGGAGAACGTGATCGTCGGCCGCCTCATTCCGGCGGGCACGGGCATGGCCTATCACAAGATCCGCAAGGACCAGGCCGCCGAGCCCCCGCTGCTGGAGATTCCCGCGGCGGTCGAGGAAGCGCCGGGCGCAGGGGCCGAGGTCGCTGCCGCAAGCGGCAGCTAGCGGAACGCGTCAGCGTGAAGAAGGCCGCCGACAGGCGGCCTTCTTCTTTCTACACCCGGTACAGCGCGCGCGCGTCACGGCGGAACGCGATCGGCTGGGCGCGCGGGTCCGAGAATGACCTGCCCAAGCTGAGTCGCCCGCTCTGCGGCAGGACGGACTCGCCGCGCAGCACGCGCAGTTCGCCGGGCGTGCCGTCGATGGCGACGTAGGTGCCGTTGGCGCTGCGGTCGATGAGCTTGAAACGGATCGTGTCGACCTCCACGATGGCGTGCACGCGCGAGGCGAACTCGTCGGCGATCACGATGCCGTTGCCCGGATCGCGCCCCAGCGTGAGGCGGTGCTGGAACGCGTTCAGGCGGTACACCGCGCTGCCGAACCGGAGCTGCAATGCACCCTCGTCTGCGGGCAGCAGGCCGACGGCGGCGGGATTGAGGTCGGTGACGTCCGAGCGGTCGGCCTGCCACAGGATCTCGTGTACCAGCGACTCCGCGTCGTCGCCCTTCAGTCGCGCCGTATACGCGGCCCGGGCGCAGTAGCGCAATGCCGGGGAGAGCCGGTCCACCGCGACCTGCGTGGCGAGGATCTGGTCGGTGCGCGCAATGGCGGCGAGGTACGCGGAAATGTTGACGATGGTGCCGAACATGTCGGCGCCCTCGGTGATCACCGGGCCGTAGCTCACGCCGGAGTGCACGCGCAGCGGCTGCTCCGGGACGCGCACCTTGGACATCTGCGCGTGCAGCTCGCTCGTGGCCAGCACGGCCCGGTCGACATCCGGAAAGGCGCACATCACCCCGTCGCCCAGCGTCTTGACCAGGCGCCCGGCATGCCTGGGCAGCAGGTCTTCGACCTGCCCGTAGAAGCCGTGCGTCAGGTCGCGCGCCGCCGCGTCGCCCAGCTCGCGAAACAGGCGCGTGCTGTCGGCAAGGTCGACAAAGGCGATCGCCTGCTCGTGCGTTTCTCTCACCGACGGCTCGCGAGCGGAAAGTGGCCATGCTACAAGCGGGTCGCGCAGCGGCCGTGTGACGGATGTCGCATATAATCGCCGCCATGGGGAAGATCGAAACGCCGGGCGCCGCCGTCACCGCGGACCGGCTGGCGCGCGTAGACCTCGCGGCGGCGTTCCGGCTGGCGGTGCGCATGGGCCTGCACGAGGGGGTCTGCAACCACTTCACCCTCATGCTGCCCGACGGCCAGCGCTTCCTGCTGAATGCCTACGGGCTGCACTGGAGCGAGGTCACCGCTTCGAACCTGCTGGCGCTCGACACGCGCGGCAACGTGCTCGAGGGCGAGGGCGAGGCCGAGAAGACCGCCTTCTACATCCATTCGCGCATCCATCTGGCGCACCCGCGCGCGGCCTGCGTGCTGCATACCCACATGCCGTACGCGACGGCGCTGACGCTCACCGTTCCCGGCAGGCTGGAGATGGTCGAGCAGAACGCGCTGCGCTTTGCCGACGACATCGCCTACGACGACAGCTACAACGGACTGGTGGTGGATGACGCGGAAGGCGACCGGCTGGCGCGGCTGCTCGGCGACAAGCGCGTGCTGTTCCTCGCCAACCACGGCGTCATCGTGGTCGGCGCGTCCGTGGCCGAGGCGTTCGACTCGCTCTATTACCTGGAGCGCGCCTGCCGCGTGCAGGTGCTGGCGCGGGCGACCGGGCTGCCGCTGCGGCCCGTACGGCCGGAGGTCGTGCGCGAGACCTACCGCATGATCCTGGCCGACACGCCGAAGTACGCCGGCGCGCACTTCGGCGCGCTGCGGCGCATCCTCGATCGCGAAGAGCCGGACTACGCGCGCTGACGTGCAGTTGCGCGCCGCCGCGCCTGGCGATTTCGCGGCCATCCAGGCCATCTATCACCACCACGTCCTGCATGGGCTGGCTTCGTTCGAGGAAGCGCCGCCCGACGTCGAAGAGTTGCGCCGCCGGCACGCCGACATCGTCGCGCGCGGCCTGCCGTACCTGGTCGCCGACGAGGCCGGCGCGATCCTCGGCTACGGCTACTGCGCGCCCTACCGGTTGCGCAGCGCGTACCGCTACGCGCTCGAGGACTCGGTGTACGTCAAGGACGGCCTGCTCGGTCGCGGCATCGGCTCGCGCCTGCTCGGCGAGCTGATCCGCATCTGCGAGGGCCTGGGTTACCGGCAGCTGATCGCTGTCATCGGCGACAGCGCCAACGCGCGGTCCATCGCGCTGCACGCCCGCCTCGGCTTCCTGCGCGTCGGCACGCTGCGCTCGGCCGGCTACAAGTTCGGCCGCTGGGTGGACAGCGTGATCATGCAGAGGCCGCTCGCCAGCGGCGACGGCACGCCGCCCGCTACTTGAAGAGCAGCGCGATGCCGCTTGCGGCGAGCAGCAGCGCGACGACGCGCTCGAACTTCGCCTGGTCCAGGCGCGCGTGCCAGCGGTCGCCCGCCAGCATCGCGACCACCATGACCGGCGCCAGGAGCACAAGGAGCGCCAGTGCGCGCAGATCGTAGAAGCCCAGGCTGCCGTAGCCGCCGGCGCGCACAAGTCCGAGGCAAAGCAGCACCGAGGAGATGCTGGCGCGAAAGCGCCGCTTGTCGAGCGCGAGCGCGCGCAGGTAGATCGCGTAGAAAGGTCCCGCCATGCCGCCGAACAGCGTCGCCACCAGACCGCCGGTGCCGCCGGCGGCGATCGCCAGCGCCGAGCGCGGCAGCACGATGCGCGGGCGCCGGGGGGCGAGCGACCACAGCCCGTAGACGATGATGAACAGCGCGAAGGCGCGCAGCAGCAGGCGCTGGTCGAGCGCGGCGAATAGCCACAGCCCGAGCGCGAGCCCGACGAGCGAGGGCAGCGCCAGCCCGCGCATCGCGCGCCAGTCGACGTGGCGGATCTCCTGCACCGACTGGCCGAGCGAGGCGACGATGCCCAGTGTGGTGACGACGGGGATGACGACGTTGAGCGGCATGGCGAGCGCCAGCGCCGGAATGGCCACCACGCCGGCGCCGAAGCCGGTGGCGCCGCGCAGCATGTAGGCGAAGAACACCACGCCGGCGCAGGCGGCGAGCGCCCACGGGCCCGCCAGGCTGGCGAGCCCCTCGGTCATCGCGCTAATCACCGATGCGGATCACGACCTTGCCCTTGGCCTTGCGCGACGCGAGCAGGTTCATGGCCTCGGCGGCCTTCTCGAGCGGAAAAGTCGCGGAAACGTGCGGCCTGAGCCTGCCCTGCTCGAACCAGCGCACGAGCTGGCGCGCGCTCTCGATGAAGGCCGGCGGCTCGCGGCGCGCGAAATCGCCCCAGAACACGCCCACCACCGACGCGCCCTTGAGCAGGGCGAGGTTGAGCGGCAGCTTGGGGATGTCGCCGGCGGCGAAGCCGACGACCAGGTGCCGCCCGCGCCAGGCGATCGAGCGGAACGCGGGCTCGGTGTAGGGGCCGCCGACGGCGTCGTAGATCACGTCCACACCGTGCCCGGCGGTGAGGCCCTTGATGTGCTCGCGCAGGTCCTCGCTCGCGTAGTTGATCGTTTCGTCGGCACCGTGCTCGCGGCACACCGCGAGCTTCTCGTCGCTCGAGGCGCAGGCGATGACGCGCGCGCCGAGCGCCTTGCCGACCTCGATCGCGGCGATGCCTACGCCGCCCGCGGCGCCAAGCACCAGCAGCGTCTCGCCCGCCTTCAGCTGCGCGCGGTCGCGCAGCGCATGGTCGGTCGTGCCGTAGGTGAGGATGAACGATGCGGCGCTCGCATAGTCCATGCCTTGCGGCATGGGCAGCAGGCGAGTCGCCTCGGTCTTCACTTCCTCGGCAAACGCGCCATAGGTGGTGAAGGCGATCACGCGATCGCCCGGCTTGACGCTGGCCACGCCGGCTCCGGTCTCCTTGACCACGCCGGCGAGCTCGCTGCCCGGCGAGAACGGCAGCGGCGGCTTGAACTGGTACTTGTTCTGGATGATGAGCACGTCGGGGAAGTTGACGCTCGCCGCCTTGATGCTGATGACCACCTCGCCGGGCCCCGCCTTGGGCGAGGGAACATCTTCGAGCACCAGCGACTCCGGCGGCCCGAACTGCTTGCAGAGGAGGGCTTTCATGGCTGCCTCGTCGGCGCGCGGCGCGCTAGCCGGAACGGGCGGCGAGTCCGCCGTCGATGGTGACGACGCAGCCGCTCGTATAGGCCGAGCGCGCCGAGGCGAGGAACGCCACCGCCCACGCGATTTCCTCGGGCGTGGCCGGCCGGCCGAACGACATGCCGCTGAACAGCTCGGGGTAGCGCTCGGCGTCGCCGAACTTTGCTTCCGCCCGCTGGCGGAACAGGCTCTTCAGCCGGTCGGTGGCCACCGGGCCAGGGTTGATGCCCACGACGCGGATGCCGTCGGCGTGCGAAGCCCCGCCCAGCGTGCGGGTGAACGCCATGAGCCCGGCGTTGGCCGTGCTGCCCGCGATATAGCTCGCGTCCAGCTTCTCGCCCGCGTTGCCGAGGATGTTGACGATCACGCCGGCACCCTTGGTCTTCATGCGCGCATAGACCTGGCGCGTGAGGTTGATGTAGCCGAACATCTTGAGATCCCAGGCGCGCCGCCAGGTCTCCTCGTCGACCTTGAGCAGGTCGCCGCCCGGGATGGCGCCCGCGTTGTTGACCAGGATGTCGATCTCGCCCGCCCACGCGGCGAGCGCCTCCGCCGCGCCGCGCTGCGAGAGGTCGATCGCCTTCGCCTTCGGTCCGGGCTCCGGATTGCGCGCCGCGACGAGCACCTCGCAGCCCTCGGCGGCGAGGACCTGCGCGCACGCGCGGCCGATGCCTTTGGAACCGCCCGTCACCAGCGCGCGTTTGCCTTTAAGATTCAGGTCCATTTCCGGACAGTCTACCAACATGCCCCACATCACCACCCCGGACGGCGTGAAACTGCACTACGAGGAGGCGGGCCACGGCACGCCGATCGTCTTCGTGCACGAGTTCGCGGGCGACCTGCGCAGCTGGGACCCGCAGCTGTCGCACTTCTCGCGCCGCTACCGCTGCATCGCCTACAACGCGCGCGGCTATCCGCCCTCGGACGTGCCCGAGAGCTTCGAGCAATACTCGCAGGAGCTCGCGCGCGACGACGTGCTCGCCGTCCTGGACGGCCTGAAGATCCAGCGCGCCTTCATCGTCGGCCTGTCGATGGGCGGCTTCGCCACGCTGCATTTCGGCATGAAGTACAGCGCGCGCGCCCTCGGCCTGGTGGTGGCGGGCTGCGGCTACGGCGCGGTGCCGGCGCAGCGCGAGGAGTTCCAGCGATCCTCGCGCGCGAACGCCGAGCTGATGCTGAAGGAGGGCATGGCGAAGTTCGCGGCCACCTACGGCCACGGCCCGACCCGGCTGCAGCTGCGCGACAAGGACCCGCGCGGCTTCGCGCTGTACATCAAGTACCTGAGCGAGCACTCGCCCAAGGGATCGGCCAATACCATGCTCGGCTACCAGGCGCGCCGGCCGTCGCTCTACGACCTGACGGCGGAAATGAAGCGCGTCACGGCGCCGACGCTGGTGATGTGCGGCGACGAGGACGACCCCACGCTCGAGCCGGGGCTGCTCATGAAGCGCACCATTCCGCACATGGGCCTCGTGGTCCTGCCGCGCACCGGGCACGGCATGAACCTGGAGGACCCGGCACTGTTCAACCGCATCGTCGAGGACTTCTTCCACCAGGTCGAGAGCGGGCGCTGGGCATGAGCGCGGGCAGGCTCACCGTGGAGAAGCGCGGCGCGGTCGGCTGGATCGTGTTCGACCAGCCGGAGAAGCGCAATGCCATCAACGGCGCCATGTGGCGCGGCATCCCCGAGGCCATGGCGCGCTTTGACAACGACGCCGAGGTGCGCTGCGTGGCGTTCCGCGGCGCGGGCACCGAGGCCTTCGCCGCGGGCGCGGACATCTCGGAGTTCGAGAAGATCCGCGCCGGCCGCGGGGCGGTGAGCGAGTACGACGGGTTGCTCGACCGCGTATTGCATTCTATCCAGGGCTCGCGCAAGCCCTCGGTCGCCCTGATCCACGGCTTTTGCATGGGGGGCGGGCTGGAGGTGGCGCTCGCGTGCGACCTGCGCTACTGCGGCAGCTCGGCGCAGTTCGCGATCCCCGCGGCGAAGCTCGGCATCGCCTACAACGTCGAGGGCCACAAGCGGCTGCTGGAGACCGTGGGCCACGCCCGCGCGCGGGAGATCATGTTCCTCGGCCGCCGCTACGGCGCCGCGGAGGCGCTGGCCATGGGGCTCGTGAACCGCGTGCTGCCCGACGGCGAACTGGCGGCGTTCGTCGACGGCGTGATCGCGACCCTGCTGGAGAACGCGCCGCTCTCCATCGCCAATTCCAAGACCATCCTCGAGGAGTACGCCAAGGCCGAGGGGGCGCCGGACCACGCGCGCATGGCGGCGGTGATCGAGCGCTGCGCGAAGAGCGAGGACTACCAGGAAGGGCGGCGCGCGTTCATGGAAAAGCGCAAGCCGCGGTTCAAGGGGGAATGAGGATGAAGATCGAGTCCCTGCGCGTGCGCGCCGTCGCCGCGCCGATGAAGCGCCCGCTCGCCACCAGCACCGGCGCGATCAGCGTGGCGCCGCTGCTGCTCATCGACCTGCAGACCGACGCCGGCATCGTCGGGCGCTCGTACCTCTTCGGCCTCATGCAGCAGAACCTGAAGCCCCTGGCCGCGCTGGTCGAGCTGATGGGCGAGTTGGTGAAGGGCGACCCGCTCGCGCCCTTCGAGATCGAGGCCAAGCTGAGGAAGCGCCACACGCTGCTCGGCGTGCACAACATCGTGCTCTTCGCCATGTCGGGCATCGACATGGCCGCGTGGGACGCGCTCGCGCAGGCGATGCAGCAGCCGCTCGTGCGGCTGCTGGGCGGGGCGCCGCGTCCCATACTTGCCTACAACTCCAAGGGCCTGGGCATCATGCCGCTCAAGTCCTTGGCGAAGGAGGCCGAAGAGCTTGTCGGCGAGGGTTTCCGGGCGGTCAAGCTGCGGCTCGGCCGCCCGCGCGCCGAGGACGACGTCGCGGCGCTGCGCGCGGTGAAGAAGGCGATCGGCCCCGGCGTCACGCTGATGGTGGACTTCAACCAGGGGCTGACGGTGGCGCAGGCGCTGGAGCGCGGCCGCATGATCGACGCCGAGGGCGGCGTGCACTGGATCGAGGAGCCGGTGCGCGCGGACGACTTCGCGGGCAACGCGCGCATCACGCGCGAGATCGCCACGCCGATCCAGATCGGCGAGAACTTCATGGGGCCGGAGCAGATGGCGCAGGCGCTCGCCGCGGGCGCCTGCGACTACGTGATGCCCGATGCGCAAAGGATCGGCGGGGTCACCGGCTGGATGCGCGCGGCGGCGCTCGCGCAGGCCGCGGGCATGGAAATGTCGAGCCACCTGTTTCCCGAAGTGAGTTGCCAGCTGCTCGCCGTGACGCCCACCTGCCACTGGCTGGAGTACGTCGACTGGGCCGACGCGATTCTCGAGGAACCCGCGCGGCTGAAGGACGGGCAGGTGCTGATCCCGGACCGGCCCGGCATCGGCATGCGCTGGGACGAG
>Ga0224500_10000841_pt1 | contig 19609 bp, 18 predicted proteins | sample SF_Oct11_sed_USG_FD_168126 | JGI IMG/M metagenome (GOLD analysis project Ga0224500, IMG submission 168126) | Sediment microbial communities from San Francisco Bay, California, United States - SF_Oct11_sed_USGS_4_1 | ecosystem: Environmental > Aquatic > Marine > Sediment | place: USA: California... | reverse complement strand
TGGGAGAACTGGACCCGGGTCATGCAGGTCGCGCCGCTCTCCGACGAGGAAGCCGCGGACCTGGCCGCCTCAGCCGATGACGGGAACAAGCGCGCGACGCCGGTGACACGGGTACGGCCCGGCCATGCCGACCTCGCCGGCGCCCTCAAGTACGACTTCAACGACGTCCGCAACGTGCTCGAGCGAGCCTCCGCCCGCGAGACGGCCGCCCGCGTCGCCGCGGGCGCCATCGCCCGGGCCTTCCTGCATGAGCTCGGGATCGAGATCTGGTCGTTCACCGCGGAGGTCGGCGGCGTCGCGCTGGATCCGGCCCGCGCGACCCGGTCGCGCGAAGAGACCGAGGCATCGCCGCTGCGCTGTCCGGACCCCGCCGCGGAGGCAGCCATGACGGCCAGGATCGACGAGGCACGATCGGCCGGAGACACGGTCGGTGGCGTGTTCGAGGTCGTCGCCCATGGACTGCCCATCGGACTCGGGTCGTACGTCCACTGGGATCGACGGCTGGACGCGGCCCTGGCCGGGGCCGTGATGAGCATCAACATCGTCAAGGGCGTGGAGTTCGGCCTGGGCTTCGAGCAGACCCGGCGGTTCGGATCAACGGTTCACGACGTCATCGAGGGCCGTGACGACGATGGGCGCTGGATCCACCGGTCCAACAACGCCGGTGGCCTGACGGGTGGAGTCACGAACGGCGAACCACTCGTCGTCCGTGGTGCCGTCAAGCCGATCTCCACCCTGGCCCGGCCACTCCCATCAGCCGATCTCATCACCGGCGACGCGGTGGACAAGGCGCACTACGAGCGCAGCGACATCAGCGTCGTTCCGGCGGCAGGCGTGGTGGCGGAGGCGATGGTCATGTTGACGCTCGCAGCGTTCGTCGTCGAGAAGTTCGGTGGCGACACGGTGGACGACGTCCGGACGGGTCTTGACGCCTATCGATCGCGCATCACCGTCCCGGCCGAGACCCCGGTCGCCGGGGGCGCGGCTCGACGGTCGGCGAAGGCCGTCGGCCCATCGGGCGCCTCCGGTTTGACCGGCACCGACGAGGCCGGCTCCGGCGGCGACGACTGAGGCGCGGCGTCGTGGATATCGTGCTCGTCGGGCTGCCGGGCAGCGGCAAGAGCGTGGTGGGTCGCCGCCTGGCCCACCGCCACGGTGCCGAGTTCATCGACGTCGACGCACGGATCGAGCGTGCCGACGGGCGCCCGATCCCGGCCATCTTCGAAGACGACGGTGAACCGGCCTTCCGAGCCATGGAGCGAGAGGCGGTGGCGGATCTTGGCCCGCCCGACGCCGAGCCCGGCATCAGGCGAGTCATCGCGACGGGGGGCGGAGCGGTCGTGGACCCGCGCAATCGATGGCAGCTGTATCACGGCCGCCGAAGCGTCTGGCTGGACGGGCGACCGGAGGTCATGGCCCAGCGGCTCCGACGATCCCCGAACGTGCGGCCCCTGATCGCGGGGCGTGATCCGATCGGGGCGATCCGTGACCTTGCCGCCCGGCGCCAGCGGTTCTACGCGGGCGCGGACATCCGCGTCTCCGGGGTGACGGCCGTGGTCGGCGTGGTCGAAACCATCGAGCGCGAGCTGGCCGCCGCGGGTCCGGTCGGGACGACGCTGTTGCGGGCCGCCACCCCCATCGGACGGCTGACGATCGGCTCGGAGATGGCCCATGGCGGCGTGGACGAGGCGCTTCGGCGCCTCGACGCACGGCGAGCCATCCTGGTCACCGAACCCGGGGCATGGGGTGCTGCAGGCGAGGCCCTCGGGGGTGCGCTGACAGCCCGCGGATGGCCGATGGCCAGCGTGCTGCTCCCGGCGGGAGAGCCAGCCAAGCGGCTCGCCGTCATCGAAACGGCGGCCAGCGAGCTGGCCCGGCTCCGCCTGGAGCGCGACGAGCCGATCGTGGCGATCGGAGGCGGTGCTCTGGGCGACGCCGCGGGCTTCCTCGCCGCCACGTACCTTCGCGGCATCCCGATCGTCCACGTCCCGACGACGCTCGTGGCTCAGGTGGATTCGGCGATCGGCGGCAAGACCGCGGTGGACCTGCCCGAGGGCAAGAACCTGGTCGGGGCATTCCATCAGCCGAGCGCGATCATCATCGATGTGTCGTTGCTGCGATCGCTGCCCGACCGCCAGCGCCGGGCGGCGCTCGGTGAATCGGTCAAGATGGCCGTCCTGGGCGACGCGCGCCTGTTCGAGTTGCTGGAACGCGATGGCGACGCGATCGCCCGCGGAGACGGGACGATGTTCGAACGCGGCGTCGTTGCCGAGCTTGTCGAGCGCTGCGCGTGGGCCAAGGTGGAGGTGGTCATGGCCGACGAGCGCGAGCGAGGTGCGGTGGGCGGGCGGATCAGCCTCAACCTGGGACATTCGCTCGGCCACGCGGTGGAGGCCGCGGCCGGCTTCGGTGACCTGCTCCACGGCGAAGCGGTCGCGTATGGCCTCCGAGCGGCCTGCCGGATCGGCGTCGAGGTGGGGACCACACCGCCCGTTCTGGCGGCGCGGGTCGAGCGCCTGCTGGACGTCCTCGGGCTGGCCGTCGCTCCCCTGCCCTATCCACTTGACACGGTGCTGGGCCATCTCGCCACGGACAAGAAGCACGCGGGCGGCCGCTTGCGCTGGGTCCTGCCGACGGCGGCGGGGGTCGAGATCCGCGCCGACATCGGCGACGACGTCGTGCACCGTGCCGCCGCGTCGATCCTCACCGCCGGACGTGCTGCGTGACGCGGGTGCTGGTCCTCGAGGGACCCAACCTCAATCTCGTCGGGACCCGCGAACCGGAGATCTATGGCCACGAGACACTGGACGAGATCCACGCGGGGATCACGGCCCATGCCGGACAACTGGGCCTGCTGGTGGAGTTCTTCCAATCCAACCATGAGGGAGCCCTGATCGATCGGCTCCATCAGCGGGACTTCGACGTGGCCATCGTCAACGCCGGGGGCCTCACCCACACGAGCGTCGCCCTGCGTGACGCCCTGCTCGCGGTGCAGCGTCCGTTCGTCGAGGTCCACCTGTCCGATCCATCGACGCGCGAGCCATTCCGCCAGGTCAACTTCCTGCACGATATCGCGGTCGAGTCGATCGTCGGCCAGGGCCCCCGGGGCTACCACCTCGCGCTCGAGGGGATCGCCCAACGCCGCGGGGACGGCCATGCCTGAGCGCGGTACCGGGCGGCACCTCGCCGAGACTCCCGAGTTGCGCCGCCTGCGGCGTCGGATCGACGCGCTGGATCGCCGGATCGTCACGCTCCTGAACGAGCGCGCCACGCTGGCTCGCGAGGTCGGTGTCGCGAAAGAGGCCGCCGGGCGCCGGACGATCCGCGACCCGGAGCGTGAGCGAGAAGTGCTGCTGCGCGTCTCGATGGCGAACGAGGGGCCGCTACCCCAGGCTGACCTGCTCGCCCTCTACCGGCGCCTGGTCGCGGCGACTCGGGCGCTCGAGGCGCGCGACCGCGAACGACGCGAGCGCGACCACGACCGCGGCGAACGCTCCTGACATCGCGATGCTCCCGCGCGGGGCGCTGACGCGATTCGCTCCGGCGCCGACTGGCCTGCTGCACCTCGGCCACGTCGCCAACGCGATCTGGACCTGGGGTGTGGCCGCGGCTCTCGGCGGTCGGGTCCTGCTCCGGATCGAGGATCACGATCGACAGCGTTGTCGCCCGGAGTACGACAGGGCGTTGCTGGAGGACCTCGCCTGGCTCGGGTTCGCGGCGGACTTCGGACCCGTCCGCCAGAGCGATCGGGACGCCGAGGCGGCGTACGAGGAAGCGCTGGCCAGACTCGTCCGCGAGGCGTCCGTCTATGGGTGCGATTGCACGCGCTCCACCTTCGCCACATGGGCGGCGGAACGAGGGCGGCCGTGGTCCGGCCCTGGCTGCCCGGGTGGTTGCCGCGAGCGCGACCTGGATGGCCCGATCCTCCGGGTGGCCCTAGGGGGCGGAACGGAATCGTGGCTGGACGGGCTTGCCGGGCCGTGCCGGAGCGAAGTCGCCGCCACCGGTGATCCGGCGATCCGCGACCGTCACGGCAATCGGACGTACGGCTTCTGCGTCGTGGTCGATGACCTGCGCCATGGCGTGGATCTCATCGTCCGGGGTCGGGACCTTCTGCACGCAACGGCCGCCCAGCTGCGCCTGGCGAGCGCCCTGGGCCGCGAGTCACCGCCGACCTTCCTGCACCATCCGCTGGTTCGTCGACCCGATGGCTCCAAGCTGTCCAAATCGGCGGGCGACTCCGGCGTCAGCGAGCTGCGAGCTGCCGGCTGGTCCGCCGACGAGGTCCTCGGCGCGGCGGCTGCCGCCGTCGGCCTGATCGACGTCGCTCGGCCACTGGCGATGGCCGAGTTGTCGACCGTCGTCCACGTGCGCTGAACCCCGGACCGGGGGCCGATCCGCCCGCGACGACGGCCCCGTCGGCCGCGAGCCCGAAGGCTGCCACGAGGGCCTGCATGGTCACCGGCGCTATCCGGGGATCGAGCGGTCCTCCATCTCCCAGGCATGATCGAGCGCATGCCAGGCGATGCGACGGGCGGCATAGCGAGCCGGCCACCGGCCGCCTCCCAGGGGGGATCCGTCCGTCGGTCGGCGCAGGACCTCCAGCATCGCCGTGCGTTCGAGCGTGACCGCCGCTCGGTCGGCAAGCGACCCAGCAGGCAGGCGGACACCGATCTGGCGCGCATAGACATGGTCCGAGTCGATCACGTGAACGATCATCGTGTCGCGATCTCGACCGCCTCCACGCGGCCCCTTCCGGAGGCCGGCGGGCGACGCGACGGCGACGCGATCGAACGCCGCCCAGGACGCCTCGACGAGAGCGGCCAGCCGCTCTGCCTCCCCCGCTGACATCGCTCGTCGGTCCCGTGACGTGATTGCGGTCGGCACGCCGAATGCGGTTCCGGAGTCGCCGTCCACCGACTCGACGATCTCGAGACCGGCCGGACCGACGTCCGGGACGGCGAGCCCCGCTCGCTCGGCCACCTCCGCGTAGCGCGGCGTTGCGTTCACCAGCGCGTCCAGCGCGAGATCGACATCCCCGCCGGACCGACACCAGCCCGGCCAATCCAGCGCCCAGGCGAAGCTCCGCTTCGGGCTCGTCTCGACCGCGACCGGGAGCGATTGAACCATCACGGGTCCAGGGTACGGCGACGGTCGCGAAGACGCCGCACCACCCCATCCATCGACATCAGCGTACGGTGGCAGCCCGCAGGCGGCGCACCAGCTCGCCGAGTGCCTCGACATCTCGACCGTTCGGCCCCAGCGCGTCCACGAGCGCCGACGCGACGATGACGCCATCCGCCCCGGCCCGGGCGATGGCCCGGACGTGCTCCGGCCTGCTGACGCCGAAACCGACGGCGACCGGGACGGGCGACGCGGCACGCACGTCGCGCACCAACCGGCCGACCGTCCTCGGCAGTGCCGTTCGAGCCCCGGTGACGCCGACGAGCGAAACGCAATAGAGGAACCCGCCGCTCCGCGCCGCCACGGCGACGCGACGGTCGGACGGCGTCGTGGGTGCAACGAGGTAGATGACGGCGATACCGGCCTCGCGCGCGACAGCCTCGAAGGGCGCTCCCTCATCCGGGGTGAGGTCGGCGACGATGATGCCGGCCGCACCGGCGCCGGCAAGGCGCGCGGCCACGGCTCGGCCGTCCCCGCCTCCCAGGACCTGGTTGGCGTACGCCATGGGGACGAGTGGAAGGTTCGGTCGCGCCGCTCCGATGCGTTCGATCAACCGTAGCGATCGCTCCAGGGTCGCACCGGCCTCGAGGGCCGCGCCGGATGCACGCTGCAGCGTGGCTCCATCGGCAAGCGGGTCAGAGTACGGGAGGCCGACCTCCAGGAGATCGGCGCCGGCATCCGCCGCCTCCAGCGCGATCGCCAGGCTCGTGTCGGCGTCCGGATAGCCAGCGACGACGTACGGGATGAGCGCCACCCGGCCCTCGCCGGCAGCGTGGGCGAAGGCCGCCGCGATGCGCCGGGCTCCCCTCGTGCCGTTCGTGCCGTTCGTGCCGTTCGTGCCGCGACGATCCTCCTGGGCCTCGGCCCGTGGGACGGTCCCCGGCGTCGTCACCGGACCGACTCCCACGGCGGGACGTCGTCGAATCGCGCCAGGGCGGCCAGGTCCTTGTCGCCCCGGCCGGAGAAGCCGAGCAGGACGAGCACCTCGTCCGGATACCCGCCGGGGAGGCCGTCGACGCCGGCCAGGACCTTCGGCAGAGCGGCGATGGCATGCGCGGTCTCGAGCGCCGGAAGGATCCCCTCCGTCAGTGTCGTCGCCTTCATGGCGGCGACCGCCTCCCGATCCGTGGCCGCGGCGACCTCGAGTCGGCCGCCCTCGGCGAGCGCCGCCAGCTGCGGACCGATGCCCGGGTAGTCAAGGCCGGCCGACGCGCTGTGCGCCTCCACGACCTGACCGTCGCGATCCTGCAGCATCAACGAGCGCGACCCGTGCAGGATGCCCGGGGTCCCGCCGAGGATCGCGGCCGCATGACGGCCCGTCGTCATGCCGTCTCCGGCCGCCTCGGCGACGGCCAGCCGCACCGATGGTTCGCCGATGAACCGCGCGAGCAGGCCGATGGCGTTGGAGCCACCGCCGACGCAGGCCAGCGCGAGGTCCGGCAGTCGACCCTCGGTCGAGCGGATCTGCGCGGCTGCCTCATCACCGATCCGGCGCTGGAGGTCACGCACGATCGTGGGATACGGGTGCGGGCCCATCGCCGAGCCGAGGACGTAGTGGGTCGTCTCGACGTTCGTGACCCAATCGCGCATCGCCTCGTTGACGGCATCCTTGAGCGTCGCCGTCCCCGATGTGACGCTGCGGACAACGGCCCCCAGGGCCCGCATGCGCAGGACGTTGGGGCCCTGGCGCTCGATGTCCTCGGCGCCCATGTAGACGACGCATGGCAGGTCGAGCAGCGCGCACGCCGTCGCGGTGGCCACTCCGTGCTGGCCGGCCCCGGTCTCGGCGATGACCCGTGACTTGCCCAGTCGACGAGTGAGCAGGGCCTGACCGAGGGCGTTGTTGATCTTGTGGGCGCCCGTGTGGGCCAGGTCCTCGCGCTTGAGGTAGAGCCGGACTCGCGGGACGGTGGTGCCGGCAGGAGCCATGCCGGCCGCTTCACATGCAGCGGCGGCGGCGAGCCGGTCGGCCCGGTAGAGCGCGGTAGGCCGGCCGGCGAACCGCTCGAGCAGATCGCGCAGTTCCGACCAGAAGACCGGGTCGTGGCGCAGGGCCCCGTATGCGGCCTCCAGCTGGGTGAGGGCTGCCATCAGCGTCTCCGGGACGTATCTGCCCCCGAAGTCGCGCTCCATCCCCCAGCGGCCGGCGGCGTCCGCTTCGAGGAGTCCAGGGTGGACCGGCGTCGGCCCGAACGCGATGTTCGGACGATCATCGCGCGCCGCCCGCGCCCGCTTCACGAACAGCGCCACCTTGAGCGGGTCCTTGCGGGGCCGCTCGCCGGGCCGCCGCGGCGACTCCACCCCGGATGCCACATCGACGCCGACGGCCGGGATCTCGCGAAGGGCCTCCGCCACGTTGGCGGGCGTCAGGCCCCCGGCCAGGATCACTGGGAGGTCCCGGGCGATGTCCGCAACCAAGGCTCGATCGGCGCGCAACCCGGTGCCGCCGGGATGCGGACCACCGGCGGTGTCGAGGAGGAGGCGCTCGACACCGCCGGCGAGCACATCGCGAGCCGAGGACGAGTCCGCCCGAGCGGGGCGCGGGCGGTCGGCAGCATCTCCGCCCTCGGCGTCGACGTGGATGGCCTTCCAGGCCGCCCGCGGGTATCCGGCCAGCGTCGCCGCAGCTTCGGTCCCGTTCGCCTGGATGGCGTCCGGGTCGATCGCGTCCGTCACGTCGCCGAGGAGGTCGGGGCTCGCGTCGGCCGTGACCGCGACGATCCGCGGCCGGGGCCGGCCTTCCGGCGCGGACCGGCGGATGACCCCGGCCAGTCTCGCGGCTTCGTCCAGGGTGAGCGCCCTCGGCGTGCCCGCCACGACGTTGAGCCCGATCGCGTCCGCGCCGGCCCGGATCGCCGCGAGAGCGCCCGCCTCGTCCGTCACTCCACAGACCTTCACGAACGCCCGGCGGTCGGTGTTGGCCGGATCCATCGGGACGCGGCCGGCCGCGACGAACGACCGCGCAGCCGCAGCCGGATCGACCGCGCGCATCAACGCCTCGCCGACGAGCGCCGCATCGAAACCCATGGCACGCCACCGCGCGACCACGGCCGGGTCGCTCACGCCCGACTCCGCGATGACGATCCGGTCATCGGGCACACGGGCGCGAAGCCTCGTGGCTCGATCCACGTCAACGACGAGGGTCCGCAGGTCGCGGTTGTTGATCCCCACCAAGCGTGCCTCGGTCGCGAGGGCGACTCGCAGCTCACGCTCGTCGTGGGCCTCGACGAGCGGCTCCAGGCCGATCGCGAAGGCCCGGTCCACGAGTCGGGCGAGTCGTCGCGCCGGGTGGAGCACGGCCAGCAACAGGACGACGTCCGCCCCGGCCTGGCGAAGCTGCGGCAATTGCCGTTCGTCGACGACGAACTCCTTGGCGAGCACCGGGATCGCCACGGCCGCCCGCACGCGGCGCAGGTCGTCGAGGGACCCGCCGAACCAGTGCGGTTCGCACAGGACGGAGATGGCCGCGGCACCGCCGGCTTCGTAGGCGCGGGCTCGCGCCACGATGTCCTCGCCACGGTCGGCGATCCGCCCGGCGGACGGTGATGAGCGTTTGATCTCGGCGATCAGGTGCAGGCCGGGCGCGGCGAGTCGCTCTGCGATCGGTCGAGGGGCCGGCGCTCGGCCGAGGTCCACGACGGCGTCCAGCCCGTCGGCCAGGTCCGCTCGGCGCCGGTCGGCGATCGCCTCGACGACCGAACGGCGGGCGGCGCCCCCGGCGGCGTTGGAGCGACCGCGCACGGCCGTCATGTCCGAGGTGCCGAGTCGGCGACGCCCGCCGCCTCGGCAGCGGCCGCGGAGCGCCGCTCCGCCCGCAGGCGCTCCAGCAGGTCGGCCGTCAGCCCGGCGTCGATCGTCAGGGCCGCGCGCTCGATGCCGTCCTCCAGCGCGTCCACGGCCCCAGCAGCCAGGAGCGCCGCTCCGGCATTCAGGAGGACGACGTCGCGCCTCGAACCCGGCTCGCCGCGAAGCACGGCCTCGACCAGCCGGGCGTTCGAGGCGGCGTCGTCGCCGGCGAGACGGGAGGTCGCGGAGGGCCGCAGGCCAAGGGCAGCCGCGTCCACTCGCCGCTCGGCGATGCCGGCTTCGGTGACGTCGTACATGACGCCGGTGCCGTCAAGGGGCAGTTCGTCCACACCGGCGCCGTGGACGACCAGCGTCCGTTCGGTCCCGAGGCGATGGACGACCTCGGCGAAGCGCCCCGCCGCCCGTGCGTCGCCGACGCCGAGCAGCTGTCGGCGTGTCCCCGCCGGGTTGGTCAACGGACCGAGCAGATTGAACGCGGTCCGGACTCCTATCTCGCGACGGGTCGGAGCGGCATGGCGCATGGCCGGGTGGAAGTTCGGGGCGAACATGAAGGCGAAACCCGTGTCGCGCAGGGCCGCCCCAGCCGTCGTCGCGTCATGATCGACCCGGATCCCCAGGGCCTCCAGGACATCGGCCGAGCCGGCCTGGGACGTGATGGCGCGATTACCGTGCTTGGCCACGGGGATCCCGGCTGCGGCGACCACGAGCGCTGCCGTCGTCGAGATGTTGAACGTGCCGCTCCCGTCGCCACCGGTCCCGACGACGTCGATCGTCCCGTCGGGTGCCTTGACCCGGATGACGCGCTCACGCATCGCGGTCGCAAACCCGGCGAGTTCGTCCACGGTCTCCCCGCGCATGCGCAGGCCCATCAGCATGGCGGCCAGCTGCGCCGCCGTCGCATCGCCGTCCATCACCGCTCCCATCGCCAGACGGGCCTCCTCGAGCGAGAGCGTTCCGCCCTCGACGATCGTGGCCAGGGCGGTTCGAACGTGATCGCTCATCGATCCCCCTCCGAAGCGGCGGCCTCGGCGACCCGCAGGTCGTCCGCGGGTCGGCCGGAGGAGGCCAGACCGGCGGTGGCAAAGGTGCCGGTCGCCGCGTCCAGACGGGATGCCTCGCCTTCGCCGGCCAGCCGGAGGAAGTTGGCGAGGAGGTGCGGGCCCTGTGGCGTGAGCACGCTCTCCGGGTGGAACTGGACGCCCTCCAGAGGCAGCGCCACGTGGCGGATCCCCATGATGACCCGGTCCGCCTCGCTCATGGCCGTTATCCGCAGCACGTCGGGCAGGGTCGCCGGGTCCACGGTGAGCGAGTGGTATCTGGCGGCCATGAACGAGGGCGGCATCCCTTGGAGCAGGCCGGCCCCATCGTGCGTCACCTCGGACGCCTGCCCGTGGACCAGCGTCGGGGCGCGCACGATGGACGCGCCGAATGCGACCGCCATCGATTGCATTCCCAGGCACACGCCGAGGAGCGGGATCTCGCGCTCGGCCGCGACCTCGATCGTGGCGACGCTGACGCCGGCGTCGTCGGGGTCGCCGGGGCCGGGCGAGATGACGATGCCTCGAAGCTCGGCCTGCGGGTCGTCTGCGATGGCCTCCACGCCGGCACGGTCGATGGCGTCATTGCGCAGGACGCGGATCTCGGCGCCGGCCGCCTCCAGCGCCTGGACGAGGTTGAACGTGAAGCTGTCGTAGTTGTCGACGACGAGGATCACGCGGAGGCTCCGGTCTCGGCGACCGGCACCGCCGTGCCGCCGACCTGCCCGTCAGCGGGGGGTGCCGGGTCGACGTCGTGCACCGGGCGCGCATCCGGCACGCCCGCGGCGATCTCGATCGCGCGTCGCAACGCCGCGGCCTTGTGCTCGGTCTCCTCGAACTCCTTCTCGGGGATCGAACCGGCCACGATGCCGGCCCCGGTATGGATGTGCGCCTGACCGTTGCGCAGGACAGCGCTCCGGATGGTGATGGCGGTATCCAGGTTCCCGTCGTAGCCGAGGTAGCCGACCGCACCACCGTACAGCCCACGCCGCTCGCCCTCCGCAGCCGCGATCAACTGCATGGCTCGCACCTTGGGAGCGCCCGACAGCGTCCCCGCCGGGAAGACCGCCCGAAGGGCGTCGAGTGCGTCGAGTTCCGGGCGCAGCCGGCCCTCGACGTGCGACACGAGGTGGAGGACGTGGCTGTAGCGCTCGACTTCCATGTACTTGCTGACGGTGACCGTGCCCGCCCGGCTGACGCGGCCAAGGTCGTTGCGGCCGAGATCCACGAGCATGACGTGCTCGGCCCGTTCCTTCGGGTCGCGCTGGAGCTGCTCGGCGAGCAGGGCATCTTCCCGGGCATCCCCGCCGCGCGGCCGCGTCCCGGCGATCGGATGGGTCGTGAGTCGGTCGCCCTCGGCCTGGAGCAGCAACTCCGGAGAGGCGCCCACGACCTCGAACGTCGGCGTCCGCACGAAGAACAGGTACGGGCTCGGATTGACGCGACGAAGCGCCCGATAGAGACCGATCCCGTCCAGCGTGGTGCCCGTCGCGACATCGTCCGGGAGGTCGAACGATTGGCGCCGGGCCAGCACGACCTGGATGGCCTCGCCGCCGGCGATGGCATCCTTGGCGACGTCGACGGCGCGGATGTAGGCCTCCCGACCGAGGCTGGTGTCGATCGGGCCGGGCAGCCCGCCCGCGCTTGCGGTGGCTCCGCGAACCGACCGGCCGCCGGCGGGAGCTCCGGAGCGCGGACCGCTCGCGGCCGCACGGACTTCCGCCGCGCTCGGCCGGGCCGTCCGCTCCAGCGCCGCGAAGATGGCCTCCTCCGCGATCCGATACCGCCCTTCGAGGTCGGCCGCCTCGGTATGGAGCGACGCGATGGCACTGAGCGTGTGCGTCAGATGATCGAAGACCAGGACGAGATCGGTCTCGATGAAGGCCGCCGTCGGGACACCGACGGGATCGCGGTCCGGCAGAGGAACCCGTGGTTCGAAGCTGCTGACGGCGTCGTAGGCGAGGGCCCCGACCGCCCCTCCGGTGAACCGCGGCATGCCCTCGGTGGGCTGGACCCGTCGGCGCGGGGCGAAGGCGCGGATGGCCGCCAGCGGATCGTCGGCCTCGAGCGTCTCCACAGGCAGGTCCGGGGCGTAGGCAGCGACGGTCACGGGACGGGTCTGGATGCGGGCCAGGCCGTTGCGGACCTCCAGCAGGCGCCGCGGTCCGGTGCCGAGGAAGGAGTACCGACCGAGGCGCTCGCCTCCCTCGACGCTCTCGAGCAGGTAGGCGGGGCCGCCGTCGTCGAGGCGGAGGAACGCGCCGATGGGGGTCTCGAGATCGGCCGACCGCGTGGCACGCAGCAGGATCGTATCGGCGTTGGCGGCGTGGCGTTTCGCCTGTGCCAGGCTGATCGGATCGGCGGTGGTCATCGCGGCTGAGCCTCTGAACAACAAGAACGACCGTTCGTCCCCGGGACGAAAGGTCGTGCCTTCCGCGGTGCCACCCTCATTCGGCGTGTGCCGCACTCATCGTGACCGATGGCTCGGGGACGGATCCCCTGACGATCGGCGCTGCCCTGTATCGCTGGCGCTCTGCGCCGGAGCCTACTGGCGATCGATCGCAGGGTCTCCCCGCGCGTCGCGTTCGGTCCGGAGGCTCCCGGGTCCATTCGCCTTCGACGTCGCCCCGGTTTCCACCAGCCACCGGATCTCTCTGCCGACGCTCGACGGGTACTCGTCCCGTTCACAGCCCGTATTCGTGTCAGTGGCGGCGATGGTGGCAGGGCGCGCACCGGGCGTCAAGCGCCACGGCCAGACCATCTCGGGGACCGTCTCCCGCGCACCGCGCCCGACGTCACCAGGTCCAGCCGGGGATCGCCTCGAGCGCCGCTCTGTCCTGCTCGTCCAGTTCGCCGCGTCGGCCGCGCTCCCGGTAGGCTGCCACCCACTCTCCCAGCGGGAAGCCTTCGGGAGTGACCTCGTCCGGAGCCAGGTCGGCCACGGTGGACCCGACCGGGCGCTGGGCGATGAACCACATCCCGGCGTCGAAGAACTCGTCGATCGCGACGTAGCTTCCCTGGCGCTGGCGGAACCCCACCTCGTCGACGTTGCACCACATCCAGTCCTCCCCGGGCATGATGGACCGGATGACCGGATGACCGGTCGCCTCGAAATGCCGGGTCGCGTGCGTGTTCGGGCTGGAATCGCAGCAGCCGACCACCCCGCAGATGAGGCACTGCCGCAGGTTGACCCATGTGCCGTTCATCGCCACACAGGCCGGGCAGACGGATCCGCCGTCAGGGACGAGCTGGATCTCGGTGACGTGAGGGCAGTCGATCTGCATCGGACGTTCTCCTGTCGGGAGGCGCCTGGGACGCCCGGTGAAGACCTCGAAGACGGTGCATCCGTCGACTGGCGGAGAGGGTGGGATTCGAACCCACGAAGTCTTGCGACTCTGCGCTTTTCAAGAGCGCCGCCTTCAACCGCTCGGCCACCTCTCCAGCACGGACAGGATAGCCGCTGATCCGGCGGGGCTGCGCCGGCCGTCCGACTCCCGGACCCTCAACCAGTCGGGTGCGCGGCGGATCGACGCGACTCGATCGGGCGATCAGGACACGGGCGGGAGCTTGATGACGACAGTGCCCGCGATGAGGTCGTGCCAGCCCCGCCGGCGCTTGTCGATGAAGATCCAGATGTAGCCGATATAGAACACCAGGCCGGACACCCAGTAGCCGATCAGGCGAAGGATGGCTCCGCCCCACGAGACGGGCCCGCCGTCGATATCGCGTACGACCTTGATGCGCATCATCCGCATCCCGGGCGTCTGACCGTCCCGTTGCCAGTAGTACGGGAAGTAGAGGAGCGGGACGATGAGGATCGCCAGCACCGGCAGGACGGCGAGCACGGGGACCGTCACGACCGCCAGCCCGGCCAGGATCGAGAGGGCGACCACGATCACCATGTTCAACAGGATGTCCACGATGTACGCGACCAGCCTGCCTCCTGGATCCGCGAATTCAAGACCTGGCGCGGGCCCCGCCTCAGGTTCTGGAGCCTGCCATTCGACCGGCGAACTCATATCGTCCCTCCGTCACCTCCACGGCCTGTTCAGGCTGTCGCAGAGATGGTATCTCGCCCAAGATAGGGGCGAAGCACGTCAGGCACAACCACGGAACCATCCGGCCGCTGGTAGGTCTCGAGGATGGCCGCCACGACCCGGGCCAGCGCGAGTCCCGACCCATTGAGCGTGTGGACGAGTTCGGGCTTGGCACCCGCCTCTGGTCGATACCGGATGGCCATCCGGCGCGCCTGGTAGTCCCGGAAGTTGGAGCAGGAACTGACCTCCAGCCAGCGCTCCACGCCCGGGGACCAGACCTCCAGGTCGTACTTCTTGGCCTGGACGAAGCCCATCTCCCGTGTGCTCATCAGCAGGACGCGATAGGCGAGCCCGAGGCGCTGGAGCAGGATCTCCGCGCGCTCCGTCATCCACTCGAGCGCTGCCGGTGAATCCTCCGGCCGCTCGAACAGGACCATCTCCACCTTGTCGAACTGGTGGACCCGCAGGATCCCGCGCGTGTCCTTGCCGGCCGCGCCGGCCTCGCGCCGGAAGCACGGCGTGTAGGCGGCGTAGCGGATGGGCAGCTCCGCCGCTTCCAGGATCTCGTCCCGGTGTAGGTTCGTGACCGGGACCTCGGCCGTTGGAACCAGGTACAGTTCATCACGGGTGACGACGTACATCTGGTCTTCCTTGTCCGGGATCTGCCCCGTCCCGGTGGCGCTCGCCGTGTTGACGACCGCCGGTGGCCAGACCTCGGTGAACCCGTGCTCGCGGGTGTGCACGTCGAGGAACCACGAGATGAGGCCGCGCTGGAGTGCGGAGCCGGCACCCTTGTAGACCGGGAAGCCGGAGCCCGCGATCTTCGCACCGCGGGCGTTGTCCAGGATGCCGAGCGCCTCACCCAGCTCCCAGTGAGGCTTTCGATCCCAGCCGTCCGCGGCATGGGGGATCGCCTCGCCCCACGTGCGGACCGTGAGGTTGGCCTCCTCGCCGCCGACGGGGACTTCAGGATCGGCCGGATTCGGGATGCGCAGCAGGAGCTCGTCGAGGGCAGCCTCCATCTCCACGAGCTCGGTGTCCAGGGCGGTGATGCGCTCGCCGGCAGCGACAGACGCAGCCTTCAGCTCGGCGACCTCCGGGCCGTCCGGCGAGGCGCCTCCCTTGATGGCCGTGCCGACCTGCTTCGAGACGCTGTTGCGCTCCGCCTTGAGCCGCTCGCTCTCGCCGAGAAGTGCCCGCCGGTGGGTGTCCAGCTCGAGGGCACGGTCGACGAGGAGGGGATCCTCGCCCTTGTCGACCGCACCTCTCCGGATGGCGTCCGGTTCCTCACGGAGTCGCTGCAGGCCGACACTCATGCTGCACCTCCCATCGGCACATCGACAGCGGCCGCGCCGCCGGGCCTCGCCGCTGCCTCGCGCAAGCGCTCGAGCACGAACCGTGGCGCGAGACTCGCCAGGAGCCAGCCCGCGCGAGGACCATTGGGGCGACCCAGGAAGGCGCGGTAGATGGCGTCGAAGGCACGGCCGGCCGGCAACTCGACCTCCGTCGCGACGGCGAAGATCGCGTTCTGCCAATCGTCGCCGGCCGAGGATGGAGCGTCCGGTCCGACGGCGTCCGCCAAGGCGGCGAGGAACCCGCGCTGGGCGTCGTCCAACTCCGCGGCAGTTACCGGAAGCGTGTCGTGGACGCGGATCACGGCGCGATCCGGTGCATAGACCGCGAGCCAGCCGCGGGCAGCGCCCTCGCGCTCCTCGAGGATCGCGGTCTCACGGGGCGTGAGGGCGCTCCCCTTCTCGTCGGTCGCGCGCTCGGCGACATCGACGCCGGGGATCTGGACCAGCATCGCGAGATGACTGAAGCTCGGGCGGAAAGCGGCCGCCTCGACGTCGACGTCGGCGGACGCTTCCAGGAGCGAGTACCGGAACGTGGCGGCATGGCCCGGTGGCAATTCGCCCTTCACCGCTCGCCCGGCCGTCGCCGCCGCGAACTTGTCGAACTCGTCGAACAGGCGCGGGATCTGGTCCGTGCCGTCAGGGTCGAAGTCGATGGCATGGTTCGGGCGGGGTCGCAGGAGCAGGAACCGGAGCTGCTCGGGCGGGATGACCTCGGCGATGGTGTGGGCGGCGGCGCCGCGGCCCTTCGAGGTGGACATCTTCTTCCCGCCGATATTGAGGAACTCGTAGGGCACGTTGAGCGGCGGTTCGCGCTCGAAGATCTCGCGCGCGATGGCGTCGCTCCGGTCACGCGATCCGCCTGCCGTGGAAAGGTCCTTTCCACACGGTTCGATCGTGACACCGAACAGCGACCACTGAGCGGCCCACTCCAGGTTCCAGGGAAGCTTGGCCGCGCCACCGAACGGGCTCACCCAGTCCGTCGCCCCGCAGCCGGTGGCCCATTCGACGTGCCGGGCCCGACATTCGAAGTGCACCCTCTCGCCGTCCCAGTCGGTGACGATCGTCGTGCCGACCTTGCCGCATTGCGGACAGATCAGACCGACCGGGTGCCACGTGTCCGGGTGCTGGACGTTCGCCACGCGACGGTAGATGTCGCGGACGAGGGCCGCCCGGTCGAGCGCAGTCCGAATGTACGGGTCCATCGCGCCGGTGGGGTAGATCTCGCTCATCCAGTAATACCGATCCGGATGGATGCCGAGACCGGCGAAGGTATCGATGAAGATGCCGGCGAAATGCCGCGCGTACGAGCCATGGCAGTCGCCGGCCGGATCCGGGACGTGGGCCAGCGGGCGCCCCATCTCGCGCTCGATCGCGTCCGGGGTCAGAAGCGCCTGGGCGTCCATGGGATCGAGGTCGTCGACCCCGTATAGGAGCGTGGCTTCCACGCCGTTCGCCCGGAGGGCGCGCGTGATCGTGTCCAGGATGACCGGACCGCGGAGCGACCCGACGTGCACCGTCCCCGATGGCGTCTTGGAGTCGTTGACGACCTGGGGGCCGCTATCGCGGACCCGTGTCGCGAGCTCGTCGGCCCAGTCCACGTAGTGCCTCGTCTATCGGCGGGCCCGTGCCGCCATCCAGCCGGTGGTCAGCTGATGCCGACGATCTTGTAGACGGAGTCACCGGCAGGGACCTGGACCACGACCTTGTCGCCCTTCTTCTTGCCGAGCAGGGCGCGACCGACCGGGCTCTCGTTCGAGATCCGGCCTTCCGCCGGGTTGGTCTCAGCCGAGCCGACGATGGTGAAGGTGGTCTTGCCGTCAGCGCTCTCGACGGCCACGGTGGAGCCGATCTGGACGTGGTCGGTCGAGTGGTTCTCGTCGATGATCGTGGCGTTCTTGATGAGCGCCTCGAGGGTCTGGATCCGACCCTCGACGAACGCCTGCTCGTTCTTGGCGTCCTCGTACTCCGCGTTCTCGGAGAGATCGCCGTGCTCCTTGGCATCGTGGATCCTGTTGGCGACTTCGGGCCGCTTGACGGAGATCATCTCGTCCAGTTCGGCGCGCAGCTTGTGCAGGCCGTCCTTGGAGAGATAGGTGGGCTTGCTGTTCATGCCGGTGGCCCCCGCGGTGCAGGTGGTCGGATGGTGGGTCGACCGATTCGCGGTCGCTCAGAAATATGGAAAGAACTCCAGGCTCATCGCGGGTCGTTGCCGCGCGCCTGAAGTTCCGACCGGACCCGAATGGTAGGCGGGCGACCGGCAGGTGTCAAAGCCAAGCCGATCATCTGCCATCTCGTCGACGGCGCTACGAGTGGCGGGCGAAGGGTCGGCGACGCGTTGCACGCCCGAGTTCGAACCTGCGGCTTCCGGGATGCGGGGTCATCCGCGGCGGATCCACCAGAAGACCAGGTAGAACGCCGTCCATCCGACGGCGTAGGCGGGGACCAAGGCAGCGGGCGAGAGCCCGGCCGCACGCCCCGCAAGACCCACCAGGGCGAAGGCCGCGACCACGGGAAGGAGACGACTGATCCGGTTGACGAGGGCCAGCGTCGCGACCCTGGCATGCCCGCTCGCCGGGTCGACCTGAAGGAGGGTGGCGACGTATGCCTTGAGCGGCAATCCGGGCCCGATCTGGGCGAATGCCTGGATCGCCCCGGCCTCGATCCGACGCCGCGCCTCGGCCATCCCCTGCGTACCAATGCCCGGCTGGACGTCGAGGATTCGCCGAACGAGTGACGGACGGACGCGGAGCAGCGCGCGCAGGGCGATCGCACCCAGCACCCCACCGATGATCGCCGCCGCGAGCGGCGCGCCGAGCGCCGCCGGCGAGGCCAGCGCCATCAGTCCAAGCAGCACGTCGGGGACGATCGGCAGTGCGATCGCCTCACCGATTCCCCACAGCAGGAGGAGGGCGATGACCGCGGGCTCCGCGCTCCAGGCGGCGATCTGGCCGTCCGTCACGACCAGCTCACGTCGAGATCGGCCCGAGGCCACGCACCGCGGCCTCCAGGCGCGCGGTGAACGCCCGAGCGGACTCGCCCGGGGCGGCTCTGAGCGGCTCTCCGAACCGGACGGTCGCGCGTCCACGGCGTGGCCGCCACGAGCCGGGAGGCAGGATCGCCCACAGGCCGTCGATCCGGACCGGGACGACGGGCACGCCGGTCTGAACGGCGATCAGCGCCGCTCCGGGCTTGAATGGACCGACGTCCCCGGTCCGGCTTCGAGTCCCCTCGGGGAAGATCACGACCCGCCAGCCGTCGGCCAGGAGCGACTCCACGGCGTGGATGGATCCGGCACCGCTGCCGATCCGGCGGAACGGGATCGCGGCAAACCAGGACACGACCAGCCGGTATGACCGTCGCTGGAACCAGTAGTCATCGGCCGCCGCGATGGCCAGGCGCCAGCGGCCATGGCTCCCGAGCGAGCGGCGCAGGACCGGGATGTCGAGATGGCTCTGGTGATTGGGGCAGATCAGCGACGGGGCCGGCAACTCGGCGAGCCACTCCCGGCCCAAGATGCGTGGGCCGCCGACGAGCGATCCCAGGACCGGCCCGACCAGCCGGTGGACGACCTCGCGGCCTACGCCGGCGGCGCGTGACAGCTGCCAGGCTGGCATCTCAGCCTGCCGCGCTGTCGGCGATCCGCAGCGCCCAGTACGTGACCGGCAGGGCAAGGAGGAGCGAGTCGACGCGATCCAGGATGCCCCCGAACCCCGGCAACCAGCTGCCCGCATCCTTCACGCCGAACTCGCGCTTCGCCGCGGATTCGAGCAGGTCGCCCCAGACCGACCCGACGGCGACGATCAGGACGAGCCCGACGACCAGCAGCGGCCCACCGATCTCGAGCATCATCGGCGTGAGCAGACCGATGCCCACAGCCGCGCCGAGCAGGTTCCCCACAAGGCCTTCTCGGGTCTTGGACGGAGAGAGGGCCGGCGATAGCGGCACCGAGCCGAACCGCTTTCCGACGATGAACGCCCCCACGTCCGAGCCGGCACAGCCGAGGGCTACCGCGCCGAACAGGACCAGCCCAGTCTCACCCCGCTCGGCGACCATCGCCACCCCATGCGCCAGCATGACGCTGATGATGATCAGCCCCACTGCGGCGATGCCGAAGTCGCGGATCGCCCGCGTGGTATCCGGCCTGACCACCGGGAGCAGGGCCCCGGCCAGCACGAGCCCGCCGACGAGC
>Ga0224500_10000839_pt1 | contig 19614 bp, 10 predicted proteins | sample SF_Oct11_sed_USG_FD_168126 | JGI IMG/M metagenome (GOLD analysis project Ga0224500, IMG submission 168126) | Sediment microbial communities from San Francisco Bay, California, United States - SF_Oct11_sed_USGS_4_1 | ecosystem: Environmental > Aquatic > Marine > Sediment | place: USA: California... | reverse complement strand
ATGCGGCTTTCGTCAACAGGACGGAGAAGGAGACCGGCTCGGTAGAGATCGGAAAGTTGGCGGACCTCGTCGTACTGGATCAGAACCTGTTCGAGATCGAAGCGAAGGACATTTCCGAGACCAAAGCTTTGCTGACTCTGTTCGAGGGGCGGCCCGTGTACGGCGATATCGCCGCGCTCTAAGTTTCTTCCGACGAAAAAAGGGCTGAAAAAGGGGCCCGGAAAAAGGGGCCGGATACATTATTTCAGGGTGAAATAATGTATCCGGCCCCTTTTTCCGGCCCCTTTTTTTAGGTGAAAAAATGTATCCGGCCCCATATTTATTCATTGCAGGCGACGCGGTAACCGGAGTATTACGATTGTAGCTGGTTGCCTATCGGCAAACGCCGGATGCGTTTGCCGCTTGCTGCAAAGATGGCGTTTGTCAGAGCCGGCGCGACTGTCGGGATACCCATTTCGCCGGCCCCGGACGGTGCGAACTCCGTGTGTAAAATATGTACCTCTACGTCGGGTGCATCGGCCATTCGCAGCAAAGGATAATCCGGAAAGTTGCCTTGCTCGATTTTTCCGTCGTGCACCGTGATCTGCAGATTCAAAGCAGTCGACAGGCCGTCAATGGTGGCACCCATCATCTGTGCTTCGACACCGAGCGGATTGACCACCTGTCCGACGTCGGTGACGCAAACGCAGCGATGAACCCGTACGCGGCCCTCGCGGACGGACACCTGCATCGCGTGCGCCGTGTAACCACCGAACACGAAATGCACTGCCATTCCGATCCCGTGGCCCTCCGGTAAGGTATTGATTCCATAGCCTATTTCGTTCGCGGCTCGCTTTAACACGCCGGCCAGGCGTCCCGTGTGTATGGTCGGGCCGCCGTGATCGCTGTACGGCATTTCGCGCGCTTCACCGAGCAGTTTGAGACGAAACGCCAGCGGATCCTGCCCGGCTGCGGCGGCGATTTCGTCGACAAAGCTCTGGATTGCAAACGCTGTGAAACTCGGCAACGGTCCGCGCCACCAGCCGCGCGCCAGGCCGAACTCCAGCGGCATGAACTCGGCTTGGTAATTGGCGATGCAGCCGGCGGGAAACGCATCCGGATCCAGGCAGGCAATCCACGATGATGCGTCGGCAAAGTCCGGCAAGCGGAAACGCCGGTCGCTCGCGGCCGCGCGGTGTGACCAACCGGTCAATGCGCCGTTCTCGTCCAGTGTCGCTGCAAGGCGATGCACGCCCGATGGTCGGTACCAGTCGTTCTGCATATCGTCTTCGCGTGTCCAGATGAGGCGCAGCGGTTTCCCGATTGCCTTCGCGATGTGCACGGCTTCGGCGACGAAATCGTTCTCCAGACGCCGGCCGAATCCTCCGCCTGCGCGCGGCATGCGGATATCGATATTGAGCCGGTTAATTCCCGTCATGGCGTTGATCATTCGTGATGCGCCGCCGGGTGACTGCATCGAGGCGATAAGCAATGCACTGTCTTCCCGTAGATCGATAAATGCGTTTTGTGGCTCCATCGTGCAGTGAGCAAGGAACGGCATGAAATAGTCGGCTTCGATTACGCGCGCAGCGGATGCCCGCGCTGCGGCGAAATCCCCATCCGATCTTGCATCGTCAAACGACGAGCCTGGATCGTCGAGTGCTCGCAACGCTTTCTGTTCCAGTGCCGCACTGGAGTCGCCGCTCCACGGTCCGCGCTTCCAGGTCACTTTCAACGCATCGCGACCTTTCTTCGCAGACCAGGTGTCGTCTGCGACAACGGCGACTCCCGCGGCAAGATTCGTCACAAGCCCTTTATCCGGATCCGGTCGGGGAATTCGCACGACATGACGGACGCCCGGGACGGCCAGTGCCGCCCTGCCGTCGAGCGATTCGATGTCGCCCTCGAAGTAGGGACAGCGAGCGATCATAGCGACCAGTGCCCCGTCGACGCGTGCATCGATGCCGAATGTGGCACGGCCGGTGACGATATCTTCGGCATCGGCAACACGCGTCGCTTTACCTATGATTCGAAAATCCTTCGCGGATTTCAGTGCCACGGGATCTTCGCTTATCGGCAGTTCTGCCGCTCGCGCGGCCAGTTGCGCATAGGCGATTTCGCGGCCGTCCGCGTGTAACACTCTGCCATCGCGAGTCGAGAGCGCTTCAATTGGCGTCTGCCAGCGTTCCGCCGCCGCTTGCATCAGAACTCTCCGCAGCTTCGCACCGACCTGGCGCAACTCCTCGAATCCGTCGGGAATACTGGTGCTGCCGCCGGCGCCCTGCGGCCCGTACTTGGCGGCGATACCGGCCTCGGTTTCGGCAGGGATCAACGCGTATGGCAGTTGTTCGACCTTGACCTGCGGCCAGCCGACGTCGAGCTCCTCGGCGATCAGCATCGGCAGCGATGTCTTGACGCCCTGTCCTATCTCGGCGCCGCGAGCACCGATGACGATCGGCTGGTCCGGATCGATGCGCACGAAAACCCACGGGCCCTGAACGCGGTCGGCGAAAGCCTTCGCACGAGCCGGGAAACCAACGTTGAAAACCAGTCCGCCAAGCGCAGTGGCCGAGAGCTGCATAAACGCTCGTCGCGACAGTGTGCTCATGCGTCCGCCTCCTCTCTGAGCATCGCCGCCGCGCGGTGAATGGCCTTGCGAATTCGCGGGTAGGTTCCGCAACGGCAGAGGTTGCTGATCGTTGCGATATCGCTGTCGCTCGGGACCGGTACGCGTTTGAGGAGGTCCGCCGCCGCCATCAGCTGGCCGGCCTGGCAGTATCCGCATTGCGGAACGTCTTCCTCAATCCATGCGCGTTGCACCGCGTGCAGCCCGTTCGCACCCAGATTCTCGATCGTGCTTATGTTTTTGCCGGCCAGAGACTGCATCGGCAGGACGCAGGACCGGGCAGCGCTGCCGTCAACGTGCACCGTGCAGGCGCCGCATGCGGCGATGCCGCAGCCGTACTTGGTGCCGGTCAGTCCCGCGTGATCGCGCAGGTACCACAGAAGCGGCATGTCGGGGTCGCCGTCGAACGCAACCTTTGTTCCGTTAAGCGAAAAAACTGTACTCATCATTGAATTCCCCCGAGATTCCGTGAATCGATCACCGTTTCAGATCCCTGGGAGGCCGAACGGTTCCCCGATTCGCAAATTCCCGTGCCGATTTTCCTGTCCGACGAATACGCTGGTCCCGATCCCGTGTTGTGATGTTTGCGCGTGGCCACCTTCGTAGGGAAATAACAACCGTTCCATTATCGCAACAAAAGAACCGTGCGAATAAGAAAAACGCATATGCACGTGCTTCAGTTCGGCTGCAAGCCAGTGAGAGCCTATTTATTCCAAAACGTAATTAGCTCGATCTGACGAAATAACGATTCGATATTTCTGCAACTACTCCAACTATGTAGGCTCGCTGCCACAAATCTGCGGGGCGGATTGCACACGCGCACAGTTTCCCGCGGATATCTTGCAACGGTTGCCGGTAACAGATTCTGAAAACGGAACCCGGCCTTTACCCGAAGGGGAAGGAGAAGACATGGAAACAAATAACGCAGTCCGACGCGCGGTTCGACTCGCGCTTCTGACCGGTGCCGCGACAGCCATCACGATGTCGCCACAGGTACAGGCGCAAGACGACGCGGGCGCTTCGGATATCGAGGAAATCACTGTAACCGGATCCCGAATAAAGAAGCGGGATCTGACGGCGATCAGCCCGGTCAAATCGGTTACGCAGGAGGAGTTCAAGCTGTCGGGCACGACACGAGTTGAGGACCTCATCGGCAACCTGCCGCAGGCGATAGCGGATTTCGGTGGCCTGGTGTCGAATGGCGCTACCGGCGCAGCGAATGTGGATCTTCGCGGCCTGGGCAGCCAGCGCACACTGGTCCTGATCAACAACCGCCGCCTGATGCCGGGCGACCCCACGCAGAACGGCAACGCCGCGCCTGACCTGAACCAGATTCCCGGCTCGTTGATTGAACGTGTCGAGGTTCTGACGGGCGGTGCGTCCGCCGTATATGGAGCCGATGCCGTTGCGGGCGTTGTCAACTTCATCATGGTTGACGACTTCGAAGGCGCAAGACTCGATATCCAAACCAGCGGTTATCAGCACAAGAACGATAATTCGCAGATCCAGAGCGCAGTACTTGCTTCCGGCTTTGCCTTGCCGAGCTCCACGGTAAATGACGGCAGTACAACCGACATCACGTTCACATTGGGCGTCAACAGCGGTGACGGCCGTGGCAATGCGACGATGTATGTTGGATACCGCGATATCGGCGAACTGTTGCAGTCAGAAAGGGATTACAGCGCTTGCGCGCTGGGTTCCGGCGATATCTTCGACACCTGTTTCGGCTCGAGCAGCGCGTCGCCAGCGAGATTCCAGCAGGTCGAGCAGCCCGGAGTGGGGACGGCCCCCGGAGCCGAGTTGCCGGTAACGCCGATGACGCCGCGCGGGCCTAACGGTGCGTTGATCCCGTTCACTGGCGACCACCTCTTCAACTACGCCCCATTCAATCACTACCAGCGGCCGGATACCCGTTGGACTGCCGGCGTTTTCGCTCATCTGGATCTGAACGAGCACGCCACGGCGTACGGCGAGTTTCAGTTCATGGATGACCGGACGGATGCGCAGATTGCACCAAGTGCGGCGTTTCGCGGTTCCGGTCCGCCCGCCTTGAACGGCGCTTACACAGTGAACTGCGACAACCCGTTTCTCGAGGCGGACCAGTTCGACTACATCTGCACGCAGCAGGGGCTGGCGTCCGGCGACGATGCGCTGATAAGCATCGGACGCCGGCTGACTGAAGGTGGTGGCCGATCGAACAGTCTTGTGCACACCAGCTATCGGGCAGTCACCGGCTTGAGGGGCGACATCACAGACAACTGGAGTTACGACGGCTACTTCGCCTTTGGAACGACCAACTATGAGAGCACGTACTTCAACGACGTGTCGCTGACCCGCCTCGGCAATGCGCTGGTAGCCGTGGATGACGGCTTCGGTAGTCCGGTATGCCGTATCAACGCCGATGCCGACCCGTCCAACGACGATCCGCTGTGCGTGCCGATAGACATTTTCCACGGGCCCCAGGACGCATCCGCCGCCGCAATCGGCTATATCTCCGTGCCGGCATTCCAGAACGGCCGTACCAAGCAGACGGTAGTCAGTGGATCGATCACGGGGGACCTGACGGATGCCGGAGTCAAGCTGCCCGGCGCGGACGATGGGCTTGGCATCGCCTTTGGCGCCGAGTACCGGAAGGAGGAGTCGGAACTGAACAATGACATTCTGTTCAAGACCGGCGGGCTGGTCGGTCAGGGTGGCGCAACCCTGGATACCGCAGGAGACTTCACCGTCAAGGAGTTGTTCACCGAGGTGCGCCTGCCGCTGATACAGGGCAAGGCCTTCGCGGAATCCGCATCGCTGGAGGCCGGGTATCGTTACTCCGATTACGATCTTGGCTTCCAGACGGACACCTGGAAAGTCGGAGCAGACTGGGAACCAGTCGAGAGCATACGATTCCGCAGCAGTTTGCAGCGGGCGGTCAGGGCGCCTAACATCCAGGAACTGTTCCGGCCACAGGTCGTGCAGCTGGACGGCAGCACCGATCCCTGCGCTGTCGACAATCCCGGGGCAGAACTTCCGTCGGATCACAATCCGAATGCAACTCTCGCAAACTGCATGAACACCGGCGTAACCGCAGCTCAATACGGAAACATCGCCACCAATCCGGCTTCCCAATACAACGGGTTGACCGGTGGCAATCCGAACCTGCAACCGGAAACAGCCGATACCTTCGCATTCGGCTTCGTCTATTCGCCGACATTCATTGAAGACCTGACCATTACGCTCGACTGGTACGACATCAAGGTGGACGACGTCATCGGTGGTATCGGAGCGGATCTCGCGCTGAATACCTGCATGACGACAGGGGATCCGCAGTTCTGCAGCCTGGTCAATCGCGCACCCGGCTCGGGTTCCTTGTGGCTGGGCCAGCAGGGCTTCATTATCAACACCAACCAAAACCTTGGCAGCCTGACGGCGACGGGAATCGATACCGAGATCAATTACGGCTTCGATCTTCCGGGGAGCGCCGGCGACATCAGCATCAATTTCGTCGGAAGTTGGGTCAACGAGCTGACGACGGAGCCATTGAAAGGATTCCCGACTTACGACTGCTCCGGACTTTTCGGCAATGTCTGCGGACGTCCGACGCCGGAGTGGCGCCACAAGGCAAGGTTTGCCTGGAATGCGGATCAGATGCCCCTGGGGGTCAACCTGACCTGGCGCCATGTGGGTTCGGTGGACAACGAGAACAAGGTCAATAATTCCAACTTCTCGTTCAATCAGTTCGAGGCAACCGACGCCAGGATCAAGTCCTACAACTACCTGGATCTCGCCGGAACCTACAACTGGGATACCGATCTGGCGGACCTGACATTCCGGCTCGGCATAAACAACGTCACCGACGAAGAGCCTCCGATACTGGGGCAGGATATTTCCGTCTCAGTGTATATCAGCGGAAATACGTTCCCGCAGAACTACGATGTACTCGGCCGTTACTGGTTCTTCAGTGTTTCGGCAGACTTCTAGCAAACACACTCGATAGTGACGAGAAAGAAACGGCGGACGAAAGTCCGCCGTTTCTTTTGCTGCCCGGCGCCTGCTATCAGGACGGCTTGCGCAGTGCGACCCGCCAGCCTACGAGAATCTCACCGTCCTGCATCTGCAGCTGCGCGGAAGTTTCGTCGAATCCCATGCGTCGCGCAGCAGCCAGTATATCTTTCACACGTTCTTCGGCAGGGGCGGCCGATGCCAGGTCCTTCAATCGAAGCAGCCAGTTTCGAAGTTCCCGTTCGAATCGAAGGGTCTCTTGCAGCATCTGACCTTCGGTCAGCCGGCCGCGGTTGGCCAGCAGTCCGCTGATCGAATCTACCAAGAATTTAAGCAATACGGGATTCGTGGACTGGCTTGCGGCTTTCTGCAGCAATGCACCAGCGTGGTATAGGTTATTTCTCGCAGATATGGCGCGGGATGGCGATTTGCGCGCTCGCTCGCAGTATGTATGAAACTTTCGAAGTACCTTTACCTCGCTTAGAGCAAAATCGGCTTGCCGGAGGGACTCCATTGCATTGCGTACTACGATCGAATCCGCATGGTGCAATATGAACTGGCAAGCGCATCCAGGCTTCAGAACCCTGTACGCTTCGCTGATCGACTTGTCGGTATCGGTGTATTCGAGAATGTACTGTCCGCCAACGGCAGAAAAATAATCAGAGTCGAACGGTAAGGCTTCGGTACTCACTCCGGGGTGAAACTGTATGCCGGCCAGCATCGCCTCCGCTCCCGGGACGTACTTCAGAGGATCTATGCGCGCAAGATCGACTCCGTGAATCTCGAAATAACGCTCATTCTCTTGGGCTGTTTCCCTGGCAATAAGTGCCACGGCACCGTTGCCGGTGCCCATGTCGAGCACACGCGCGCCGTCCGGCAACTCAGCAAAGAATTCTGCCCAGGCCTTGCGGACTTCCCCGGTGTAGTACGGCTCCGGATTCGTTGGGCAACTTACCAGCGAGCCGCCGCGATAGTAGGATTCCCAATGGTCCAGATTCATACGCTGCTGCTTTTTCTTGCGAAATTCATATATAACGCTCGGGATAATTCGCTTCGGTAGCTGCCAACGATTCTGGATGCCCGCTATTCTACTTACAATTTCGCTATGGCGGACGCGACAATAGCTGACTTAGTTCCGCCCAAAAAAAAACGGCGGGCCGAAGCCCGCCGTTTCCGAGAGGTAAAAAACCCTCTGTTCTTACTGGAACCGGTAAGTCAGCGATACGTAGTAACGCCGTCCCAGGATGTCGTAAGTCGACGGATCCGTGTTCGACTGCTGTTGCGACGGGTAAATGATCGGATCCTCGTCGGTCAGATTCGTCACGCCGGCCCGTATACGCAGGCCCTCGAGAGCGTCACTGAACGAATATCCGAGGTTAAGATCCAGATACTCCACCGCATCGAGCTTGAAGGTCGGGAACGAGAAGTCCGTCATTTCGCCAACGTGTCTCCAGCGAATGTCACCGTCAAACCCGGCAACCGCATAGCCTACCGACGCCGTCCACTTCCACTCCGGAAGTGCATCGAAGCCGCTGCTAGCGGTACCCGCGTTACGGGTGAACGGTTCGCCCTGAATCGTCGCATCATCCCAGTTCATCAGGTAGGACGATATCCAGTGCAGATCCAGTTGGCCCGGGCCGACATCCATTCCGTACTCCAGCTGCAGATCGACACCATCCGTTTCAAACGCGGCGATATTGGTGTCAACTTCGAGAGCGTCGGTAATCGTGTTCGTGCCGGGAAGGCGCGAGAAGAAACCGCAATAGAAGTTGCTGTTGTCGAAGCTCGGATTGTAGTCCGGGTTGAAGCAGCGCTCGACGAATACGTCTGCATCGATTGCGCTGATTGCATCAGCGATTTCGATCTTGTAGTAGTCGACCGAAGCGCTGAAGCCTTCAAGGACACCGCCAGAAGGCTGGAATACCAAGCCTACCGTATAGGTGTCTGCCGTTTCTTCCGACAGGTTCGGATTACCACCGGAAAGACCCTGGAACTGCGTATTGGCGAAATTGTACGAATCGATCGCCGCGTCCGGGATGCCCTGAGCTACGCACAATGCACGAGCAGCCGCACTATCCTGGGCACCGACAACATTGCCGGACGGATCGTTGAAGTCATTCGAGCAAGGATCACCAAGACCTACCGACGGGAAGTTGATCGTGGCCGGCCGGAACAATTCCGAGATGTTCGGCGCACGAACGGCACGCTGGTAACCACCACGCATCGAGAAGCTTTGCGTGATATCCCAGACGCCTTCAGCTTTGTAGGAACTCATCGTGCCGGCTGCCGAATGGTCCGCGAAGCGATAGCCGAGCGTCAGCTCGAGCAATTCCACTCCCGGCTTGTCGGCCAGCAACGGCAGAGAGCCCTCGACGTAGATTTCCTTCGAGTCCGTATCGCCGCGAACGACGTCCTGTGCGTTGAAGCCCACGATGTCAGTACGAGTATTACCGAACAGCGGGTCCGTGCTGGTTGCCGTCAACGAAGCATCAGGCAGGAACGCGTACTCATCCTTCTTGTACAGGACACCTACGGCAGCCTGCGCAGAGCCAGCGGGCATCTCGAACATAGGTCCGGTTACGAAGCCTTCGAGGACGCTCTGGCGGATGTTCGTGTTGTTGGTCGCGCTCCTGGTGAAGTGCGCAGCACAGGCCGGCGAAATTGCGCCGATACCGAACGGATTAACCGCCGCGCCACAAATAGAGGCTCCGTGGTCAGCCGCCAGCGTTATTTCTTCGAACGCGGTACGTGAAATGTTGCCTAGCTGACTCTCGGTCTGCTCGACGTTGCCCCAGGAACCGTACACGTCATAGCTCCAGTCCTGTGCGAACGGCAAGCTGCCTTTGAGGCCGGCGAGAGCTTGCATCACTTCGTAGCTGTTACTGGAAATACGCGGGCCGGATTCTTCCATGCGCTTCCTGTAGGCAAACGGTGCCGTCGGATCCGGGCGCGAGGCCAGAAGTGTCGCAACATCCGGGTCGATATTTGGATTGCTTGCGCTGATATAAACACCGGTCAGCGGCGTCGGTGCGAGCGCCTGATCGGCCTGGTAATCCGCCCACAGGAACTGCGAGTAGATTTCTACATTCTCGTTCACTTCGAAACCGGCACGGCCGAAGAACGACTTGCGTTCCAGCGGAAGCTGCAGGTAGTTCGGCGGTGCATAGTTGTAGGTATACGAGGCCGGGTTGACGGGCTGCAGCGGCTCATTGGCGTCGCCGGTAAAGTTGATAACCGGGGCCACGTCGAAAATCGAACCGTCCGGGTTGAAGCCGTAGTTATGGCCCGGTCTTGCGAGACCGTTATAACCCGGATCCTGGGCCAGGAAGTACGCGTCAAGCGCGGCCTGCGTCGGTGCGTTGCTGGAAATTGCATCCCAACGGCCCTGACGGATCGTGCTTGAACCCAGCGGTACGAATGCGCTGCCGTTCCAGTCGACGGATACTTCAGAGAACTTGCGGTCGCCCTGAGTAATCGACTCGCGGTCGGCGTAGTTGAAGGTACCGAAAGCGTAGCCGCGGCCGTCCGAAGACTGCAATCCGCCGGTAATACCAAAACCGGTGGTCTGACCGTCGTCCTCAGAAGTAATGCCGTAATTCGTGGACAGTTCGAGGCCGACAAACTCGCGTGTCTTGATGTTCACAACGCCGGCAATGGCGTCAGAGCCGTACACAGCGGATGCGCCGCCTGTGATGACTTCGACGTTCTCAATGATCGATGCCGGAATCAGGTTGAGGTCGACAACACCGGTTGCGTTTGATGGCACGATTCGTCGACCGTCCATCAATACCAGTGTGCGGTTTGTCCCAATGCCGCGCAGCGAGACGTTAGCCTGGCCGCCATTGGACGGGTTGTTCGAGGTGGTGGTGATCGCTGGCACGAACTGTGGCAACGTGTTCAGCACGGTCTCGATAGTGGGTGCGCCGGTCTGTTCGAACAGCGCTGCGTCTACGGTCGAAATAGGGCTGGCAGACTGATAGTCCTTTCGAATGATTCGACTACCGGTAACGGTAATCTCTTCGAGCACTTCTCCCTCGGTACCCTGTGCGGCAGCAAGCGGCGTGTATCCCGCCACCGTCGCAAGTGCACCAACGCAAAGTGCATGTCGAACCGCAGAGCGGATCGCGTTATTGCTACTCATTGATGGTTTCTCCCTTATGCATATATTTGGAGCGCGTGACTTGAAGTCACTATTACAACTTAAGTTAAAGTGGCCGGATCTGCCGGATCGACATCAGGCGAAAAAGAGACGCAGACCACTCCGTGGCATAGATCATACATTGATGTTGCCGATTAGTGAAAGAAATTATCAATATTCGCCGAACTGCTAAGAATTGCTGATTTTCAAGCCAGAAGTCACTGTTGCATGAGCGCAACAAGCGCGTAATTCCGCATCTTTCGACGCCACCGCAGAGGGGCTTGTTGCAAAAACGATACATATTCGGCGGCACCGCGAGCCAGTCGCCGCAGGCTATATAACGAATCCGTCTTAGGCGAATCCGCCGTTATCTGCGGTCTCCCGCAGCGATTCGCGGCACCGCATCGAAAGCGATGGTCATGCGCGGCGAGGAACCGGCCAGCGGGACCGTGCCGTGCCACAGGTAGGAAGGAAACAGAATGAGCCGGCCGGCAGCCGGCTGCTCGTATTTGGCCGCAATTGTGCCCGGCACTGCAAACCGCGGCTCGCCGAATTTGATCCAGCCTGTTCTTGCCGCAGTGTCCGCGACCTCGCCGGGCACTTCGACGTAGTAGGCGGAACTGATCCAGCCCTCGGGGTGGACGTGATTGACATGATATCCGCCTGTCTTTAGTTGCACCGACCAACAGCCGGTCAAATGCGTGCGGCCGGAATTTCGCGAAAGTAACGGGTGCGAGGCGTCATGCCCTATTCGTGCCCTGTATTCGCTGATCGGGCGGTCGAGCGCTCGTATGAACGCTTTGATCAAAGGGTCGGGATCTCCGAGCAGGCTGCGGGGCGTCTGGGTGCCGTTCCGCAGGCTCTGGTCCAGCGGGTGGTTCTCGAATCGATGCCTGTGACGCAGCACCGGCAGGAGTTCTGCGTGAAATTCTTCGATGCTCGACCATCCCGGCGGCGGTTCGAGTTCAAATACCTGGACCAGTCTGTCGTAGTCGTACAACCATTCGTATCTCGGGTCGCCGAGGGCACGAGCTGCAGTCGCCTCCAGCGCGATGTACCACTGATTGAGCGGTTGTCGGCGACGCGCTTTTTCTATCAGTTGCATCGATTCCTTAAATCGGCCGGCGGACAGCAGCGCATCCATCAGCACGTCGGTAAATGCCGCATTGTCCGGCTGCGCCGCAACCGCAAGCCCGGCCGCGTCGCAAGCATCGTCAAACCGGCCGGCTTCCTGGTAACCGGCGGCCACTTCCGCCTGCAAGCGCGGTTCGGCGGGTTCGGGAGCTTGCTGCAGCGCCTCCAGCGCCTCGTCCAGCAAGCCGCCGCCCCGCAGAACCTGGGAGAGTGTCAGGCGCAGCTCCGTGTCTTGAGGGAAACGCCGGACAGCGGACCCCAATTCGCTCGTATAGTCGCTGTTTCCTCGCATGAAACGCAGCTTGCACAAGAGCCGATGCGCGCGCGCATCCCTTGGCAGTTGAGTCACAGTGCTTGTGAGCAGCCTGTCCGCGTCTTCCAGACGATTCAGCGCAAACAGGGCGCTGGCGATGTTGAAACTGATGTCGGGGCCCCGGATCCCGCAGGCTGCCGCTGCTTCGAGCTCTTCAAGCGCCTCCTCGCTGCGGCTCAGATGGGCCAGCAGCGACCCCAGATTGTGACGAGCCACGCCGTTTCGCGGGTTTATCGCAATCGCGTCACGCAATGCGGACTCTGCTTCCGTGTACTGCCCGAGTTCGCGACGGGCGGTGCCGATGACGGTCAGAGCGTCTGCGTCGCCGCGGTTGGCGTCGAGCAGAACCTGCGCCTCGGTGACAGCCGGCAGGAGCTGCCCGGATTTTAGAAGCATTCTCGCCAGGCCGAGGCGGGCGGGCCGAAATGTCGTGTCGAGTGCGAAGGAGCGGCGATAAGCCGTTTCCGCTTCCTCGTAACGCGAGGCGTTCGAATAGAGATTACCGAGGTTGGCCCAGATGTCCGCCCGGCGCGGTTCCCGCCGTAAGCAATCCCGCATCAGTTTTTCCGCTTCGTCAAAGTCGCCTTGTTGCTTTCTGACGAGGGCGAGCAGATGCAGGGCGTCGACAGCGGCCGGATCGGCGGAAAGCAACTTCCGGCATGCGTTCTCCGCGGCCACGAGATCCCCGCGCGAAAATGACTGCGCGGCGCGCTGAAGAGTTTCGAGTGCATTCGGCAACATTGTTGAAGTATAGCTTCCGGGTGCATTACTGGCGCAACGGCGATATTCTAACTACCGTACATAGGCAAGCTCGCATCTGCCGGCGTGGGAGCGGCCAGCAGGCACATCTGATTCGTTAAGGATATCCATGAGTTTTCACTTGAGTTCGTCTTTTGATCGCGAAAAAGCTACTACAGACTTTTCTTCAAAGGGGTTTGCGCGCATTAGGAACGTGCTGTCAACAGAGAGTGCAAATCGCGTACATAAAGCGCTCCTGGAAAGTACGCCATGGAATCTGGTATTCAATGACGGCGGTAAACATATAGACCTTACTTCCGGGCAGTTGTATTCAATGCCGAAACAGAGCGTTACTCAGTTGCAGCAAGCTATATACAAACAGGCGCAAAGTGACTTCCAGTATTGTTATAACAACTATCCGATATTCGATGCTCACAAAGCGGGCCGAAATAAGGACCATGTATTGCACAAGTTTTTCGAGTGGATGATCGGCGATGAGTTCCTCGATACGATGCGGGCTATTACCGGGTACGACGATATTTCCTTTGCTGACGCACAGGCGACGCGGTACATGCCAGGACATTTCTTGACAACCCATGACGATACGGCTGAGGGAAAGAACCGTCGAGCGGAGTATATTTTCAATTTCACACCGAAGTGGAACGTCGACTGGGGCGGCTACCTTCAACTGTTGGACGACACGGGGGACGTTAGGGCCGGCTTGCGCCCATCGTTCAATGTGTTAAACGTTATTGCGGTCCCGCAGAAACACAATGTCAGTCTTGTCGCACCGTTCTCTGGCGGCATGCGATTGTCTATTTCGGGTTGGCTTCGTCACGGTGATCCCGAGTAGTTGCGAAATTCCCGGCGCGGATATCAACTGGCGATTTCTCGAAGCAGCAATGTACCAATTAACGTGACTCCGAACGCTGGCGTACCGAGTCACGAAAGCTCTTCAGGCTTTGCGCAACACGATCCTGGTCAGCCATGTCGGCCAACGGGTTCCAGTTTGCCGGCAGCAGGCCGAGATTCAGCATGCTCGATGCCCATTCTGCTTCGGTGAAGGCTTCATGCTCGCCGACGATCAGGCGGCCGCATGCCTGAAACAGTTCGATGCGGCGGCTGAGCGTTTCCGGCAGGGATCTGCGCAGCGTTTCTCCCGGCAATCCGCCCCCGGGCTGATCACGAAGCGCATGGTGAAGCATCGTGTAATCCCGGGCGCCGGCATGTTCTTCGGCGCAGATCCTGTTGAATTCGGTCGCCAGCATCCTGTTGTCGCGGGCGGCCGGCAGCATGCCGAGCAGTCTCAGTGTGGCGTTCAGGGCGAGTTGCAGACATGAAATGAGCGTCGGCTCCAGGCAAACGGCTGCCGGGCCCAGCGCCACGCAATTGCCGAGCCACGGTCGTCGCCAGCTGCGCGCGCGCAACGCTGTCAGTTCCGGTTTGCCGACCGGCGGGTGCTTCAGGTTTTTCTCGAGCGATGTCCTCGCGTCGCTGTCATCGAACTCCTCTTCGCGGAACGCCAGCGACTCGACCGTGAAATTCTGCAAGGTAAGCCGTCTGAGCCAGCCGCATTCAGCTGCGATTACATGTGCGCACAGATCCGGTTTCGGCTGCTTGCGCGTCAATACGGAGATCATCCGGTCGCAGTGAAACCAGCCGCTCCAATCGTCGACGTCGTCCGACCCGTCGAGCACGCAAATCAGCTGCCGGTCCGAGGTGCAGTCGACGAAGAAATCACCGTCCTGCCGGCCTCCGCCGACGAGCTGCAGGCATTCTATGATTCCCCCCGGTCCGCCAATGCTGCCGGAGACGCTGTCGTTGACGATTTCCACGCCAAGCTTCGCCGCAAAATTGCGCAGGTAGATCGCGTACAGATCGGGATCGACGACGATGTCATAGGCGAGAGTTTCAACTACCGGATCCGTATTTCCTTTTGGCGGCGTAAAATCGCCGCTCCCTACCACAGATGCCGATAACGAATACTCGTTGTATTCCTCACGACTGCCGGCGGCGCGCAGTTTGCACCAGTAATGATGGAACGGGACCAGCCTGATGTTCCTGCCGTGGGCACCGCGGGGTACAAGCACAGTCTCGCTGGCGGTGCCAAAACCGGTGAATTTGGTTCCGAGCGAATAGCTGGCGGCTGTTTCCCTGATCAGTTCTTCTTCATCGATGCCAAGACGCCGGTGGAATGCCTGTCCGCCACCGCACACTCGTTCCGCAGCCACGCGGCTTTGTCCGTCCACTGGCCCCACCAACGATATCCTGACGCCACTGTTCCGGAGCGACACGGCCAGAGCCGCCGCCGCAGCCGCTGCTTCGGCGCCGCTACCGGCGATAACGATGTGTCGAATTCCGTTCGCCGACCCGGGCCGGTTCACGACAACATCTCACTGGCGGTGGCGGGTTCCGGCGCGGCTGCGCAATAGGCGTCCACGAATGCCGCGTGCCCGGGCAATGTCTCGACAGCAAGGCCTACGGTTTGCCGAATCTGGTCGAGCACGTTTGTAATCTTTCCGTCCGGCAGGCAGGCAACGCGCGGGTCCAGGGCGTCAGGCACGAGGCCCTGGCCGAGGAAAACCGCGACCCAGTTTGTCTCGATGAACAGTTCTCGGCGACTGAACACGACATGACCGCGTTCGCGGAATGCGCGCATGCGATAGTCCAGTGTCTCGGGTACCGGCATCGTGCGGCAGTAATTCCAGAATGCGCTGTCGTCGCGATTGGTCGCTTTGTAATGAAAGATGATGAAATCGCGGATCTGTTCGAACATCCGGTTGATGCTTTCGTTGAAGATGCGGGTGTTGGCTGCATTGAAAGTGCTATCCGGGAAATGTTCGATCAGCTTCATGATGGCTGCCTGGATCAGGAAGATGCTGGTCGATTCCAGGGGCTCCAGAAATCCGCCGGACAAGCCGATCGCAATGCAATTGCCACTCCAGCAGTTCTCGCGCCGTCCGGCAACAAACTGCAGTACGCGCGGTTCGGCCAAAGCTTCGCACTCGAGATTTGCCAGCAGCATCGCCGACGCTTCGTCATCGCTGAGGTAGTTGCTGCAGTAGACGTGGCCATTGCCGGTGCGGTGCTGTAATGGAATTCGCCATTGCCAGCCGGCGGATCTGGCGGTAGCTCGTGTGTACGGGTCGAGTACCTCCGGGTTGGCGCTTGGCGCTGCTACGGCGCGGTCGCAAGGGAGCCATTGTTGCCAGTCCCGGTAAGGCACGCCCAATGCCTTGCCGATAAGCAGCGCGCGAAATCCCGAGCAGTCGATGAACAGGTCGCCGGAAATCACCTGGTGGTTTTCCAGCGTGACGGAAGCGACGAAGTCCTTATTGCCGGACACCCCCTCACGCAGCGACACATCGACGATGCGCCCTTCCGTTCGGACGACGCCGCGGGTCTCGGAGTGTCGGCGCAGATACGCGGCATACAGGCTCGCGTCGAAGTGAAAGGCGTAGGAATAAGTGGACAGTACCGAGCCCGGGTCGGAAAGTGGCAGTGCGAAACGACCGCGTTTCGCGGCAACCGGCGGCACGCAGTACTCGGCGTATGGAATCTTGCTGCCGAGCTGTTGCGAATGCAGCCAGTAATGGTGGAACGCAACCCCGTTCAGATCGAAGCCGTAACGACCGAAAGGATGCATGTAGGCGTCGCCGATATTGGCCCAGTCAACGAACTCGATACCGAGTTTGAAAGTGGCGCCGGTGTTGCGCATGAAGTCCTGCTCGTCCAGCCCGATCTTGCGGTTGAAATCGTGAATAGCGGGAATCGTCGCTTCACCGACACCGACGATACCTATGGCGTCCGATTCGATCAGCTCGATTGTGCAAAGGTCCTCGCGCAATACCGTGGACAATGCAGCCGCTGTCATCCAGCCCGCTGTGCCCCCGCCGACGATGACGATGCGCCGGATTCGATCCTGTTCTCCCATCAGACGCTTTTCCGGTACGCCGGCATGCCGAGCACTTTCTGCAACCACAGATCGTGCGGCGGCAACTGCTGCCTGGCCGCCTGTACCGCGTTCAAAACTTCTTTGAACAGCAGCGTCTTTGGCCGTTGCGCTCCGTACCAGCGGTCACATTCCTCGCGCAGGAAATCCATGCCGTAAAGAATGGCCTCGTAGCTCGAGTAACCCCAGAGGCCCGCCGTGTCGATCGGCGCGCGATGGTCGCCTGGCCAGCCGCCGCCGCTGAGCGGCGCGTCCGGCTGTCCGGGAAAAAAGGAATCCTGAAAGTCGGACGGAGTCGGCGGTTTCAAGCGCCAGTAGTCGAGCTTGGCCTTGAGGCGATCGTTGATCCGTTCCGCTTTGCGAACCTCGCGCCAGTAAACGCTGTCGTCCCGTTTGGTAAGGCAGTAGTGCATGTTGATGAAATCGAGAATCTCGTAAAAGCGATTGGCCAGGATGCGATTGACTCGAAATGCCATTGCTTCGTAGTCGTCCGTGTAGGGAAAATGTTCGGCGAGCATCACGCAGGCCAGGTCGCTCAGGTACAGGCCGGTGGATTCAAGTGGCTCGATGAATCCTCCCGCGAGACCGATCGCGATACAGTTCCCGACCCAGACCTTTTCGCGTCGGCCAACTTTGAAACGTACGGTTCTGGTCGTAATCTTCTGCGCATGTGCTCCTTCGAACGCACGCAATTCGCGCTCGGCATTCTCTTCACTTATGAACGCGCTGGAATGAACGTAGCCAAGCGAGCGCGTATTCTGCAACGGTATTTCCCACACCCAGCCGGCCGACAAAGCGGTCGCCGTCGTATAGGGTTTGACGTAGCCGGGGTAATGGTGCTCGTAATCGACATGCATCGTTATCGCGCGATCGTTCAGCAGCCACTGCGAACAATCCACGAATCCGACCCCGAGTTTCTTCTCTATGAGCAAACCGGCGAAACCGGTGCAGTCGATGAAAAGTTCCGCTTCAATACGCCGCCCGGCAGCGGTCAGGACCGCGGCGATGTAGCCGTTGGCCCGCATCTCGACGTCGACGACGTGCTCGACATGATGCGTGACGCCACGAGCGACGGAATGTTGCGTAAGATAATCGGCGAACTTCAGCGCGTTCATATGAAACGCGTAGGTGAGCGGTGTGCCGAACGGCTGATTCGCGGTGGTTTTCGGCGCCAGCCCGAGTTCGCAGATCAGCGGTTGTGCCGAAACGGTCTCCATAAATGGAATGGAACGGTCGCTCTGCAGCCATTCGCGGGCTGAAAAATCGATCGGTTTGAGCTCGTATCGGCTGAACGGATGATGGTAGTAGTCGCTTTTACCGTGCAGCCAGTTTACATAACGAATGGATTGCTTGAATGTGCCGTCGACCGCCCGCATGAAATCGCGCTCGTCGATACCCGTGACGGCGAGCAGATGGTTGATATTCGGAATGGTCGCTTCGCCGACGCCGATCCGGGGCACATCCGGCGATTCAACCAGCGCGATGTCGGCTACCCGCTTGCCCCCCCGATTAAGGGACGCATTAAGGTAGGCTGCGGCCATCCATCCGGAGGAGCCCCCGCCAACAATCAGGATTCGCTTGGTCTGCATCGCGGAATACTACCCACACGCGTGGGCTGAACGCCAAAAGGCTGCTGGCCGCGGTTCGGCTGCGAGCCCGGATCCCGCTGCCGTCAATGCTGTTGCGAACGCACAACATATTCCGAAAAGTTGGGTCACGATTGGTCGCGCGGGCCTTTAAACCATTAGAAATACCTGAAAACAGGTGTTTTCCATTGTGTTGTTTGGTTACACTAGACAGGCATAAAAACAATACGAAAAGCCACAAATATTAGAGAACACCAGCTTCTGCAGTCGACCACCGATGCGGGGGCGCCTGCAAGATCAATGCATAGGGGAATATCAATGTACAAAAGAAATCCGCTGGCAAGCGCGATCAGCCTGGCTATCACAGCGAGCGCGCTGGGTGTCAGCCCGCAGGCGCTCGCCCAGGAAGACGAGGAAATCACAGGCACGATCGAAGAAGTGATCGTCACCGGATCGCGTATCCGGAAGGACGTGTTTTCGTCCTCGGCGCCGATGGACATCATCGTCACCGACAAGGCCTCCATGCAGGGCATCGCGGAACTCGGCAACCTGTTGCAGACCTCGACGGTCGCGGCCGGTGCTCCACAGGTGACCGCAGCTACGTCGACGGCTTTCGTACAGAACGGCGGCATCGGCGCGCAAACCATCTCACTTCGCGGCCTTGGCGCCAATCGCACGCTCAACCTGATCAACGGCCGCAGGGCAGGACCTGCCGGTACCCGCGGTGGCGTTTCATCGTTTGACCTGAACGTTATCCCGCTGATTGCTATCGATCGAATTGAAATCCTGAAGGACGGCGCATCGTCGATCTACGGCTCTGACGCGGTAGCCGGTGTCGTCAATATATTTACGAAGAAAGAGACGGGCGGCACTTTCGATGCCTACGTCATGCAGCCGTCGAGTTCCGGTGGTGAGGAAACGCGACTCAGCGCAACCTGGGGCATGGAAGGATCGCGCGGCAATTTCCGCCTGACCGGTGACTACTACAAGGAAGACGAGCTGGCGCGCGGCGACAGGGACTATTTTGCCTGCAAACAACAGTACATTTTTGACAGCTCCGGCAATCGCCGCGACGTCATCGATCCGCGCACCAACAGCCCGGCCTGCCGCGACACGCTGTGGGGACATGTGTGGCTGTACGATTACCAGGGTCCCGGCGGC
>Ga0224500_10000838_pt1 | contig 19622 bp, 23 predicted proteins | sample SF_Oct11_sed_USG_FD_168126 | JGI IMG/M metagenome (GOLD analysis project Ga0224500, IMG submission 168126) | Sediment microbial communities from San Francisco Bay, California, United States - SF_Oct11_sed_USGS_4_1 | ecosystem: Environmental > Aquatic > Marine > Sediment | place: USA: California... | reverse complement strand
GCCTTGCCATGCCTCGCCATGCCATGCCCTGCCGAGCCGCGCCTCTCCGTGCCATGCCTATCCTCGCCCCGCCATGCCTTGCCATGCCCCGCCATGCCGCGCCATGCCACGCCGCGCCCCGCCCCACCCAGCCGTGCCATGCCCTGCCAAGCCCCGCCGAGCCGTGTTATGCCCTGCCAAGCCAAGTTTTCATACTCCTCCAGCCTCCCCCAGAATCCCCACAATGGCCTCCACGAGCGCCTCCCTGGCCACCACGGCACCGAGGAGGGGGCCCTCGTGGAGGAGGCGCACGCCGAACAAGTCGAGCGCGTACATCCCGCCGTCTCCCTCCTCCTCCGGGAGGCCCACGAGGCGCTCCGCGAATTGCTGGATGGTCTCTCCTGGAGCGCGCTCGAGGGGCCCCGCCTGGGCCTCGTGGAGCTCACGCGCTGCGCGCTCCCCCTCGAGCCCGAGGCGCGCCGAGCCGCCACGCTCCGCCGCGTAGGCCCCCGCCGCCTTGGGGTTGCTCTCGATGGCCGCCATGCCGAGCTGGGCGAGGAGGAGGCCGGCCTCCCCACCGTGGAGCGCCGCTCCCCGGAAGGCCCACCGCTTGATCACCCGGATCACCGCCATGGCCCGCGAGAGCCCCTCGCCGAGCTCTGCCACGGTGGCCTCGAGCCGGGTCCGCTGTAGGATGGCCGCCTCGAGCACCGCGGAGCCGAGGCAATGGGGGCATTCGAGGCCGGTGTAGCCGCCACCCGCCGAGCACTGACATGGCCCGAGGAGGCGGATGGCCTCCGCCTGGGCGCTCTCCGCCTGGGCGCTCTCCGCCTGGGCCCATAGATCCGCGCGCTGGTCACCCATGTGGCACCTCCTCGGGCTCGGGGAGCTCGAGGCTCTCCCGGAAGGCCCGGAAGGCCCTCGCGCACGCACGGATGAAGGATTGCTCCTGCTCCCGGGATGTCTCCCCACGGTCCATGAGCTCCACGAAGGCCGCCGCCCGGGCCTCGTTGCTGCTCGCCTGCCGCCGGAGCTCCGGCGAGGCGCCGCACCCGGCGAGGAGGGCCACGATCACCACCATCCACGTCCTCATCGCGTACCTTTCCGGGCCATGGGGGCCCTCGTTGTCTTCCCCGGCGCCCCGAGCGCCCCGAGGCGCTCCACTATCTCCCCGAGCTTGCTCCTGGCCTCGGCGAGGTGGATCACCGCCGCCGCCTGGCTGTCCGGCTCCGCGAGGGCCGCCCCGAGAGCGGCGAGGCGCTCGAGGAGAGGGAGGAGCTCCCGGAGATCCTGGGCGAGGATGAGCTCCGGGGGAGAGGATGTGCTCCACTCGAGCACCACGAGGTAGAGCGCATCTCGGCGCCACCTCCTCGTGGCCCTGTACACCGCCCATGGGTGGAGCCGGGGCCGCATCACGGTCACCGCCTCCGCCTCCTCGAGGATGGCCTTGATGAGGAGCCTCGGATCCGCCTCCTTGGTTTTCCTCCAGAGCGGGGCGGGGCGGAGCCGGAGCCGCCCCCAGAGGCCCAAGCGAACCTCCCACGCATTCCAATGGGTCATCTCACACCTCCTCAATCTGGAGCCCGTAGAGGGCCTCCACGTCTCTTTTCTTGGCCTTGTAAACGTCGGTCCTGAATCCCTTGACCTCCACGAGGCGCACCCCGCCACCCCTCGGCACGATGAGCCAGTCGAGGCGGTACACCGTCCCCCCGGGGAGCCGGATGGGCACCTCGGGGAGGGCGAGGAGGAGCTCCCCGGAGGCGAGGCCCGGCTCCACCACCTCGAGGAAGTAGCGCGCCTCCCTCTTGGAGCGGAACCACATCCACCCCCGGAGGTTCACCCGCTGGGCCCCGTACTTCGTGGGCCGCCCCGGCGCCCCCCTGCGGGGCTTTCTGGATCCCCCCCGCCCGATCCTCCGGAGGAGGCCCGGGAGCTCACACGCTCGAATCTCGCGCGGAATCTCCGGCTCCCCTCCGGCTCCTCTCCGGCTCCCCTCCTCCACCCCACCCGCTCCTCTCCCCTTCCGGGTCTTTTTCCCCTCCTTCCCATCCTGGATCCTAGGGAGATCCGGATGATCATCTCTGATGCTATGATGGTTGGTTGGGGTCCGGTTGCCCTTTGGTTGAGCCTTGGTTGAGCGCCGGTTCAACGGTGGTTCAACCATGGTTGAACCGTGGTTGAACCACCGTTGAACCGGCGTTGCTCTCCGGCTCCGGTGGTGGGTGGGCCATGTGGCCCCGGAGCCTCACGAGGAGCACCTGGCGCCTCCTCTCGAGCTCCACATCGGAGCCCCTGGAGGTCCGCTTCCCCCGCTGGCGCGCGAGCGCCGAGAGCTTGCCCCGGCACCGCTGGGCCTCCTCGCACCGAGCCGCATCGGCGCGCTCGGCCTCGAGGCGTGGATTCACGAGGCGCGCCGGGTCCCCCTCGAGCTCCCGGAAGCACTCGAGCACCTGGGCGAGGCCCTCGCGCACCCGAGCCGCCTCGGCATCCCCCCTCACCGGGAGGAGGCGGAGCACTCGCTCGGGGTCCGCGGGGATGCTCCCCTCCCTCCACTGGTGGCGGAGGAGCCAGAGGTAGGCCCCCTGGAGCTCCAGGGGGAGGCTCCTGGCCCGCTCATCGGTGTCGAAGTCGTCCACCCAGAGCTTGAAATACGGTCTTCTCTTCATGCAATCCCCTCTCCCCCACCACCGCCGCCTCGGTCACTGCTGAGGCCCACCTGCCCCGATGTCCTCATGGGCCCCCGGGCCCGCCTGGGGGCCGAAGGCCTCCAGGATCTCGTGGAGCTCGAGCTCGAGCTGGCGACGGAGCTCCGCGATGGTGGCGTCCCGCGAGATGATGGCCCGCCGGAGCACCCGCACCGAGCATCCACATGGCCCGTTTGTGGCCAGCCCCGTGGGCCTCGCCACCACGCATGAGGTGCTCGAGCACCCCTCGCGGAGCTGGAGCTCGAAGGGCCGCTCGTGGGCCCCTGGGCTGGGCTCGTAGGTGATCCCCTCGTAATCGATGGTCCGCTCGAGCTCGAGGAAGTCCTCCAGGAGCCGCACCAAAAACACATCCCCCTTGGGTTTGAACTGCGCGAGGTAGAGCTCCCGCTCTTTCGCTGTCGTCTTCACGATGCCGCCTCCTCTCCGATGAGGTCGAAGATGCTCCGCTGGCCGGTGCGGCGCTCCGCCCCGCCCACCCCGTCGCGCGCCTGGGCGATCCTGTCGTTGGCGAGGCGCATCCACCGCTCCTCGAGCTCGAATCCGAGGAAGGGCCGCCCGAGGCGCGCGCACGCCACCCCCGTAGCCCCGCCTCCCGCGAACGGGTCCACCACGAGATCCCCCGGCGCGGTGTGAAGCCGGAGGATCCCCTCCACGAGCTCCACTGGCTTCGGGGTGGGGTGATCCGCCGAGGTTGGGATGATCCGCCCGTGGCGCCTCATGTTGGAGGTGCTCGCGTCCCCGCCCTCGTGGGCCCACAAGATGGCCCCGCCCCTGCGGTGGGCCACCATAACGAACTCGTAGCCCCTGCGGTAGCGCCACCCCATCCCGAGGGAGCCTTTGTCCCACACGAGCGCATGAAAGAACTCGAGCCCCGGGGTGGCCTCTATCCACTCCACCACCCGCGCGAACATGGGCACCGGGCCCCCTCCACCGCAACAAAGGGCGAGGGCCCCCTTCTTGGGGAGGAGGCGCGCCGCCTCGGCGAGGAAGCCTCGCACCACCCGCTCGGTGTCCACCGCTGAGTCGTTGCGGATGGGCCGCTCGGTCTCCGGGCCCTTGCCCCTCACCACTGGGAGCCGGGTGGCGAGGTCGTCCCCTCCGTGCTGGTCGCACCCGTAGGGTGGATCGGTCCAAAACATCGGCACGCTCCCCGGGGGGAGCTCCCGGAGAGCCTCGAGGCAATCGGCGCGGTGTACCCGCCCGAGCTCGAATGGGCCGAGGTGGGTCACGCTGTTGGCTCCCCGTGGTGGAGGATCCTGTACTCCCATGTCCCACCCCTCCCCCACGGTGGTGGCCGGCGCCGGCGCGCCACGTCAAACCCACCATTGCGCGCCTTGCGGAGATCCCGGATCCTTGCGGAGATGCTGGCCTGGGGATGGCCCGTGAGATCCTCGAGCTCCCGGAGAGTCACCCACCGAGCCCCTTCCCTGGCCTCGGTGAGCATGGCATTGCGCACGGCGAGGAGCTGCGCCCCGAGGCGCGGGCCATCGAGCTCGTGATCGAGGGTTGTCTGTGTCATCGGCACTCCTCCACTCTCTTGATTTCCACGCCCATCTCCTGGGCCGCATCCTCGATGGCCACATGGAGTTGCTCCACGATCACCTCGTTAAGGTGCTCCGCCGCCTCGATGGCCAGGGGCCGCGGGAGGGCCGCGGCGCACACTGTCCGGGGTAGGCTCCTCCAGATCTCCACCCCGCCCTCCTCCACCACCGCCACGAGCCGGATGCGTGTCACTCCTCTTCCTCCTGGGCCACCGCCTCCTCGCGCACCCGCTCCCACCGCCGGCGCGCTCCGTCCTGCCGATTGTGGCGCCCCTCGAGCTTGTGGAGCGTGAGAGCCACGCGCCGGAGGGCCACGGTGGCGAAGAGGGGATCCTCTCCGGCCACGCACTGGGCCACCTTGATCTCGAGGCGCCCGATCTCTGGATCCTCTGTATGCTCCATCTGGCCGCTCTGCGCCCGGGCCCTCCCGCGGGGCTCGGTGGCGCACTCCGAGGGCCTCGTGGCCCGGATGGCCCCGGTCACCTGGATGGGCCCGATGGCGTCCGCCGAGGGCCCGTAGGTCAAAACTGGAGCGCCGGGCTCGTGGTGGCCCCCCCGCGCTCCTGCGGTGCGGGAGGAACGAGCCGGCGCCCCTTCTCCACTTCGTTTCCGAGGGCTCATGTCTCGAGGGCCGCGGAGGCCGCGGCGCTGGCCGCCACGCTGGGCGCGCATGTGTCGCACACGTGGAGGCGCGCCCCGAACACCACGAGGGCCACGAGCTCGCACCCGCGTGGGGCCGCCTCGTGGCACACCGAGCACCGAGCCGGCTCCGCCTCGTGGTCAAAAACCGGGGCCCCCGGAGGGGCCCCGGCACTCGGTCCACCTGCACTCACTGGCGGATGGTCTCCGCCACCACCGATCCCCGAGCTCGAGTTGGAAAGGGGGGGCCCCCGCTGGCCGGAATGGTCGAAGGGTAGGGTTTGAGGTTGGGTCACGAGAGGTTGCGGGGCGGGGGCCCCTGTCGCAATTGCCGGATGAAGGCCTCGAGGTCCTCGCGGAGGTAGCGCACGATGGAGGGCCCGAGGGAGATGGCCGGCAGCCGGCCACGCTGGCGGAGCCTGTCGAGGCTCCACGGCGAGATGTTGAGGAGCCGCGCCGCCTGCTTGCGCGTGAGGAGGCTCCCCTCCTCGAGCACCGGCTCCGCGATTGCTGCTGTCGCCTGCTGTTCCATGACGGGTGCGTAACATAGCCGCTCCTCCGTGCCGTTGGGAATCATCTGTCTTGTTGTTGTTGTCTTGTATCATTGGGATCTTTCTGTACGTAGAGCCATCGGCCGTCCAGGCCGAGGCGCTTCGGGGGGAGGCCCCACCGGGCCGCCGCATGGGGCTCGATTCGCCAGAGCTTCGAGCGGGGTTGGCGCGCCGCCGAGGCGCCGAACATCACTCGCATGGCGTCCCGGGAGAAGTTGGCCCCGTGGGTCCACCACTGCGGGATGGCCGCCTTTATCTCTCCGGCGGTGTAGGCTGGCCACGTGGCCGTGGAGCACGCCTCGAGGGCCTCGAGCTGGCTCCTGACGCATGCTGCGAGGGAGGCCGCGGCGCCCACCTCGAAGGGGGCGAGGGCCTGGCGCATGGCCTCGAAGAATGTTGTGGATGGATTTGCGTAATCCTTGCGCGCACCGCCGCCCGGTGTCATACTCTGCATCGCTATAGCACTCACTGGCGGGGGTGGGCCCTGCACGGCACACTCCCGCTTTTTCGTTTTTGGTTTGCCGTCAAACGTTGCTGTTTACTGCGCCCTCCTCTCCCCCCTCCCGGCGCCCCACCGCGCGGAGGAGCTCCTCGGGGCTCACCCCCCGGTAGTGTTTCATGACGGTGCGGATGTCCCGGTGATCCGAGATGGCCATCACCACATCGAGGGGCACCCCGCGGCGCCGAGCGCGCGAGATGAAGGTGCGGCGCAAATCGTGGAAGGTCACACCCTCGAGGGCCGCGCGCTTCACTGCCGAGCGGAAGGCGCGCTTAACCGATGCGCGCGAGGAGAGCCCCCACACGGTGGCGCCGGGTGCTACGGAGCCGGGGCCGCGGCGCTGGGCCGAGAGCTTGCGCCACGCGCGGAGGGCCTCGAGGGCCTCCGGGGAGAGGGGCACGGAATGCGCCTCCCCGCCCTTCATTAGCTCCGCCGGGAGGTGGATCCACCCGCCCTCGAGCTCGAGGTGGGCCCACCGGAGCCCGAGGATGGCCCTCGAGCGGAGGCCCGTATCCATGGCGATGAGCACCACCGGGGCGAGGTAGGCCGGCGCTGGCCGGCGCTGGGTCCACTGCACCGCTGGGCCGCCGCCCTGGCGCTTCCCCGCCACCTGGGCCGTGGAGCTCCCCCTGCACGCACCCAGGAGGCGCTGGGCCTCCTCCTCGGTGAGCACGCGGGGCCGCCCGAGGCGCACCCGGTAGGCCCGGATGGTGGCCATGGGGTTGCGCGCGATGAACTCCTCCCCGAGGGCCCACCCGAAGAAGCTCCGGAGGGCCCGGCGCTCATTCTCGAGGGTGGCCGGGGCTGGCACCCGGGCCCCGTAGCGCCCCACCGAGCGGAGCTCGAGGTAGGCCCGGCACTCCTCGCGGGTGATTGCGGCGAGGGGCCTCGAGGGCCACCGGAGCGCCCACCGGGAGGCGAGGTACCCGAGGCCCCGCACGTGGGCCTCATCGAGGCCCTGGGCGCGCTTGGCGGCGAGCCACGAGGCCGTGGCCGCCTCGAGGCTGGGGCCGGGACCCACCACCTCCGCCGGGGTGCCGCCGAGGAAGGCCCGGGCCCGGGCCGCTTCGAGCCACTCCCGCGCCGCCTGGGCGGTGGAGCATCGGGTGCTCACATGGGAGCGCTTCCCCGTGGCCGCATCGTAGGTGGCCACGTAGTAGAACCGGCTCCCCGGCTTGCGGAATATTCCGCCGTGGAATCTCACGTAGCACCCCCGCCACGCATCTCCGGCACCATCCAGAATCCCCCCAGGGCCTGCCAACAAACTGCCAACAAACCGCCCCAAGCTGGCGTGTTGTAGCCCCATCTGGCGTAGCGAGTCAAGGCAGAAAACAGGGTGGGCGCAAAGTCGGAAGCTGCCTTCCTGTATTCACTTGTGTGTGTTTCCTCCGAACACCCGCCCAACATCCGCGAGGCCATCGACAAGCTGGGGGTCACTGGTTCGAGCCCAGTATCGCCCACCACTTTTACCCCTCCCCACACACGGGGTTGCGGAGCCGGGGCTCGAGTCCCCTGGAGGGCCTCGCGGGGCCGGCTGTCAACAAACTGCCAACAAACCGGGCTCATGCGATCCCCTGCGCCCGCGCGTAGGCCTTGAGCGCCCGCCGGAAGATGGCCGCCACCGGGAGCTCCTCGCGCCTCACGAGCTCGGCGAGGCGCTTCTCCTCATCGGGGCCGAGGATCACCGTCACCTGGGGTTTCTTGGGGTAGGCCTTGCGGGCCTTCTTCGCTGCCGCGGCGCTCACGTTGGCACCTCTCCGTTTCGGTCTCTCATCTGATCCTCCTGTTAGCGCGGTGTTGTACCCGGGAGCCCCCGTTGGCCGCAAGGGGTTTATCCCTTTTTATCCCTTTTGCCAATGGATGGGGCCTGGAGTATGCTCGGGGGCATGAAAACCGCCGCGCTCCTGGGCCTCGTCATCCTCTCGAGCTGCGCCACCGTGGCCCGTGGCGCCCGCCAAAAGGTCACCTTCACCTCGGAGCCCCCGGGGGCCGCCGTGAGCATCGGCAAGGCCTCGGGGGTCACCCCCTGTGAGCTCTACGTGGCCCGCCTGGGCCGCCCCCAGAGCTTCACCGTGGAGCTCGAGGGCCACGAGCCCCTCGAGGCCGATCTCCCCGCGTGGACGGATTCCGGCATGCAAACGCTCGCGGTGCTCGAGACCGTCTTCCTTCTCCTCCCCGGCATCGTCGATTTCGCCACCGGGGCCACCCGCTCCGTCCCCCACGCCGCGCACGCCACGCTCCCGGAGCTCGGCGCCGGCGAGGCGAAGGTGAAGTACACCCTCGAGCGCCCCGGAGCGCGCACCGCGAGAGCCTCCTCGCGCCCGGTGTACGGGCCCGGGGATTAGGATTAGACGGGGGGGTCGAAGGGGCCCCGCCCCGTCCTGGCCCGCACCTTGATGGCCTTCCACCGGCGCCCCCGCGCGTAGGGGAGGCGCTCGGGCCCGTCGATTCCCGTGGCCGGGGTCACCTCCACCTCGGAGGAGTACCCTGAGAGGTTGGGCACCGGCGCGGTGTCGAAGGCCCGGATCTTGTACTTGTAGGTCTTTCCGGCCTCCACCGCCCCGTCGCGGTAGCTTGCCACCGCGCCCACGGTGGCGATCCTGGCGAAGGGGCCGTAGGTGGTCCCCCCCGCGGGGCCCACCGCGAAGGGCCGGAGCTCCGCCTGGGGGCCGAGCGCCTGGGCGTACTCATCCTCCACCGCCACCGGAGCATTCCCGTGGGTGAAGTCCCCGATGGTGTCGGTGAGCGGGAGCCAGTAATGCTCGGTGGCCTGGAGCCCGCTCATGGGGCTGAAGAAGATGAGCTCCTCGGGCCTCACGTAGAGCGCGCTCACCCCCGCGGCGAGGGCCGCCCAATCGTCCGCATCGAGCTCCACGCGCCACGCCGCCACCTCCCCGAGCTTCCCATCCCACACGCTCGAGGGCGAGGCGCTCTGGCGCCCCACGTAGAAATCGGTGGCCGTATTGACGAAGGTTTCCCCGCCGTTCATCCCCGCGATGTTGGTGGCCCCGGTCCCCTTCACTGCGCCATCGATGAGCACCTGGAGCCCCGAGACCTGATTGGTCCTGAATGACATCCCATAGCTCACCCACTCCTGGAGAGGGAAATCGTCATCGTTTCCCCCCTCGGCGCGCACCGTCACCCCGCCGATGCCGACGAATGCCTTCGGCACCCGTAGCTTGCCATTCGTCGGGGCCGGCTCGAAGTAGAACCGCAGGAAGTTGGAGCTGTCCCCCTTCCCCATCACGTGGTGGCGGATGGTGTTGTCTTCGAGCCACGCATGCGCGTGGAGGGAGAACTCCGAGAGCCCGTCGAAGATGGTGAGGTCCCCCGCCGAGAGGCTCTGCGTGTTGCCGTACTCGAGATCCCATGCGCACATCTTAGTAGCTCGCCAGGAGGTGGATCCCGTGGACATCCACGGAGTTTTCGTAGTTGTCATCGGCATGCGCTGGGTAGCGCCGGAGCACGTACTCGATCCAATCGTTGGCGGAGAAGTTGCCCTGCGTGAGGCTGAAGGCCACGCGCTGGAGGGCCTTGGAGCTCCACGCCGCCACGTCCACCGATTGGGCCACGCTCTCTTGCCAGGAGGCGAAGTCCCCTCCCTCGGAGGCTCCGTGGTCGAGGGCCCGGTAGCTAAACTCGAGGCGCACCTTCTGGCCGCCGGCGCCCGCCGCGGGGAGGGAGAGCACCGCCCGGAGGGTCACCGTCGCTGAGTTGTCGAGGGTCTCGGGGAGCTGGGCCGAGCCGTGGAGCTCCCCGTCCCCGCCGATGTAGAGGCGCCCCGCGAGGCGCGTTTTCGATGTGTTGTTCCCGCCGCTCCAAAACTTGGGGATCGCCACGCGCCCATACTTGTTCACGCCGCGGTAGAGGGGGAGGGGGATGGGGTTGGCCACGCTCATAGGGGATCCGATCTGTAGATCTCATAGCCGGCGAGGTCCCCCTCCCCGCCGAGGTTCCACGTGAGATCCGCGAACACACTCCCGGGGGTCCCCGCGAGGCCCGTCGGGTCCGCCGGGGGGGTGGTGTCCGTTGAGCTGCCCACCTGGGCCACGTAGGGGGCCGCTCGCTTTACCTTGCACTCGATCCCACCGATGGTGGCGCCGAGGTAGGTGGCATCGTCGATGAGCGCGAGGGAGGGAGGCGCTCCCACGCTGTCGGGGCACGGGCACATCACCGTGACCCACTCCTGGGAGCCCGCCGAGGCGGTCACGTTGAGCTCGGCGCGCCACGCCGCCACGTCATCGAATCCCTTCTGATTCGTCGGGGGGTAGGTGATCCCCTCCACGTCTGGGCCCGATACGTGGGCCACCTCGATGCTCGAGGGCTTGAGGGTCCGGTAGAAGAGCCGAGCCGCCCCTGGATCGTACTGGAGGGAGGCCGCGGCGCCCGAGGCCTGCACCCCGCTGTTCATGATCAGCTGAACCGTCTTTTTCCCCTTCGTGGCATCCACGTGGGCCACAATATCCTCCACCACGAGGAGGATGGGGTAGCTCCACCCGGGGATGGCCCCGGGCTTGATGTAGAGCACATGCTGGATGAGCTTCGTAAGCTTTCCGGAGTAGTAGCAAGGGGCGAGGTCCGCCACCCCGTAGGCGTAGAGGCTCGAAGTGGCTGTGTCCTCCACCGGAGGATCTAACGCGAAGGTGGCCCGCCTGTACTCCGCCGCCTGGGCGAGGATGTCCGCGTAGCTGTCGGGCTGGCTCTGGTCGCCCGCACCCTTGGGCCAGAGCTGGCCCCCGTCGTTGCTCTCGGTGTAGGTGGAGGTCCCCTGGAGCACGCCGAAGCGCCCGGAGTTTTTCACCTGATACTGCATGAACCGCTTGAAATTCTCGGTGGGCTCATCTGTGTCGTAGATCCGCCAAATCCTGGCCGCGGAGCTGGTCCTCTTGGAGTAGCTCCACCTGTGGCCCGTCTGCACCGCATCGGGTGTCCCCCCCGAGGAGAGGATCTTGTAGCCGGTGCTCTGGGATGGATCGTAGCTCCCCGCGTCCCGGAGGATGGGCTGGCCGAAGGCCGCAAGCTGGATATTCCCTGCGCGCCTCTTGGTATGTCCCCCGGTAAAGTCCGGCTCGAGGTCCCACGCCCACACGGGATCGTTTTCGCTCCACCCTGGGCGAAACATAATTTGCCCCGCGTTGCGAAACACATGCATGTGTTTCCCGCCGTAGCGCGCCGCGGTGGGCCGCACCGCGAGGAGGCTCGTGGGCCGGAAGCACACTTGGTAGAGATTCCATGGCCCGTAGGCCTGGCCGTCACTGAGCGCCTCGGCCTCTGTCTCGAGCCAGAGGCAATGCTCCCCGAAGGCGTTGGGCTCCTGGCCGGCGCGCTGCACTGCGGCGAGGGTCACCTCCTTGTTGTACTTGCTCTGGCCCTGGTTCTCCCCCTTGCGAAAGAAGGTCCGATCCGGCCTCCACATGGCGATGAAGAACTTCAGGATCTGGCGCCACCACCCCTCCGTGATATGCCAATCGACATCCACCGAGCTCCAGAGAGCCGGCATGCATTTGTAGTAAAACTCAATGTTGGCCCGGCTGTAGCCGAGGGGCCCCATCCCCTTGTTGGTTCCGCCGTCCTGGTCCCCGTAGTATCGGAATCCTGCCATGTACGTGGCATTCGTGGAGCCGGAGATGTGATTGTCCAAGATGTAATCCATCTTGGCATCCCAATCGGTGTTTTCCGCGCTCGAGCCGTCGCGCAAGATGGCCATTATGCCGAGCCACGCGGCGCTCGAATCCCCGTGGGAGGTCCCCCAGAAGTACTCCGCCGGGTTGATATCGTAGAGGCTCTGCACGTGGAGCTTGATGGCCGCGCGCACCGTGGCCCTCCAGGATGTGCTCCCCTGATAGCTCCGCCCGTAGGCCCAATCGTAGACGAAGGCGAGGATCTGCACCCAGTCCCGAGCGGTGCGCGAATCGGTCCCGCCCTGGGCCGCCACGTGGAGCGCAATGGCGATGGCCCGGTCCGCCTCTGCTGTCCTGGAGCTGTCAATGGCGTATACAAACGCCATGTTCGCCACGTACTCCGGATCCCTCGTCAGAAACCAGTCGTTGTTATAGCTGGCCGCGTTCTTCCGCGTGTTGGCCTCGCTGGTACACGATCCCCAGTAGCTCGAGAGGGCCCCGGTCCTGCGCGCCTGAATCGTCGCCACCGAGAGGCTCTCATCCACCGGGGCCGCGCTCGCCGTGGCCGTGGCGCCCGATGTGAGCCCCGCAATTGTCTCCCCCGCCTGGAAGGTGGAGAGCTGCGGGATGTAGTGGAGCATCGAGTCTATGCCGCCCCTCACGAGGCCGGTGGCCCCGCTTGTTGCCCCCTGGATATTCTCGCCGAGGGAGAAGGCCCCCGACAAGTTGGTAATGGCCACCTTGAGGCGCTTCGAGAAAAAGAGCCGCGGGTGCTCTCCTGCAAGCGGGGGGATCCAGGGGGTGTAGCTAGCCGGCATCTACTTCGCCTTTTCGATCTGTTGGAGGCGCGCTTCGATGGCTTTGAGGGTATCTTTCATGTCGTTGATGTTTTCCTTGAGCCACCCGGGCACAATCTGGGCCTCGATGCGCCGCTCGAGCTCGCGCGCCGCCTCCTGGGTGAATCGATTGCTTTCGATCTTCGTGAGTCGCACCTCGTGGGTAACTAGGGCTCCTCCGATCACCATGGCGAGGGGCACGGTGGCCTTGGTGGCGAAATCCCAAAAACGATCCATCATTGGCCCGCTCTCCTGGTCGATGAGATGTGGCTCACTCCCTCCATGCGATGTCAAACTTTGCATCGATTCCGGCTCCTCCGCCCTCGTTGTTGTATTGGAGGAGGAGCACCTCTCCCCCGAGGATTTCCCATTGGCCCGGGTGGATCGCTGGCTCCTCGAATCCTTGCTGGGGGTGGGTGCTCTTCACGTCAAGGGGCTGGCCCGTGGTGGTGGGCTCCGCCGAGAAGGTCCCCGCCTGGGCCGAGATCTGCGGTGTCTCACTCCCGCCGGGGCTCCGTTTCGTCACGGTGATGGCGCTCCCTCCAGAGCCCGCGGCGCTGGCCTTGATGAGGCGGAGCTTGATGGGTGGGTCGCTGTTCACTGTCCCCTGGGGGTCGCATCCGTAGCTATCGATCTCGGGCCTCACGTTGGCCGGGGCCGTGAGCCGGATGGCCGTGAGCCACCCAGCGCTCACTCCGTTGTCGAGGCCCGAGATCTCGCACTGCGCGTAACACTTCAGAGGCATGGCCTTCCTTTCAATTAGAACTCACCGATCAGAACGAGGCTCATACGGGCCGCCGAGAATATCGATGTTCCCTTCACCGCCACATCCACGCGCCGGAAGGAATCGAGAGGCACGATAACTTCCACCTTCTCGGCAACCCCCTCATAGTTGGTATAGCCGTTCCCGACAATCCCGTACACCGGCACGCTGAGGTTGATTGCCGATCCGGTTGGCGTTGTGAGCGTTGAGCGCCTCACGTAGAGGCGCGCCGGGGCTCCCACCGCGTCACTCATTGACACCTGTAGTATGGCCCCGCGGGCCTCGCTCGAAACGTGGGCGCTGAGGTCCACCGTGGCCCATGTCCCCTGCGTCTGCGTCCCGAAGAAGGATTGCATGGTCTGGTCCGCCACGATGGAGATGGGCCCATCGTAGAGCTTGACGTAGGGGAGGGCCTTGAGGGCCACCCCGTTGGTTCCGTTGGCGACGGCGAGGGTGTCCGCCGCGAGGCCCGTTGTTGCTAGGTTCGCAAACTGGATCTTGGGGCCGTTGCTTCCCCCGGTGTGATTGTGCGCATTGAAGAGCGTGTCAACATCGCTCTTTCGCATCACATGGTCGCTGGCCGAGGGGGCCACCGTCATGTTGATCTGGCCCGTAAAGGCCCCGCCGGCCACCGCCTTGGTGTCCACGTAGAGCTTGCGCGCCGCGTGGTTGTCCTGGGTGGGATTCGAGCCGGGGAGGGTCACCGCTCCGGTGAAGGCCACCGAGCCATCCACCTTGGCGTAGGGGGTGAGGTCCGCGTAGCGCGCCGGCGCGTTGTCGGAGCCGGCGGGGAGCCCCGTAATGGCGAACCCGTCCATGTCGATGGCCCCCCGCATCGTGCCGCCGTCGAGGGGGAGCGCGCCCCCGTAATCGGTGTCCGCCTCCGCCCGGGTGGCCCACCCCGAGCCGTCGCTCTTGCGCTGGCGGAAGAGCGCGGGGGAGCTCGAGGTATCGAGCCAGAGCATCCCGTTGAAGAGCTGGGGAGGCTCCTCGGGCCCGATGTGGCACGAGAGGGCCCCATCGAGCATCGCGTTGTAGTCTCCCCGGAACTCACTCACGAGGCGGGTCTGGGGGATCGGAAACTCGTTGGCCCATGATCTTGGCATTAGTACCCCCTCGCGGAGAAGTCCGCCGCCCCGGTGGTGATCGATCCTGCGTTATCGTAAAACGTGAGAGTAAACCCATCCTTATCGTCCGCGGTGATCCTGAAGGTATCCCCCACCGCGCCCCCGATGATGGTCACGAGGAGGCGCTCCACCGCCGCGAAGTATCCCGATGGGTAGGTCACGGTCACGGGGTTGGCCGAGGCCGCGGTGGCCCGCCCGTTGAGCTCCTTATCGGGGAGGTCGATGCTCACCACCATCGAAACGATCTTGACGCTGTAGGCATCCGCCTCCACGAAGGCCCGGAGGCGGAACTGCACGTAACGGGCCTCGATCTCCCCGCGGTCCCGGAGCTCCTCCCATGCGCTGTAGGCCCCCTCGGTGTCCGTGGTGGTGCTCCACCTCACATCGGTGCGGATGGTCACCTTGTCGGCCTCGTTGCCGCTGAAGGGGATCTGCGCCTCGGGTGAGCCGAAGGAGAAGGTTGCCCCCGCGAAGTCCCCCAGGCCGATGTAGATGGCCTCGAAGTCCACCGCCACGTCGGGGCGGAAGATGGCGAGGTCCCCACCGCTCACGGTGATGGTGGGGGTGGTGTAGTGGCCCTCGAGGCGCACGATGGGGAGCGGGTCCGGAGCCCCGAAGCCTCGCCACCGTCCCGCGCGCCGGAGCCGGTTGCGGATGGGGTTGTATTGCACGCTCTGGAGGGGCTCGTAGAGGGCGAGCTTGTTGGTGCCGCCCTCCACCACGAATCCCAGTAGGGTCCCCGCCCATCCGGGCTCCTGGGCCTCGGTGAGCACGATGTTCTCGTCCACCTGGCCGCGGAGCTCGATGGAGGTGGATGCCACCCCTGCGGAGTAGTTGCCAACGCTGTTGCGGGTCCTCACAAGGATGGTGAACACTCCCCGGGGGTAGCTCTTGCGCTCGAGCTCCGGCTCCCGGGTCTTCTCCAGGAGCCGCGAACTGTTCCAGGAGGGGCCGAGCCTCCACTCGTAGAATCCCGAGGGCCCGAGCTCCGCGAGGGGGATCGGGTCCACCTTGCATGAGAGGGTCCCGTCGATGATCCGGGCCACGAGCCCCGCCGGGGTGGTGGGCTGGGTGAGCACCCCCCGGAGGGTGATCTGGGCCGAGGGGGCCGCCCCCGGTGGCTTGCGGGCCTCCGCCCGGCTCACGCTCACCACCGCCACCTGATACGTGGTGCCGATATCGAGGCCTCCGCGGAGCTCGAGGCGCCCCACCGGGGAGCTCCCCCGGAGGGCCCACGCGGAGCTGCCCACGGGGCGGAGGAACACGTCGAAGCGCCCGAGCACCGCCGAGATGGGTGGGGTCCACTCCACATCGATCACAGCATCGAGGCTCCCATCCTGGCCGTACTCCGAGCGCTCCAGGAGGATGAGATCCGTCACGTCCGGGGGGAGCTTCCGGGGGTCTGGGATTGAGTTTTGCGTGGGCCTCACGGGGGCCGCGAGGTCCCCGGTGTACACGATGGGGCTGTAGAGGAGCCCCCCGAGCTTGCGCGTGAGCCGAGGCGTGAGGGAGCTCGAGGTACAGCGGAACCATGAGCGCGAGGCATCGAACTCCCCGAGCGCGTAGCTGTCCCCCACCTGGAGCGCGGCGCTCCACTGGCCCTCGGGCACGAGGAGCCTCGTGGTGGCCCCCGGCGCGTTGGCCACGCGCTTGACGGTGTAGCCGTGGGCTCGGTGGTTGAGCGCCACCTCGTACACCTTGCCGGCCTCGAGGGTCACCTCCTCATCGATCTCGAGCACCGTCTGGGTGGAGTCCACCGCGAGGATGCGCCCCGAGGCAATGCCGATGCCGGCGGTAACGGTGCTCACCCCGAAAACGCTCCCGAGGGTCACCCGGAGGCTGTCGGGGCCCGCCTCGAGCTCCACCGTCTCCGTGGCGTGTTTATTGTGGAGGGCGAGGCGGTCCGCCATCCACTGGGCCTGGAGGCGCCGGAAGCACCCGCGGAGCTCCCGCGTGGCGATCACGAGCGCCGAGCCCGGGGCGAGGTCCGGGAGGGTGGCCGTCACCGAGTCCCGTACGAAGTCCATGGCCTCGTCCTGAAAGAACACATCCACCCGGTTGGCGCGCTTCTCGGGGGTCACCGGCTCGAGGCGGAAGGTTCCCTGCACAATGTTCCCCTGGCCGCCCACCCAGATGGGCTCCTCGGCCTCATCGAGGATTGCCACCCACTGGTTGGCCCGCCACGCGATGCGCACCCCGCACCCCTCCCCGAAGAGCTGGATATTTTCATCCGCGGGGAGCACCGAATCGAACGCGAGGCCGAACCGGGCCCGCGGGGCGAGGCCCCCCTCTCCGTCCGGGATGAGCTCGTCACAATAGGCCGCCCACCGCAGGAATGACGGGAGGTTGATGTGCTCCCACCCGTAGCGCCGCCCCCTCCCCCAGAGGGGATTGGTGATGTACTCCGTGGCGCACCACGCCGGATTGGCGGTCCACCCGAGAGCGTAGTTGTTCTCATCGGAGTAGATCCGGCACTGGTTGTACCCCTTCACGAGCGCCGTGTAGGATGTCGGCGCGCGCGAATTGAGCACCTCGTTGGGCTTCTGGATGAGGCCCACCCGGGCCATCCCCGGGTGGCTCCGCTGCTCGTCTATGATCTCCTGGATGGAGTACACCTCCGAGGTCGAGATGTGGCCGGGGCCTCCGCCCTGGCGCTCGGAATCGTCAAGGGTGAGGCGCCGCACCCGCACCACGTAGGCCGCGCGCTCGAGGCCCTCGAATCGCACGATGGATTTGACGGGTGTATTGCGCCGGCTTGACACCGTATGGTCGCGCGCCTCGTAGCTCCCCACCCCACCCACGGGCTCGAGCTCGATCCGGAAGATCACATCCTCGGTTTGCACGCTGCCGGTGGAGCTCACCTTGCGGAGCCCCGCTGGAAACCGCAGCACCACCTCGAGCCCGTCCACCTCGCGCTTGCTTTGGAAGGTCACGAAACCATCGGCGCGGAGGATGGGCCGCTGGTAGAGCTCCGCCGCCACCACCTCCTCGAAGCCGGGGATGGGCCCCTCCTCTGTCCCCCCGAGCCGGCGGTGGATCACCACATCCTCGAGGTCGCTCTCCGCGTTGCCATCGATCTTGAGCTCCTCGATGGCCTCGATGGGGCCCACCCCGTAGCTAATCTGGGTGTAGAGGGTGGTGATCCCGTCCTCCTCCTCCTGGGCCGAGGCCGCCCTCTCGAAGGATTGCACGATGTGGCCGCCCACCCGGATGGGGCCCCCGAGGATGAATGGGATGGGGGCCCCGGCGCCCACCGTATTCTGGATCCCCTCGAAACTCCTCGAGGCGCTGTCTGTCTCCCGCCTCCCCCCGAGGCGAGGGGGATTGTTGAGGGCCGCGATGCCGTAGCTGATGGCCGCGCTCACGGCGAGGCCGACGATGAAATCCGCCACCGCCGCCAGGAGGATCGTGCTGGCCGCCGCCGAGGCCGGGAGGAGGGCGACGAAGAATCCTGGCACCTCGGCCACCTCCACCGTGGCCCCGTCCTGGAGCTCGAGGGTGTCCACCTGGGCCGCGCGCACCGGCTCCCGGTCGAGGCTCACGATGTGGGCCCCGATCCCCTCGGGGATGATCTCGGCGAGGCGGAGCCCGGGCCTCCACTCCTGGAGGTACACCCTGGGGGGCGCCCCGCGCTGAAGGAGATCCTCGATGTGCTCCACCCGGATCATGCCGTGGCCTCCCGGAGGCGGTAAATGGCCTGCGCGCGCCGGCGCGCCTCCTCGAGGGGGATGCGCACCACCCCGGGCCCCTCCTCCACCGTGGCGCCCCACCGCTCGCTCTCCACGGTCACGATGTGGGGCTGGCGCCTGGAGCTCCACCGGCTAAAGAGAATATCGACGGGCTCCGGCTCGAGGTGGGGGGGGAGGCGGAGGAACTGCGCGAGGAAGGGCCGGAGCTCGGGCTCAAGCACCTGGGCGAGGGGGTCATGGAGCTCCACGCCGAGGGCCTCGCGGGCCACCTCGAGCCAGAGCCCGAGGCAATCGTAGGCGTGGGGGCCCCGCCCTCCCCACTGGAATGGCCGCCCGAGGCGCTCGGTGATGATGCCGGAGAGGTCACGCATCGGGCATCTCCTCCCATGCGTTGAACTCGTGGATGTTCCCGTGAGCCTCGCACCCGGCGAGGCCCTTGCGCTGTAGGGAGCACGTGGCGAGGCCACCGGAGGCAAAGAGGATGGGGCCGAAGTAGGCAATGAGCTCGTCCGGGCTGGTCCCGTCGGCGCCCACCACGAGGCCCACCCGGGCCTGCGCCGGGAGGGTGAGGCTCACCGCCTCGCGGAGGGTCCACGCGCTCACCGCGTCCGCCCGGCTGTAGACGTTGAAGGTGTCCCCCACCCGCTCCACCCGGAGCTCCGGATGGTTGAGCGCGTAGCTGGCATCGTCGCTCACGTCGGAGATGGTCCGCCGTCGGAGGAGATGGGCTCCCCCCGCCCCGTCATCGGCGAGGGCCCACATCACCCACGAGGATGCGGGGATGGGTGGGGGAGGCTCCCCGGGCTCGAGCACGGGGGTGGCGATGGTCTCATCCTGGGCCACGATCCCGAGGTACCATCCGAGCCGGCTCCCCGGGGAGATGGCCACGGTGGTGGCGACATCCCAATCCCCATCGAGCACGCGGAAGATGTTGGGCCCGAATCGGTTCCCCTCGCTCCACGCGATCACCGGATCCGAGCTCCTCACGTGGAGGTTCCCATCGATGGCGATGCCAGAGTCGAAAGAGGAGGCCTTCTGGGCCATCTGGGTGCTCCACCCGTAGCGCCGCGCCTTCACGGTGTAGGTGGCCCCCGCGCGGAGATCCTCGCGGGTCTTCTGGGTCCAATTCCTGGAGGGATAACTGCACCAATTCCCCGGAACGCCGCGCCGGGGGTAATTGCTGGCGCACATGGTCCGGCTGAAGAAGAGGTGCGGCGAGCGGTCCTCAAACTCCACCCACGGGCCGATCCATAGGGTCACCGTCGGGGGGCCCTCCCCGATGGAGGCCCGCACGATGGAGAATGTCTCCTCGTAGGCATCCGCTGGATTCTGGAGGTTCTCATAGGCCGTGAGCCTCCACCGCACCTTCTGGCCGTAGAGCCAGTCAAACTGCCTGAGGTAGAAGGCCGCCTGATGGAGGGGGTCCGGCGCGGTCACCGGCATCTGGGCCACCTCCTCGCGGTGCTCGATGTCCCCCCGGATGATGGGCACCGAATCCCACTCCTCCCCATCAAAGAGGATCTTGCGGAGGGCCCCGCTCCGGTTGTCTGGGTCGGAGAAGTCCACGTAGCGGAGCACCGTCCCCGGGTCCGGGGTGGTGATCTCCCAGAACTCGAGCCAGGGGCCCGCGGGGCGGAGCTCCCCGGCGCGCTGGCGGATGTACTCCCCGAGG
>Ga0224500_10000837_pt1 | contig 19622 bp, 15 predicted proteins | sample SF_Oct11_sed_USG_FD_168126 | JGI IMG/M metagenome (GOLD analysis project Ga0224500, IMG submission 168126) | Sediment microbial communities from San Francisco Bay, California, United States - SF_Oct11_sed_USGS_4_1 | ecosystem: Environmental > Aquatic > Marine > Sediment | place: USA: California... | reverse complement strand
TGAGTTTATTGTCATAAAGTAAATTGATGCTGAGTTCCCAATGCTTTGGCAGTTCTATTCCATACTCAACCCCAAAATTCAGCATGTTGAAACTTTCGCTCCTTTCCAACTCTTTTCCTACACCCGCTATCAACGTAATTTTTCTCCAGGGCTTGAATAACCCAACGATACACACGCCTACCGGAAAGGAACGCTCAATTACATCTTTACCTTCCCGCTCTTCAATCTTGTACTGCTGCAGTACAATGTCATTGTGGAGACCAATGGCCCATTTCTCTCCAAACCAATAATCATAGTCAATCCCCCAGGTTGGAACAATAAAAACAGTTTTTTTTCCATTTACATCATCCGCAGCTGGAATGTGTGAATTTGCCATCATGATGCTAAGACGATGCGGGTATGAACCTTCATCATCTCCCTTTTGCTCTACTTGTTCTTGCGCAAACAACGGAAAAGCACCAATAAGGAAGAGTACAATAATATCGAATATTTTACGCATAGAAACTGTTTCTCAAAAAAAGCACTTTCATAAATATGACTGCCCAATTCTACCTTTTTGAATGATAAAAAAAGGCACTACCAACCTGCCAATACAGCTGCGCAGACCCAAAGGTCTTTGAACAAGCTTTATTTTCGGATTATTCTATTTTCCGTTCCTCAATGTAACCATTGAATGAGATGGGATCCCTGTCTATGCTGGATATACGTACAGATGTATTGCCTTTGGCAGAAACAGAAACGTAAACTTTCAGAGACTTTCTTATATCATTTGGTATGATAGTAATTTCCCAGCCTCCTTTCTTCCCGTTTTTGACGGTATATTGAAAATCAGTGGAAGTAAATTCTATTCCAGCATCGGATGGATTCATGGGGGCGCTGAACGACCTGCCAAAATAGGGAAAATTACAGGAGACGGCGTCGGACTTTACGGTCAGGGTATACCCAGGCGACAATGTCCTGAGTCCGCCTTTCATCGGGCTTGCCGATTGCGCCTGAAAAACAAAGGATTTTTCATCCACCATATTCTTAAAGCGCATTTCTTGTGACCCTTCCTTGTTTGACTCCTGGGCATTTGCACCCACGACTATCAGCAAGGCAACAATAGATAGAATACTTATTGTCAGCTTCATTGCTTGTGGTATTTGTTGCTGTGGCAAATTTAGAAATTTTATCCGTATCAAAATTCATAACAACCGGATTGCCACCATGGTTTGAAAAAAACGCCCTGGCCTCGGGGTTTCTTTTTTCGCATCGGCATTAACAATTCAATTATCCGTTCAAAAGCATGTAGCACTGCCTCGCTATCTCCAATTCTTCATTGGTCGGCACAATCAATATTTTGACTGGAGAATCCGAAGTATTTATTTCATAAATTCCTTTTCCGCCAGCCTTATTTTTCTTCTCGTCGAGGTAAATTCCAAGATGGGCCATTTTACTGGTTGACAGACTTCGAACAAGGGGATCATTCTCCCCTACTCCCGCTGTAAAGACGATGGCATCTATACCGCTGAGCACTGCGGCAAAAGAACCGATATACTTGCGGATATGATAACAATACATCTCATAAGCCAGCACGGCCGCCTCGTTTCCCTTTTCGTACGCTGCTTTCACATCCCGCATGTCACTAAACCCAGTGAGGCCAAGCATACCGCTCTTCTTGTTGAGAATATCATTGACGTCATCCAGCGAATATCCAAGCTGATTCACCATATGAAAGATGACAGACTGGTCAATATCACCGGTTCTTGTTCCCATGATAAGTCCGTTCATGGGACCAAGTCCCATACTCGTGTCAATGCAAGTACCATTTTGAACGGCACTCATACTACAACCATTACCCAGGTGAATAGTAATTATCCGGGACCCATTCTTTTGCAAATATTGTGCTGCTGTTTCAGAAACATACTTATGACTCGTCCCGTGAAATCCATAGGCGCGAATTCCATGATCATCATAAAATAAATTTGGAATGGCCATGCGATAAGCCACCGGGGGCATCGTTTGGTGAAAGGCAGTATCGAATACCGCAACTTGTTTGGCATGCTTGAATATTTGTTCTGCTACTTCAATTCCCAGGTAGTTGGGTGGATTGTGCAATGGTGCCAGCGGAAAAAGGTTCTTGATCTTTTCCTTTACCGCCTCACTGATTATGATGGTATCAGAAAAATCTTCACCACCATGCACTACGCGGTGCCCAACGACATCAATTTCCATGGGGTCCTGGATCACACCGATTTGGGAATCAGTAAGCAGCCTGGCCACTTCCGTTAGTCCGCTTGCATGGTCAGGAATGTGAATACCTACTTTCCTGACGTGTTCGTTTTGCCCTGAAAACGTTTTATGCTGAATAGCCGATCCTTCAAGACCAATCCTGTCAACTATACCTGCGCAAACAACTTCTGCCTGAGGCATGCGGATAAGCTGATACTTGATCGAGCTGCTTCCTGAATTAATAACAAAAACATTCATGTTACGGCAATACGGAATTTATTGTTGGGCTTGAATGGCTGTGATGACAACTGTATTAAAAATGTCGGCCACGGTGCAACCCCGACTCAGATCATTGACGGGTTTATTGAGACCCTGCAACATTGGCCCGATGGCAAGCGCACCGGTCTCACGTTGGACAGCCTTGTAGGTGTTGTTACCTGTATTGAGGTCCGGAAAAATCAGAACACTTGCCTGCCCCGCCACTTCAGAATTGGGCAATTTCTTTTTACCTACAACCGGGTCAACAGCCGCATCGTATTGTATCGGTCCTTCCACCTTTAGATCAGGACTTCTTAGCCTGATAATTTCAGTAGCCTTCCTGACCTTGTCTACATCTGCACCTTCACCTGACGAACCTGATGAGTAAGACAGCATCGCCACCTTGGGCTCAATGCCAAACATCCTGCTGGTTTCCGCGGAAGATATCGCGATGTCGGCTAATTGTTCTGAGGTCGGATCAGGATTGACGGCACAATCGCCAAAAACAGAAACGCGGTTAGGCAGGCACATAAAGAAAACAGAGGAAACGGTATTAACACCAGGTTTAGTCTTCACAAACTGCAGGGCCGGGCGGATGGTGTGTTGAGTAGTATGTACAGCACCAGAAACCATGCCATCGGCTTCACCTTTGTACACCATCATCGTACCGAAGTAGGAAACATCCTGCATCAGGTCACGGGCCATTTCCATCGTGAGACCTTTGTGCTTTCGGAGGTCATAAAGTGTTTTAACGAAATCCTCGAAGCGATCTGAGGTAGCAGGATTAATAATACTCACTTGCTCCAAATCAAGGGACAAATTCAAACGATTCACGGCAGCCGAAATCGTTTCCTTATTGCCCAGGATGGTGAGGTCTACAACGTTCTGCTTTATCAATAAATCTGCCGCCATCAGGATGCGATCATCTTCTCCTTCAGGCAATACGATATGTTTCCTGTGTTCCTTCGCCCGTTTGACAATCTGATACTGAAACATCCGCGGCGTGATCGTGGTGGAACGAAAAAAGATAATTTTCTTTTCCAGTGCTTTAACATCCACATACTTGTCGAACATGGCAATCGCCAGGTTTATCTTTTCTTTGTTTTCAGGCGAAATCCTGGATTGGGTATTGGCTATGCGCGTAACGGTTTTGAACGTCCCTGTATCCACCTGGATGATGGGGACTACGGTGTCCAATCCTTCAATTAACTTCATAATGGTTGGCTCGGGTACTAACCCTCCCGTTAGCACTATGCCGGCTATTTTCGAATAGTTCTTGGAAATATTCGCCTGCAGGGCGCCGATAATGATGTCACCACGGTCCCCGGGGGTTGCAATCAAAGTGTTCTTATTTATCCTGGTCAGACAATTGTGCAATTGCATAGCCCCCACAATAGAAGCATCCACACGGTTAGAGAGCAAGTGCTCCCCAAACAATACCTTACCTTTAACCGATTCAACGATCTCCTGCATGGTGGGGCTTCCCAGATCTTTGTTGCCCGGAATGGAGGTTACAATCATTCCCTTTGGAAGCGCAGCATTCAGGCGTTTTATGATCTCTTCTTCACTTTCAATATCGATTTTATTTGCGACTATCGTAAGGATCTGAACGCCACTATCCGTAAAACTTTTTGTTGTGGATACTGCAATGTCAACAATTTCCTTGACCGCTTTTCCTTCACCCTTAACGATGACCACAGCAGGTATGCCCAGATTTTTAACAATAGAAATATTGCCGTCAAATTCCAGGTTCGTGTTGTTATCCATAAAATCCGTCCCTTCGACCACAACAAAATCATAGTTCTCCTGCAGTCGTTTGAATCTTTCGATAATGGTATCAATTATATAAGATTCATTTCCGGCATTTATGTGTTTGCTTACCTCGTCACGGGTAAAGACATACATCTCGTTGTATGCTTCGTTCAAGTTGAAATGATTTGCGATGGTATGCAGGTGGCTGTCTTTTTCAGTAGGCGGACAACTTATTACCGGTTTAAAATAAGCGATCTTTGCCATCTTGCCGGCCAACAAATTAACAAGCCCCAGGGCAATGATGGATTTGCCGGAATAGGGCTCGGTTGTTGTGATATAGATTGCGTTTGTCATGATTAATTAGAACCATCAAAAGTATATAATGTCGAACAAAGTGTGGCAAAGATAGGCAATGAATCCAGTTAGTTTATAGACTCCGAATATTCGCTTTTTGGAAACCAGGATTTCATGAAATTACTTACGGTGTGAGCAATTCTTGCTTTAGCCCACCTGGTTGAAAGCTTTTTGAAGTACCAATTACAGCGATTAGCCTTGTTGGACTTCCTCAGTTTTCTGAGCGCCAACACAACAGGAAATTACAGGAAAGCGGAGAGATAAAGGAGGGCTTTAGTAATTAAAACCAATAAGATTCCAATAGCTCAACTGCAGGAGGCAAAGCACGCTCCCAACAGTTAGCATGACATAATAGATCCGGCTCCTCATTTTATATTGGTCATTATTCAGGAGCCTTGCGCCCAGTACAAGCATGCCAACAGTGGTAACGATCATGAGCAATGGAAATACAAGCGCGGTTTTGAGCAATGCCGGAACGTCGTATACAATATCAAAGGGTACGCGCAAGGAAACAACTGTCGCGACAAGAAAAAGCAATAGTAACAAGTAGTTGAACCAGGCTACCGCTTTAGCCAGCACAGGTAGTGTCTGACTTACCCGTCCGGTAGCCTGGTATTTCCTGCGGATCCGGTAGACTATTGGCCAATAGCATAATGCTGTCAGCATAAGGATAATAGTGATAAAAAACAGCCCCATATGTGTGGAACTCCTATCAATCCAACTCACTTTCTCGAGGGCGAAGATCGGCAACAGACCGAGGTAACAATATTTGATAATGCCACGCGCATCTTTGCCAAAAGCCATTTGATCAGATTTATGCTCTTCACGAAAAGTGGTGCTATCAATAGGAACCATATATGTTGTCTCCGTATCGGTTGTCACTTTTAGTCGCTCATCATCTGCAACCACGATTTGAACACGGCCTGCGAGTGATCCTATTTTCAGCAAGTCACTAAAGGAATATCGGTTTGCCCTGTATTCCCCGGCAAACTGTGTGAGCCAATGTTTATCAGTCTTCATTGGAGTGGTAAGCGGACGCTCGTCAGGAAAGTATTCATCCATAAAGGCTTCGATTACATCCATGTACGCCTGCGCGCCCTGGTCGGTGTTGAAAGAGATAAATATGCCGGTATCGTGTTTCGGCAGAAAGAAGAAGCCTGAATGAAACCAGAAGGTATCGCCACCATGGCCGATCAAAGTTTCACCGTTCTGGCTAAGGTCCATAAACCCGTAGCGCATAGGATTTACAGCTGGATGGTGCTGATGCGCAGGTGACATCATCATTCCAAGCGTTGCGCTGTCCAGAAGTTGGTACCCGTTATAATTTCCATTTCTCAGGTAAGCCAGCATAAGGTGCATCATGTCCAAAGCAGTGGACGACGCTGCGCCGATAGGATACAGCGGAACGTATTCAAACGCTTCCTCTACGGATTCATTATTCTCTACCCTGTATCCTTTGGACATCTGGCTTGCCAGGGATGCCGGCAGTGGTTGCCTGAATGTAGTATTGGACATTTCAAGCGGAGTGATGATATTTTTGTTAACATAGTCGTCAAAGCTTAATCCCGATATTTTCTCGACTATATAGGCCGCCATGGCAGTGCCGTGATTGGAATAGGCGGCTTGCGTAAATGGCGCGCGCACCCTGGCCGGCATCTCCTTGCGGAGCAGGTCACCCATTGGTTTTAGGGACGAGGAGTCCTTGCCAAAAAGATTCAATATGTGATCTTCAAATCCGGGTGTATGCGTCATCAGGTGCCGCAGTGTGATGGGCTGACCATATTTCTCGGGAATGGTGACATCTTGCATGTAATGGTTGATATCTGCATCAAGGTCAAGCTTACCTTGTGCCATGAGCTGCATGATGCTGGTCCATACAAAAAGTTTAGAAATCGAGCCTATCCGAAAAAGCGTGGTAGCAGGGTTAATGGGACGCTGTGTTTTGATGTCCGCTACACCATAACCATTGGCCAGAACCACTTTACCATCCTGCAAAATGGCTACTGTAGCCCCGACGATGTTTTTGTCTTTTAGCTTTACCTTCATTACACCATCCATAAAGGAGGCAGCCTTTGCAGAATCCAGGTACTGGGAGTATACCAAGACGCTGCAGAACAGGAAGAGGAAAGTCAGCAGGCGAGATTTCATAGTGGTATAATTTGAAATATGAATATACCCGAACTGAAAACGAGAACGGCGTATCTTTTAAGGATTTCGGCAAACAAATACCAACTCCTTGAATCACAGAAGAATAGAACTCAAAGAAATTTAGCAATGCTTTAGCGTGTGTCTAGCAATGGCGGCAGAGGACTACTTCCAATCTGTTAGTTTCATTGCGCTACAGGTTAAATAGACGCACTTCATTTTAGGGGTACTCGATTTGCTATAATCCAGATTATTTCGTTCAGATTGCTGGTAGAAATAAATCCCACGGGACTGAGCAGCACAAAATACCACAGGACCGAATCGGTTGCGACCTCTTTGACCGTAAGTGTGAATTCCACATAACTTTCCGAAAAGGGATAGGCGTAGGTCATTGAGGAGTATTCAATTATCAGCGCTGGCTGGGAGGATGCATTTATGTTCTTTTCTGATAACTCATTGTGTAGTTTTTCCTCGAATGATCTCTTTGTGGTTTCATTCTTTAATAATATTTTTTCAAACTTCCCATCGAATGCCAACGCATACGATATTTTATCAGTAGGATGATTGTTACCCAATCTTCCGCCACTGATGATAGTCCATCTTGTATCCATGATTAGCTTTTTATTATGCTAACGCGAAGGATAAAATAAGTGTATTGTAGTTATCGGACAGTTGTAGGTATTTCAGGACAACAGTCCTCCCCTTACTCTTTTGCGATAGGCCAATGGTGCAATTCCATTGTGCTGTTTGAAAAACTTTGAGAATTGTATGGGGTCCGTAAAACCCACAGAATAGGCAATCTCTTTGGCCGATGATTGGTTGTGTGCCAATTGTCGTTTTGCCTCGAAATTTATTTTTTGATGTATAATACTTTGCGCAGAGCTTTGTGTGGTAGCCTGGCATGCCCGGGACAAAGTTTTCTCTGATATTTCAAGGTCCTTCGCATATTCAGAAACACGATGTGTTTTTGATATCTTCTCATCCAACAAATTCAAAAAGGAATAGTAAAGATGACTTGTCTTGGGCATCTCCTTTCTCGTTTTGCTCTGTTCGCACAACTTCGTAAGCAAGACTGCCATCAGCTGAAAAACGACAGGCGTTGGTTTTTGTTGACCTTCAAATTCTTTCAGGATAGACCGGAATAAAAGTGCCATAATATCCTCATGATAGATCAGGCCATGTACCAGTAAATTTTCATCAGGCGCATTGATGAGCATTCTAACTTTCGCGCTCAATAGCAACCTGGCACAAAAGGCCTGGTTGAAGGCAATGACAATCACTTTTACTGCCTTCTTATTGATCGGCCGAACAAAATGAATCTGATTGGGATTTATCAGACCTGCATCACCTTTGGTGATGAGATGTTCCTTAAAGTCAATAAAACTTTTGAAGGAACCTTCGAGGCAATAGGATAGCACAAAATGATTCTTTTGGTGTGCCTTGTATTGCGGCATGTATTCCAATGGAATGGAATCGAACAGTAAAACATTGAATGTTTTATCACCGTCAATACTCCACAAGGATATTTTAGGAATTGTACTTTTTGATCTGAATCGTTTTTGCATTACCCGATCGTTAATTCAGGAAAGACATTGTATTAGAAATCATAATAGAATAATATCCAGGTACGATTTGCATTTCCGTTTGAATGGTCGATATTGAAACGCTGGCCATACATGTATTCAACACCAATCCTCAGCCCCTCGACAATTTTCCAGAAGGCATTGCCAGAAAAGCTATAGCTATAATCAAAGTCATCTCCTACCTGAAGGCTATTGTTGATGATTGATGACATGCCAAAAGAAAAATACGAAGATATGTTTCTTGGCCAGTGATGTCCATACGATACAAATCCACCCGCCGAAGTGAGACCCTTAAACTCAGCCGTTTGAGGATCATAGGCCATATCCTGCCCCTGGCCCTGAAACGGATTTATGAAATGAGAGATAGCCCTGCCGAAAGTTCCCTGGAACAGTATCTCATCCGAATGCTTCAGTTCAAAAGTCCCTGACAAGGAAGTACCGTATCCAAAGCTGTTGTTTTTGTTACCATCAGGATCATAACCGGCGATTGGGGCAAATATGCCACCCAACTGGAAGGAGCCATATTTTCCTTCCCTATTGATTCTAGCTGTCAGGTTAGGTATGGTTTGTACAAAGGTGATCTGTAAGGAATCTGGCGACGCATAGTCGGGAAGGGAATATTCAAAGGCGGCCGAAAATCCAAATCGCTCAGATATTTTGAGGCTGTACCTGATTTGCGGTGTTCTGGAACTTATGGCTCCGGTAGGGCCACCCGGGTCAACTGTCGCCGGCAATGATGACGCATTGGTGAGCAGGGACCAGGTCTGGCCAATGAGCCATCTTCCATATTGCCCATACGCATGCCTGATCCGAAACGTATTGCCTGGTCCGGCAAAATCTGTTTCCAGTCGAATAAAAATATTTCCATTTAATGTCTTCCTGGTGACCTCAAAGCCCAGCCTCGAAAAACTCAGGCTGTTGTAGTAATTGGGGATATTAATGTCTTTCGCACCAGTAGGAATTTCAAATGTGCTGAAAACGTTCTTATTGTTGAGATTCTTGTTCTCATAAAAGGCTGAAAAACGAACTGAACCTAAAATGCGCAACTGCAGTTTATTTTCCTCGGCAAGAATATACAAGCCTCTATCCTGTGTTATATCCAACCGGCTGTCTTCTCTTTTTTGTACTGCGGTATCTTGTTCCATTTTGCTGTCAGCTGTTTGAATTGAAACAACCACCTTTGCTGAATCTTGTACCGGACCGGTATCTTCCTGGCCGAAGCATAACGTTGAGGTCATACAGCAAAAGAGTAGTACGGATGTCTTACGCGGTGTGCGAAACAGTCTCAAATCTATCTCCTTGTTGCTCCACATTCGATCATGGTTTTGATTCAACTCGAATTCACAAATATAATCAAATGTGTCAATGCGCATTGGGCTCGAACTTTTTCAAGGACATTGGTCGGGCTATAATCCCAGACTATTGAACATGGCCTGATATTCGGGATTATCCGGGTCAATTTTACGCAGTGCTGCCGCATATCTTCTTGCTTTCTGCGGATCTTTTTGATTCATGTAAAAAAAGGCCAGTGCGTAGTTTATGTTTGTTGCCTTCGGATTCAAAGACAACCCTCTTAACAAAGCTTTTTCGGATTCTTGCATCTTGCCCTGTTGCTGCAGCAACAGCCCATAATTGTAATAAACACCGGGATTCTGTGATCCGAGGCGTACTGCCTTTTGAAAATTCTCCATTGCTGCAGGAACATCGTGCAACTCATAATACAGCAGCCCCATATTATAGAAAATTCTATCATTTGTCGGATCAATATCCGAGGCGTTTTTTAGCGTTCTCAATGCTTCCTGATTTCTACCAAGACTATTGTAAGCTGCTGATAGATTAAATCTGGCATAGTTCATCAGGCTATCCTTCTTCAACCCGCGCAAATAATAGGCGATGGCCGTTAGTTGATCACCACCCTGTAATTCATAATCAGCTACCATGATATTGCCAATAGCAAAATCAGTTTGGTACCGAAGGTATTCTCTGTTCTCTGCGTTGGCTGCGTAGTAGGCACTCCTGGCTTCGGCCGGCAGGGCTTCTGGCAATAAACGATGATAGAGATCGGCCGCGGCAATACGGACAGCACGAACATTATCCGATAGGTTTTGATACGCTGTTTTTTGCCAGACTTCAGGTGGAAAATTCTCCAAGGATCTGACGGCATGATAGCGCACAAGGGGTTTGTTGTCGCGCAATGCATTCAGCAATGCCGTTGCACTCAGCTGGGTTTGAATGTTCCCCATATAGTACGCGGCTGTCGCACGTGCGATTTCGGGTTGTAAAGTATCGCGTAAAAGTTTCACCAGGTGTTTCTCACTCTTGTCCGTAAGGAGGCTGCCGGGCAAGAGGTCATCTGAAAAATGATACACCCTTTTCTTACCGTACCACTTCCCGATAGCGTCAGCAGCCCATGCCGGAGATTTTCCTTTATGACAGCTCGTGCAGGTATTGGGCGTACCATAAACCGTCGACTGATCAGGCCGTGGTATACGAAAACTGTGATCCCTGCGATGATCATTCCCCATAAAGGTTTTCACTGGCATATGGCAATTGATACATTGCGATCCTTCCGTGTTAACTGCATGAAAGTGATGTTCTTCTGATGCATATTTTGGTTTATGGCAACTAAGGCACAAGTTGTTTCCTGTCATCCGAAGTTTTCCGGAGTGAGGATTATGACAATTGCTGCACCTTACATTGTTTTGATACATCTTGCTTTGTGTAAACGAACCATACTCATAATCTTCCTCTTTGATTTGACCATCCGGAAAATAGAATTCGTTACTGATAATTTGTGGAATCAAATCATCCATAATCTGACCCGTATGCATCTTAGCCTGCGACAGTTCAGCTTTCCGCGCATGGCAAGCGGCGCACGCATTCAGCTGCAAATGCGAAAGCGTATCCTTTACATATAAAAAACCTAAATTCTTAATAGACTCACCTTTTTTATATTCTGGTGAATTGACAAAGCTGATGTGTGCGCTGCCAGGCCCATGACAGCTTTCACAGCCAACATTCAATTCTTTCCATATAGTGTGGTAATCATCACGTTTGAAGTCATAATTCTTCTGGAGATCCGTTGTGTGACAAGAAGCGCACATGGTGTTCCAGTTTTGACTGGCCCCTGTCCAATGTAACCAATCGCGGTAATGAATTTTTTGACCGGCATATTGGTGAAACCATTTCTTACTGCGCGTATCCCAGCATACCCGCGTAGATTGCATTCTTCCGCCGGGAAACGCAATCAGATATTGCTGCAGGGGATAATATCCAAACGTATACAGCACTTCGTAGTCATGATTATTCCCATCTTCCCCTTGCGTATTGATGTAGAACTTATTTCCCTTCTTAAAAAATGTATTGGTGACGCCGTCTGCCACATAGGTAGTACTATCAAAGTCACCAAGCACCGTTGAGTCATTTGCCGGTTGCATGGCGAGGTAATGATCCGACGTTGTCCAGTCGGCATAGGCTTGTGTGTGGCAGGATTGACAGGCAACCGACCCGACATAGGTATTCTTAGCAAGTGGTTTGTTTAAAGGATTTTCCTGCTTCTCCAGGGAAGAATTACAGCCTACTATCACACCGGCAATGGCACAAGCGTGGAAACAAATCCTCAGTCTATTCATAGCTCTTCCGATAACCGTTATTCCTTACTCCATATAGGGAGGTAATATAATTATTTCTAAAAATAATGGCGGAATCGCGGCAAATTATTTGACTATTTGAAGTCTGATGATTCAGACTTATTCTTCAGCGGAAAACGCAGGGATATGATGTCGACAATCTCGTAGAGGCTTTTGTTGGAAATAGAACTTTCCGGACTTACGAGAACAAAATACCAAAGTATGGATCCTGTGGATGAATCCTTCACAACAACAGTAAGTTCTACATGTCTTTCCCTGGACGGGTAAGTCAGCGCAACCGATTTATACTCCATCGTCAGTGCTGCCTTGGCCGAAGAAGTTATCCCTATGGTAGCCAGTTCCTGACGAAGTTTCTCTTCAAAGGCTTTCTTAATTGATTCGTTTTTTAGCAAAACGCTTTCAAACGCTTCATCCGTTGATAAGGTAAATGAAGCTTTGCCGGTGAGTTGATCATCACTCAATCTTCCACCACTTAAGATTGTCCATTTTGTATCCATGATTAGCTTTTTATTATGCTAACGCAAGGGATACAACAAGTGTATTGTCGTAAACGGACAGTTATTGGTATTTCAGGACAAGTACCTTTTGGTAATCGAAACCGTCGTCGGCTGCAGCGCCTGGCATGATACTTTCTTGATCTAAATCTTGTCTCATGATCAAAGGATATTCAGCACGTTATGGTTTAAACAATAGTATTGATCATTGATTCATCAGCGTATTTTCTTCCCTACCAAGAACCAGACGCCCGTTCTATAAACCAAAAATCAATGCCGCTTCCAATCACATAAAGTGGCACCCAATTGATGCATAGAGGCCAATGAATATTCATATTTCAAAACAACCAAGGCTACCCATTACAGGGGTGACAAAACTAAGGCTTTACAGAAGCTCATTTGGCGATTTGACCATTTCATTGCACACCCTCTTGTCCCGCGATATATAGCATCTCATCCGTAATTAAATTACACGCTAGAAGATTCCCAACGGTGATATAAATCCTACGGTAAATCTTCCTGTAGTATAATCATTCACTCCAAAGCGATTTTTTGCATAGTCAGAATAGTCGTATCCTCTACCAATCCAATTGGCAAAAAACTTGATGTTAAGATCACTCCAAGGAACACGTAGTTCATTTTTTTGAAAAAATACTCTTTGGCAATAAGATCTGGGCCTGAACCCGCCATTGCCATTCCGGACCAAAATCCGGGCGAACTAGATTGTAGTACAGTTGGGTTTGCAAATTAAGCGGAAGCTTACCACCAAGAAATACGAGCTTCCCTCCTCCTGCCCCAACCGGGACAATCCATTTACTGTCATTATTTGCAGTCCAGTCGGCCGTAATGATTGGCGCCGTATTGATGTACCAGCCGTTTCCCATCTGCCGAACAATGAACAGGTTAAGGAGCATATGGTTCACTTTATCGCGATCCGAATTTCCAGCAAACGACCACGCGTTATTAATGAGTGCCCCAAAGGTCCAGTCACCAGGTTGCACCAGGATGACGAATGCAGGGCCGGTACTCCATTTTTGCGATCCACGTTTTGCACCGCCGGTTGGTATTTCCAGTACAGGACCCACCCCCCACGTCGCCCCCTTACTTTCTGGCGAATAGAAGGCAGTGGCAACAATATCCGATAAACCAGACGCGTACGTTCCGCTTTCATTGCTAAAGTCCGGAATGCGTACAAAAGGGAATATGGTTCGTGTGATGATGCGGCCTCCCGCAAAAGGCATTACCGGTTGAAAGTTCAACACGTTTGAATTCCTGTTGTAGGGCCCGTAGTTCATGTTCAGGTTATTCTGCAAAGGAAAACTCATGAGATCTGCAATTGGATTGGCAGCCTGTTTGGAAAGTTCCTCCTGATTTTCCTGAGCTCTCGCTGACCGTATGCCAGAAAGCATGAGTGCCAGTACAATCCATAATATATTTTTCATGGTCAGTCAGTTTTATCGATGTTACAACTTTTGTGCCTTTGGTGCTTTCCACGATTTAATTTTCTCAAGATCAGGTACATACACCCGTAGGATGAGATCAATATCTTCATCTTTCCGGACGATGGGCAGCCAATTCTCCTCCGACGCCCCAGCAGGTTTTTTTTCGGCTACATATATTTCAATGCCTCCATCTTTATTCAGCTTGTAGCCAGCGTTGAGCCCGACACTATATTTCTTGTGATCGTTGGGGATAAAGAAACCATTGGCCTTATCATAAAGTGTCAAAGACCAGAACGCCTGATCCGGTGGCAACTCATCTTTGCTCAATTTGATCACATAGTCATTCAGGGCATTCAAGGGCTTTCCGTCAGTAGAAGTCACGTTAGGATACATGGCTTCTTCCATTGGCAATCCAATTGGGCCTATGATTGAAACCGTTAGGAGGGTCTCCAAATCCGTAAGGCCCTTTAACTTAAACATCTTTGGCGCCATTTCAGTCATTAGATTTGGATCAGATAACTTTCCAAGGTATTCCTTCTGAACCATTTCTGCCTTGGTCCTGAAACGCTTGCCGTCAATTTTGCCTTTATCAGGATCGTATTTTCCACCGGGTACAATTCCCAAAGGTTTGTAAGCTTCCAAAACCTGTTGATCCATTTCATCATTTGTATCAAAGGAAATGTGGTTGAAGACAAACTGCATCACTTCGAGCAGGTTGTTTTCGAAAATGTCCAAATCAGTTTTGCCCACGTCGGGGAAAGTAATATCAAGCGGGGGTTTCGGTTCTTCCCCACGAAATTCCGACAGCGTCTGAATCTGTACCGACTTGATTTTATCAACGATGCTTTTGAATCGTTCAGGATCGTTCGCATGCGGCATTACTCTCAACACCGCTGAAACGAAATCCCCCGTCGTTTTATAGATTATATCGACACCATTAACCGGTTCACCATGATATCCATAGGTTCGATCAGCATAAAACAGGATTTTCTCTGGCTTCCCAAAGTCACCATGGCCTGTGGTTTTCGGTACGCCCACGTAGTGATCATAGGCAGTTACCATGAGCGACACATACTGGGAGCCAAAAGCAGGTAAATCCAGAATCATGGGTTCAGCGCGTAAGTCAAGCAATGCACTCACATAGAATGTATCATTGTTTGGCCTGGCGATTTCACGCATGGTGTGGTCTTTCAGCTCCGTATCAGCCTGTAGAGTATTCCATCCGCCTTGTTTTAGGGCAAACTTATTATTGACATTGTACAAGGCTACATACTGGTAGGAACGTTTTACGATATTCTCCACCTGTGCATCCGATAATATAACATACCCGTTTTCGTCTGTCGGCGTTGACTCTTTCTTTTCCGTCGTGCAGCTTATCAGTAGCAGCAGAAAACAAAGCGTGAGGACTTTTTGAACAGGATCATTCATAATTGTTAGTATTTTAATTCAACTTGCTTATCGCTCTCTATATTAAAACCAACGAGGCTAACATTATTGCATTATTCATCAAAATAGAATTCTATACATACTATTTTCCATTTTCTTCAGCTGCTATAGGGACGAGATATATTGGTGGACCGTCAGATAAATAGGCATCATCAGCCGGGCTCAGGCGGTTGTAATCCATCATGGATTTAAGCGTTTTTACATAGGCCTCTCCCCTTTCTGAATATTGCGTTAATTGCTCTGCCAGCAAAGCTCCCGTGATCTTCTGGTTCTTTTTGCGGAGTTCCGCTCTCTTGTTACGCAGACTTGCATACGCATTATGGGTGTTAAGGTTAAGCATATAGGCACAAACGGATTCCTGTAAGGTCCCAAAGGCTGCAATACCATAGCTCCCCAATTCCTTCCGTTGTTTTTCAGGGACGATCGCATTTTTTCCCCAGGTCCACTGGCCGTAGACAGCATTGCCTGCTGCGGCAAATCGGGAAGTGCCCCATCCGCTTTCTTCGGCACCCTGTGCCAATGCCAAAGATGCAGGAACGATATCTACTTTTTCCCATAACGATCGCAGCACGGGAGCAGTCACTTGATCCAGCTCGGTCTTGACCTTGTACAATTTGGCAAGTTCGAGGACCCATAGTTCATCTTCCTCAGCAATGGCTACATTTTGATTGTGCGAGGACATAATACCACCCAATCGATTTCTGTCCATCATGATTAATTCGTTGGCGCGCAAAATCATTGGCGCCAGGCCACGAAAAAATATCCGTTTCTTATTTTCAACCGTAATTTCTCTCGAGGTAGTGGAACCCCACCTATCACCGATGATTGGCAGGTACACACGTGGAACTTCCCGGATTCCGGATTGCCACGCTTCAGGCGTGTAGTTAAGCTTTTCAAATAATTCCAGTATGTCCTTATAGGTTCTAATTTCAACATTGTTGGCATCAACTTTATCCAACGTCAATAAGTAGTTGAGCGGCGCGGAATAGATAAGCGTATCCAACTGATCTGTAGCGGTGTCCGAAAGCTCGGAGGCAGACTGCTCATTCTCTCTGGTATTTGTGCAGCCAAAAGAGATCGTGATGATATTAATAATAATAATAATGCTATTTAGGAATCGCACATTTTACACCATTTAGGTAAACATGAAATAGAATTCTCATTGCGTTATTCAACACGTTGCAACTTTACACCTTGCCCGATCCGGGACCTCGCGGTACATCCCCAGTCCAGCGAAAACTATCCGTGACGGCAAAGCCCGGTCTCCAGTCAAAACGCACTATCAACGGGAAGTCGAAAGAATACTCAGCACCAAAATCCCCTGCTATGTGGAAGTCAAAACGATTTCCAAAGAAGAATTCCGGTCCGAACCCGGGATAAAACTTCAGTCCCGCCGGGCCATCAGACAACGCGAACATCCAGTCAAAATATTCTCCAAGACCAAAACGATCAAAATATATGGCCGAATGAAGACGGGGCGCTTTGGACAGGGGAATTGTTAAGTCGGCAGCGACATTGTTGCCCAATCGCATTCCGATTTCCCAATTGGACTGTCCCATCGACGAGAAATTAAGAATAAGGATTAGTAATGCGATCAGGGCCACTTGACCAAAGCAAGTATTTGTTTGATTTAAAATTAGCATAAATGTGAAGGCCTCGGTAACCTTCGGGATAGAACCATGCCTAAAGATCCTGCACATTCTATTCAAATACGATGACCTATATCATGGTTTTCTATGACATTTGTATGAAATAATGAAATATATCTGCATGTGAATGACCTTGCTCCTGTCGCTGCTAATTTTTATAGTTTTCATGGTATATGCTCTATTAGAATTATTTATCCTCAATCAAAATTCAACTTGATGCCATTTTAATTCAAATACCGAATGTTGATCTTGTTTATCTTCCCCTAAATTTGAAAGGCGCTCGATCGTAATAATTCAACGCTACAGGCAAGCCTGCATCCACTCCAACATCAAAAGTTTCAAATGCCGAATGTTGAGCTGGAACCGATCTTTCGATTCGTCCCTGGCCAACTTGTTGCCCGCTCACACTGTGTACATCTTCAGAATTTTTGTCAATTGCCGTCAAAGTGGAGCCTCCACTTAGAAATTTGGGTGCCGTGGCTTCAGGAATTCAGTGGTTGGTATTTCACAAGACATTCTGAAATCTCTCAAAGATTAGCCAAGAATGAAGATCTGATTTCCGCGTCGATAAACTAGTACCATTTCAAAATGCAGAAAAAGGAATGCTCTATTTAAATATTTTCGATCGTTTTTCGTCAGCTTTATCCGCAGCTTTTGTTAGAGACTTAGGGGCATTGAACCGATACCCTAAGAATAAGTGATAGGTGAAACGATCATTCCTAATTGTCGTTGAGGCCCCCTCTTCATAAAAACCTCTTGAAAAAATTAATTGCGTTCCGGCAAAAAATCGCTCCGAATTAAAGCCTAGTGCGCCGGCGCCTTGTGCCCAAAGCAGAAAGTACGACTGATTGCTCTCAATATTACCACCTGGCTGCCTTGTCAACAATTTGCCAAAAATCACTCCTGCGCCTGGCATGACCCCGGCCGAGGCATAGAAATTCCTATGAATAACAAAAGTATGAAAGTACCCAAGGGATAGCAGGAGCTCAAAGTTATTTTCCTTCTGCGTCTTGTTCTGACCCGTAAGTTCAGCCTGATCATCAGTAATGTAATATTCATAGCTAAGTACAGGCATAAAAGTACCAGCACTTCGCAGCTGACGCTCAGTTTGCACGCTCAATGCATTAAAAGAAAACATTTCGTTGAATTTATAAGCTGTCTGCCCATGAAAACGTTGATAGACAAAGTCAGGAAACTGAACGTAGGGATCAACGTCCTTTATCCACCCGGGATCAAAATCTCCTGTATTTTCCAGGTAGTAACCTTTGAATCTTGAATAAGTAATACCTTGTATCCAGTGACTAAAATTGAGGCCCAATGAAAAAGAAGTGGCTTTGCTCTCTCCTTTTAAATCATTATCTCCATTGCCAGGCAGGAATTCTGGTGCTGCGCTTATCGAAAACGAAAACCAACGATAGCTGGTTGAGATTTTTAGCAGTGTTTTGTCGTTAGGTTGTATGCTATAGTCTATATAGCTATTTACCCTGAATGCCTGTATGTCGTCATTCATACTTAATCGAAAAGTCAAATACTTGTCCATTTTTTCGATGTATTGGTTCGCTTTTATTTCGCTAGAAACGGTGTCTGCCAATTGTGCACTCGCAATAAACGGGAGTAGTAAGCCCACCGCCTTCAATATGCATATTGTTCGCATTATCATATCGCGATAATAGAAAAAATGTTATCCCCTCCAAAGCATCAGGTAATAGAATTGGGCGTTATCCAACTGCAAACTAAAACAGGACTCCGGTGAACATCTTTATCCAATCGTCAAGCGGCATTATAGTAAGAACCAGGGGCAAGACCGGCGCAATCGTAACGGTAGCCAGCATGATCATGGCACTCTTTGTGATAGGTACGACACTCATATTCTCCAAAACGTTGTAACTGTTAGACAGGTCTGCGAGAGCCTGTATATCTTTTCCTATCAGCGCATGATCAAATTTCTCCTCACTGTTCCCCTGCATCCAGGTCGTATTGAACGATTATACAAAACGTGAGGCAAGTCTACCGTACTCCAGTCTACCTTGTCGCTTTGCTTCCCCCAACTGCGATGAGAATGAAAAAAGTGGCAGTATCACCAGGCATAACACCAATACAATAATGACCAGGATATCTAATTTGAAATCAAAAAGTGCAGCACCCTCATGAAAAATATGATTGGATATTAATCCCAACAACATGACGCCATGTGCAAACGCCAGCGGCATCAGCGCATATACTGAATCGGTGAGAAATCCCAAACCGCCCACTTCATCTGGATGGGTGGGCACAAGGGACAGCTTGATGCGCGACACCTGAAACAGGAAACGTGCCCATATGAATATCCGGTAATACCAGCGCAGGAACAAAAACTGAAAGATTGGTAAGCTGATGTACCGAAACCAAATTCCCGCCATGGACAAGTTTCCTTTTCCAATGCCAGGCTCCGAGTACCAGGCTGACGCCTCATGGGCTGAGGTCTGGTGCCAAACTACCTGATAACCAATAATATAAATGATAGCGATCATGAGGCTCTCTGCGATCACCGCGTTACGCCACTTACGGGCTGATGTAACAGCATTATGGAATCTCTCCATCTCGGCGTCAGGTATCAAGTTGCGTTCCCGGAATTCCCTGACCACCACGAGCATGCGTT
>Ga0224500_10000836_pt1 | contig 19629 bp, 16 predicted proteins | sample SF_Oct11_sed_USG_FD_168126 | JGI IMG/M metagenome (GOLD analysis project Ga0224500, IMG submission 168126) | Sediment microbial communities from San Francisco Bay, California, United States - SF_Oct11_sed_USGS_4_1 | ecosystem: Environmental > Aquatic > Marine > Sediment | place: USA: California... | reverse complement strand
CGCAAACATGACCGGCGGCGGGTTCGACAAGCGCCTGTACGGCGCCCTGTTCCTGATGGCCACCAGCGCCATCGGTCCCGGCTTCATCACCCAGACCACGCAGTTCACCGCCCAGCTCGGCACGGCTTTTGCGTTTGCGATCCTGGTTTCGATCTTCATCGACATTGCGCTGCAGCTGAACGTCTGGCGCGTGATCGGCGTGTCGGGATTGCGGGCGCAGGAACTCGGCAACCGGGTCGCGCCGGGTCTCGGGCACGTGCTCACGTTCTTCGTGGTGCTCGGCGGCTTCGTCTTCAACGTCGGCAATGTCGCGGGCGCCGGGCTCGGGCTCGAGGCATTGCTCGGGCTCGACCCGAAGTGGGGCGGGGCGGCCTCGGCTTTGCTGGCGATTGCAGTCTTCCTGTCGCGCCGGGCCGGCATCGCGATGGACCGGATCGTCGTCGTGCTCGGCTTCGTCATGATCGCGCTGACGGCATACGTTGCCTTCGTCTCGCAGCCTCCGGTTGGAGCCGCGCTGCGCAACGCGGCGCTGCCCGAGCGTGTCGACTTTCTCGCGATCACGACCCTGGTCGGCGGCACGGTAGGCGGCTACATCACCTATGCCGGCGCGCATCGGCTGCTCGACGCCGGGGTGCACGGTTCGGACCGCGTGGCGGAGATTTCCAGGGCTTCCGTGATCGGCGTGCTGGTGACCGGCCTGATGCGTGTCCTGTTGTTTCTCGCAGTGCTCGGAGTCGTCGCCGCGGGCGTGCGGCTGGATCCGTCCAATCCGGCCGCGTCCGCTTTCGAAGCGGCGGCCGGTGGGGCTGGCCGGCGCGTGTTCGGCCTGATCCTGTGGGCTGCGGCGATCACCTCGGTCATCGGCGCGTCCTACACGTCGGTGTCTTTCGTCGTCGGGGCGTCGGAGCGCTTCGCCCGACGCCGGAACCAGCTCGTCGTCGTGTTCGTCGCGCTGTCGGCGACGGTGTTCCTGGCAGCGGGCGCGGCGCCCGTGCCACTGCTGGTGTTCGCAGGCGCTTTCAATGGCCTGATCCTGCCGATCGGTCTTGCGGTCCTGTTGTGGGTGGCTGCCCGCCGGCCCGATCTGATGGGCGGCTACGTCTATCCGCGCCACCTGGCGGCGCTGGGCCTGGTGGCGTGGCTGGTCACCATCTACCTGGGTTCGGAATCGCTCGGCAGGCTGGCGACGCTGTTCGATTGATGGCTGCGGCAGCCGGCCCGTCTGCCGTCCCGCGACGGCTACATCAATCGACGCGCCCGGTGCGACGGATGGGTATCATCCCCGCGCATGGCGACGGCACCCGAGTACGCGGCACCCGCTGAGACTCCCTTCACCGCCGGTCCGAACCGCCGGACGGGCGCGCGCAGCTACGCCGTTCCCTTCATCGTTGCCGTCACGGGGCATCGCGACCTCGTCGCCGACGAAATCCCGATCCTGCGGTCCCGCGTCCGTGACTGTCTGTTCAGCCTGCGCTACGAGTACCCCAGCCGCCTCATCGTCGTGATGTCCTCGCTGGCCGACGGCGCGGACCGCCTGGTGGCGGAAGAGGCGCTCAAGCTCGGCCTGCCGCTCAGCGTCGTCCTGCCGATGCCGCGGGTGCTGTACGAAGAGGACTTCACGGCCGAATCCAGCCGCGAGTTTGCGAAGCTCTGCGACGCGGCTTCCGAGATCTTCGAGTTGCCGTTGTTGCCGGGCAGCACGCCGCGGTCGATCGTCGAGCCCGGCCCGGGCCGCACTCGCCAGTACGCCCAGGTCGGTGTCTTCCTGAGTGCGCACTGCCACGTGCTGCTCGCGCTCTGGGACGGCAAGGACAGCGACCTCCTCGGCGGCACGGCAGCGACGATCAAATTCCATCACCACGACGTGATGCCCGGTTACACGCCGCGCGTGACCTCGAGCAAGCTCAACCTGACCGAGGACGAGAGCGATCTCGTCTATCACATCGTCTGCTCGCGGAACCGGCCGGACGGCGAGCCGGCGCCGGGATTCAAGCCGTTCGACACGTCATGGTTCACGACCGACGAAGCGAACCCGCGGACAGCCGAGATTTCCGCGCGGCACCGCAAGGTGTTCGAGTACACCAACGAGTTCAGCCGCGAGGCACAGAACCACGCCGCCGCCATCGACCGGGAACGCTACTCGCTGCTCGACGAAGCACAGGCGGCCACGCTGCCGCCGGGCCTGTGGGACATCAACCAGGCGTTCTGCGCGGCCGACTGGCTCGCCATCCATTACCAGAAAAAGGTCGTGACGACGCTTAAGGCGGGCCACGTGGCCGCCTTCCTGACCGCCGTGGGCTACCTGACGTACACCGACCTGCTGTCCACGCCGCTGATGATTGCCGGCATCATTGCACTGATGCTGTTCGCCGTCGTGAACAACGCGCTCGCGGTGCGCGGCAGCTGGCAACGCAAGTACCTCGACTACCGCACGCTGGCGGAGGGCCTGCGGGTCCAGTTCTACTGGGCCGCGGCCGGCGTCACCAGCGGCAGCGTTTCGAAATACGCGCACGACAACTTCCTGCAGATGCAGGACACCGAGCTCGGCTGGATCCGCAACGTCATGCGCGTGGCCGGCATGGAATGCGATGTGGCGCCGAACCTCGAACCGCGCGGCTTGCAGTTCGCGGTGCAGGAATGGATCGGCGACGACAAGTCCGGCCAGCTCGGCTACTACCGCAAGAAATCGGCCCAGCGCATCGTCGAGCACGATTCCACGATGCGCATCGGGCGGCTCGGCATCTGGACCACGATCATCGCGCTCGCAACGCTGCTGTTCGTCGGATCGGCGCTGTCGGACGCGGTGCAGACCCCGGTCGTCTACCTGATGGGTATCGTGATGCTGATGGTCGGCGTGCGGCAGTCGTACGCCAAGACGACGGCCGAGGCCGAACTGATCAAGCAGTACGAGTTCATGTACCGCATCTTCCGCAACGCGCGCCGGCGCATCGACGGCGCCGACAACGACAGCGACAAGCGCCGCATCCTGAAAGTGCTGGGCGACTCGGCCCTCGAGGAACACGCGCAGTGGATCCTGATCCACCGCGAGCGGTCGATCGACGAGAAAGAGGGGATCAAGCTCGGCGGGTGATCAGCCCTTCTTCGGCGGCACCTTCGACTACTCGCCCCGGCCCTTGAGCACCGGGTCCGTCGACAGGTTCCAGCCGAGGTTGCGCCGCAGGCAAGCAGCAGGATCGCGGGGTGGCGATCTGCGGGCTTCATCCGGGGCTATAGTCTGACCGGCGTCCCCCTGCTTCAGAGCAAACAGGATCCGCTCCTCGGTGAACCTGGACTTCTTCATCGCTTCCTTTCCTTGCCATGCTTCCGAGGCGACGTTTATGCACCCGTCGGCAAGTCCAGCAACCTCTCACCGGGAGGACTTGCTTGTACGTATACGAGCTGCCGGTTCAGCGGGCATTGTGCCGAGCGCGTATTGACACGTTCTCGACGAAGATTCTTTGAGACGCTCACCGGGGCTGCTTTCTGGCATTCGGGCCCCACGGGGGTCGTAACGACCCGAGCGTATTGTGACTTTGTCACTGACCGTCGCCGTGACAAGGCGTACCTAGACACAATTGGTCGAAGGATTGTTTCCTTCGCGTGACATTTTCCAGGAAAACCATTCGACCCGCCGCAGGAGTAAAGATGTCATGGCGTTGACGAAACACAAACTGGTGGCGATTCTTGCCGCGGGACTGCTGGCCGTGCCGATGGCAGCTCAAGCCGCGCCGACACTGGACCAGGCTAATGAGTACCCATTCTCGGGTTTTGCTCAGATCGCAGGAGAATATCGGGCACAGACATTTACGGTTGGGATCACCGGCACTCTGTCGCGGTTCGAGGTTGGGTTGTTCGGGGTAGGTGCCACCGGCAACGCGGTGTTCGAGATCTGGAACACGACTGCCACCGGCGAGCCCGCCGCGGTTCCCGGCACTGCGCTTGCCTCTGCAACGATTTCGTTTTCCGGTGTGGATCACGCGTTTGTCGGTGCCGATCTGACACCCGGCATCCCGGTCAGGGCAGGCGACGTGCTCGCGATCGTCTTGAAGGGCGGGTCGAGTCAACTGGCATACTGGGACAACACGGGTGATCTGTACCCCTCTGGCAGTGCGTTCACGACCGCCACCGCCGATCCAACCGGACCCTGGATCAGCTTTGGCGCATTTGTCGGGCCACGGGATTTCAATTTCCGCACATACGTCGATGTCACCCCCGCCACGCTCCTGCAGACGTTGCACGACGACGTAACCGGCTTCGGCCCCGCCGGGATCCTCGAGAAAACGGTCGCTCAGGCGCAGGTCTACTACGCCGTGCCCGATATTCAGGCGACGTGTGCCGTCATGCGATTCTTCGACTATGAGGTGCGGGTGATCTGGAGGTTGAGCATGGGCACCCGGAAGCCGGCCTCCTGGAAGATCACGACGGCTCAGATGGACGACTGGCTCGGACAGTCGGGAAGCATCCAAAGTGCACTCGGATGTTACTGACCGATACGTTCGACTTAGCAAGAGACCCCGCTTAGCAGTCTGTGTCAAAACTCTGAACGAAAAAGGCCGGTGGAATATTTCCGCCGGCCTTCTTCGTTCCTAACGCCGATGTGGGATCGAATGAAACCTTGAGACTGACTATCGGCGCCGCAGTGTCAGTTCATCCCGCGCCGCCCGGAAACACCGGAGTTTTGACACAGACTGTTAGGCGGGGTTTCCTTTTCTGCGAGAACCCGACAGATACTCGCGGCGCCTGACCGCATGAGAAGGCCCAGGCATGCGCGCATGCACGATACCGACGCCGATCCAGCCAGATCTTTCTCGACGCCGTAGACACGATGGTGCTGGCTGCGCTCGGGCGGATAGGGGACGACCCGCAGGCCGCGGTTCCCGCTATTCAAGAAACTGCTGGCCGCGGCGCGGGAGGCGGCCGGCGAGGGCGCCTTGAGAAGCGAACTGGTGCGTGGGTCGACCAACTAACGGCATGGGTCCGACCGCGTCCTGAGTGGGCCACCAGCTTGCAGTGGCCGTGTTAACAACAAGGAAGTGTTCGGCGCCCGAGCGGCGCATTCCCATGAGATTCCCACGGCCGAGGGATCCTCAATGCGGCGCGTGTAAGCACCTGAAAATATTGGCGCTCCCAGAGGGATTCGAACCCTCGTACCAGCCTTGAGAGGGCTGTGTCCTGGGCCTCTAGACGATGGGAGCGTGTGGCGGACCGGTTTGGACTAACCGCGTCCTGGGGAAGCCGCGTATTATACGCGGCTGTTTTCCACGGTCCAGCGGAAGCTCCCCGCCCTTGTTTTCGTTCACTAAACTCTTCCGGTCGCGCGACGCCAAGGCCGCAGCGACTGCCGACACCCCCGCGGGTCCCCCACAGCCGACGATCTATGCGCGCGCGGACCACCCGGTCTCGCGCTCCAATATTTCGCCGGCCGCGCTCAAGGTGCTCTATCGGCTCAAGGACTCCGGCTACCAGGGCTTCCTGGTGGGTGGTGCCGTGCGCGACCTGCTGCTCAACGTGCAGCCGAAAGACTTCGACATCGCGACCGACGCGCATCCGGAGGACGTGCGCCGGACCTTCCGCAACTGCCGCCTGATCGGCCGGCGCTTTCACCTTGCGCACGTGCGTTTCGGCCACGAGATCATCGAAGTCGCGACGTTCCGTGCCGCGCACACGGAGATCGACGAGGACCACGGCGTCGACGAGGTCGGGCACCGCTCGATCGACGAGCACGGCCGCATCCTGCGCGACAACCTCTACGGCACGATCGAAGAGGACGTGTGGCGCCGCGACTTCACGGCCAATGCGCTCTACTACAACATCGAGGACTACTCGATCTGGGATTACGTGGGCGGCGTCGAGGACGCGCGCAACCGCATCCTGCGCCTGATCGGCGATCCGGCGACGCGCTATCGCGAAGACCCGGTGCGCATGCTGCGCGCGGCGCGATTCGCCGCGAAACTCAATTTCACGCTGCATCCGGGCACGGAAGCACCGATTGGCGAACTCGCCTACATGCTCGACCGCATGCCTGCAGCGCGCCTGTTCGACGAAACGCTGAAGCTGATGCTGTCCGGACATGCCGAAGGCTCGCTCGAATGGCTGATCCGCCTCGAGTTGCTGCCGCACCTGATGCCCGACGTCGCCGCTGCGCTCGAAGCCGCGCCGGAGTCTGCCGGAGCCCGCCTGGTGCAGCTCGGCCTCGAGGGCACGGACGATCGCGTCCACGACGACAAGTCGGTGACGCCGACGTTCCTGTTTGCCGTGCTGCTGTGGCCCGCCATCCTGCGACAGCTCGGCACGCCCGACGGCCCGCTGCCGGAAGATCCGCAGCGGCTGCTCGACGCCAGCGACAAGGTCATCGGGCGCCAGTTGCAGCGAATCGCGCTGCCAAAGCGTTTCTCGCTGCCGATGCGCGAACTGATCATGCTGCAGACGCGGTTCGAGCGTCGCTCGGGTCGTCGCGCACTGCGGCTGCTCGAGCATCCGCGGTTCCGTGCGGCATACGATTTCCTGCTGCTGCGCGCCGAATCCGGCGAGGCCGACCCGGAACTCGCCCAGTGGTGGACGGACCTGCAGCAGGCCTCGGGCGACGATCGTCTCGCGATGGTCGAGAACCGTCCGGTGTCGGAGCAGGGCGAGGCCGCGAAGACCGCAACTTCGGGCCGGCGGCGGCGTCCGCGTCGTCGCCGCAAGCCTTCCGGTCCGGCACCCACGCCGTGACCGCAGGCCTTGCGCCTCCACCCGCCGCGTGTGTGAAACCGCGCTGGGTGCCGGCGTACGTCGCGCTCGGCAGCAACCTCGGGGAACCCGTTCGCCAGGTCGAGCGCGCGTTTGCAGCACTGGCTGCATTGCCCGGGACACGGCTGATGCTGCGTTCTTCAGCTTACCGCTCGCGCCCCATGGGGCCGGTCGAACAACCCGACTTCGTCAATGCCGCGGCCGCGCTGCTGACCCAGCTCGATCCGGTGACGCTGTTACGCGAGTTGCAGGCGCTCGAAACCCGTCTCGGGCGCGAAGTACCGATCGTGCGCTGGGGGCCGCGCCTCATCGACCTCGACCTGCTCGTGCACGGCCAGACCCGCTGCCAGCAGGACGCGCTGACCTTGCCGCATCCAGGCATCGCCGAGCGCGACTTCGTGCTCGTGCCCCTGGCCGAAATCAGCCCGTCCCTCGACGTGCCGGGCGTCGGCAGGGTGGATGCGTTGCTGCAGCGCCTCGCCCCGTCTGGCCTGGAACGGATCGACGCATGACTCCTGACCGTGCCCCGGATGACGACGGCGTTGCCGAGCCTGCGGTGCCGACGCCGCACCGCTACGTCGTGATCGAAGGCCCGATCGGCGTGGGCAAGACGAGCCTCGTGCGCCGCCTCGGCCGCAGCTTCGGCAGCGAACTGGTGCTGGAGCAGGATGCCGAGAACCCGTTCCTCGAGCGTTTCTACCGCAATCCGCGCGCGGTCGCGTTCCAGACGCAGCTGTACTTCCTGTTCCAGCGGTCGCGGCAATTGCAGGACCTGCGCCAGTCCGACCTGTTCGAGAAGGTGCGCGTCGCCGACTACATGCTGGAGAAGGACCGGCTGTTCGCGCGGATCACGCTCGACGACGAGGAGTTCGCGCTGTACGAGCAGGTCTATGAACGGCTCGCGATCGACGCGCCGTTGCCCGACCTCATCGTCTACCTGCAGGCCCCGGTCGACGTGCTGCTCGAGCGCATCGCCCGCCGCGGCATCGACTACGAGCAGCAGATCGAGCGGCGGTACCTCGAGCGGCTCACCGAAGGCTACGCGCGGTTCTTCCTCGAGTACGACGCCGCCCCGGTGCTGATCGTGAACGCCGCGGAGATCGATCCGATCGGCGACGAGGCCGACTACCGGAACCTGCTGGCCGAGATCGTCCGGCCCCGCAAGGGGCGCCACTACTTCAATCCGCTCAAGAACCTGCTGTAGACCCGGGCATTTTCCGGCGTTGATGTTTCAGGGCCGCTCCTTCATCCTTGCGGCCTCGCACGAGGCGGCCCTATGTACACCCAATTGCAACTGCGGGATTCGGCCCGTCCGCCCGTCAACGTGGCCTCGCTGGGCCGCATGAAGGAGCAGGGGGAGAAGATCTCCTGCATCACCTGTTACGACGCGAGCTTCGCGGCCCTCGTGGATGCGGCCGATCTCGACGTCGTGCTCGTCGGTGATTCGCTCGGCATGGTGATCCAGGGCCACGACACGACCGTACCGGTGACGCTCGACGACGTGATCTATCACTGCCGCGCCGTGGCGAAAGGCCTGGTCCGGCCTTTCCTGATGGCCGACATGCCGTTCATGACCTACACCTCGAAGGACGAGGCGCTGAAGAACGCAGTGCGCCTGATGCAGGAAGGCGGCGCCAAGATGGTCAAGCTCGAGGGCGGCGCCGGCCAGGCCGAAATCGTCGAGTTCCTCGCGAAACATGACATCGCCGTCTGCGCGCATCTGGGCTTGCGGCCGCAGTCGGTGCACAAGACGGGCGGGTTCCGCGTGCAGGGGCGCGAGGAGGCTGCGGCCGAACAGATGCGCCGCGATGCCAGGTTGCTGCAGGACTCCGGCGCGGACGTCGTGCTGCTGGAGTGCATCCCTTCGCACCTCGGCAAGGAGATCACGGCGGAACTGCACGTGCCGGTGATCGGAATCGGCGCCGGCCCTGAGACCGACGGCCAGATCCTCGTGCTCTACGACGTGCTCGATATCACGCCGGGACGCAAGCCCAGGTTCGTGCAGAACTTCCAGCAGGGCCGCGACAGCCCGCTGGCCGCGATCCGGGCCTACGGTGAAGCCGTGAAGAGCCGGGCGTACCCTTCGCCCGAGCATTGCTTCTGAGCACGTCCGCGCCGACGCCACCAGGGATCGCCCGAACGATGCAAACGATCACGCGGATCGCGGAGCTGCGTGCCACCGTCACGCGCTGGCGGCTCGCGCGCGAGAGCATCGCGTTCGTCCCGACCATGGGCAACCTGCACATGGGGCATGCCAGCCTCATGTCGGCCGCGCACCTGCATGGCAGGCGCGTCATCTCCAGCATCTTCGTCAACCCGATGCAGTTCGGGCCGTCCGATGATTTCAGCGCGTATCCGCGCACCCCGGATGACGATTCCAGCCTGCTCGGCGAATACGGCGTCGACGCGCTGTTTCACCCGACCGTCGAGGAGATGTACCCCTCGGGCAGCGTCGGCAGCACTGTCGTCGACGTGCCCGGCCTCACGGACATTCTCTGCGGCGTATTCCGCCCCGGGCATTTCCAGGGCGTCGCAACCGTGGTCGTGAAGCTGCTGTGCCTGGTGCAGCCGGACGTTGCGATCTTCGGCGAAAAGGACTTCCAGCAGCTCACGGTCATCCGTCGCGTGGTCGACGACCTCAACCTGCCGGTGAAGATCGTCGGCGCGCCCACCGTGCGCGCGGAAGACGGGCTCGCGCTCAGTTCGCGCAACCGGTACCTGTCCGCGGCGGAGCGGGCGGCAGCGCCTGCCATGTATCGCGCACTCGATGCGGCGCGGCGCCGGCTCGAAGCGGGCGACATGGATTACGCCGGCATGCAGGCCGAAGGGCTCGCAGCGCTCGCGCAGGCGGGCTTCCGGCCGGAATATTTCGAAGTTCGCACTGCGGATCGCTTGGCGGTCCCAACGGAAAATGACGTGCGCGTCGTCGTGCTCGCGGCGGGCCGGATCGGCAAGGCGCGGTTGATCGACAACATCCAGTGCGCCGCTCCGAGAAGGGGTTAGGGGATAGGGGATAGGGGTTAGTCGGAGGTGCAGGCGAACCTGATGCTGCAGCCTCTCCTCCGACTAACCCCTATCCCCTAACCCCTATCCCCTCCGCTGGGCACGCAGTGCCCAGCGCACGTGTTCCCGCACCAGTTCGCTCGGGTCGTCAGCGCGTGATTCGAGTGCCGCGACGACTTCCGGCGTCGGCGGCGCATTGCCGAGCGCCACCGCGACGTTCCGTGACCACCGCTCGTAACCGATGCGCCGGATCGCGCTGCCTGCGGTCCGAGCCAGGAACTGCTCCTCGCTCCAGCGGAACAGCTCGACCAGGCCTGGCGCGTCGAGTCCGTGCCGCGTTCGAAAATCCGGTTCGGCGGTGACCTTCGCGTAGCGGTTCCAGGGGCACACGAGCTGGCAATCGTCGCAGCCATAGATGCGGTTGCCCAGCGCGGCGCGAAACTCTTCCGGGATCGGGCCATCGTGCTCGATCGTCAGGTACGAGATGCAACGCCGCGCATCGAGTTCGTAGGGCGCGACGATTGCCTGCGTCGGACACACGTCGATGCACGCCGTGCACGAGCCGCAGTGCGAACTGACCGGCGCGTCGATCGGCAACGGCAGGTCGGTGTAGATCTCGCCGAGGAAGAACCAGGAGCCATCGTGACGGTCGAGCAGGTTGGTGTGCTTGCCGATCCAGCCGAGCCCGGCGTCGCGCGCAAGCGCCTTCTCCAGCACGGGCGCGCTGTCGGTGAACGCACGGAAGCCCGCGGTGCCCGCAGCCGCGGCGATGCGCGCCGCCAACTGCGCGAGACGGTGACGCAGCACTTTGTGGTAGTCGCGACCGAGCGCATAACGGGACACGTAACCGAGCAGGGGATCGTGCAGCACGGCTTCCGGGTCCGTGGTCTCGCCCCGGTAATCCATGCGCGCGCTCACGACGCGAATCGTGCCGGGGACCAGTTCGGCGGGTCGCGAGCGCCGGGTGCCGTGCCGTTCCATGTACTGCATCGTGCCGTGGCGCCCTTGCGCCAGCCACGCCGCCAGCCGCTGCTCGTCTGCGGCCAGGTCGACACCCGCGATGCCAACCTTCCGGAAGCCGAGTTCACGGCCCCATCGCTTGATCGAGAGCGCGAGCGCATCGACGGGTTGCATCGGGGGCTGCATGGGACGGCGCGGTCCGGGCGAGGAGGCTGGCAGTATAATGCGCGGATGCACCCGCTCCCCGCCGGGCTCTTCACTGCCGCCGAAGTGCGCGAGCTCGATCGTCGAGCCATCGAACGCTTCGACCTCCCGGGCTATGAGCTCATGACGCGCGCGGGTCACGCGGCGCTCAACGCGCTGCGTCAGCGCTGGCCGGACGCACGGTCGATCGTCGTGCTGTGCGGGCCTGGCAACAATGGCGGCGACGGTTACGTGGTTGCCCGCATCGCCCGTGCGCAGGGGCTCAAGGTTCACGTCGTCGCCATCGCGGATCCCTCCGCCCTGGAGGGAGACGCACGTCGCGCGCACGACGAATTCGTCGCGGCGGGCGGGCAGCCCGAGGCGTGGCACGCGTCGGTGGTTCGCGCCGGCGACGTCATCGTCGATGCGATCTTCGGCACGGGGCTCACGCGTGAGGTGACCGGCCTGCCCGCGGACTGCATCCAGGCCATCAATGCGGCGAACCGCCCCGTCGTCGCCGTCGACATTCCCTCCGGCCTGCATGCCGATACCGGTCACGTGCTGGGTTGCGCCGTGCGTGCCGACCTCACGGTCACGTTCATCGGTCGCAAAGTGGGTTGCTATCTCGGCGCCGGGCCGGACTGCGCGGGCAAGATCGTGTTCGACGACCTCGAAGTGCCGCTGGGTGCTTACGAAGCATCCAGTCCCACGTTGCGGCTGCTGGACGAGTCGGTCGTGAAGGCTGCGCTGCCCGTGCGCGGACGCACGGCGCACAAGGGACGTCACGGCCACGTGCTCGTGATCGGCGGTGCCGCGGGCATGGGTGGCGCAGTGCGCCTCGCGGGCGAAGCAGCGCTGCGTGCGGGCGCGGGCCTCGTCACCGTGGCAGCGCATCTGCAGGGCCTGGGCGCGCTCGGCTCACGGCCCGAACTGATGTCGCTCGCCGTCGACAGCGGCAGCGAAATGGAACGCGGCCTGGAGCGCGCGACGGTGCTCGCCCTCGGACCCGGACTCGGCCAGTCGCCATGGGCAATGGAAATCTTCGTTGCGGCGCTCGCTGCGCAGAAGCCGGTCGTGGTCGACGCCGACGCGCTCAACCTGCTGGCACGCAATCCGCGCAGGTGCGGGCACTGGGTGCTCACGCCGCACCCTGGCGAAGCGGCGCGCTTGCTGGGCGTCACGACGGACGACATCCAGCGCGATCGACTGGCCGCCGCCGCCGCCCTGCAGCAGCGCTACGGCGGCGTGATCGTGCTGAAAGGCGCGGGTTCGATCGTGCAGGGGCAGGCGCATGCGGGCTGGCTCTGCGATCGCGGCAACCCGGGCATGGCCGTTGCCGGCATGGGCGACGTGCTCACCGGTGTGATTGCAGGTATCGCCGCACAGTGCGGCGACCTCGAGCTCGCCGCGAAGGCCGGCGTGTTCGTCCACGCCTGCGCTGGCGATCGCGCGGCAGCCGCGGGCGAGCGCGGCATGCTGGCGACCGACGTCATCGACGAGGTGCGTGCCTGCGTGAACCCGTGGTGACGACCGAGCACGCCGCCCGTGGTGCAGACGAGATGCGGGCGTTCGGCGCGCGTCTCGCGCGAGCGCTGCTGACCACGCCTGCGCACGCGTCGTTGCTCGTCACGCTCTCCGGCGAGCTCGGCGCCGGCAAGACGACGCTCGTGGGCGGGTTGCTGACAGAACTGGGACACGTCGGTCCGGTTCGCAGCCCCACGTACACGTTGGTCGAACCTTACCGCTTGCAGGGACGCGACATCGCGCACTGCGACCTGTACCGGCTGCGCCACCCGGACGAACTCGACGACCTCGGTCTGCGCGACCTGCGGGGCGCCGGCTCGGTGGTGCTCGTCGAGTGGCCGGACCGGGCGGGGGGCAGACTCGGCCCGGTCGACCTGGCGCTGACGCTGGAATACGCGGGCCCGGACGCACGCCACGTCGTTGCCGAGGCGCGCTCGCCGGCAGGGCAGGTCGTGCTCGAGCGGCTCTGACAGTACGTGATAAACGTCCTGTATCCTCATAATTTTATTGAGTTATCTACCTCCCGCGCGTTAGATTACGCGCCATGCTGAAGTCCGGACCTCGTTCGACCGCTCTTCGAATCGCCTGGCTGGCGCTGTCGCTGGCCTGGTTACCGGCATGGGCGGGCCCCGCTCGCGTTACCGACGTCAGGTTGTGGTCCGGCCCCGAAGGCACGCGACTCGTGATCGAATTGTCGGCGCCGGTCGAGTACGACGTCTTCACTCTCGACCACCCCGACCGCATCGTCGTCGATCTCGCGCACACCGTGCTGCCTGCAGACGAGTCGCTGCCACCCGGCCAGGGCCCGGTGAAGTCGTTGCGCTCGGGTCCGCAGCAGGGGCAGGGCTTGCGCGTCGTCCTCGACATGACCGAGGCGCTGAAGCCGCGCAGCTTCGTGGTCGGCCCCGATGGCAACGCCGGGCACCGCGTCGTCGTCGAGCTGCCGGGCAGGCCGGCCGTCGTGGCCGCGCCCATGAATGCCGCACGCACCCCGCCTTCGGGCAACGACGTGCTCGCCATGGCCGCCGACACCTCGCGCGCCGTGGCTGCGCCCGCGACGCCCAGAGTCACCGAGCCCGCTCCGTTGCCGACCAGCGTGGCGACTCCGACCGTCAAGGGCCGCGACCTGGTCATCGCAATCGATGCGGGCCATGGCGGACAGGATCCCGGCGCGATCGGCCGGGGCGGCACGCGAGAGAAAGACGTCACGCTCGCGATCGCGCGCAGGCTCGCGGCGGCAATCAACGCGGAGGACGGCATGAAAGCCGTCCTGGTCCGTGAAGGCGACTACTTCATCACCCTGGCCGGCCGCACGCGCAAGGCGCGCCAGCTCGGCGCCGACATGTTCGTCTCGATTCACGCCGACTCCGTGCAGAACCGCGCGGTGAGCGGTTCGTCGGTGTACGTGCTGTCGCTGCGTGGCGCGACCGACGAGGCTGCGCGCTGGCTCGCCGAGTCGGAGAACGCGGCCGACCTGAAGGGTGGCGTGTCGCTCGACGAGGGCAGCGACGTGCTGGCGTCGGTGCTGCTCGACGTCACGCAGAAGGAATCGATCAGCGACAGCGTCGAAGCGGCCGACAGCGTGCTGGCTGCGCTGCGCGGCGTGGGCAACGTGCACCGCCCGCGCGTGCAGCATGCGGGTTTCGTCGTGCTGAAGTCGCCGGACGTGCCTTCGATGCTGATCGAGACGGCGTTCATTTCCAACGCGACGGACGAACGTCGCCTGCGTGATCCCGCTCACCAGTCGCGTATCGCCGCGGCGGTGCGCACGGGCGTGCGCAACTACTGGTACGACAACCCGCCGCCCGGTTCGAAGCTCGCAGCCATCGTGGCGGCACAGAGCGGCGGCACGGCGGGCAGCGGCATAGCGGTCGCCGGACGCTGATTCCCCGCGCTTTGCTATGCTCGCGCACCCGGCGCGAGCCGCCTGACGTACCTTTGTTCCATGCCGATCCGGGTCCTGCCCGAGCAGCTCGTCCACCAGATCGCCGCCGGCGAGGTCGTCGAGCGCCCGGCGTCCGTGATCAAGGAACTGGTCGAGAACAGCCTGGACGCCGGCGCGCTGGCGATCGACATCGAGGTGGAGCAGGGCGGCGCCGAGCTCTGTCGCGTGCGCGACGACGGCATGGGGATCGCCGCGGACGAGTTGCTGCTCGCGCTGGCCCGCCACGCCACCAGCAAGATCGGCAGCATCGATGACCTCGAGGCGGTGCGCACGCTGGGTTTTCGCGGCGAGGCGTTGCCGAGCATCGCGTCCGTCTCGCGCATGCGGATGATCTCGCGTCCGCGCGAAGCCGACACGGCGTACATGGTGGCCGCCGTCGACGGCGCCCTGACTGGCCCGGCACCGCACCCGCATCCGCACGGCACGACGGTCGAAGTGCGCGAGTTGTTCTTCAACGTGCCCGCGCGACGCAAGTTCCTGCGATCGGAACGCACCGAGCTGTCGCAGATCGAGCGGCTGGTGGAGCGGCTTGCGCTCAGCCGCTTCGACGTGGGTTTTCGGCTCTCGTCCGCGCGCAAGGTGCTCGCGGATCATCCGCCGGCGCGCGACGAACGGGCGCGCGACGCGCGCGTCGCGGCGATGCTCGGCGAGGACTTCATCGGCAACGCGATGAAGCTCGACCACGAAGGGTCCGGTCTGCGGCTGCACGGCTGGTTCTGCCTGCCGACCTATGCGCGCAGCCAGGCCGACCAGCAGCACTTCTTCCTCAATGGCCGGCCGCTGCGCGACAAGCTCGTCGCCAGTGCGGTGCGGCTCGCGTACCGCGACGTGCTCTTTCACGGCCGCCATCCCGCGTACGTGCTGTTCCTCGAGATGGATCCCGCACGCGTCGACGTCAACGCGCACCCGCAGAAACTCGAGGTGCGTTTTCGCGAACCCGGCCTGGTCCACGATTTCCTGTTTCGCACGCTCGAGCGCGCGCTCGCCGAGACGCGTCCCACGCAGGCTGCGGCCGATGCGATCCCCGCCACTCGTGCCGACTGGTCGATGCCCGGGAATGCGTCGCTCGACTGGTCGCGCGGCAGCGCCGGCGAATTCGCGGCGGCGCGCCGCGGCTTTCCGACTATCCCCTATCCCCTACCCCGTGACCCCTCGGCGGCAGGCGGACTGACCGCCGCGACGGATATGTATCGCGCATTTGACGAGGTGCGCGAAATCGCAGCATCTGACGCCGCCGCGCCCGCCGCCGAGCATCCTCTCGGCTACGCCATCGCGCAGCTGCACGGCGTCTACATCCTCGCGCAGGCACAAGGCGGCCTCGTGCTCGTCGACATGCATGCCGCGCACGAGCGCACCACCTACGAGCGGCTGAAGGCCTCGCTGCAGTCCAACCGCTTGCCGGCGCAGCCGCTGCTCGTGCCGATCGCGGTCCAGGTTGCAGTCGCGGACGCGGACGAAGCGGAATCGCACGCCGGGTTGTTCTCGAGCCTCGGCCTCGACATCGATCGCAGCGGGCCTGCGAGTGTGCTGATGCGATCGACGCCGGCGCTGCTGCCGAACGTCGATCCCGCCACGCTGCTCAAGGACATGATTGCGGACTTGCGCGAGCACGGCCGCGTCGCGACGTCGGCGGCCTTCGACCGGGCCCTCGGCACCATGGCGTGTCACCAGGCCGTCCGCGCCAACCGCCGGCTGACCGTGCCGGAGATGAACGCGCTGCTGCGGGAAATGGAGCAGACGGTGCGCAGCGATCAGTGCGTGCACGGCCGTCCCACCTGGTCGTTCGTCAGCATGGACGACCTCGACCGGCTGTTCCTGCGCGGACGATGAACGCCCCCGCGAGTGCCGTCGAAGAGGCCCCCGACGCCGTCTGCCTCATGGGGCCGACGTGCACGGGCAAGACCGCGCTTGCCCTGCAGCTGGCCCGGCGCTTTCCGCTCGAGATCGTCAGCGTCGATTCGGCGCTGGTGTACCGGGGCATGGACATCGGCACGTCGAAGCCGTCCGCGGCCGAACGCGCAGCCGTGCCGCATCACCTCATCGACATCTGCGATCCGGCGGACCCGTATTCCGCCGGACGGTTCCTGCGCGACGCGCTCCAGTGCATCGAAGCGATCCGTGCCCGCGGCCGGGTACCGCTGCTGGTGGGGGGCACGATGCTGTATTTCCGCGCACTCACGCATGGGCTTGCGCCGTTGCCCGCAGCCGACCCGCAGGTGAGGGCCGCTCTCGACCTGGTCGCCCAGTCGACCGGCTGGCCCGCGATGCATGCCGAACTCGCCGAGCGCGACCCGCTCGCGGCGAGCCGGATTCAGCCCGCCGATGCCCAGCGGATCCAGCGGGCGCTCGAAGTCCTGCAACTGACCGGCGAGCGCCTGTCCGACCTGCAGCAGCAGTCGGAGCCCCCGGCGGTCCGCCTCGCGCGGTTCGCCCTCATGCCCGTGTCGCGGCCGGAGCTGTACGTCCGGATCAACACGCGGTTCGACCAGATGGTCGCGGCCGGGCTGGTGGACGAGGTCAGGGCGCTGCAGGCCCGGGGCGACCTCGACCCGGACCTGCCCAGCCTGCGAGCCGTCGGCTATCGCCAGATCTGGCAGCATCTCGCGGGCGAGTGCAGCCTGGAGGATGCCGTGGCAGCTGCCCGTCAGGCGACCCGCAACCTGGCGAAGCGTCAGCTGACGTGGCTGCGTGGCGATCCGGCCATTGCCTGGGTGCCTTCCCTTGCAGAACGGGATCTAGTCCCGATATACGACGCCGTGACCAGCGCGGCCGGAAAAATCGGTGCGAAATCCCTGTGCTAGACTGCTGACGTTGTTGCGGGGTGCCTAAGGCATCCGGGCCGGCCGTTTCACGGAAGAAACTGCGCAGGAACGAACGGCACGAGAGAAAAACGGAGACGATAGCAATGGCCAAGGGCCAATCCCTGCAGGATCCTTTCCTGAACGCTCTGCGCAAGGAGCGTATCCCGGTTTCCATCTACCTGGTCAACGGCATCAAGCTGCAGGGCCAGATCGACTCGTTCGACCAGTTCGTGGTCCTGCTGCGCAACAGCGTGAGCCAGATGGTCTACAAGCACGCCATCTCGACGATCGTGCCGGCCCGCAACGTGCGCCTCCCGGCGGGCGATGACGACCTGCCGCCGCTCGAGGACGCCCCCGCGGGCTGAGCCGGTACAGGCGAGGGCAGGGAGCATTGTTCGAAAGGCCGGCCAGCGGCGAACGCGCGATCCTGGTATGCGTGGGGCTCGGTCGAGCCCCTGAACCCGACCGCATCGAAGAGTTCGGCGCGCTTGCACGTTCGGCCGGTGCGCAGGTGCTGGAAGTGCTGGCGCCCACCCGCAAGTCCGCCGATCCCCGCTTCCTGATCGGCTCCGGCAAGGTCGAGGAACTGCGCGCGCGCGTGGCAGCGCTCGCCGCCGACCTCGTCGTCGTCGACGGCGCGCTGAGTCCCAGCCAGGAACGCAACCTCGAAAAGGAACTGAAGTGCCGCGTGCTCGACCGCAGCGGCCTGATCCTCGATATTTTCGCGCAGCGCGCACGCACGTTCGAAGGCAAGCTGCAGGTCGAACTCGCGCAGCTGCAGCACATGTCCACGCGCCTCGTGCGCGGATGGACCCACCTCGAGCGCCAGCGTGGCGGCGGCATCGGCCTGCGCGGACCAGGTGAAACCCAGCTCGAGACCGACCGCCGACTGATCGGCAAGCGCATCAAGACCCTCAACGATCGCATCGACAAGGTGCTGCAGCAACGTGAGACCACGCGCCAGGAGCGCAAGCGGCAGGAAGTGCCGACGATCGCGCTGGTCGGTTACACCAACGCCGGCAAGTCGACGCTGTTCAATCGCCTCACGCGTGCCGATGCGTTTACAGCCGACCAGTTGTTCGCGACGCTCGATCCGACGGTGCGCCGCCTGCACCTGGCGCCGGGCCTCGAGACGGCGCTCGCCGACACGGTCGGCTTCGTGCGCGACCTGCCACACGAACTGGTCGCCGCATTCCGCTCGACGCTGCAGGAAGCACGCGAAGCCGAGGTGCTGCTGCACGTCATCGACGCGTCCGATCCCGAGCGCAACGACCGCATCGCGCAGGTCGACGAAGTGCTCGGGTCGATCGGCGCGCAGGGCGTGCCGCAGATCGCGGTGTACAACAAGATCGACCGCACCGGCGAGCCGCCGCGGTCGGAAACGGGGGCGGACGGTCGTATCGATCGGGTCTGGTTGTCGGCGCACAGCGGGCAGGGCGTCGACCTGCTGCTGCAGGCCCTGCACGAGCGCCTCGGTGCCGACCTCTGGCGGGGTACGCTGCGCCTGCCTCCCCGGGCGGGCCGCGCGCGGGCCCGGCTCTTCGCCGCCGGAGCGGTCATTGCGCACAAGACGCTCGAAGACGGCGTGGTCGAGGCCGAAGTCAGCCTGCGCCGCCAGGACCTCGAACGAATCTGCCGCGAGGACGGGATCGAACTACCATCGGCAAACGCGCCTTGTGTCGACGCAGGCCGGTTTCTACAATCCAAGGATTCTTCGGCGACCCGGGGTGCGGCATGACTGCCAGTACCCGCAACAAGCGCCTGGGATTCGCCCTTAAGCCCCTGACTAACAACGCATCCGGAGCACTCCCACCCATGGCCTGGAACGACCCGGGCAAGAATCGCAATCCCTGGGGCAACCGCCCCGACAAGGGAGCGGCCGACCTTGACGAGGCCCTGCGCAACTTGCAACGCAAACTATCCCAGATGTTCGGGGGCAAAGGTGGTGGTGACGACGGTGGCCATGGTGACGGCCGCGGCGGCGGTTTCGGCGGCAGCAGCAATGCCATGCGCGGTTTCGGTTTCAGCACGGTGGCGCTGGTGCTGGCCGGCATCTGGGCACTCACCGGGTTCTACGTGGTCGACGCCGCGGAGCGCGGCGTCGTGACCCGATTCGGCCAGTATGTCTCGACCAGTGAGCCGGGACTGCGCTGGCACATCCCGTGGCCGATCGAGGCGCGGCAGGTCATCAACGTCGAGACGATCGAAGGTGTGAACGACCAGACGCGCATGCTCACCTCGGACGAGAACCTGGTCGACATCAACATCGCCGTGCAGTACCGGCGGGCGGAGCCCGTGGCGTACGCGTTCAACGTGCGCGATCCGGACCAGACGCTGAAGGAAGTCGCCGAGAGTGCCATTCGCGAGACCGTCGGCCGCAGCGAACTCGAATTCGTGCTGGAACAGGGGCGCCAGGAGATCACGGCCAGGACCAAGGAGCTGATCCAGCGCACGCTCGACGCCTACAAGACGGGCATCGAG